>Ga0115030_1000831_pt1 | contig 13455 bp, 4 predicted proteins | sample SidtaG_4_FD_87174 | JGI IMG/M metagenome (GOLD analysis project Ga0115030, IMG submission 87174) | Marine algal microbial communities from Sidmouth, United Kingdom - Sidmouth_Male1 metaG | ecosystem: Host-associated > Algae > Red algae > Unclassified | place: Sidmouth, United Kingdom | collected... | reverse complement strand
GTCGGTCGGTCGGTCGGTCGGTCGGTCGGTCGGTCGGGCCGCACGCGGCGGCGGGATGCAGGGGGGGCGCGCGCGCGCCGCCGGCGGGTCGGGGCTGGACGCACGGGCCGCCTCGGCAGCGGCGGCCGGCTCGCGGTGAGAACAATACGGTCCGCCCGCGGCAGGGGCTCTCTTCGTTTAGTTTCCGCTGTGCCCCGTCACGCGCCGCGTCGGTGGCTCGACCACAACAACTGGGACGCGCATGGGGCGGCACCCACCATCAGCGTCGCCAGCGACAAGGGCATGCACACATACATACACACGCGCACACAAGCACGACACAAGCCGCGTCCAACCGACGCACACACGCGCGCTCCCTACTCCTCCATCCTATTCACAAGGACCGGCCACCGGCTGGCGACAGCGGCGCCCGGTCCACACAATCATGGAGCGCTCGCGCCCCCAACCTTGCCCAAACCCCCAGCGTGCGCGCCGTCCCTGTCAACCCTTCCCCTCCCCCCACCTTCCACCGGCAACCACCAGACGCCCGAGCCGCCCACACCCTACAAAAAGTAGGTGAGAGCCTTGCTCTTGGTCCCATTCCCAAACCCATCTCCGTACTCCTCCCCCCACTTGCGGAGCTCCGCGATGCTAATCGCGTCTTCCGACACGCTCGAGCTGACCTCCTCCTTGGCTTTGAGAAAGTCCGCCTGAGAAAGCGGGCGGATGGTCGGCGTCGGCACGTCCTCGGGGACGAGCACGACAGCACTCAGCGGGTCCTCCTCGTCGCTGCTATCCTCGCTGTCGGCATAGCCGTCAACGGGCGCCACAGGGGCAGCGACAGTGGGGGTCGGGGCGTCAGCGTCGATCACCACCTTGTCGGCGTCCGTATCGGCGGTGACGGCGGCCGCCGCCGCGCCATCGACAACTGCACCGACGTTGCCAGTGGCGGCAGCGGCTGCCTTGGCCTTGACGGCCGCCGCAGCCGCCCCTTTGGGCGCCTTGCCCGACTTCTCGGCCTTGAGGAGCTCTCGGATAGGATTGTACGCCGCGGCAATGCACAGGTTCCGCAGGTCCGACCCCGAGTAGCCGTGAAGCAGCGTCGAGAGCTCGTCCAGGTCCACGTCCGGCCCCAGTTCCTCATCCCGTGTAATGACGCGCAGGATTTTGCCGCGGTTGGCCGAGTCGGGCAAATCAACGAGCAGCCGCCGGGGCATCCGCCGCAGCACCGCGTCGTCCAAGTCGAACGGGCGGTTGGTGGCGGCAAGCACCAGAACCCGCTCCGAATCCTTGGTCCGCAACCCGTCCCATGACGACATGAACTCGTTCTTCATCTTGCGCGTCGCCTCGTGCTCCGAGCGCTTCTCCCCGCGCTTGCCGAGCATCGAGTCGACTTCGTCAATGAAGATGACCGACGGGGCGATCTTGCGGGCGAGCGAAAAGACCGCCTTGACAAACTTCTCGCCCTCCCCAAACCACTTGGAGGCGACGGACGAGAGGGAGACGTTCATAAAGTTGGCGCCCGCCTCGGTCGCGACCGCCTTGGCCAGCATCGTCTTACCCGTGCCAGGAGGCCCGAAGAGCAGCACCCCCTTAGTCGGCTTGGCGAGGTTGCCTCGGCGGAACAGCTCGGGCCTCTGCAGCGGCAGCATGACAATCTCGTGGAGCGTCTCTTTGATCTTGTCGAGGGCGCCGATGGACTCAAAGGTCACACCGAGTTCGTCTGCCGGCACCACGTCGCTCAGCAGCCGCTTCTCGAAGTCATTGTCGGTCGTCACGTTCCGGAGCGACGCGGCGCGCCCGGTCTTATCAGCCTCGGGGTGGTCCGACTTGAAGAGGCGAATGCCCTTCGCCAGCGCCTCGGCCGTCAGGAGCAAAAGGGGAGGTCCAGGCGCGGCCGCCTTGTCAGCCTCCTTAACCTCTTCGGCATCCTTCGCCGACGGCACCGCCGGTGCGCCTGCGTCGGGCTGCGGGGCGTCCTTGGGCACGTCCGAAGCTGGTTCGCGGCCAGGCTGTACAGCGGCCTCGTCAGAAGCCCTGGCGTCGGAAGGCGTGTCGTCCATCATAACGACACCCGCAGCGGCGTCCTCCCCGGTTGGTGCCGGTGCCTTGTCGCCCGTGGCAGTGGCGGTGTGGACCAGCTCGGCCTTGGCCGATGCAGCCTCGGCCGCGCGGCGCACCAGCTCGGGCTCGAGCGGCACCTCGTCCAAGGGCGAATCGGTACTAGCAGCGACATCAGGCGCAGAGGAAGCAGCAACGGCGGGCGTAGTAGATGTAGAAGCATCAACGGCAGGCGTAGCAGACGTAGAAGCATCAGCGGCAACAGAAGTAGGTGTCTCAGTGGCAGCAGAGACTGTGGTCGGACCCTCGCCATCGGCCGCATCCTTGGTGGTCGCAGCCGGCATCGCACCAGCGGCCTCAGCGCGGCGCCGCCGGCGCGCCTCACGCTTGGCGCGCAGGTCGTTGGATTTGAGCTGGATACTCGCCGCAAACGCCACGATCCGCTCGGCGGCGTCCGTCGACAGCGTCTCGGCCGAAATGTCCCCGTCCGCAATCGCGTCGAGGCCCGCGCACTCCATTCGCACGGACGTCAGCACCTCGACAAGGCGGGCCTGATTGACCTTACGCTTCCCCGCCGCAATATCCTTGTCAATCTCCGCCCGCCAAGCCGTCGCCTTCTCCTCGTCAAGCGGTGGAATGATTGGCACGCGCACGGGGAAGAGGGCGACGCTGGCAGGGACAGCGGCGGCCGCGGGCGCGCCGGCAGCACCGCCAGCGCCCGCCGCGGTGCCGCCCGCGACCGTGCCCCGGTCCATCCGCTCCTCCATCCGGGTCAGCTGTTCGAGGACGTTGAAGTTAAACATCCCCGACAAGTCCCCGCGGCCGCCAGCGCCGCCAACACCGCCACCGACACCACCCGACCCGCCGGCGCGGGGGAAGAAGAGACCCGCCAGCGCCGATGGCCGGGACAGATCGCCGAATGCCGCGCCTGAGCCCGATGGCCGGCCGCTGCCGGCCGCCGCGCTCCGCACCGCGTCCGTGGAGGTCATGGAGCCGATCACTAGCACCCGGGGGGGGAGTTTGGCAAGCGCAGCGTGAAGGCGCGACGCCATGGTGTCGGCCTCGTCCCCGCCGGCCACCAGCTGCTCCGCGTCGCGGACGTACAGGATGAGCGGCCGCGCGTCTGGAGCGGCCAGCGAGGCGTCCGCCGCTTCAACAATCGCGTCGAGGAGGGAAATGGACGAGACAGGAACGGTGCGTGTCGGGTCCCCGGGGGCGCCCGCCACCTCCGGCTCGAGATCCGTGCTCATGCAAAAGTACCCGTGGGTGCCCTCGCAGCGGTTGCCAAGGTTGCTCCCCCGAGCGATGGGCGAGTCAAAGCGCACCCCGACGCGCGTGTTGCCGCTAAACGTCAGTACTACTTGACCAACGGCACCCGGCGCGGGGCCGCCCGGACTGCCAGACCCAGACAAATTCCCAATGCCGACAACCCGGACCGAAGAGCGTGGGCGCAGGAAACCCGGCGCGGCCGACGAGCCCGTCAGGAAAAGCGCTCGCTGCAGCTCGTCATCGATAAACGGCCGCCCTGCCGCCGAGTCGCCCAATGATGGCGGCAAAAAGGGCATCGGCGGCAGCAGCGGCAAGGGCGAGCTGTCCCCGCCCCGACGCGCAGACGTGGCCGCGTGGCGGTTGCGGAGGCGCCGCTCAGCCCGCTTGTACGCCAGCGACGACGGGCCGCGAGCGAGGACACTGCCAGATGCCAAGCCAATGAATCGCACGCGGTCGCCGACCTCGAAAACCCCGCGATCGCCGCCGCGGCCGCGAGCAGCCTTGGCATCGGCGGGGATCTCGCTGTCAAGCGGCACCGCCCAGTTGACTTTATGTGAGCGGGCGAGCTCAGCCGCCGCCTTCACTGCAGCCGCCACCGCCGCTGCGGCCGACGCTGCAACCGCAACGGGCTCCTTCTGCTTGGTGTCGGCGGCAGGGGCGGGTACAGCAGCCGGCGCCTCTCCCTCACCGGGGACAGACTGCTTGTTGGCGGCCGAGACGTTCAAGGCTGCGGCTGCCCCGGTAGCCGCCTTAGCCGACGACCCTGAGACATCGAGCCCGGCGGATGCCGGCGCTGCGGTAGGCGGCACCGGAGGCTTGGCACGGGAAGGCATGGGCGCGGAGGGCGGCGGTGCTTGCGACGCAGGCACAGACGCCGGCGCCGCCGCCGTCGTCACTGCTGACGGTGGCGCCTTGGCGTCTGCCTCAGCCGCTTTCGGTGCTGGCGCGCTGGACGCGGACGGTGGTGGCGGCGTTGGCGGCCGTGGTGATGCGGGCGCCTCCCCCGGCGCCGCCGCACCATCCACCGCCGCAGCGGCAGCCGCGTCCATCACCACATCCGCATCCTTATCACCGGATGGCGCCGTCACGTCCTTGGCGGGCGCCGTGTCAGACGGCTTGGCGTCCCCCTTCACCGTGCCAGAGTCGCGCGCCTTGTCCGTATCCTCCGCAGCTGCCGTAGCCCCCCGGGCGTCCACGTCCATCCCATCATCATCGTCCAGGCCCGCAGCACATGCCGACGCCGAACGCTCCTCGGACACGTTGTCCGTCTCGCCCGGCGTAACCGCGACTTTGAGTGGGTCGTCCAGCGGCTCGACCACCTCCGTCGCCGCCGCACCACCACCGCCCGCAACGTCAGCCGTCGACGACGCGCTGGCCAGGGCGGCCAAGTCGACAACCGCCAGCGCGGCGCCGAGATGGTTGGCGAGCGCGCGCACAAGCTTCTCCTGGTACGTTTCGGTGCCCGGCGGGCCGACCAGGAGCATTCGCGGCCGGAAGGTGGACAGGCGCTCAGACACGCGCTCTGCCGTTTCCGGATGGTGCAGGTGAACGTAGGCGGTGTGGACGAGCACGTCGCGCAAGTCCAGGCTCAGATGCGAGTAGGGAAAGGCCGCCAGTGTCACGGGCGGGTCGTCGGTGCCTGCGACGAGACTCTTGACAAAGAGTTCTTTGCCAGCCGCCCGCACGTCCGCAGTTAGAGTTGCGTCCTCCGTGGTGGCGGCTACGGCCGGCGGCTTGGCCTTGTCGCCCGACACGACCGCGGTGGCGCCGTCTACGGTCCGACTGGCGGGCGGCGACACGCCGAGCATCAACGCGGCGTCGTCCGTGTCAACAGCGGGCGCGCTCCCCACCGCATCGGCACGAGCCGACTGCGTTGGCGTTCCGACTACCGCGTCAACGACTCCAGGGGTCGGCCGCGGGTCCGCTTGCGCCGGTGGTTCGTGCGTAGGAGTCTCCCCGCCGACGGGAGCGGTGGCGGCGGCCGGCGTCGAGGGGCTGGCCGTGCCCGCGGCGACGGCGGCGGCGGCAGCGGACGAGGGCTCCTTGGCCACCACGGGGGTGTCCACCGCCATGGCATCGCTGGTTGTGTCAGTCACAACAGCTGTCTCCTTGTCTACCGCCTCCGCCTCTGCAGGAGCACCGATAACCGCCCCCTTCCCGGTCGGCGGCGTCTGCTTGCCGACCGCGGCGGCCTTGGTCCCCGATGACTCCCCCGACCTGGGCGAGGGCGCCCCAGAGACTACAGCCCGCTGCTCCTTAACGAGTGTCTGGACCAGCTCGAGCAGCCGTACGACCCCTCCCGACTGCGGCATATCAGCGTCCGTCGCCGACAGCTCTGCGGTCAGCGCTTCAGATGCTTTGCGTAACTCCGCCGTGTCTGTGTCGGGCGGCACGGACGCGGCGGTGACGACAGCCGCCGTCGCTGCGGCAGCGGCAGCCGCGGAAGCGGCCACCGTGTCAGCATCCGCCCCCGCAGCCGCCACCTGGGTGCTGTTCGTGGACGTGGCGCCGCCACCTGGGGCCGCGCCCGCCGCCGTGCCCGGGGCCGCTGCCGCTTCGCGCGTGGGTGGCGGCCGCACACCACCGGTCGCATCGCCCAATAGCGCCGCCCAAGAGTGCGGTACGCCCGCCCCCTTCAACGCCTTGACCGCCGCGCCGGCCAACGGCAGCCGCAAGTTGATAAACTTTCCGTCAGGTGACAGCTCTGGGGTGGCTACCACCGACGCCGGTGGGGCGGGCGGCGCCTTGGCGGCGCCCGCGGGCGCCACCACCGCCGCCGCTGCCGGCACCCCCGTACCCGCCGACAACGGCGGGCCGGGCGCGCTCGACGTGGCGCTCACGCCAACCACGGGTGGCGCGGCGCCACCCGGCGCCGGCGACGGCAGCCCGGTGACGGCGGCGGCAGTCGCGGCGAGCGCTGTCGCAGCGTCAGCGGCCTTTGCCGTCGCCACGGTGGGGGTGGCGGCCACAGCCTCCCCGCCGTCCGGGGCGACGACGGCGTCGCCCGCCTCAGCCGGCGGCAACAAGTTTTGGAAAATGTACGTGTACGCCCGGCCCGAGGCGGTGGTGATCGCCACCTCCGACCCGTCTGCCAACCACACGCGGGAGCCTTTGGCCAGAGGCTTGGCGTCAATGGTGGTCAGCGTCGAGTTGGAGTGCGATTCGACGACGACGCGCCCCCGCAGCGGAGACATGCGGAGGACAATACAGCTCACAGAGGGATCCCGCAACTGCAGCTGGCAGCGAGAGCCTCGGCCAACGGAGAAGACCAGGCCTTTGAGAGACACGTTGGCCTGCGCCGAGGTTTGGGAGAGCAGGTTGCCCCAGTACAGCTTTGGAGAGGGGGCGGGGGGTGGGGGCTTCTTAACCGCGGTGGCGGCCGCTGCCGCTGCCGCCGCCCCCGGGGAGGCGCCGTCCCCAGAGTTGGAGCCGTCGCCGGTACCCACGACACCGGCGATCCCCTTGGGCACCACGGACTGAAGGGCCGCCGCCAGCCGCGCCACCAGTTCGTACACCTTTTGGACATCATCCGGGGCCGTCAAGGTCGATGTCGTGATCGCCCCTGGCGCCGTCGGCGCTGTCCGGATGGCGCCGCCAGCACCCGCCCCCGCCGGGGTGGCGCCCGCCGCAGACGCAGCGCCCGCGGGCGCGGCCGCAGCCACCGTTGTCACCGCCGCCCCACTCGCGGCGTCTGCGCCGGTGCCTACAGGCGGGGTGCCGCCCTTCCCCTGATCCGCGGTGGGCCCCGGGTCAACGCCCCCCCGGGGTTCGGGCACCGAATTCTGCTCGGCGACAAAGGCGTCAGCGGGCACCGCCGGGCGAGCGCCGCCCGACTCGGTGCCGTGCGCAATGATCGAGGCGGTGTCGCCACGGGGGGGGGACGCCCGCCGATCCACCGATACCGTGCCTACCGGCCTCGCGCCGTCGGCGCTCCCGCCCCTGCCCCCGCCACTGAGGTCCATCCCTGACTGGGGTGATGCGGCTACACCGGCCGCACCAGCCCCAGCCGCTCCGACGACAGGCCGCGGCACCAAGCGGGAAATAGCTTGGTCGTCCGCCCCGCCGCCACCACCGTCGCCGCCACCGCCGCCAACACCACCCCCACCCGCCCCCCGCGCCGACGGCGGCGGCGACGACACGGCGTCTACCACCGCGCCCGGCGGGGGCGTCCCGCCCGCACCACGACCCAACTGGCGAGCCCCGGTCGCCACCCCCAGCGGCCGCAACACACCCGCTGGCGTCGGAGACGCGGGCGCCGCCGTAGCCGGCGCCCCCTCCCCTACCGCGCCAGCCTCGTGGCCACCGCCGCCGGCCGACGTGCCACCGGAAGTTCGCCGACGCTTGTGTGCAGGTACCGCCGCCGCCGAGATGGCCGACGACTCTGATGGGGGTGCCCCACCGGCGCCCGTACGCGGTGGCGTAGCCGCCGCCGATCCCCGCCCGCCGACGGCGGGTGATAGCACCGCCGCCACGGGCGAACGTGGTGGGGGCGGGGCGAGGGCAGAGGAAGAAACCGACGCCCCCCCTGGCGTCGCTGGCGCCCCGACCGAGGCCGACGCGGCGCGCTTCCGAGCAGAGCGGGTACGCGCAGCGGGCGGGTGACCGCCAGCCGCTTGGCCGCCACCGCCCCCGCCTCCGTTGCCACTACCACCGTCACCGCCATTGCCGTTGCCGTTGCCGCTGCCACCACCACCGGCACCGTTTGCACCCATGGTGCGCGCCCTGAAACAAGACACCCACCGGCCGAGTCGCGAGCTCCACCGGTCAACGGGCTCGGTAAGGAAATCAAATACAAGGAAGAAAGGAAAAGGAATCAAAACTCGAACGAGGCGCAGCGTGCACGCACCCAAAACGAGGAGAGAAGAGCTACAGGAGCGTCAAATCCCAACGCAATCGCCGCCAAGACCCCACCCAGTGCTTGTGGCCCGCGAGCGGCGCGTATGAACGGCCGGGCCACGCATGAATCTACTGCTGTCCCGCGCCCGATGCAAGTCGCCACACGTACACCGACCCGCGGGGAACAGGACGATCGGCTGCTGGTCAACAACAAAGACAAAACACAACGGAAGGGTCCGTTGCCACCTCCCTGCACCACAACTCAAGCGAGAGGAGCCAGCGGAGGCTCGCGCCCGCCCACTGGGCGACAGCGGGGTGACGCGACGGAGGGCGGCGGTCGAGGCGGTGACGCGCACAGCGTGTGGGGTGGGGTGTTGGGGGGCTCCTCAGCAGCGCCCGAGGCGCTGTGCTCACACTGCCACATTTTCTGGCTTGTGGAGATTCTGTGTAAATACACAACCATTGATCCGGCTCAGGTTGTACTTTCACAGGCGATTGGCGCAGTGATTGCACTGATGGGCTCGCGAGCTTGACGTGTGAGCCTGGCGCCCTCGGCCGCGTCCCGGACAGACGGTCACGTCAAGCTTCTTACGCGTCTCATGTGCAAAGCTACGAGTCCGGCGCTTGCGAGGTCGCACAAGACCGCTCGGTCAAGGGACAATGACAGCGGTGTCGCCGTGGAACCGCCGTTTGTCTATCACAGACATGGTGACCCGGAGTTCCAGACCACGTCAGTAACACTCGAGAGCGCGTCGTTGTAGTCGACCAACCGCTGAGGACCCCGGCGGCCTGAGCAGGCCTGTATTGGAACAACCACGGCCGGATGTCTACTGGTGTGTCCTCGCTTACACATTGTCATACAGTGAGTCGTTCTATGAGGAGATACTCAGTCTTGCTATCAAACACGCTGGACCGCGCACTCGACGAGGACAGGTATTAAAGCAGGACCGATGTTGCTGCAGTGACGGATAGCCCCTCACCAGTAACCAGTTTTCAACAACGGCAATGCGTCCGTACAGTACTGCAGCTGTCGAGAAGCGGGTGCTGTCGCTGGGCGCCAGAACAACCCCACCTCTGCCCGCGATACGACCTCAGGGAGGCGGCCAGAGGCAGCACCCGCATGCGGCTCACCAATCTGAACCTCTCCACTTGAGACATATGGCACGTCCAGCGGCGGATGGGTTTTGAGAGTCAAAAAGAGCGAAGCGACGTGTTGACTGCAAAGGGAAAGAACGAAAGACGGACCCAGTGAACAAGAGACAAAAAGAGAGTAGAAAAAGAGACGCACCACCACCCTCACCTGCTCCGCCTAATCATGGATCATACAGACGGCGTGTCATCGCTTGAATCCACTCCCTTGACTGGCGAGGAGCCCGGCGGAAGGCCTCCCCGCTGCACGACATTGACAAAAGCAATGGCGTGCACGAAGACACGCAACCGCAAGCGGGCGGCCTCTGGGTCGCCACCAACTGGCTGGGTGCGGGCACGGAGGGAGTTGATCTTCTCTAGATCCCCGTCGGTCGCCGCCAACTCGGCGGGCGTCGCATCAAGTGGCCCAGTCGCTGGGCTGACAAAGGGCCCCACCTCCGCGTTGTCCCGGTCGCGCTCCTCTTGCTCGGCGGCGAGCAGGTCCATCCCCTTGCGACGCCGCACGGGGAAATGGAAGAGCTTCTCGAGCTTGGACATCGCCAGTGGGTCCCCATCTTCGGGGCCGATGCTCCACGAAAGTGGCCACAGGCGAGCGATGAAACCTATCGGCAGGATGAGGGCGCCCAGGACGATGGACGCAATCCACCCCGAACCGGGTATAGTCACAATGCGGATGGCACGGCCCACCGAAGTGCGGCCGACTAGAAGCATCAGCAGCACCTGAATGATGGTGGTGATGATGATGATGGTCCCAAAGTAGTACGAATGGAAGATGCCCGCAAAGACGTTCTTCTCAGTGATGCGCCTCGCATTGATCTCTGAGAAGATCTGCATGAACACAAACGTGTTGAAGATGATGGACGGGATGATCTTGTGACAGTCATCATCGTTCTCCGCGCAAGTGATGTCAAAGATGCTGCCGCCGGCAAACTGGAGCACCAGACAGACGACCAGCTGGTAAATGGAGAGGAAGATGATGTTGCGGTACATACCGCGGTTGATGAGCGGGGCAAAGCGGCCAAACGGCTTCTGCTTCATCAGGTCCGGGCGAGGAGGTTCGGTGGCGAGCGCGAGCGCGCCCATTGAGTCCATAATCATGTTGACCCACAGCAGCGGCACGGGGCCGAGTGGGAGCTCCTCCCCAGCGCAGGCTGAGATGAAGTTGAGCGACACGGCCACGACGTTGACAACCAGCTGGAACTGGAGGAACTTGCGAATGGACCAAAAGACGGAGCGACCCCAGAGCACGGCCTTCGCCATCGACTGGATGTTGTCGTCCAGGATGACAATGTCGCAAGCCTCCTTGGCCACCTCCGTGCCGGCCAAGCCGAGCGCAAAGCCGACATCGGCCTCCTTCAGGGCGGGCGCATCGTTGGTACCGTCGCCTGTCACAGCCACAACTTCCCCCATCCGCTTGTGCTGTTTGACGAGAGCGAGTTTGTCAGTCGGTGTCGACCGGGCCAGCACCTGAATCTTGATGGCAACCGCGTCGAGCTCCTCCTGCGACATCTTTCGGAAGGACGGCCCGTCGAGCACGACGCCGCCCTCGTCCAGTATGCCTGCCTCGCGCGCAATGAAGCTGGCCGTCAGCACGTTGTCGCCCGTCACCATCCGCACGTTCACACCAGCGCCCTTCAGCAGCCGCACCGCCTCGAGTGTTTCGGGCCGGATGGGGTCCTTGATGCCAACGACACCGAGGAGCGTCATGTTGGTCTCGGGCGCCGTATCCCAAAACACCTTGTCATCGAGTGGCACGTCAACGTCGCGGTACGCCAGGAGTAGGGTGCGAAGGCCGCGCTCCGCCAGGCGGTCCACGTTGAGCACTAGCGCTGCGCGGTCGGCGGCGGTGAACGGTGCAACGCGACCGTCCAGCCCCATCTGGTACGACAACAGCGGCGCGAGCATCTCGGGTGCGCCCTTAGTGTGCAGCCGCTGCACGCCCGGCCGGCCGGGCACCGCCGACGTGCTGCTCATCCGCTTGCGCGTCGAGTCAAACAACCAAATGCGCGTCGGCGGGGCGGCCACCCGCACGGCAGCGTACGAGTAGCCCCACGACTCGATCAGCTGCAGTAGCGCGCACTCGGTTTTGGAGCCGAGGTGCTCGACCAGGCCGTTGGCCTTGACCTGCAGGTTGGCCTGGCTGTTGACCGCTACATTGACGGCAAAAGCCTCGCGGAAGGTGCGGGAGAGGCCAGACTCGGTCCCCGCGCCGACCACATCGGTGGACGAAAAGACCGCGCCGACCTCGGCAGGCTCCCCGGTCGCGGCCTCTGCGACCGCGGCCGACTTGTCGGGGACCGAGGGGTCGCGTGCAGCCAGGCCTTCCGCCTGGTGAAGGAGCTTGACGCCCCCAAGGTATGACTCGACAACCGTCATCCGGTTGGCCGTCAGCGTGCCCGTCTTGTCCGCGTTGAGCTGCGTCGCGGAGCCCATCGTCTCGCACGCCTCGAGCCGCCGCACAAGGTTCATGTCCTGCATCATCTTCTTCTGTGCAAACGCCAGGCCAAGCGTGATGGCCAGGGGCAGGCCCTCGGGGATGGCCACCACCACAATCGTCACCGAATCGATGAAGAACTTGAGCACCTGCGTGCCGTCCCAGGCACCATCCTGCGCCGACTCGACAATCCACCGAAGCATGGAGACGGCAAACGTCAGCGTCGCCATAATAATGCCAATCTTACCAATGTTCCACGCCAGCCGGTCCAGCCGCTTCTGCAGCGGAGTGTCTACCGGCTCCTCAATGAGCTTGGAGAGGATGATGCCCCACTGTGAGTGCGTGCCGGTGGCGACGACCACTAAGTGGCCGACGCCCTCCGAGATGGTCGTGCCCGACAGCAGGAACGGGTCCGACTCCTCATCGTCGGGGCCCATCCACACGTCCTTGCCAATGTCTATCGGCTCGCCGGTCATGGCCGACTCGTTGGTCTTGATCTTGGATGACTCAATGAGCAAGCCGTCGGCGGCGAGCTTGTCACCCGCCGCCACCTTGAGGATGTCCCCCACCAGCAGCGTGTCGGCCGGGATGGACACCGTCTCCCCGCCGCGGCGCACGGTCACCTCGTAATTGTCCTTGACCGAGTTGAGCTCCCGGAACTTGCGCTCCTTGCTGTAGTCAATCGACGCCTGGACCACAACGACCACCAACACGACGAGCACAATGGCAATGCCCTCCAGGTAACCAAACTCCTCCCGCTTGTCGGACAGCGCGACGCCCAAAACGAGGGACACAACCGCGGCGACGCACAGGATGATGATGGTCAGGTCCTTAAAGGCGGCGAGCAGCAGGGAAAAGAAGGACTTGGGGTCTGGATACACGAGCCGGTTGGTGCCAAACGCTTCGGCACGGGCCGACAGGGAGCCCCCATCCTCGGCCAGCTCCTCCCGGCTCAGGCCCGCGGGGCTGGTGTGCAGGTCGTCAAGCAGTCCATCCATGCCGCCAATAGACGCCAGCCACGCCGTGTCGCGGCCCTCAATCATGTCCGCCAGCTCCTGGTGCTTGACCCCAAAGTCATGCTGGCGAGCCACGCCCCGCTCCGCGTCGCCATCCATGGTGGCCGGCCGGTCACAACAGGCCGACAAGGACGCCGGTGCCGGCCGTCCTCTCCGCGTTGCGCACACCCAGCCAGCCAGTCGCCGGCGGCCCACGAGCCCGCCCACCGCCGCCGCACGTGTCGTCCCGCTCCGTGCCGCAAGACCCTTAGTCGGCCACCACCAGTGCCACCTCTACCCAGACAGGAAGCTCGAGTCCTTGGCGGCAGGTGCGTGCGCTCCCGGCCGCAACGGCAGCTGGTACAACGGGGCTACACCCCGTGCGCCTCGTGGCACCACGGTGGTGAGCAGTGCCGCCAGCTGCCAGCCGCACCCGCACCTCAGGCGAACGCCACAAGCGGTCGCCAACGGGGCGGGGCGGCGACGGGGGGCCGCAGGCACCCCCGACCGGCACCGCCGCAACGGACGCCCCCCCCCCCGACCACACAGGCCACCGCCCGCCGCCCCGCGCCCAAGCCGCCGCAGGGTCGCGTCGACGCAACCCCCCCCCCCCCCCCCCCCCCCCCCCCCCCCCCCCCCCCCCCCCCCCCCCCCCCCCCCCCCCCCCCCCCCCCCCCCCCCCCCCCCCCCCCCGGCCCCCCCCCCCCCCCCCCCGGCCCCGGGGCGCCGGCC
>Ga0115030_1000830_pt1 | contig 13463 bp, 7 predicted proteins | sample SidtaG_4_FD_87174 | JGI IMG/M metagenome (GOLD analysis project Ga0115030, IMG submission 87174) | Marine algal microbial communities from Sidmouth, United Kingdom - Sidmouth_Male1 metaG | ecosystem: Host-associated > Algae > Red algae > Unclassified | place: Sidmouth, United Kingdom | collected... | reverse complement strand
GGGGGGGGGGGGGGGGGGGGGGGGGGGGGGGGGGGGGGGGGGGGCCGCCGACCGAAACGGGGGCGGGCCAGGGCCAGCGGCCTGGGGGGGGGGGGGGGGGGAAGGGTTGGCCGACGCGCACGAACGCGGGCGGCGGCGGCGGCCACGACGGTCGGGGTCGACCGCTGGGCACGCGCGGCGGCGGCGCGGCCAAAGGGCGCGCGGACGGCAGGGGGGGGGCGGCGGCGGCCGCGGCGCGGCACGGTGGACCACGAAAAGGGCGGGAGGGGCGGCGTGGGGGGGGCACGCCGCCGCCCGGGGCGGGGGGGGGCGGGCGGCCGCGCTGTCGGGGGCGGGGGGGCGCCCCCCGACGGCCCTCCTGGGGGGGGTGGGGGGTTTGGACCGGCCCCCGCGGGGCCGACCGCGGTGCCGCCGCGTCGCGGTCGCGGCCCCTCCACGTTTGAACCTTTGAAGGGGTCGTTTGAAATTTCAAGAGAGGACCCACACACGATTGCATTTGTTCATTCCCCGTCATGAGCAACAGAGTTGTGGGTCAATGGACTTGGTGGATCCGGCCGCGCCGCAGCACCGAGGTCCGGCGCCGCCTCTCCCCTTTTGCACCGCGCCCTGTCTTTGCGGCGACCCGCGTCGCCGCGTCGCCGCGTCGCGTCGCCGCGTCGACCCGCGTCGCGGGGACCCGCGCCCGTGGTCGACCGCCGCGGACGCGGGTTGGCCGACGCGGCGCCCACCATGCTTGTCCAACACATGGCCGCGCTCAACCGCAAGCGCATCGTGCTTGCGAGCGGGAGCCCCCGCCGCCGTGAAATTCTCACCATGCTCGGTACGTTGGCGCCGCAGCGTCGGGGCCGCCCGCCGCCCCGTGTCGCCCCGCCGCGGGCGCGCGCGGTGCCCGGTCGGTTGCCCCTTTGTTTCGCGTCGCCCCTCGGTGGACTGCTCACACCCGCTCTCCCCTGTCGTGTGGCGTGGCTGTACCTTCCCCCCGCGACCGCACCCCGCGTGCCGCGGGCCGGCCGCCGGCAGGCCTCGCCCACGAGGTCCACGCAAGTGCCTTTGAGGAAAACTTGGACAAGGCGGCCTTCCCCACCCCCGCAGAGTATGCAAAAACCAACGCCTTGTCCAAGGCGGCGGCGGTTGTGGCGGAGCTGGCGGACGGTGGCGGCGCCGGGCGGTGCCCAGACCTGGTCATTGGCTCGGATACGATTGTGGTTGTCGACGGGCGCATCCTGGAAAAGCCCCGCTCCGAGGCCGCCGCCTATGAGATGCTGTCCACGCTCAGGTGCGTGGACGTGGCTGGTCGTGTGGACGGGCTGTGGGGGGGGGCGCGCGCCTGCACTCACTCGCACGCGCGGGGGGGTGGGGGGGGCGGGGCGCGCGCGCCGGGCGGTCGGACGCGGTGGCTTTGTGTGCTCTGGGGCGGGAGCCGGTCGGCGGACAACTGACGCTCCCGTCGGTGGCTCTCTGTCGTGTGTCTGCTGCGCGCGCATGGCGTGCTGTGCGCGCGTCTCGGCTGCGTGCACGCCCATGGCTTCCCGACGCAGTGGCCGGGAGCATTCCGTCCTGTCGGCGGTGGCGCTCTTCACCCCCTCCCGCTCTGCGGTGCGCGGCAAGCCCGCGACGGTCTTTTGCGAACACACCCGGTACGTGGGTCGCCCCGCGAGTGGTGCGGGTGCGAGGGCGTTCCTCGTTGGTGGGGGCGGACGCCCGGGCCTCGGGCGTTGCACCCCCTCGCCAGCGGCGTTGGGGTGGTGTTGCTGACGTTTCGCGGGGGGTCGTCGCTTGCATTGGTTGGGTCACCCTCGCCTTGCGCGGGTGGCTACCGTTGTGTCTGGGGTGCGGTTGGGGGACTGGCGTGTCGGGCGGGGCTGTGCAGGGTGCGCTTTGCGCCGCTGTCGCCCGAGACCATTGCTGCCTACATCCGGACGGGGGAGCCGATGGACAAGGCCGGCTCGTATGGCATCCAGGTAGGTGTGGTGTGCCCCCCCTACGGCAAAGGTCCGACCCCTACCGCACGGGCGTGCGTTTTGCTCGACTTGTCGGCTGCGGCACGCGTCGGACCGTCCCCCTTGCTCGTGCTTCTCTTAACCGTGCATGCGTGCTTTGTTTTGACGCTAACCGTGTCATCCGTCTTGCTCTCTGCCCCTCCCCACGGTCTCGTGCCTCTTCCTCGTCGGCCGGCGTTGCACTCTTGACCAGGGCGTGGGCGGCTCCTTCATCACGAGCATTACGGGATGCTACTACAACGTGATGGGGTTTCCCCTCCACGCCTTCACGTCCACCGTGGCGCGGCTTTTCGACGCTGGGGAGCTCTAGGTAAAGCGCTCGGTCGACCGCGACCACTCATTGATGCGGGCGACGCCCACCACCGTGATGGCTCGGCGACGGCGGCCGGCCGAGTCGGCACGCCGTGGCCACCGCAACGGCGGCGGCCGCAATCGGCGGCCCTCAAGCCAGCCCCAGATCCGCAGCGCTCCACGCGTCGACGGTCACCCCCCCGCCGCCCCGGCGGTCGCCGACCCCCCCCACCCCCTGCAGCCCCCCCCGCCCGCCCGTTTGCACAAATAGCCCCCCCCCCCCCCCAAAGCGGGGCGCCGCCCGCCGGCGGTCGGCACCCAATTCGGCGAGCATCCCCACAAACGCCTTGCGCGTGTACACCGGGTCGAGGGCGAGCCCGTTGGCCGCCCCCACGGCGGCCGCCGTTTCCGCCGCGGCGCCGCCGGCGAGCGGCCCGTAGCCCCCCGCGTCGTAGCCCTCCACCACGTCCAAGTCGATGGCGAGCGCGGGGCGGCCGCCGCCGCTGCCGGCCGCGTCGCCGCCGCCGCCCGCGCCGACGCGGAGCCCCCACGCCGCCGCCATGGCCGCCACGTGCGCGCGGCAGTGGGCAGCGTCGTTGCGGACAACGACCGCGTGCACGCGCACGCGCCCGCCCGTACACGCGGCGGCAATGGCCAGCCCGGCGGCGGTGCCGCCGCTGCCAGTGGCAACGACCACGTCGGTAATGCCGGCGGCACCAACGCCCTGCCGCAGCAGCTCGTCCCACGCGTCGAGGTAGCCGAGCAGGCCGACCGCGTCGGAGCCGCCCATGCCAATCACCGCCACGCGCGGGGCGGGGCTACCGCCGCCGCCGCCGCCGCCGCCGTCGCCGCCGCCGCCGCCGCCGCCGCCGCCCCCAGCCTCGAGGCGCCGCGCGCCGGCCACCAGCGCCGCCCCAATATGCGCGTGCACCGCCTCTGGGACGAGGTGCAAGCGGCTCCGCGCGGCGGCGTGGATGCCCATCAGCCCCCCCCCGGCGGCCACCGCCGCGGCGCCGTCGCTCGGCTCGGGCGTCAGCAGCAGGACGTGCGGGGTGAGGCCGACGCGCGCGGCCGCCGCCGCCGTGGCGGCGGCGTGGTTGGACCCGGCGTTGCCGGCGGTGAGGACGGCCGTCGTGCCGTCGGTGGCGACGGCGGCGGCGAGGGAAAAGGCCAGCTTGCGCGCCTTGGAGCCCCCAACCGTGCCGACGACCACGTCATCCCGCTTGACGTACAGGCGGGTGCCGGGTGGGAGGGCCGCGGCCACCGTCGGCGGTAGGGCGAGCGCGTGGACGGGGGTCGGGAGCGGCAGGAGTGCTAGGCGGTGGCGCGGAAGGCGGGCAAGGGCGGCGGGGGGTAGGTGCTTGGTGAACCAGGTGGGGGGAGTGTAGGGCTGCAGGAGGTCCGCCGCCGGCCAGGGTGGGGAGCGATTGGGGGCGCCGTGGTCGGTCGGGTGCGTGCGCGGCTCCCGCTCAGGCGGGGCTCGGTTGGGGAGGGTGGAGCGAGGCGTGACAAAGGGGTCGGCCGCCATGCGAGGGGTGCCCTCCGAACTGGGTCGAGCTGTCAGGGACGCATGGTCGCTTTCCATTCTTGGTTGACCGGGCGGGAACCTTGCTGCAGAGCACAAGTAGGGGAACACGCACGTTGGAGTACTGTAGGGTCTGCACACAGCTGTACAGGGCTGTGATGAGGTCTCATGGGGCTTTGGCGGCGATGCGCCGTGCACGACAGCTTTACCAGAAGTGGGAGTGGTGTGCTCAGCGCCGCTCGCCAATGGCCATGCATGCATCAAACGACCACGGGCAACTGTTTGTGGAAGCTATCCCGCGCCGCCTTTGTAGCGCGCGGCACACGAGCCGGGACGGGCGGCTGACCAACCCACGGGCGCCGTCGATCCCACGACATCGAGCTCCCCATCACTTTTCCCCAACCACGCCAAGATCCCGCAGCAGCTCCCGCAACCAGAGTGGTTGGCCGGCCACAGAGCCCGGCCGGCTCTCAGACCTGTCCCGTCGTCCGCGCCAACGTCACTGTACCCTATCGCCATAACCGGGCAAACGCGGTGGGCGCAAGTCGCTGCCGTAACGTCGCTGGTGGGTCGAATCCAGAGTTAGTTGTGCGTGCCACCACCGCAAAGGCGTACCGACCACGGCGGCGAACCGCCGGGCTTGCCCCCAAACCTCTCCATACATGAGTGTCTCTCTGTCCACCTCTGCCATCTCACCACACGGGAAATGTTGAGCTCCACTGGAGCATCGCAGGCGGCGTCCGCCGCCACAGCCGCCTCTGCACCTCTGCCGCCTCGGCCTCTCCCAGCCCCCGGCAGCCGGCAAGCACAAGCAGCTCGAGCGACGGCGGCCACCAGTCCAGGTCCCCCTCAAAGTCTTCCGACCACACGACCGTCGAGCGGATGGTGACGGTCGTCGTCACCTCCCCCGTGGCGAGCGCCGCGAGCGCGTCGGCGAGGCTCGACGACCCCCAATCGGCAACCTGCAACACCAGTTCGGGGACGGTGCCGAGGGTGGGCGCAACGGCCGCCAACTCCTCCCCGTCGAGCCCGCCCACGTCGAGGTGGTGGAGGTCCGGCGCGGCGCGGACGAGAGCGCCGAGGCGCTCCCCCGACAGCGCCTCCACGTCGCCGAGGTGCAGGCGCGTCAGCGGGTCGAGAAAGCTCAGCAGCTCCGCAACGTGGCCGTCCGACAGCGGCGTGGGGATGGACAGCACCGACGGAAAGCGCGGCATGGAGACGATGGCGGTCGTCAAGCGCGTGGCCACGGCGGGCCCATACAGCCCCGGCGACAGGAGGAGGGTGTGGAGGGAGCGCGCGGCAAAGAAGCGGCGGAGGTCGGTAAAGTAGGTGGGCGACGGCGACGCCTGAGCGACCGTCGACGACATGTCAATGTACTCGAGCGCCGGCAGCAGGGCCGGCGGCGCGTCGCTGCTGCCGCGCCTTCCCCGCGCGGTCGTACCCGCCGCCGTGCGCCCGAGGAGCGCCAACGCCGCTGCCGACAAGCCGGTCCGGCGGCCGAGCGTGAGCGCGCGGAGGCCCGGCGCGGCGCGCGCGAGCAGGACCGTGTTTGGCGAGCCGAGCGCCCCGCTCGTCGCGAAATCCGTCAGCCGCGACGCGCGGGGCAGCTGCTCGAGCACCGAGCCGAGCACCGGGTACCGCAAGTCGTCGGGCGCATCAATGACCAAGGCGCGGAGGGTGTCGGCGTGGCGCGCAACGGCGGCGCCGATCGGGCGCGCCCACGCCGCCCGCATCGTGCCCGACGCCCGCTGCGCGGAGCGGAGGGCGAGCACGAGGGACTGCAGCGGGGCACCCGACAGGCGCGGGGCGGCGGGCGCGGCAGTGCCGGCGGCGCCGCCGCCAATGGCGGGCGGCGGGACGAGCTCCCCCAAGAGGCCGAGGAGCCCAAACGCTTGCGGCGGCGCCGCCGGCGCGGCCGCCGGCGCCACGTGACTCGGGTGTTCGGCCAAAAACGAGTCGCCCAGCCAGTGGAGGCACAAGCTCCGCAGCGGCAGCTTTGGGAGGAGGGCGAGGACCGCCACGGACCAGTGGAAGAAGAGCCACCCCTGCCGGTCCTCGGCCGCGGCCGCCTCCCACACGTCCGCCGCCAAGGTGAGGGTTCCCCGCGGCAGCGGCGCGTCGACGTGGAGGCAGGCCGTCAGGTGGGTCAAGCGGGATAGGCGGGGTAGGAGCGCCGAGAGGTGGTCGACGCGCGACCGCAGGGCGACCATGACGGCGGGGAGGGGGTGGGGCGGCGCGTCGCCCGCCGCGTCGGGGGCGGCAGCCAACCGGCGGAGCACCGGCGGTGGCGAGAGGCCGATGGATAAGCCCCGCACGGAGCGGAGGACGGCGGCGCGGAGGCGGCGGCAGACGGCCGTCAGGGGGGCGAGCGCCCGCCAGTGGGCGGGCGTGATCAGGCGGGCGGGGGGGGGTTGGAAGGGCGGCCGCCGAATGATGTTCTCCCACTCATCGGGAAAGCCGGGGGGGGGGGTGCCGAGTGGCACATACAGGTCGGAGTGGACACGAGTGGTGTAGGACGTGATGATAAGGTCTAGGAGGTCGTCGGGAAGGGTAGAGAAGTTCATGGTGGGCAAACTGGGGGGTGGGGAGTGGCATGTGGCGAGCTGTGGCGACACTGGCTGAAGCGTAGCACGAGGCTGTGACAGATCAACACGGTCTGTCAAGTACACTGTTCAGAAACCATTTGTCGCAGAAATATGAAAGTGGCACGCCGTGCAATGCCCCAACTCTTAGTAAATACAGCATCGTTATTGCCGAGGTGGGGGTTCGTCTGCTCCCACACCCGCTTCGTGGCACGGACTCCTGGCCTCCGGTCATCCCAAGGATACCGTTGCCGACCCCAGCTGCCCTTCCCCTCCCCCTATTCACCGCTCCCCGCCTTGTGTCCGCAATGGCCTCCCGTGCTGCTGCCGCAGCGGCGGCCACATCGACGCGTACCGCGATGGCCGCCAAGAAGAACGTGCATATTGAGAACTGGGCGTCGTTCCGGGAAAACTGCGAGCACGTGTTCGAGGTGTCGCTCAAGAACCTGAGCATCTTTGGGGTGGCGGGTGTGGCCGTTCCGTACTGTATCTATCGGGCCATCATTGATGAGCAGGTGTGTTGTCGTGCTTCCGCATTGGTGGGGTGTGCCTTGCAGTGTGTGCTGGGGGTTGGTTTGGTCACATGCATGTGGGACCGTCCGAGCGGGTTGCAACTCTGGTTTGCCGTAGCTTCTTCTGTGTGAGTGCACTTTTGTGTCTTGCGGCCTTATGTACACATGCGTGGGTATGCCGATGCAATTTTTTGCGGTGTCTGACTTGCATTTCTTGACCTTGTTGATCACCTACGGACGACGGCCTCGCGTGCGCTCGACTCTCATGCCAATGTTACCCTGTTTATGGCATTCCTTGTTTGTCTTCTGTATCCCGCCGCGTTCTACTTGTTTTTGCTTCTGCCAATGTGCTTGTTCTTGGCGGTTTCTCGGTGTCAGATGCACAAGGAGCAGGGTCGGGGAACGGAGCAGTTTGTTGGCCACTCACGTCGGTTTTTGGGCGGGGGTGAACCGCTGCCGCCGCCTGCATCGGCGGCAGAGCAGTGAGTTGTGGCTGTTCGCTCTTTGTCTTTCTGCTTTGTTTGATTGTACTCCTCTGGGTTGTTTCCCAACCCTCGCATTACGGCTATCAGGATGCTGTTTCCTCTACCCTTTGCTGTACAGCCACGTCTTGGTGCTATGGCCTTGGCTGTACCCGCTTGCGCCAATCCGTATGCAACGCGAGCACCAGAACGCATGTTACTCGGTCCTACCTGGCCCCCTGTTGGGGTCAGAGCTCCTTGGCGCGCTTCTCCCCAATCCGTCCCATTCCACGACGCTTCTTTCCCGCCGCCGCGGCATCCGCGGCCTTAGAAGCCAGGCGAGCGCGTTTGGCCTCCTTGAACGCGTCCGAGGCCTTGCTCTTGGCAGCTGGCGCCTTACCGCCGCGCTTGGACGCTGCAGCGGTGGCAGTTTTTGCCACCCGCCGACCAGACGCAGCGACGCCCTGCTTGTGCTTGGACGGCTGGTGGGTGGGCGGGGGAGGAACAGTAGCTGGTTGTGGCACGGTGTTACTCAGGTGCAGTCGGAGAGCCTGCAAAGTCAAGAAGAAGCATGGCAGCGGAAGGGCAATGCAGTGTGGAGTCGCGGGAGACAGCAGAATGACAAAAGCAAAATCAAAGGTGAGAAATACAGACCACAACAGTTCGCCTACTGATACAGACGCAAGGCATACGCACGAACGCAGAAGTCTTGGCTGCTGCATCTGCGGGCCGCAGCAAGTAGTGCTTCACCCGACTAGCACGTAACCAAACAGGACTACTCGCAGAGGACGACAACATACCGCCAATGGGTCGGCCGCATACGCCGGATGTTCCAGCACGCCCCGCACGGCAACCCCCTCCTCCACGGCCAACCGCCGCCGCGCCTTTGGACGCCCCAAGTTGGGCACGTGCGCTCGGTCCGCCGCAACCCCCCCCTTGCGCGGCGCCGGCCCGTCGGCATCCACGTCCAGGTCAACCTCTGGCAGCGCCTCGCCGAGGCCCTTTAACACCAACCCCCACCGCTTGGCCGCCTTGGTCGGTGAGGGCGCAGGTGCCGCCCCCCGGGAGCCACTCGTCGCCCACGCGCGGGTGGCGGCGGTGCGCGCTCGGGCGGCGGCGCGGCGGCGGGCACCGCGGGCAAGAACCGGCGGGGCAGACGGGCCAGAAGCGGGAGCGGCAGCCGCCGATGCAGACGTAGCATTAGCCGCCGGAGCGGCTGCCGGGGGGGTAGGGGGAGGGAGGCGGCCCTTGGCAATGGCGCTCGACCGGCGAGCGGGGGGGGTCGGAGGAGGCGCCCGGCGCGCTTTCGACTTGACCATAGCGGCGGGTTAACCCAAAGCCCAGTGCCAATGCGCAAGAAAAACTACCCGGGGATGGCCCAACAGAGGGGGAAACGATGTGAATGACAAGGTACCACCGGTGTACAAAGCGGGGGCCGAACAGGCGCGAGGGTCTCTCGCATAGGGGACGTTCGCCCCGTCGTCGTCCTCTTGCTCCTTGGAAGTCCGACATATGGTGTAGTTACTGTAACTGGAATGCAAACCACGGCAAACGATCTGGGGCTCGTCTGAACTTGTCGCGATTGAGAGAGCTGTAGTATCTCTCTGCGAGTCATGGCAGCGATTGAAGCGAGCATAGCGAAGGGGTCCAGTGGCCAAGCCCAGTTATGATGGCGCATAGAGCTCCCTGCATACACACGGTCTACGAAATCGATATGGCCGCGATCCGCCGACGTGCAACAATGTCAGTGGCGCGCCATGGCGCGCCCGCTGAACCGGCGCCCCAGGGGCGGGAACACACAGCCCTCTCGCGGTTGCACTAGCGTTTTCTTTCCTACGACCAAGGCCATGTCTAAACATCTTTAGTTCACACTATCACGATCGCAACAGACCGGAGCCCACGGATTCTGCCTGGGTGGTCTCATAAGCAGTGTCCCGCGAGCGGACGGGCACTCTGGGGGAATCCACGGTCAGCACACCGTACAAAGCAGAGTGCGGAAGTGATGAGACGCGGGGGTCGGATAGGACTGGCAAGGTGACGCCACTGTCATTGAGGTGGCAATCCGAGTGTCGCTATCATGCATTGGGACGCCACGGGGTCCTGACGGCAGACGGTGAACGAGTGGAAGGCGTCTCAGAAGAGGAGCGTGGCCGACACAACTACGGATACATGTCAATACACTCGTCTGCGGCCAGGTGTCAAGCCAAGAAAGAGCCATCGGCTGCATTACAACGTGACCGGGCCTCTGGAGGTGGTTCAGAGGTACGAAGGAGGATGCTGTGCGGCTGTCGAGTGACAATACAGTCGACGCCCGTCGGCCTGAAGGAGCCGCAGACGGGCGCCTGTTAGCCTCCGTCCGTCTGTTTTCCGCAGGTTCTTGCGTGCAGTGGGCAAGGACCATCAATGACAAGCTGCACTCGCCAACTCCGTGGTAAACCACGTGGGGTTCCACTGGGGACGCCCTTAGCTACATTGCCACGCTACACGCTCACAGAACGGCTCAAGCTTGATCGGTTCCGTGTGAGCCAGTCTTAAGGATGACTCACACGGTCTGCGCCACGCCCTCCCCTTCCTCACCCCATTGCAGGAGCACGTGCTGTCGTGCGGGCATCGGGCGGTGCAGGATGGCGGAGCCCCACGTGCTTTTGCCGTGGTGCGTTGAACTGCAGACGTCACTGGCTTCGCTCTGGTGCGTGAGTCTGCAGGGCCGGGCCAAACTGATTCAGAGACCGACAAAGCTCTCCCGCCCCAGTGCATTGCATATGCGCCGGAGGCGGTCGGAACGCCGCGTGGCATCCAGGGGGGCAGTTTTCTTCGCGAGTGGCTGGCCAACAGGTGTTTCTTTTTGGTGGCGTGGCACCAGCTGCAGCTGTTGATAATCTGTGGTAAAAAACACATGGTGTGGACGACAGTTGTGGGTGGCCACACAAAGCCCGAAGACCGCCGCCCCGAGCCATAGTGGCCCAGCTCTCCGTCTGCCACGCAGGCCCCACTTCCAACCACTCGGGTCGGCAGTCTCGTCAGCCGAAAGCTCAGCTCCGCAACGGCCATCCAGCAGAGGGATCGGTGGCTGACAATTCCCTCCGCGCTTGCGGCCACGCGGTGAAGTCAAACAGATAGATTGAATGGTGGCGGCACTACCCACGGCGCCTCTCGTCAGAGCCGCAGACCCGCACGACGCATTGTCCAGTGTGCCCGCTTTATTGCACCTTTCCCGTTGTGAAAGAGAGCTGGACAGAGTGAGTCACTCTGCTAACGAGGACGTCGGCAGGGGGTTGCCAGTAGGTCTGTCGGGCACCCTCGTGCATCGGACTCGAATCGCCCGGCCAGGCACGCGATGATGCAAGGAACACCTCTGCAGGGATCAAGCGTGGGGCGATGCGCCCGAGATCAACGCAGGAGACTAGCCGGCCGACAGAAGTGATCCCGATGCATCCCGCGATTGGTGCGGGAACCGGGATACGCTGCACACACGGTTCGAGGTCGTGCCGTCAGCGGCGCCGCACGATATGGAGGGAGGGAGGGCGGCTTGCCGCGGCCGCGAGACCCCGTGGTGGATCGACCCGAATCTAACCGCCCGCATCGCCGCAGACAATGTGCGGTTCCCTCGCCCCTTCGTGCGGCCAAAGAACCGGGGGCGGCGACCTTGCGAGAGCGGACTAAAATTCTGACACCTTTAACTGATTCCCAGCCGCAGGCACCTGCCGGCCTGACCGCGGTGTGGAGGAGGGATCACGAGAGTTCAACGTACCATCACGTGGCATTCGTGATGGTGCCTGGTGATGCCGGGCCACCGCCGTTGCGCTGTACTGTACAGTCACCGCGGCGGCAGCAGGCCGGACATTGATCTCGACGTGACTCATCGGCCCCAGCGCCAGTACGTAACGGAGACGCAGGCATGGTGGCGCATGGCGGCGCCGCCGTGGAGCCAAAAAAAACGGAATCGTTTAAGGATGTAAGGGCAGGAGTGCCAGTCATGCCCAGCCTACTGTCGTATGACACTCCACAGCAACTGCAACGAAAAAAAAAGGGGAGCAGTCGGGGGCGCCCAGAGACACCCCAAGCGACAACACCGCGGCCGCACGATACGCGGCTGCTGCAGACGCAGTCCACGCACGAATACGGGGTCGCCAGTTGCAGTGATGGCGGGTGGGGACACCAGTGACAGTCGTCCCTGACAGCTGCCACCTGCTCCTCCGTTCCCGCTTGTCAACCAAGCCGCGGCGCATCTGCACCGCCGCCAGTGCCCGTTGAACGCCCCGATCGCATCGGTCGCCGCCGCTTGCGCCACACGCCCTGACGGCGGGAAGAGCATCGACCCGCCCTACACGTCTTCCCGCGGCCGGATGGCGGGCCCCCGTGACCGCCGTGTGGCTCAGTCGCGGCGCGGGGGGGGGCGCCATCCGGGCAGTCAGGCCCTTGGGGAGGGGGAGGAGCGGAACAAAGGAGGGAGAACAGGATACGTCAGGCAGTGGCGCTCGAGCAGCCGCACCCGGCACCTTGGCCCCCTCAGGGAGACTCCCGACGCCCCCCGCGACCGCGCATGCGAGTGGAATACGCGGAAAAGGCACCCCTCAATCAGCAGTCAGATGCCGGCACAAGGCGTCGTCCACCCTTCTCCCCGCCGCCCGCTTTCCAGCGGCCGCCCCGTTTGCGCGCCAGAGCCGGCGGCCCGCGTCGGCGCTCATGTTCAAAGGGAACGCCCTCGTGGCCACCCCGGCAGCATTCAACACGACGCACCCACGCGCACTGCACGCGGCGGGCTCCCAGCCCCCCTGCGCCCATCGACAGACGCAACTACAGTACCAGGCGGCTGTCACTGCCCAAGCGGCCGTACCGGGTGGTCTCTGGCGTCGCCCGCCCCCCGGGAGCCACGCCCCCAGTCACGCCCTCGCGCGGGGGGCGGGTGCTCAGCCGCCGGCCTGGTTCCACCGTGCACAGACCGCCTCAGGGTGTCCGTCTTTGGTAGCGGCCTTTGTTCTTGGAGGTTCCGCGCCACGCGGGCGGCTCCCGGCCGCCTGTGGCCGCTCCACGTGCCCGCGGCGGCCGTTGCGGACTTTGGTTGGTGACCGGCGGGCGCTCGCGCGGGCGCTCCGGCACCTCCACCGCGTGGCAGCGGTGCGGCACCCGGCGGCTTGCACATCGCGCGGGGGGAGGAACCGCGGCGGCTCGCCCCACGGGAGGGAGTAAAAGGCGGGGGAGACGGAGCGCGATTGCTTTGCCACCCCATGTCCTGATCCGTCACCCAGCCCGCAGCCCGTCTGAGCGCCCGCCGGACCAACTGCCCGCCCCTTCAACGACCGACCCGTCTCGTCGACGCCCATCGCCTAGCCGCCTGCCGGCATCATTCAGACCGGCCGTCCGCCCACCCCGTGGCCGCCGCGTGGCCAGCTTCCGGCTACGTCCCTCCGTCAAGATCATGGCTCGGAATTTCGCGCCGCTCAGCCTGCCGACCATGCTGACCGCCTCCCCCTTCCAGCGACTGCCATTGCCGCTGACCACGCCCCCCACCACGCAGGTGCAATGGGGGGCGGCGAGCTCCACCCCCGTCACCACCCCCCGCGCCCGGTCGTCCAGCTCCACCCTCCCAAGCGTGTCGCCAAAGGTCGGCGGTTGGGGCGACACGTCGTCCTCGTCGGGCACCACCCGCCTGCCGTCACCAGCGGCGCTTCTGTCGGCCGTCCAAGGTGACATGCCCGCCCGGTGCGCCGGCGTCACCAGCGGGCGGGTGATCAAGGCCGCCGGCCGCCGGGACCGGCGGATGGAAGTCAGCAGCCTACTGTCGATGGACGCTGGCCCGCCGTCTTTGCCCGGCCGGTGGGTGGCGTGGACGGCGAAGATGGGGGCGGCAGGTCGGCAACCCGGCCCTTTTCCGTCGGCGTCGTCACCCCCCGTGGCGCAGACGCCCGCCACCGCCACCGCCGTCGTCATTGCGCCGCCGCCAGTCCCCACCGGCGCGGTTGGGGCACCCCCCCCCCCCCCCCCCCCCCCCCCCCCCCCCCCCCCCCCCCCCCCCCCCCCCCCCCGCCGCCCCCCCCCCCCCCCCCCACCCCCCCCCCCCCCCGGCCCGCCCCCCCGCCGCGCGCGCGGGC
>Ga0115030_1000829_pt1 | contig 13471 bp, 9 predicted proteins | sample SidtaG_4_FD_87174 | JGI IMG/M metagenome (GOLD analysis project Ga0115030, IMG submission 87174) | Marine algal microbial communities from Sidmouth, United Kingdom - Sidmouth_Male1 metaG | ecosystem: Host-associated > Algae > Red algae > Unclassified | place: Sidmouth, United Kingdom | collected... | reverse complement strand
TGGTTTCCAGTGATGCACGCAAACCCCTTGGATCAAAATAATCATATTCAATCGCATAGCCCGGACGGGTAATATGCGCCTTCTCGAACCCGTAGATGGATTGCACATACTCGATCTGCACATCGAAAGGCAGGCTGGTGGAGATACCATTGGGGTAGACCTCATGCGTGCTCAGACCTTCTGGCTCGACAAAAATCTGGTGTGAATCCTTATCACTGAAACGCACCACCTTGTCTTCTATAGAAGGGCAATAACGCGGCCCTACGCCCTCGATATCACCTGAAAACAAGGGCGATCGATGCAAGGCATTGCGGATGATATCGTGCGTTTTTGCGTTGGTGTGCGTGATGTGGCAATGCACCTGCCGAGGGTGATCTTTTATCGTGCCCAGATAGGAAAACACCGGTCGTGGCTCATCGCCCGGCTGGGTTTGCAGAACATCGTAATTGATCGTTCGACCATCGATTCTTGGCGGTGTACCGGTTTTCAATCTACCAGTGTCAAACGGCATTTCCCGTAACCTTGCGGCCAGCGTCATGGCCGGTGGATCGCCTGCACGGCCAGCCGCCTGATTCGCTTCTCCGACGTGAATTTTGCCGGCAAGAAAGGTACCTACCGTAAGAACAACGGTATGGGCCGAAAAGCGCACACCCATCTGCGTGATAACACCAGTCACCTTTGCCTGCGCCATGCCTGGCTCTGAGATCTCACTAAGGACAAGGTCATCTACCGCTTGCTGGAAGATACTGAGATTAGGCTGGTTTTCGAGGATCTGGCGAATGGCCGAGCGGTATAGCACTCTGTCCGATTGAGCGCGGGTTGCGCGTACTGCCGGGCCCTTGCGTGAATTGAGTGTACGGAAATGGATACCTGCCTTGTCGGCGGCTATGCCCATGGCGCCACCCAGTGCGTCGATTTCTTTAACCAGGTGGCCTTTACCTATGCCGCCGATTGCCGGGTTGCAACTCATTTGGCCGAGGGTGTCTATATTATGGGTGAGCAGTAACGTTTTTGCACCCGTGCGCGCCGAGGCCAGCGCGGCTTCTGTACCGGCGTGGCCGCCGCCGACGACGATGACATCGTATTGAGTGGGGTACTGCATGGTGTTACTCGTAATATCCAACCTTTCTCCTAGTATAAACGCTGGCCAGCAAGAATTCATTGGCAAGATCACAACCGCGGACACGGCTGAGGCACTTGATGCGTTCATGCCGTGCAATATGTCCTAAGGGAAGGTTGAAGGGCCAGATACCCTAAAACTTTGGCGCTTATCCTTTTAAGAGCGTTATTGACTAAACCTCTAGCGGGCAAAAGCTTTAGTTAACGGCGCTCGTTTAATGGAGCTAACTATTTTGAACTCGCCTCTGTGCCATAAGCGGTTACGGTAGCTGCGCAGCACTAATTGTTTGACAATCTCATCCGAGATCAGAGCATAGCAGCAGCCAGGATATCCACTTCAAATATCGCTAAGACACTCCGTCTTAAACACCATTCGAAGCTAAGCTATCAGAAATTTTCTGTGGCCGTTGAACCATCGAAAAGCACTATCACCCAGTACGTTTACATAGACGATGCCGCAGGCATCAAGAGCAGGTGGTATTCAAAAAATCGACAAATCACTACAGTGGAACATCACATACGAAAGGGTTCAACTGACACCACCTATGCGACCCGTAGCACTTACACAAGGTTATGCTCTGATGTTTGTAAATCAGGACCTGAACCGTGACTCAACTCCAGGGTCAACTAACTACCAGTGATCTTTTCAGCTTGAACAATCATTGGAGCTGTGATTACCGCGTGCCGTTTGCCTTGTGGGGCTTTTTCAAAAACCACTATGGAGTCATATATGGCGATACTCGATGTGGATGCAGTAAACTCGGAAGGATCTCGAGCATCATCGCCCTTGAAATGAACAACGTTAAGTTCATCTATACACTTTTTCGTGAATTCGATAAATGAATTTTCATTCCCCAAGCCACCTCCAAAATTGGGCCAATAGCATGTGTGGAGATCTTCAACCAGATACACACCATGAGAATCAATTTTGTTGTACAGCGTATCGAAGGTTGCTTTGATGTCTTTCATCACATGACTGCCATCGTCTATGACAACATCAATATCGTACTTGGAAATAATTTCATTAATAATCTTGGAGTCGGATTGTGAACCAATAAAGATCTCTATATTTTCTTCTTCCCACTGCTTACATTTTGGCTGTATATCCAAGCCAATTATTTTAGCGTCAGATCCAAAATATTCTTTCCACATCTTCAGTGAGCCACCTCCTTGCACCCCTATCTCTAAAATAGTTGGAGCCTTTCCACAATATTTTCTAAAATGCCTTTCATAAATATCGAAATAGTGTACCCATTTGTGGATACGCCTCTCACCGTTCTTGAGGAATATTTCGTGTAGCGATGGCATGGAATTTCCTTTCGTTAGATTAGTTGTTTTTATGTACATGCAAGAACATTGTGCCTGTCGGGGTGTTCCACACTCTCTGTAGATGATGGATGTGAGGCAAACAGGCTACATTTGAATAGCAGGTACGAATCAGAATTCAAGCAGACGTGGCAATTTGCAAAACGCTGACATTGCATACCTTCTGAAAGCCAAAATTCGTACTACTTGAGCTGTTATCAACACTAGTCATTACCAACGAAAAACCGTGTTCTTCGGCCACATTTTCGAGTGTATCAATACATATCTTTCTTGTGTAAAATGCTATTCCTCTAACCTTGTCAGGATTTATAGCGATAGCTGCCAGACTACTTTCTACTAGTAAGTGAGACGGCACCGAGATGTGAAGCGCCCCATTTCCAGATAGTGTTTTAAAGGCTAGCCTAAACATCATTGACTCACCAACAGGTGATATGTAGTTTATTAAATCATTAGCCATTATCAGCTCAAACTTACCTTCATTTCTAGAACTAAAATCCTCAGCCTCTGGAATATCGTATAGATTTACTACTTCGGCGCTAAATGAAAGTATGCTATTTCTATCTGCAATTATATTCGCTTGATCGATCGCAACCTGTGATGTGTCTATAGCCGTCACTAAATGCCCTTTGTTCGCAAGATCTATAGCTGCTTTGCCGTTGCCACAGCCAATATCTAATATACACATGGCATCACTATTCGGGAGATTAAGCGTATAGTCGATATCGCTATCCGTATCTTCGTCGCACTCCACAGAAGTTCCCTTTTCTGAATAATACTCGTCCCATTGTTTCTTATTTCGACTGAAGAAAAAACTTGTGAAAGGCGCCCACCTATCGGGGGTCATACAATATTTAAACTCTGGATTAGGAATTTTCCAATCCTCTCCGTATGTTGCTGCAAGTAAATCTTCAGGAATTTTAGGTGCAAGAAAATGATGCCCTTCAAGTTCGACATCTTTCAACGGAAAAAGTGAATCAACGATGTTTACACCTGGAAGAGCAAAGTATAAGTAAAACCTGTCTTCCTCAATCCATGATGCAAAAAATTCAACTTTATATCTAGGCTTGACATGTTTGGGTGGTAGTACAAAAAACTGTGCGAAGCATTTTGCTTTTACCTCATAACCTGCGTCAAGAAATCTGATAATAAGTTTTCTGCAGAGATCGGCTACCTCGTCTTTGGTAGACAAACCACAATCAATCGCGACATCAATATCGAAGTCGTGTGGAATCAGTTTTCCCGAGCGCTCCAATCCCAACAAGGCCCCATAAGCGAGGAAACATTTTTTTCCAGAAAACTTTTCTGCGACTTTTGTTGATTCGCTGCAGAATGCAAGCAAGCCAGATATTTCCTCATCGCTAAACGAGTCAAATGGCCGGACATAACTATTCCACTGGGTCTTCACTCTTCGAGTATGATCTGACATAATCCACCTTAACGTCGCAAGATTTGGACATGCGAAATGACTAGGAATAACTGAGATTAAACATAACTAAACCATGCGTAGCTTAACCTTTGCAGATGGCTTCGCTACGAATCTACCAACTGGTTTAGCTACGAATCTACCAACAATCGGGTCTTCGTTTCCATAGCGTGCATACCCTTGTCCCTTGCACTGATACTCGCAAGTAAAGTCAGTTTCGTGCAATAGGTTTTCGAAATCATTTTCAGATTGAAATCTTCTATAATGATCTGTTCCAAAAACCTTAAATTGATTTTCATCCTCTGCCAGGCGGAATTCAAAAAATAGTATCGAATCTTCAGGAAGTTTTTTGCCAAGACGGGTCATCACTTCATTTTCCTTTTTTCCATCAATCGCATGCTGAAAAAATCGTGAATAAACGACTGTTCTCTGACTGAGATCAATGTATGACTCAAGTTGATTTACAGCATTGACTACATCGTCTTCAATAAAATTCATATTTTCTGATGCGTTGCAGATTTCTTGTAGTTCGGTACCTATACATTGATCGGTAACAACGACATTGTGTCCGGCGTTAGAGAGAAATATAGAATCTCTGCCGTTGCCACATCCCAGTTCTAGTAGATTACATTGTTCACTGCCGAGCCAAGACTGAACGAAGACAGCAAACTGAGAGGGATAAGTCGGCACCTCAGAAGAGGTATAGATGCCTTGCCAATACTGTAAATTACTTTTCATTATTGCACTAGAACCTTGTTTGCATGGATATTTTCAGTATTACTGCAATTTGTATTCCTGAGATCGTTATTCCACTACTTTTAAAGACAGTTATACGTACCCCTTTTATACGTACCCCTTTTAAGATGTGAATTAACCTACGATTTTCCCAGCGTTTTACAACACGAAAAACGTATGCTCAAGCTGGTGTGAAGCTAAGAATATTCATGCAGCGTTTTTGGGCGTCATAGCAACTAAATGCTGTTTCAACGAATTCTGAAAAATCATAAATCACTCGTTTTCCCGGTAGGGCTTTGGTCCGGTCTTCCGAAACCTGTAAACCATGAATTTGGGATTCTAACGTAAACATCATTCCAAGCTCTCTTGTCATATTTTCTTCATTTGGCGGAACAATAAGTGAAAGACGATCGGTAAGAGTATGAATATCTTGATCGATAGATGGCAAATCAAGTTTCTTGCAGATCCTGTTGCAAAGTTCAACCATCGTTATCAAGTTAGGGTGATTGAATGTATGGAAGAGTGGCTTGCTTTTCCAATTCTCTGCGATATAGTCATACATACAAATATCCACGCCATTTTCTCGTTTTTCCAAATTGATCAAAGACCGATTTACCCGCTCACGTAGCATCTCTGCACTGGTGGTCTGACTCAGGTAATTATATTGATGTACTTGTTTTGCTGATGTGCCGGAGCTCCACAAATCAATTAATGCTTTGCTATGGTAAACATCTGTTGGCCCGTTAATCCGTTTCCCATCTTCACCTGAGACATAAAACAGATCGGGGTTTTGACCTTGAAAAAATACGTTTACCCAAGTAACCACCTTCGTACGATATTTGTTTTTTATATAATCAGTAGATACATGCTTTACAGGATACGTATTTGCAACCTGCTGAGCTAATATAATATCTGCCTCAGAGTAACGTGCCAAATCTGTTTCAAGATCAGAATCTTTGGCTAGATGAACAATAATCTTACCTAGAATCTCAATATCATTGCTGACCAGTTGAAGAAATTCAGCAACAGGCCTTACCTGGCAATTGCCGATTAATAATAGTTTCATTTTTTACCACCCACTCGCACAATTGCCAACCACTCTGATATGAATATAATTTATTAGCTTTATTAGTCTCGTGGCTGTTTACTATTTTAGTTGCGCAAAAAAGACGTTTATAATTGCATAAAGAACTTTGGGAAACGGATGAACTTTTCGTGAAGATGGTTTATGAGTGCATGAATCAGTAAGACTCGAATACCTCCCTGAGATCTGCATATACTTCACTTTCTGTTTGTTCAGGAAAATACTCAGATCTATGTAATTGGAACGCAGCAAAATCCAAATTACTAATATCCTCTATATCGAAAGGCCTCATTGACTTATCCTGGCATAGCACATTTTTTAAATCACGGAATACAACCGCTTGCCCACGACTGCCTCCATAAAAAAGCATTGATAGTGATGGGAAGTAGGATTGAATAAAAAACAATATCTTATATGTATCTCCATACCATCCACTTGGTATCGTATGGTCTACGTTTTTTATGCGATGAAATTCCATTTGCGTACGTGCAACCGAAGCATAGTTTGTAGGCAGTACGTCATCAATTACCCATACCGTTTTTTCGTGACTGACTGATAGGGAATTAGTAAAATCACGAAGTGTTTGAGAGTAAGTATGAAGTCCGTCAATTAAAATGACATCAAACTTAATAGTTTTATCCCACTGATTAAAAAAATCGTCTGAGGTGACCTCAAAGAATTGACCGCCTGATTTTTTCATCTCCGTTTGTATCGCATCATCAATACGAAATTTCGGGTCTACCGCTACCTTGTTTTTTGCTAAAACATTAAGAAACGTATTGCCTGCTTCCACTCCAATTTCTAGATATTTTGTTGCTTTTGTAACTTCAATAATATTATTTATGCGTGACGAATGCCCCCTCGGTATCGCCGGGGTCTGTTTGTTTGCAAGTTTGGGCGTGGCAGCTGACATTTTATTTACTCTGGTAAAATATTAAATTTATGCATTAGCTAAAGGCTTGTCTTATTTAAGTTGATAATCAAAAAATGTACCAATTGCTGTTGATGAAAATATATTATCTGAATGAAATGTATTTAGGATATATAAGACGCATGATCGTTGGCTTAACAATTGCTTAGTGCTATTCAAAATATCGCTTATCCAGAATGATTCCCGGCGTACAACTGCTTGTCTTATTTTAAAAAGAACCAAATGCTATCAGATTGTTTGCTCACTGGAAATCCGTTTGCATCTGATCTTACCCTCTACTGTGATCAGTATAGTGCGACCAGTTACGATCGTGGGGTAGAGCTTACCTTCCGCAACGTGGAACATATAGGTAAGGCTCCGCCAAATTTACAGTGGATGCTTCAGCGTAAGATACCTTTTAGAGGCGTTAGACTATTACATATTGCCGAGATCTATGTTGATAAGAAGGGTTCACTTTACAGTCCAAAAATAATACAAAAACTGAAAAAACCTGTAGATTATTTTGACGTTAACTGCTGTTTTTGTTCTCAACCAGGTGATGCTGTTTTCGGCCACTGGATTTTTCAAACCTTACCTCGCGCCTGGTTCTATTCTCAAAAGCTACAAGGCAAAAAATTTAAATGTCTATTTCATAAGCGGGCGAAATCGATGTTCAGAATATTCGAACACTTTTTTAAAACAATAGATGGATTCGATGGGGCGATCTTTCTTGATGATGATCCTGTAGGTATAAGAGACCTGTATTTCTGCGATAAACCTAATCATGGCAATCTGTTATACAACTCAAATTATCTACAATTTCGTAAAAGTCTGTTTGAAAATATAAAGCTTGATACCAATATACATTCACCGGCGAAAATATACTTTTCCAGATCAAACTGGAGTAGAAGCTATCGTTTTCTTACTAATAGAAAAAAGGTAGAAAATTTATTTCGAACTAGAGGCTACGAAATAGTTTCACCAGAGGAGTACGGATTAGTGGACATGATGAACATGTTGCAAAGCACAAAAATCCTTGCCGGTGAACGCGGCTCAGCGTTGCATCTCAGTGCATTTTCAGAATCTGTTGAGACTTCTATAGTGCTTTCATATAATGATGACTCAAGCCCTATGTGGCCTGCACAAGCAGGCCTAGGAACAGCTTGTAATCAAAACACAGTATTTATTTTTGGAGAAGGCAGAGCTACTGGCAATACGACAAATGACTTCGAGTACACAATTAGCCTCGAGGATGTGGATTCAGTTATCGATTACTGTGTTTAGATAAAGCGGCGATTTTCAAGCTGGTTGTCCAAATAAATTCACGCAGTCTTTCTCGTGGTCTGCGTGCTGTCTTTACTTGATCGTTCCGGGTTCAGCCACACCTTATTGATACGTTCCCAATTTCGGGTGTTGCCACCCCATCTGCTTGGGTTACGAGTCTTGGCTGCTTCGTATAGCGCTTTACGCTTCTCAAGTATAGCGATATCAGCACCGATATGACGCTCCTCAGGGGTGACGTGTTTGATGCCACTGTGACGATGTTTGGTGTTGTACCAATAGACAAATCTTGTCATCCACTCACGTGCCGTCTGCAACGATTCGAAACCTTCAGTAGGATATGAAGGACAGTACCGGTAATTGGCACATTATTATCCATTGTAACAGGGAATAATTTCACCTGAATGTGCCTGTCTGAAAATCCCCTGATTGCTGAATAGGTTGGCTAACTAATTGCTTCGGTTTCGAGCACATCGTATTTATATTGTGTGCCGTACACTGAGATACCTATAAATGAATGCTGTAAGTCTGCCAAGTCGAAAGTTGAATTTCAGTCACAAAACGTATGTTTCGAAGGCCCAGCCTGAGAAAGTGACGCGCCAGCAGGATGGGAATCTGGAACATGTTGTGGGCCATCAAATTTCCGGATGGGTGGTAGACAGTCACTGTAGCGAGTCGGTTTCATTCCAGATATTCGATGGAAACCAACTTATCGCTACCGACGAGGCGAATCTTAAACGTCCTGATCTTGTTGAAGCTGGTTATGCGACTGGAGGTTTCGGATTTCTCATTGATACCCCTGAGTTTTTAATGGATGGGAAATTACACCGCTTGGCACTGAAAATATTAGACTGCGACACAGTGCTTTCGATACTTGAAGTTACGGTACCCGCTTTTGCTCGAACTTACATTGAACAAATTGAAGGTGGTTCTGTTACAGGACATATACAGCTTTCACAACCACACGACGTAGACGGCTTTGATATCGAGCTTTTGGTGGACGGTGACCCCTTAAAAGAAGCGGTGTGTACCAAAAACGATAACCCTGCGCAGTTTGTGTTTAATATTGGCTTGCCTGCAAGCATGTTTGATGACAATCAACATGTTTACTCAGTGAAAATTAAAGGACACTTGACCCTTGCTGCCCCCTATATTGAAACGTTGCCTAGTATCCTTACGCCATGGGAATACATCAGCGATGGTGCTAGCGGGCATCGAAGAAGTGCAATTTCCAAGATTGCAGCTTACCGTTACGCAGCGTTACAAAAGTGCCTGGAGCCATCCCACTTTGGCGTTTTAGATGTTGATTGCCTTACAAATATAAAACGTGCTCATGATGTACTGGTTGAAGGATATACAAATCGTACAGAGTATAAGGAATTGTTTTTGCCAGCGTTGGATAAACCTGACGTTAGTATAGTAATTCCGGTATATGACAATCTGGCACTGACATACCACTGTATCGCATCGTTGATCCTTGCCAATGAAGTTGCAACTTATGAGGTAATTGTCGTAGATGATAAATCAGCAGACAAAACCACACAGATAGAAGATATCGTAAAAAACGTGGTGTACATAAGGAATGATGTGAACCTCGGTTTTTTAATGAGCTCAAAGCGTGGCGCTGAAGTTGCCAGGGGAGAATATATAGTTTTTCTGAATAACGATACTGAGGTCACCCAAGGCTGGTTAGACGAAATGCTTGATGTGTTCAAGTGCTTTAACAAGGTAGGAGCTGTAGGAAGTAAGCTGATATATTCAAATGGAAAACTTCAGGAAGCTGGTGGTATTGTCTGGAGTAATGGAAAACCCTGGAATATAGGTAATGGACAGAATGCTGAACATCCTTTATACAACTACACACGTCAGGTAGACTATCTGTCAGGCGCTGCATTGGCTGTGTCGCGTACCGTGTGGGATGAAACAGGTGGTTTCAGTGAAGAATTTGCACCAGCGTACTATGAAGATACTGATCTGGCATTTAAAGTTCGAGAGGCTGGTTACCGAACTTTCTATTGTCCATCATCTACCGTTGTACATTTCGAGGGGATGAGTAACGGGCGTGATACCAATACGGGTATAAAACGTTATCAGAGCGTGAACGCTCCCAAGTTCCGATCCAAGTGGAGGCACTCCTATCGAAATAATGGAGCTGAAGGTCAGAACTTTTCACTCATGATGGACCGCAATGTGGATTTTCGGGCATTGGTCATTGATTACACAACGCCGCGTCCCGATCAAGATGCAGGTGGTTATGCTGCTATACAGGAAATAACGCTGCTACAAGAGCTAGGTTGCAAAGTGACCTTTATTCCAAACAATTTTGCGCACATGGGAAAACATACTGAAGCACTTCAGCGCAAGGGAGTCGAGTGTATCCACGCTCCCTTTTATTTAGATTTGACAGATTTTTTGCAAGCTCGAGGATACGATTATGATGTTGTTTATGTAACACGTTACGATATCGCAGAACAAGTGATTGGTCGTGTGAGGCAGTATTCGAATGCGAAAATTATATTCAACAATGCTGATCTGCATTTTCTGCGTGAGTTGCGTGCAGCGTTACAGGCGGGTGATACTTCTATGGAAGCACCGGTCCAGACGCGCGAACGGGAACTGTCAGTTATGCGACAAGTGGATGCTGTGCTTTCTTACAACGAAACAGAACATTCAGTCATAGCATCGCATAATCTGTCGGAAGAGAATGTATTCAAGTGCCCTTGGGTACTTCACAATCGAAGGTCATCCGTAACCTTTAAAGAGCGAAGTGGTATTGCTTTTCTTGGAGGATATGGTCACCCTCCAAATAGGGAAGCGGTAAAACATTTTGTCAAGAATGTAATGCCGCGATTGAGAATATCACAGCCCGGTATAGAGTTTCACATCTATGGCAGCCGTGTAACTGATGATGTGAAAGAACTTGCATGCGACGACGTCATTGTCAAAGGCTATGTTGAAAAACTTTCTGATGTTTTTGATACTTGCCGTGTTTTTGTAGCGCCTTTACTTTCTGGTGCAGGTATAAAGGGTAAAGTGTTGGAAAGTATCGCGCATGGAATTCCAACGGTTCTCTCTCCGGTAGCGGCTGAAGCAACCGGGCTGACTCATGGTCATAGTACATTCATTGCTGAGTCTACTGAACAGTGGTGTGATTCAATTATAAATCTCTATAGGAATGAAGAATCATGGAATAGACTGGCAGAGAATTCGAATGCGCTTGTTAACAATGAATACAGCGTTGAAAAGGGTATTTCACGTATGGCAGATGTCTTATCTTATGTTGAGCTGGATCCTGCAGATACTCGGACAATGCTCTTTAATCAACCAAGCACGAACGTTGTTAATTAGAGCATGCGTGTTGTCGTAGTTGGAAATTTTCTAGCCCAGCGTTCAGTGACTCAATCAGGATTGACGATAAGAATTCGACGAAAAGACAACAGCAAATAATGAACAATGGAATTAAGATAGAACGCGCAGAGAAAAGCGGCGCTGCTGCACAGGGCGTCAGAAAGATTATTCTTCATTACCACTTATTTAAAAATGCAGGTACGTCTTTGGATGGTGCTTTCAAGAAGGCATTAGCATCAGACCAATGGGTTACGAGAGAACTTCCAGTTGGCACTGTCCAGAATTCCAAGGCTGCAATTGATTGGATCAATTCTGCTGAGACTGCTGTCTGCTTTTCATCTCATACCGCAGAACTTCCTGTACCTGAAATAGAAGGTATTGATATCTTCCCAATAATATTTATCAGGCATCCCATTGATCGAATAGCTTCTGCGTATTTATTCGAAGCGAAGCAGAACACATCTAATTTTGGATCAACATTAGCTAGAAACACAAGTCTTGCTGGTTATATTGAAACCAGACTGTCGATAAAAACAGATTTTCAATGCCGTGAATTTCATGCCCGACGATTTAGCGCCATGTCTCTTGATCAAAAGCTGAGTCTCACCGATAAAGCTAGATATGCTTTCAATCAACTTCCGTTTGTCGGGCTGGTTGAAAAGTATAATCAGTCGTTATCCGAACTAAATAGACAATTGGAAGAATTTGGATTTGCGAGCCTCATTTTGAAAAACGAAACACTTAATGTAAATCGTTCACACGGGTTGAGTCTGGAAGAAAAGCTGGAAAGAATAAGAAAAGAGATAGGTGACGATTTGTATTTGGAGCTCGAAGAAAGCAACAGCTGTGATTTGATGTTGTATGAGCTTGTATCGAAACGGTATGAGAATGATTGATCTTAACATCTGGTTTGGGTCAGCGGAATAGTACAACAGAGGTTTCCTGTTCATGCCTTCACAGATCTTCTTCTCAATGACTCAGAGGCGTTAGAGGCCTGGAAACTAACACCTTCAATATCCGCAGGACCACCTCATAAATTACAGTCTTCTGGGCTCTTGAATAAAATCGGGAATCAAACAGATATCTTTTCCGATGATGTTCCTGTAATGAAGCTGACACATCGAATATCCACGTCTAGTATTGACAGGAGTTGTGAGACCCTGCTAGACAGAATGATAACTCGTTATGCCTTCGCAATGCCAGTAGATCGGAATTTCACCACAGAAGCTAAACAACCAAAAAAACATCTACCATTCGCGTCGCTTTCAATTTCCACAAATAATCTGGAAGATCATATTCGGGCAGACGCACTAGAGCGTCTACTGAGGTTAAATACTGTCGTCCCTCAAATAATGTTTGATCGCGACAAGGAATTGGATACGGTTGAGAAATCTTATTCTAGTTTCCTTTCTGGATGCTATTACCAGGATAACGACTATTGGACACCTGGCGACAATCTTGACCCATTGTATTTCGGATTTCACATACACCCTTACGAATCCCCAAAGCGCATCGGCAGGAAAGCACTAGCACAAAAAAACTTCAGATATTCCAAGACAATACACTGTAAAAGAGGCGAAGTTACGAAGACTCTACGATACTAGTCTGGCATCTGATCCAACTCGTTTGAGGGCATGATGAAGGCTACAGACGCTTTCGTAAAACGCGAAGAGATGCAGCTACTTTCATGCAAAACGGGTTTACCACTTGAGCATGGAAAGTCAGTGCAGGTGGCTATAGAAAACTCGTGATAGGAAAGGTGCATTACACAAGAATAGACCATTATTCACTTAGTGTAGATGTCATCATCATAGGTATTGTGTGAGCTCCGCTGAGCCATTATATTTATAAAATCTAATCAAACACTAACGGCAATAGTAAGAAATCAAGAGGTTCGCCATTACTGACTTAACTGCTGAAAATAATACATGGATAATTCTTGGCATGCACCGCAGCGGAACGAGTGCTCTGACAGGCACGCTAGCCGAATCAGGTCTGGAATTTGGGCCAACTTTTAGTAACTCATTTGACAACCGTAAGGGAAATCAGGAATCCCCTGGATAATGGAGTTACACGAAGACATTCTTCAACGTAATGGTGGCAGTTGGGACAATCCCATAAACCCATCTAAGTGGGAGCCCTGTTCATCGTTCGTTTAGAGACGCGATAATAGAAAGTCACTCGCAAGAACCTCTCTGGGGTTTCAAAGATCCTCGCACGCTGTTTACATTAAAAGACTGGTTAG
>Ga0115030_1000827_pt1 | contig 13477 bp, 12 predicted proteins | sample SidtaG_4_FD_87174 | JGI IMG/M metagenome (GOLD analysis project Ga0115030, IMG submission 87174) | Marine algal microbial communities from Sidmouth, United Kingdom - Sidmouth_Male1 metaG | ecosystem: Host-associated > Algae > Red algae > Unclassified | place: Sidmouth, United Kingdom | collected... | reverse complement strand
GGGGGGGCGAGGGGGGGGGCGGGGGGGGGCGCCGCGGCGGGGGGGGGGGGGGGGGGGGGGGGGGGGGGAGGGGGGGGGGGGGGGGGGGGGGGGGGAGAAATAGAGACCGGACATGAGTGACGCGTGCCCGGGTTTCAGGCGGCGGGCGCTGCACGACCGCCAAAAAGAGTGCCGCGACCACTCGCTGCTCTTAATGACGTGGAATCGAAAGCGACGACAGGGGCGCTGCTGCCGGAGATGGTCTGCTTCAGCGCTTCCAGAGACTTGGGGGTTTCGGCGACCTCTCGGTCGGTGTCGGGGGACGCCACCAAGCCAGCTCTTCACGGTGGCGACAAGCTGCCCGCCTCTCCGGGAGAGACCCTCTGCCCTTCTAAGATAACGGACTGACTTCTGCAGACTTGGCCATGACTTATCGGGAAACTATCGAAGACCAAAACGTTATTTCATTGTATAATGGGGGGCTACCTGTTGCCGTGGATAAGAGTAGCAGTAGCTTGATAAATTTGCACCGCACGCTCTGCAGAGACGAGAGAGCGGGACGCAGGGACGCCCTGTGGGACCTCTCGCCGAGGAGAGGTACACCCCTCGGACAGGAAGCAGCCTGCCTCGAGTGTCTGCTACGAGTTCTGCCGAGTTTTATGGCACAAGGTCATTGGAACGGGTCCTGAAACCTCTATCGCGAGAGAGCCAGCTCACCATGTGGGATACCAACAGCAGCGGTGGCGCTCTGTGAGGGTGGCTGTCAGAGAAACTATCTTGCTGTCCCACAGAATACAGGCATCGACAGGCACGGCGCCGCCGGTGGAGAGGTTGTCACGGGCGGCGGAGAGTCCGCCGTCTCGACGGCCACCGAGGGCCGCAGCCCCGACCGGAAGTGGACGCGGTGGCGGCTGCACCGGGGGCCGACGCCGCCGGCCAGCGGTCACACCGCGCCCGGCTTCTTCGCTGGAAAGCGGTCTCTCTCGAGATCGTATGATCCATTTTGGTGGCGGCCGTCCTTGGCGGCCTCCTACCAAATGTGTGGCGAACAGCGGATGCGAGAGAATCTGAATCTGACTGGACCACACGAATCCCTCGCCGTTCCGGATCGAAGGAGGTCTCGGCTGATCTGCATGGCCCGACTGGTCCACTGACTGAGCCACGACAGCTGCAGGAAACACGAAGCGCAGCGGGGCTGCTCCGCGGCAGGTCTAAGGAGGCCTTGCGATACAGCTTATGGGCTGCCTCAAGCAGCCATCGGAAGTTTCCACGCCTGCCTTCTGATCAGCGTCCTCGTCCCGATCCCTGTCTTTCCCTCCGTCGCCGGCGTCGTCTCCCTCCGCACCTTGCCTCTCCACAACACCGCAAATTTCCACACCCGCGAGCACGGGGCGGGCTATCGCGGCGACGCAGCGGCGCTTTTAGCGGTCTGGGAGGAGTCTGCTCTTTCGAAGATGCTTGCAGAGTCGCCTGCATCAGGCACTTCTGGGGCTCCTTCCCCCGACGGCACCCGCGACGACCCCTTTGACTCCGAGAGCGATGAAGAGGACGGCGGCATTGAGAAGGGCGGCGCCATCCAGCGTGCACCCTTGCGGCGGGGAGGCACGTACGTTCCCCGCCCGCTTGCAGAGGTGGTTCTGGACATGAACATCCCCGCCGTGCGCGACGCAGGCAAGGCCATCAGTACCCTCAAACAGTACGCGGCGGAGGTGGGCAGGTTTGAGACATTCGTCCAGTACGCATGTGCACGGAACCTGCGGAAGATGGTGGGGGAGGCGGCTGCCTCCGACTTCATCACCAAGCAGGGGAACATCTTTCCCCCAGCTGGGCGCGCCGTGGGTCCGGCCGTTGTGAATATGCGCAAGCTGTACGCCTCTCCCCCTCGCGGATGCGACGAGCTCGTCCATGCGTTTATGGCCGATCGCTCGGACGGGTGGTCGTGCTCGGAGGGAAAGATGAAGAAGATTGTGGCTGCACTCTCACGCAAGTTCCATGACGAGGGGTCGAAGGGTCCCTGGAATGGGGTGCTGGGTAACCCTGTCGATTCCCCAGTGGTCAAGGAGGTGAGGTCGAACCACGTTGAGAAGCGGCGCCGCGCCGCTACCGCTGTCAAAGGCGTTGACCCTATCCGCTACAAGGACCTGGACCTGTTCTATGAGGCCCACTTTGCCGGCAAGCCGCTGCGGCAGTGGGACCCGGAACGGGTGATGCTATACACGTCCTTGCTGACGGGAATGAACATTTGCGTCCGTTTCAACGACCTCAGCCGGTTTTGGTATGTTCCGACACTCTTCTCATGCTCTTTTCTCTCTCGTCCGTCGTTGTGCTCATCTGTGTCCAACTGACTCTGTGTTTGTATTCATCTTCTGACCAACTTGTCTCTTCCTCCTCAGCCGCTGTTTGTCCCGGACCGATTTTGGCTGTCTGCGCTCGCAGTGTCGATACCATGGAGATTGAGGACGATCGCGTGCGTCTCATCCTAGTCGGCACCAAGGCCGAGAAGGGAGCAACCGTGCGCTTCAATGTTGTGCGGTGGCCGGGCACCCTTGCCGGGGACCTGAGGTACGTTTGCTTTCTGACGGCAGAGGGCAATGTGTGCGCTCAGGTCAGTACTATTATATCAGTGAGAAGAAAGGCTGTGACGTGTCGTCCGAGTTGCAAGACAAAGATGACTTACTCACGATGACCGCATTGGACTATTTCCTCTTCTCTTCCCTTTCCCGGTTTCATGTGCATGATGCAGAGTATGTCCGATCTTTTTCCTCCGCGTTTGGTTGAGCATCAGGGGACTGCATGATGGGTACCTCTTCCCGGCATACAGGACAAACGAGGTCAGTTTGGCCGGGAAAGTGGTTGGTGTACGCCTGCAGCTGGACTTCGGCTCCCGGTGGTTGTACCCCAAGTTCAGGAACATCCTTAAGAACGAACTGGACGCAATGGGGTGTATCAATGCTCACTTCATTGGCACGCACAGCATGCGGCGCGGAGGGACGCAATTGCTGTTGCTCCTTGGTGTGTCGTTGTCTAGTGTGCGGCAACGCGGCTTTTGGACAACCTACCAACGGATGGAGTCGTACCTAGGTGCAAACAACAGGCGGGAGCTCGACGGTGACCTACTGCCGGCACCGACTTTGCTTTCGCAGGCGTCCTTCTCCGTCGTCGCCTTGGACCGCATTGAGGCCTCGTTTGACCGTGCGTGATACTGCATCTAGGGGTTACTTGTTGCGTCTTAGCGGACGCGAGCACATGTCTGGATACAACGTCTTTTATAAACAGCCTCTTGCGGTCATGCCCATGCTCTGCGGTCGACCCCTCCCAACCCCGTCACGCGAGGCGGCGGTGCGCCGTCCGCCACTATACCCGACACAGACCTTCCTCCCCCCATCCGGGCCGCCAAAGATACTCCCCAGTTGCGTGCGGCCACGCCATACCCGCCCCCTCCCAGAAAACATGCCGACAGCGTGGTGGACCCACCCCCTGCCGCCTGGATGGCAGTCGACGCTGCTGCCGAAATATGTTTGTTGGAGCCGATGGGGAGCTCCCCCGCCCCCCCTCCCCGTAACCTCAGCCGCCGCAGACGCCACCGCCACCGCTGCCGCCGCGGCCATCACGGCGAAAGCAATGCCGGCAGTCGCCGTTCGCGTAGTCTCCGGTGCCCCCCCCTCCACCACGCAGCTGGCGGCGGTGACACAGCCGAAATCAACCAGCGCGCGGGCGCGGGGGAGGGGCGGCGCCGGCGCCGTGGAAGTACTTCCGCCGCACGCGATGCGGCGGCTGTGGCGGGGCAGGCACCTGCGGCGGGGGAGACCAGGTCAGAAAAGCCACGCGCAGCGCTCCGCCGCCCACCGGCACGTCCAGTGCCGCCGCCACCACCAGCGCCATCGCTGCTCGCCCCAGCAGCACCGACTGCGTCGTTGTCGTCGACGCGACGACCTCGATGCCGCCCCCTTCGCACCTCCTGCACTGTCGCGTGGGGCTCCCCCCTGTGCAGGAAGTGGCGTTCACGCTCGCACTGCCACTACGGCGGGGGGGGGCCCCCACAATACATCGGCGTACGAATGTGTGGTGGCGACACCGCCGCCCACAGCCCCATCACTGGCGCCGCAGCGGCGGTGGCGGTGGCAGCGTCCGGCGCCCTCGACGATGCGCGTGCGGGCGGCCGCCACGGCTGCGCCGTTGGTCCCCACAACCGACCTCGCCGCCCCGTGGCACCGCAGTTGCCACCTCCTCCGCCGCTGTCTCCCCTGCCCCCTACCCCAATGAAACTTGTTACCCCCCCACCCCCCTGCGCCCTAAGCACAACACGGTGCCACACAAGCCGACACAGCGGCAGCAACGGCGGCAGGTGACACCAGCGGCTGGGCGTGTGCCTATCTGCGGCCGAGAAAAGTGCCACCTCCTTCAAAAACCACAACAAAGACAGAAGTTCCGGGCCCCCCCTCTTCTCCCGCGCCACCTCAGACGGCCTTGCCGCCGCCCGTCGCCGCCAGGTTCCCACCAGCGCCCGCCCGCCCCCCTCCCTCGCTCACCGCATCGCTCTCGCGCCGCCGCCACCGCAGCCAGTGACGCCGCTTCGACTCGCGCCACCGATTGGCGTCCACCCGGCCGCACCGCACCCTCCGCCGCGATGCGGCCGTCGCGGCCCCCGCGCGGCAAGAGCGGCTGCGGGCGCGGCACTGCGCAGGCGACTGCCCCCCCCGCGCCCCCGGCGGCCACCCAGCCGGCGGCATCCGGCGGGCAGGCGGGTGCGCTGGCGGGCAGGCAGGCTGGAGTAGCCGCCGCCGGCGCGACGGGGGATGCGGCCGCCGATACGACCACCGCGCCCGCCGCCAGCCGCCGCAGCCGCCACCTCCACACCCGGCTGCGCCGACGGTCCTTTGCAAGGATCATGCACAGGGCGCTCATATCACCACCCCCACAGGCATCCCGCTCGCCCACACCCACCAGCGTCTGCACAGCTGTCGAAGGCTCGACCGTCACTTGCACGTCGGCTACCGCCCAACGTGCTGGAAGTGACCAGAGAAGCAACCGAGCCGAACCCACGAAACGGACGTGGCACAACAATGATGGCGACAATTTGACCTGATGTCAAGAAGCCCCGTCACAAGCACCGCCAGGCGGCCTATTTTAACCCGACCTGTGAAAGCCAAAGCACTTTACCTCGTAAAAAACACATTAAAAAAGGAGCTAAGCGCTACGAAAAGCCTCGGGAGTACGCGTGGGTGAGAGGAGCACAAAAAAACACATGACACACTGCGCGCGGACATACCCGTCCCACCCGCTGGCCACGGAGTCCCCCCAACCCCCCCCCGTTCACGTCAGCCGCGAGGACCGCACGGCGCAAGAGCGCATTGTCCGCCGCCCCTTACCGGCCGCCCCGTCGGCCGGCGTCGCCGCCGCCGCCGCCGCCGCCGCCACGGGCGTTGCCGCCGCCCGCCGCCGCGGCGTCGCTAACGCCCGCGGCGGGCGCGCCCGCTTCCTTGCCGCGGGCGTCCCCGCCGCAGCGGGCGCCGCCGCCTCCGCCCCCTCCACCACTTCCAAGCCGGCGTCAGGTTCGGTGTCGGCGTCGGCATCGGCGGCCTCCACCGCGTCCGCCATGCGGGCGCCACCGCCTCCGAAACGGGCGCCGCCGCCGGCCGCGCCTCCCCCCCCCAGCGGCGTACCCACGGCGGACCATACACGACCGGTGCCGCGCCGACAAAGAACTGCATGTGGCACGCGTATCGCGTGGCGGCCAGCGCAGCGGAAAGACCGACGAGGTCCCCCCCGTCGTCCTCATCCCCCCCCACCCACCCCACTCCCCTTGCCACCCACACCCGCACCCGCGCCGAGACACCCATCCCACAGCGCCCCTGTCAGCCGAGCAATATCCCGGTCGTGGTCGCGACGGCTGCGGAAGCAGGGCAGTCGACGTCATACCAACCATCACGGCGTCGAGGGCGGCCGCCACGCCCGCCGCGGAGAGATTGGCTGCTCCCGCCGCGACCGCCGGGGGCGGAGCAGCCGGCAGCCGCAGCCGGTCGAGCCGCGTCGGCTTCCCCGCCGTCACCCGCCACGCGTCGAGCAAGTGGCGGCGGTGGGAGAGGGCGACGGCCGTGACCGCCGGCGGCGGCGGCAGCGCCGCCCGCACAGCTGCCAGGCAGTCGGCCGGAGAGGAGAATCGGCCACGCACTGCGGCGTGGCGTTGCCGCCCCCCCCCCCTCCGCCGCGGACGGCGGGGGGGGGTCTCCGGCCGCCGCCGTCGCCACCTCCCGCGCCAATGGCGCCCTCTCCGACGGGGCCACCGCCGCCGCGCGTATGTCCAACAACCGCCCCGCGGCGGCAGCGGTGGCGCCCATCCCCCCCGCGGCGACGGCGGTGGCGCCCAACCCCACAGCGGGCGCGTCTGGGCCGGCGATAGAAGCAACCGCCACCGACGCCGACAGGTGAATGGCGGGGGGCACGGACGCGTGGGGGGGCGACGTGGCGGCACCGACGGAGAGGGGGGTCCCCGGCGCCGCCGGGGCAGTAGCGGCGGCGGCGAGCCGCCGACCGCGGGCTGCGGGCATCGGGACCGCCGGCGACCGCGTGTTGTCGGGGCACGCGACGCCGCCCGCCCGCAACGCGTCGAGCGTGGCGGCCGGCAGCCGCGCGGCGGCCAGAGTGGCGATTGTGAGGAGCAGGTGGAGGGCCGGCGCCGGGTCATCGTCGTTGTCGTCGTCCTCCCCCCTACTCCCCCAGTGGCGCCGCCCAGAGCCCCGTCCGCCGCGGCGACGGCAGCCCCCTCCCACGTCCCCACCAGCTACGCCGTGCGGTCGACGTCCTCGGGGGCCCACCTCCACCCCCACACCCGCCAATAACGCCTGGGCCTTGCCAACCGCCGCCGCCCTACGCACAAACGTCAGAATCCCGGCGCCGACGCCGGCGGCAGTACAATGTCGGAGTCCAACGCCGACGCGGAGCGGCGGTACGCCGCCGCCGCGCCCGCCGCGTCGAATGCCCAGCACGACAAGACATCCACTTCTGCGGCGGCGGTACCGGCGGCGGCAACGCTTCTCAGCGGGGTGATCACCCCGCTGCTGACGCCTGCCACGGACGGTGGGGGGCGGGGAGGCGCCTTTACAGCCGCGCCGCCGACGCGGCGGCTCGGCACCGAACGCACCGCCACGGCCGCTGTCCCCACGCCGGGCGGCGGCGGCGCGGCGAGCCCACCCCCCCACGCCAGGGAGCGCACGTTGCCGCCCACCGCAACCGCCCGCCCCGCGTCGCCCGCATCCGCCGCCGTCGACTCGGCGGAAACAACGACGCGACGAGCGCCCGCGCAGCGGCGCGCCTCCCCCCGCCGCCCGCCGCCCCCGCCGCCGCCACCGCCGCCACACGTCCAACATACGTCGCCTTCGCCCCGGCGTCGGCCGCCCTGTGCTGGCCCGCCACGTCCATGACCGCGTCGACCAGGCCTGCCAGCGCCCACACCGCGGCCGCCGCGTAGGCGAGCGCGTCGACCCTCCCCCCCCCACCCGCGGTGGCCGGCGGCGGCGGCACCCGCACGGCAATGTGGCCGACGACGAGCACCACCGGCACAGCGCCGTCGGCTAGCACGGCGGGCATGGCGGCGACGGCGACAAACGCGGCCTTGGCCGCGGCTGCGGCCGCGGCGAATGTCTCGACCGCCTCGCCCGTCACGGCGGCGACGGCGGCCGTCGCCGCCGCCGCAGCGGCCACCGCCGCGTCGTGGGGAGTGGCGGGGGAGCCTGTCGTCGCCGCCGCGGCCACTCAGTTCCGGACGTCGACGTCGAGACGCGCGGCGGCGGGGGCAACGGGGGGGGGGGGTTGGAGAGGCGCCGCCGACCCGGAGCCGCGTGGGGGCGGAGCGCGTCACTGTTGGCAGCACGCCTCCCCACCCGGCGCGCCACGTCGTCCGCCGCCGCGGCAGCAAGGCGCGTTGAGGCCAGCGGCGGCGGCAGCGGCCGCCAGCACCGCTGCCGCCGGTCCGTCACTGTCCTGCCCAACCGTACGGAGGAAGCCGAGCGCCGTGGCCGTGGCGGCGACTTCAGCGCCGTTGGCGGCTTGAAACCTGAGCTGGACACGAACAGATTTTGGCCAGCACAGCCATGCCCAGAGAGTGCTCCGGCGACGGTGCATGACAAAAATCGGCTCGAAATGGGCCATATTTGGGCCGCATCAAGATGGTTCAAGCGCCTTGAGGTGACACGAGATAAATGATTGGCCGAGATCACGGTGTGAAGCCCTCGCCAAAACAATCAGAAGACTGCTAGGGGGATGTTCAGATTGGCTCGAAAGCAATCGAACGAAAAAAGGCACACAAGATAATAAATTTGGCGATCCGGACAAGTCCATGCGAAAACTTTTCTGCACAGCGCTGACTGCTATTTTTTGGTAATTTGTGACAATCGGGTTCCGGCACTTGCGTTGGCCGGCGCAGTCTTGCCGCTGCCGGCGAAACCTGCCCGGACGGGTGTGAGAGCGGGGGTCCCGCGCGCGCCCGCGCCTGTGAGGCGGGGGGGTCGCTCCCCCCTCCCGGACGCTGTTGGAATGTTTTTCCCCCCTCTGTCCCCGCACTGTGGCGGTGCCGCTTCCGCGCGGGCGGCTGCCCTTCGACGTCTTGGTGTTTCTCTGCTGCGTCCCCCTTCCACCATGCCTCGTGAGGGAGTCGCGGCGGGGGCGGCGCTGTCCGTCGGCCCTCCCCCTGCGGGGGGGCGCGCCTATGCTTCCGTTCCGGTCGCTGCGGCGGCCGGGGGTGTGGCAGACGGAGGCCTGGGTGCCGGTGGGAGTGGTGCTGGCGGTACCGGGCGATGTGGGTCTACCCCGGCGGCTGCTGCTGGCGGTCTCCCCTGCGGTGCTCTCCCTCCTCGCGCTCTTCCTGGCGGCGGTGGACGTGTGGACGGACGTGTCAGCGTTGCAGCTGGGGTGGCTGCAGGGCGTGGCGGCGCGGGTGGAGACGGGTGCCGGGAGGCTAGGGGGCCATGGCGGGGGGGCGCGCCCCACCCGTCGGTTTCGGTTGGGGGGGCGGCCCAAATCGCTCGCCCACATGTCACGGGGGTTTCGGACGATGCTGCGCCTGCCCTGGACGCCGCCCCTGAGGTCGTCGACGGTGTGATCGTCGTCGCCGCCGCCCACCCCGCCGAGGTGCTGAGCGACGCCACCCGCTTGGACCGCCGACGCGGCGCCCGCCGCTCGGACGGCGGCGCCGCCCACCCGGGAATCGGACGGGGGTGTTCGCCTCGACGGAGGCGGATGGGCAGCGGCGCACGATAGCGCCGTCACCCTGGGCGCCGCCACCGACCCCGCCGCCAGCGTTTTCTCCTACCGCCTGGCTGTCGACGCGCCGTCGCTTGCGCCGCTCGCGCCGTGGCGAAGGGAGGGAATGACACGCCGGACACGGACCGCTCAGGGGGGGGGGTTGCCGCCGATCCCCCGCCGGAAGTGGGTGCGCCGACTGAGGTGTGCGAGGGTGTTTCGGCCTCGGTCGCGGGGGGGGGGGGGGCAACCGGCCGCTCGGCGGTGTCGGGGGCCGCCTACGACCACGCGCCTCTCTCCTTCCACTCCCCATCTTTCCGCCCGCGCCGCCATCCCCGCTGCCGACAACCGCGTCGTTGTCGTCCCGGCCGCCGGCGCCCACGATGCGACAGGCACCGCTTCGGCGGGCGCCGCGAGCGGACACTGATGGGAAGGGTGGCAGCGACGCCACCGGCGGAGGCTGATGCTGCTACGGTGGCACCTGGGGGGGTGGGGAGCATTGCGGTTGGGCGGGGGGGTGGGGGCGAGGACGTGTGTCACCGGCGGGGAAGGGCGGCGCTGGCGATTACGGCGCCCGCGGCGGCGCCCGCGCAAGGCGGTCGCCCCCGCCGGCCACGGCCATGTCGTGGCTTCCGGCGAAAGTGTTCACCAGCGTCGCTTGCTCTTGCATCGGCGAGCAGATGTGATGCTAAGTAATTTGCTTGTCATTCTTTTTCTGCTATCGAGGTGGTTCACGGGCGCTTTTTCTTGATGTCATATCTAGTTTCTACGGGACGACCGCCGTGGGGCCGGAGGCGAAACTTCTTCCGTCTTAGTGCCGAACGGCAACACATAAAAGGTGCTCTTCTTGGACGCCTGCCGGCGGGTGTCGGCGTACCAATGCCATCGATGGTTCAAGCCGCTTGAAGCAGCGCCGCAATGGACCAAATCCTGCCGAAAGACGAGGATGTCACCGGCGTTGAGGACGACGGTGGTGCACGGGATGGGATGCAGCATGCACCCTCCCGAGTTCTTCGGCAAGTACCTGTGCGACCCCGAAAACAGGTTGACCTTGGTCCCGTTCTGCACCGCCATCAGCATCGACAGCTTCGGCACGTTGGACCCCGCCATCTCGGCAGGCCGCATGTGGTCGACGTGCATGAGCTGCTCCTTGCACTCGCCCCTGCTGCGCAGTACAGTCGGGCCAAGCATGATGTATGGCTCGCCCTTGATGTCGCCATCGGTGACGCCCGCACGAGTCCCGCCCCCCCCGGTGCGCCCTGCACCCCTATCGGGCTGCCCCGGACCCACGTGCTCGCCTTCCCCCGCCCTTGCATCCCCCCCATCAACCGCAGGCTCCTCTCCGAGAAAGTCCTCCCCTGCTCCCAGCACCCCTCGCGTAGCAGCCCCCCCGCCGTCCGCAGCTGTCCTTTCCAGCCCGCCCTCCCGTCGGACCGGCCTCCCCGCCGCGCCCTTCTCCCCGCTCACCATACCACCCCCCAAGCCCAAACTGATGACATAGAGCATGTCGTCTGCTACCTGGTGCATGGATATCCAGTCCTCAAAATCTTGGGGGGGGAGGTTGGCGAGCGGTGCGGGCGCCCGGCCACCAAACCGACGCATAAAGCGCCCCCCCTCCGGAAGGTCCGTCGGGTACTTGTTGCCGGCGGCCACCAGAGCCTCGAGCGGCATGTCGTTGAACATCACCTCAAACGTGTCGTCGTCGAGGCCGTCGCAGATGCGCGCCACATTATGGACGAGCCGCTCCCCCCGAACCGCCCGCAGGATGTCCCAGCCCTCCGACGACCAGTCCAACTTGGTTGACAGGCCGTCCATTGCCGCCGCCAGGGAAACTCCGGGAAGCCACCGCCCCGATGCGGCGGTGGCAAACGTGCCGACCGCCGCAGCGCCGCAGCGCGCCGTCGGGACCACCGCGGCGCCACCTGCCGCCGCGCCGCCGCTCCAGCGGCGGTGTTTCTTTCCGCCATTGCGGCGGGGACGGTCAGACCGCTTGCGCTTCGAACGCTCCCGCACGTGGTCGACCATCGCGGACCGAGGTGGGGGAGGTTGCGGCAAGCAGAGGAGACGACAACAGAGGGGAGTGCGGGGACAAAGGCAGAAAAAAACAAGTCACCATTGCAGATGCCATGTCGTGCGTTTGTTACACTGTGACGCGAAAGAAGGAGAGGAGGGAGAAAAAAAAAAATTCACAACGTCGTGGACGGAGCGACGGCAGGCGCAAATGTGTGCGTGCCGGCGCCCGAGGATGCGGCAAATATTTTCATCCGCTCCTCCGGCTGCCACGCGCCACCACGCCCCGGCCCGCCACGTCAAGCCCCTTCCTCGCCCGCCAGCGGGACCCACGACACGTCCCGCGCCTGACTCCCCACGGCCCCTCCCGTGCCTGCTTCGTGGCCTTTTCTCTAGCGCCCACCCATCCCCGTGCACGAGCCCCTTGGGCAGTCTTCCCCATCGCCGCTCCCACACGAGGCCCCGCACCACCCCGCCCGATTGGCACGTGGCGGCCCCCAAGTGACGGCCCCCCCAGTCCTCTTTCTGCGCCGTGCCCCAGACCGCCCCTCTCGTTTCGGTGTGCTTGGTGCTGCTGTCTTGCCCGCAGGGTATTTAAGACCCCGACGCGGCATGGTCCCTGCGTCGAGCGGCACTCACCCGGTGAGGGGAGCGAGTACCGTCGGGCCCCATGCGGCTCGACGGGCGAGCCCCCGACGCCGGTGACGGCAGCTCGCATCGTCGGGCCCCATGCGGCTCGATGGGCAAGCCCCCGACGCCGGTGACGGCAGCTCGCACCGTCGGGCCCCATGCGGCTCGACGGGCGAGCCCCCGACGCCGGTGACGGCAGCTCGCACCGTCGGGCCCCATGCGGCTCGACGGGCGTCCTGCCGACGACAGCGACGTTAGCGCGCACCGTCGGGCCCCATGCGGCTCTACGGGTGTGCTTACTGGGGTAGCGGCAGGCGGCGCGGGCGACGGGGCCACGCGGGCGGGGGTCGCGGCGTCGAGGACGGCAGCCGCCTGCGTCGACGCCGGCGCCGGCGACGCCTCGGCGACGGACAGGCACGGCACCCACGAGCGCGGCGGCTCGGCGGGCGACGTGCGGGAGCTTCCGGGCGGGCTGGTGCTGTGTGGAGGCGGTCTGGTGCTGTGGGGAGGCGGCCACGCCCGTCGCGTGCCGGTGGTCGGCGCCCCCGCCGGCATGGCGCTGAGCGGCGCGCCTACCGATGAGAGCGTCGACTACCCCTGCATCGACGGCGGTGGTTTAAGCAACGACGGCGAATAGGACGTCGGCGGTGGGGTGCGAAGCAGCTGTGGCGAGAGGGGGAGGTGGAGGCGGGGCGCGGATCCGTTGGCGACCCCCAGTACCATCGGGCAGCGGGTGGTTGTCCGCGTCGTGATCGGCGGCGCGGCGAGCCAGGGCGGCGACGCCGCCGGCCGCGTCAATGGCGGTGAAGGGGGCATCGGCGGCACCAAGGCTGGCTTCGGCGGGAACGGGGACGTCGAGAACGAACAGGGGGGGAAGGAGGGGGGCATGGTGCCGATGGTGACGCCGGGTACCGGCGGGCGCCCGGTGTCCCCCCTGCATCCGGCCGCCATGGTGGAGGTGCCCGCGCTCCCCACTGTCTGTGACGCACGCCCCGTCGGGCAGCCGGCGTCGGTCCGCGCAGACCTTGGCTTGGCGTGTGGCGGCAGGGTGCCGACGAAGCTGCAGGCACACGCGGCGGTGGGCGTGGACCCCGCGCCAACCGGCGGCGAGGAGGCCCAATAAGCGACTAGGTCCATGGCGGGCGCCCCCATGAGAGCGGAGACGGGCGGCACGACGAGCTTAGCGGGCATCGAAGCCCTCCGCACCAGCGGTGGGAACGGCGGCCCCGACAGCAAGGTAGCCACCGACGGAGGCGTCCGTGACGATGAGCCGGCGGCAGCGACGGGGGAGGGCGGTAACGGCGGCGACCGCCAGCACGGCCAGGCGGCCCCACTCCCTCTCCATCTCCGTCGCCCGCGCGGCGGTCGCCGAGGCGCGCGAAACTCGAGAAGTCGGCGGCGGCGCCCGCACGGCGCGTGTCGAGTCCGCTGTCGCGGCGGGCGTCGGCATCGGGCGCCCGAGCGGCACCGGCAGCGGCGACGACGACCCGGCGGATGGTGACGGCGAGGATGGCATCTGCGGCGAGCACTCGCGGGGGGGGGGGGGGGGGGGGCCGGCCCAGGGAGCACCCGGACGCCCGGGGGGGGGGGGCGGCCCCCCCCCCCCGCCCCCCACAAGGGC
>Ga0115030_1000826_pt1 | contig 13480 bp, 18 predicted proteins | sample SidtaG_4_FD_87174 | JGI IMG/M metagenome (GOLD analysis project Ga0115030, IMG submission 87174) | Marine algal microbial communities from Sidmouth, United Kingdom - Sidmouth_Male1 metaG | ecosystem: Host-associated > Algae > Red algae > Unclassified | place: Sidmouth, United Kingdom | collected... | reverse complement strand
GCCCTCATGGACCACATTCGCATGAAGTCTGGATAACCACGATGGGGGCCACTCTTAGCAAATGTGCCTGTGCAAATCGAAGTAAGTCATAAATGCGTGGCTATGTAAATGTACAAAGACAGGACGGAAAAACCCGCTCAGTTATCTAAGTCCCAGCCCTCAGAAATAATTTCGGTGTGCTTGCTGCCGCCTGCATCTTCCAAACATCGACTGCTGCCACTGCACCATCTCGGGCGGGCATTTTGAGTACATCCATGCGCCGAAGACGCGCAAGCGGACTGGCATCTGCTACCACGCTGGCTTGTCGACGTGTTCAGGTTGCTTGCCAGGCTGATTTTCCGGCTTCCCACAACCATACAGTGTGCTGGCGCGGCTGAGGGCGGTAGATTTATGTGTCATGTCTGTGGGGGTTCACATGAGCATGCGGACAGCATGGCCGTCTTTCTTTTCCAGCCTCATTGTTTCGGACGGATCAACAGCAGCAGTAGCTCAAAGACGGGAGATTAGTGGACTTAATCAGAGCGGGATGTCTGATTCGCACTGATCACCGCTAACGCACCGTCTATGTGTGTAGTACTACGCCAGAGGCGCTGTACTGGTGGCTGTGGGCGCTGTTGCGCGGAAACCAGGTGGCCGGTGGTGTGTCGCCTTTGTGGCGTGCCGCTGCGGCTTGCGAGCGCCTTCGACGCACTTGCCCGGGTGAGCTCGTCGGCAAGCCATGTGCTGACAGCGGGGCGGGTCAATCCAGATTGAGGAGTGTCATGCGCTGGAGGGAATTATCTGCATCGTAGGTATTTGGCAGCGCGGGACCGGGCCAACTAGTGGCCCCGGTTCCCGCGCAGCGATTTCCGCCCCTTTAGGACGAAGGGCGACCACGGTAGGAGGCACCGTCGTCTCCGGCAAGTAGACCGTGCCTGTTTGTCTTGGCGTTTCGGTCGGCCTGACTTCCTGGACCTCGAGTCCCACAGCGTGTGACGCACGAGCGGCTAGGACAGCCGGTTCTTCCCTCCTCTCCGAGGTGATCGCGATCCATTGTACTACAACGTGCGCCACGGCTGCGCGCGCGCAGGCCGCGGCGGCGCGCCCTGGTTCGGACGCACACAAGGGACAGGCCTGTTGGCCTTAATCACACGGCGCAGTGGCCATGGCGGCCTCCGTGGCCTGCGTGCGCCCCACCCGCCCGTGGTGGTGGCCGACGCAACAGCAGAGTTTGATAGACCTCGTGGGCCTGGCGCGGGCGCCCCCGCCGCCTGCGGCGGGCGGCGGCGGAGGCGGCGACGCGTCCCTGCCCGAGGGTGTCCACGCTCCGCCCGGCCCGGCCGCTTCGCCGCCCGCTGCGGCGCGGCCGGCGGCGGCGCAGGAGGCCTCTCAAGCGGGGACCGCGGACCGAATCGGGCCAAGGCACCCTGAGTGGTCTCCCTTTTTTGAGTCTGGCATGTGTGGCCCGCATTCGTTGCCACGACAGCACGAGACGATCCAGTGCCGCGATCTCGTCTCAAGCGCCACCAGCTTGTGGGGGGGGGTGCACCACCACCCAGCTGGGTGCGGTGGAGCGTGCGCCAGCCTCTTTCTCCACGACCGTCGTCCCTGTTATGCGTATTGATGGCGATCTTCCTTCGCCCTCCCCGCGCGACACAATGACCTTGCCTGTGTGTTTACCGGTATGCTTAGACATACACCCTCTCCTTTTGTGCCTCATATTCGTATCTTCAGCTACATGTCCAGCCGAGGAGGTGGGCAGTGAAAATGCTGTGACTGGCATGCAGTCGATGATGTTCCTTCTGTGTTTTCGGAGATCCATGGCTGCAGAGGTTTTAACACGCGCCTCTTTGCGTTGTTCCTGGTCATTGTTTCTGCATTCCATTGCGGCGCGTGCATCCCCCCTACGCCGACTTGTCTCCCTCTGCTTTATCTTCCTTGCCATCACTCAGTCTCTGTCTACTGGATCTGTATCAGGTTGTTGCTTCCCCGCGGGCCGTCCTGTCGGGTGATTGCTTTTCACTGTTCACGAAGTGCGCTCACGTCAACTGATGTGTCACAGACTGTTCAAGTGGCGTTCTTGTTTTCGTTCTCCTCGGCCTGGCTCGGCCCCGCCTGCGCTGTACTCACTGTGTTCTTTTTCTGTTCCGCTCTACAAACTGCTTGGCCTCGCAGGGGAAACCACATCGAACAAGAAGTCAAGACCTGCCAGATGCCGCCGCGGTCTTTTTCTTGTGTGTGCCTCTTTCAGCACTGTGCATGCGAGGACGGTTCTTTTCTCGAGCCTCCCCCCCCGCCCTTTTTGTTTTACTCTCTCCCTCCCAACAAACACTGTTTTTTCATCATACTCCAGCGCGCTGCTCAACTTTTGCTCACAGTCACTCATGTGAGTAAATTCACGGTTGTCCTCATGGACGCGTTGTTGATGAGCGCGTTCATGTAGGGTCGCTCATTGAGTGGGACAGACCATGTTACTTGTCGATGCATCGACTTGGTCGCCGGTGTGTCTTCGTTGTACCACCTCAGTCAACGGACCTAAGCAGCTAAATACCAAGCTCAATCGCCCTAATGAACCACATTCGCATGAAGTCTGAATAACCACGATGGGGGCCACTCTTAGTAAATGTGCCTGTGCAAATCGTAGTAAGTCATAAAGGCGTGACGATGTAAAAGTACAAGTACAGGACGGAACAACCCGCTCAGTTCTCTAAGTCCCAGCCCTCAGAAAGAATTTCGGTGTGCTCGCTGCCGCCTGCATCTCCCAAACATCGCCTGCTGCCACTGCACCATCTCATGCATGCAGTTTGAGTGCATCCATGCGCCAAGGACACGTCAGCGGATTGGCATCTGCTATCACGCTCGCTTGTCGACGTGTTCATGTTGCTTGCCAGGCTGATTTTCCGGCTTACCACAACCATACAGTGTTCCGGCGCGGCTGAGGGTGATAGGTTTATGTTTCATGTCTGTGGGCTGTCGCATGAGCATGCGGACAGCGTGGCTGTCTTTCTTTTTCAACTCCATTGTTTCGGAAGGATCAACAGCAGCAGCAGCCCAAAGGCGGGAGATTCGGGGACGTAAACACGCGGGATGTCATACTCGCACTGATCACCGCTGACGCACCGTCTACGTGCGCGCCAGCTGCGCGCGCGCATGCCACGGCGGCGCGCCTTGGTTCTGACGCACACAAGGGAGAGGCCTGCTGGCCTTACGCACACGGCGCGGTGGCCATCACGGCCTCCGCGGCCTGCCTGTGCCCCACCTGCCCGTGGTGGTGGCCGACGCAACAGCAGCGCTCGCTATAACTCGTGCGCCTGGCGGGGGCGCCCCCGCCGCCTGCGGCGGGCGGCGGCGGTGGCGGCGACGCGTCCCCGCCCGAGGGTGTCCACGCTCCGCCTGGCCTGGAAGCGTCGCCGCCCGCTGTGGCGCGGCCGGCGGCGGCGCCGGAATCCACTCGGGCTGGGCCCGCGGACCGAATTGGGCCAAGTCACCCTGAGTGGTCTCCCTTATTTGAGTCTTTGCTTCCCCCACCCCCCCGCCCCCCACCCCCCCCTTCCCCGACCCCGCCACAGCACCCTGCCTCGGCGCGTGTCGGCGCGCCCCCGACGGGCGACGCGGGCGGCCTTCACCATGCGGCGCCGCCGCCGCCCGCGACGGCTTCGCCTCCTGTCTGTGGCCGCAAATGCCGCCGTCGTCGCGGACGAGCGCGCCGACGCGGGCGCGCCGGCGCGTGGCCGCTGAGGTAGCCCCGTGCTAGGGCCGCCTCGATGTCGGGCGGCGCCCCCGCGCCCCCATGCCCCAGCACCTCCAAGTGGTTGCGTTCGGCGCCAGGGCCTGCAATAGCCGCCGCGCCTGCCGCCCGCCGCCGCCGCAGTCCGCTCGGCCCCCCGCCGATATGGCGGCCGACCGCGGCGGGGCGGCCGACCGCGCCGACCGGGGCTCGCTGCCGACGCTCGGCCTCGTCGCGGCGGCGGCGCCGACGCCGCACGCGCGCGCGGCCCCGGCAGTTGCGGGTGGCGCCGGGCGGCCTTCGCCGCCCCACCCCCCGTCGAAGGCCGCGGCGGCTACGCCGCGGCCGCCCTCTCTTTGTCCGCACCCCCCCCCTCACACTCGCGGCCGGCGGACTTTTGGGCCGCCGCCGGGCAGGCAGGTGCTGGCGCCGGCGGCGGCGCCACGACCCTTGCTGCGCGGTGCGCCGACGCAGGTGGCGCCGGTCTCATGGCCACGTCGGCGGACACAGCGCAGCCGCCGCCTTCACCAACGGCCTTGACGCCCGCCACGCCGCCGCCACGACCGCCACCCTGGCGGCCGATGCGCGTGCGTGCCGGGCGGCTGAACCAGCCGCCCAGCCCGCCGCGCCCGCAACGCCGCCCGCGCGCCCCCTGCCGCCGCCACCGCCCACCGTCCATCGCGCGCCTGGCGGAGGCGCTGTCGCGACGCGCGCCGCTCTCCTGGCGCGTCCGCGCCGCGGCCTCAGCCGCCGCGTCGCCATCGGCGCGGAATGCTCGACGCCGACCACGACGCCCGCTTCGACGCGGCTTGCCGCCGCAAACTTGCCGTCCATCGCTGCCGCAACATGTGTTTCGCTGCCGCTGCCCGCATGCGGCGGCAGTGACGCAGCAGGCGACCGCGCGCGTCGAGCGCCGCCGGTGGCGACCTCTCAGCCGGCCTTGGCCGCCTCGCCGGGGGCGCACGTCACACCGTCGTCGCCGTTCCTCGCCGCCGCGGCGCCGCCGCCGCCACGTCTTCGGGCTCCCCCGATTCCCCCGGCGGAGGAACGGGGTGGAAAGGCTCACCCTTTCTCCGCTGCCTCGCCGTTGCCGCCTGCCGTCTCGCCGCCGGTTGCCGCCGCCGACGGCGCGCCGTCCCCGCCCGTGTGTGCTGACGCGCCGCGAAGGCGCTCGCCCGCCGAAGCCCTCCGGCGGCCGCCGCCTACCATCCCCGCCGCTGCCACCGGCGGGCGCGTGCCAGGTCCTCGCCCGCCCCCTCCGGTCCGCGCCGCCGCGACTTCCGCACCCTCCGGGAGCGACGCTGCCGCCCTGACCAGCGACTTCTGGTAGGTCCCGGGCGCCGCCGGCGCGCTGCCGGCGTCGCTGGCCGCTCCGTCGCTGCCCCGCACTCCGAGCCCCCCGCCCGCCGGGGCGGCCACCGTGCTTGGCGTCGTGGCGCCGCCCGGCGCCGCCGCCGCCACCCTCGCCGCTCCTCACGGCCGCGCGGGCCGGCGTCGGACCCCGCGCCCGCCCGCGCACGCGCCTCTACAACCGTAGCGCGCCCGGGTGGGTGGGGGGGACGGAGCGGTGTGGTGGGGCCTTGCGCCGCCGCTGTGCAGTCTTCGACGTGGGCCGCCTCCCTGCCGCTGGCCGCGCCGCCGCGTCGCCGCGACGCCGCCACCCTCCGTCGCCCAGCCGCCGTCGCTCGCCGCCTGGCGGTCCTTCTGCCTTGAATGAGTACTTCCGACATTGTTATCAACTGGCAACCGCGGCTGCATGGCCCCCGCCGACGTCCCGCGCGGCTTCCGCAGTCACTATGCTTGGACGTGGGGATGCCGCCCCGCTGACCGAGCTGGTCACAGTCTTCGCAACGAGGATGCCGAGCGCTCTTCATTTTTGCGGCTGTTCGTAGCAGGCTCGGTCGGTGGCCTCACCGCTGCCGCTGTATAATTCGAGCTCTTCTTCGCTAGGTTAGTGAAAACGCCGTCGGCGAGAGAAGACGCTACCTTTCGCTCGGTACTGGCCTCTCCAAGCCTGGCACGCGTGGTTCAGGAGGAGGCTGGAACGAATGTTCAGGCGATGTTCTTCAGCAGTCGCTGACACGCTGATCTTTCGGATGAGAAGGCTGCGCAGGAGGGAGCGGCGCTCTTCCGCCACCGCCATGATATCAACGTGGAGCAGCTCGCGAAGCGCGCGGCGACAATTGCCCGACCTCGGGAAGTTATCCGCGTGCACGTGGCTCAGAATACGGATTCTTGCGCCAGAGTGGCATCCTGCACCTAGCTCGCTGCCTTTCCAGTTGGTCCGACTGCCACACACAGCGGGAAGTGCCCGGCTATACCTTCCGAGGCGCGTGCTTGTCTCATGCAGCGCACTGTCTTTCCCTCCGCGTTCTATCATGCCTCACCGGGCGCCAACCCTTTCGCACGCGCTTTAGAAGAGTACCACAGTCGATTTCTCCTGGCCCTATTGACCGCCGTCGGGACGCCGCAGGCCTTGAGTGACCCAAAAGGGCTCGACGCTCTCCTCCACTTGGCCTCCCGGCACCGCGGCCAATGCCGGTGATGGCAGGGCGCGGCGAGTGTCTGCCCCCTCCTCCCAGCTAAGCCTCAACTGTCTTGCCGAGCCCATTCAGGTGAGAGCCTCCTTATCGAGCTCAAATGGGCCTCTCCGGCAGTTGACCGAGCCTGGGTCGCCCCCCGCCGGTCTGTGCGGCGATGTGCCGCGCTGTTGCCTCCATGGATTGTCACTCAGGGAAGGCAACCGGCCCCCAACTGCTGGAGGCGGAGAAACTTTCGGGCTCGGCGTCACCCTGTAATTTCGCGCCCGCCGCTCCGCCAGCTCCAGGCCTCACTTGCACCGACCCGTTCAGAGGAGAGCTCGCGGGTGCGGCCAGTGTGCCAAGAGCCGTGTCGGATGCGATTGAAGTCCCTGCCTGGCTCGCACACTGCGAGTGGCTGCCGCGGCTTGCCTTCACGTAAACGTTCGATGGCGCGACTCCCCCAGCGCTTGACTGGCCGCGCCACTGGGCACCGGCCTCACTGGTGTGCGCATGCAGAGCACCCCCGAATGCTTCATCCGCGCATGTCACGCAGAAGTTCCCTGGAAGAGAGCCCGCAGCGGCTGACACCGCACCCGGTGCGCTCGTCGCTCTCCTGAGGTCCATGCCGCTTCTGGGTGTGCGGCCGCGGCGCGCCCTATTGGCTGTTGATGGGTGCGCGCCCCCCCTGCAGTGTATCTGCTTGCGGCGGGGGTGCCACTGATGGTGTTGATGCCGCATGGGTTGACCCCGCATGCTAATGGGTGACGTCGCTTGCGTCTCCACGCCGAATCATCATGACGCGCTCACTTTCTTGGCCACCTTGTCCGCAGGTAGCGCTGATGCGAAAAGCGCATGGGCGATTAGTCGAGTCGGCAGCGGCAGTCTCAGCCGGTCACGGTAGGCACAGTGCTTTGAAGCGTCGAGCGGCACGATTGCGAAGCTGGACCCGTTACCACCACAACAGTAGCGTCTTCTTGTCGTGGGCCTGGCCAACACCGAGGTGGATATCGTAAGACTCTTTCCTGGCGGGGGGTGGCTGCACCGGCCGCACGCTGGAAGTGCTTGCATTCCGCCACCGCCGCCGCTGTACGGTCGGATTGATGGCGATCCCGCATGGCGGCGCACTCGCGGGGCGGGCAGGGCGACGGCCGTTGTGTTGGCTGCGGTACGGTACGATTCACTTCCCCCGCAGATGGATACAAGCGCCGTCGCATCACTGAGGCGAGCCGCTTCCGCGGAAGCCAGGGGGGTGGCCGTGAGTGACGCCAGAAACCAAGAACTGGGCTTTCTCGCCATCTCCACGCCCGCTTACGTCCGCGACCGCGCCGTCCAGGAGTGACGTGGCGAGCGGCAGGGTGGATGGACTCTTGGAGGTCGGCGATGGAAGGGCATCGGTGAGCCCCGAGACCGTCTGCAGCGTGGCGCAGCCGATAGCGGTCGACCGCACCCCTGAGCAGCTGCGCCTCCGCTGGGCTCACTCAATCAGAGAGGTGCGCGCGCCGCCGAGTCTCTATCTGAAGCTGGGCGGCAGCTAGCGGTGTGATAGCTTGTTTCCATCGCCGCACCTACGAGACCGCCGGTCACCGTTGGCGACGGACAGACACAAGGCCGCTTCAACCCTCGAAGGCGCTACTGACCCGCGACCGCTGCCTCCGTGGTCCCGGGTCCCTGTCTTCGTCGCGAAGCCCGAGGTGCCGTAGCAGGTTGATAAGACGCACCGGCAGCAGCGGAGAGCTTTCCTACAGTGGAGCACGCCACCGGCAGGACAGCATGTGGCGCGGACTTCTCGTGACTGAGCCTCTGGTTGCTGACAGCTGGTCGCTTCTGGTAGCATATTCAAGGCCTGTCCCCCATCTATCCTTTCAGGGGTGCGCCGCGCGTGGGGCCTGCAGGAAGCCGGCAGCGCGCGAGATCATCGACGACACGTTTCATAACGTGCCCCGCGGCGCGGCCCCCAGCCCCTTCACGCTACGCATGGGGCGCCTTTGGGTCTTGGAGCTAGCAGGCAGGCAGCTCCGGCGGGATTCGTCCGGACGCTCGCCGGGGCTGAGGCGGCGCGGCTATCAGCACCGCTGCAGTTGGGCGATTGGGTGCCAGCACTGTGCTATCAGGTGCATCACGAGCCCTCCGTGGGGCTCACGCGGCGCCCGTACATGAAGCAAATCGACCTTGGCGATGGATCGTGGACATTGCTGCATGCTAACTCCACTGACCTGGCATCGTGCCATTACAGAATAGCAGCATAACACTGATTGTTATGGTGCATGAGTACAGGTCATTTCTGTCCGGACAGTCCAAGCGACCCGCGAAAAGTAACAGATCGACATTCGTCCTCGGAAAACACCGAGGGGCTACTTGCAATGCGCCTGCGTCACTAGTGCAGGAAGAGTCGCAGTGGGGGCCTTCGATCAGAGCTCGTTGCCCGTGTGTGTGCTCCAAGAACCCGTTTCGTGCTGTTTTTCCTCATGTTCGACGGCACGGCGCGTTTGTTGGCGATATCATGGGTCCTGTTTGAGGGAGAGAGAAAGACGACGGCGGCCAAACGCCTAGTTCGCGACCGGAGCACGGTGGCAGCATGGATTTAGGCGTACAAGGACACGGGAGAGTTGTGGCCTGACCCGGCCTTCCGGAATCTTCACGCCGACAACGTTCTCTTCGGTGAGCATTTCGTCCAAGCTGTGGCCGCCGTTGTCTTGTCGGACCCGGAGCAGCTGTTAGGATAAATGAAGGAAGTCTTTTTGTTTTTATCTACTTTGCCGGGTTACCGCGACGCCTACAAGTGCTCCATCGCCACCCTCGACTGAGTGCTGCGGGCGGCGGGCTACTCGTACAAGCAGCTCTACCGAATGTGTCGTGAACGGAACCAAGCAAGACGAGAGGCTTTCGCTAACCTACTCTTGGCGGTTCCTCTTAGGTGCCTTGTTTCGGCCGACGAGACGCATAAGGACGGTGGGGATTTGCGGCGTCGGCGCGGTCGTTGGCTGCGTGGTGTGCGCTACGAGTGCCAGTCGCGTGACCGACGGGCAATGCTGAGGACATCCACTATGATCGCCGTTTCCTACACAAACGGGGTTTTGCACTCGGTGACCACCCCATCTCCCCCGTCCCAAAACGCCGACGATTGCATACTATTCCTCAACGGGCTGCGGCCGACAATGAACCGGTTTCTGCCTGGTGTACGTTGGGTGTTGCAACCCGACCGGTGTGTTCTACTTTACGACAATGCGCCTATCCACTCGGCGGAGGCGGACGCTTTCATCGGCGCCAGTGGCATCTTTCCTCTGCGGCTCCCCCCGTACAGCCCCGAGTTCCAACCTATCGAGGAAGTGTTCAGTGAGTATTCACATCAACTGAATTCGGCGCACCACTCGTATCCCGGCTCACCTGAGGCGCTCGTGCACTCGGAGGCCCTCACAAAGCTGCCGGTTCCAAGTATGGCGTGGAATTTTGACCACAGCTTTTTAGAGGCTGTGCGAGACCTTCCGGAGCTGTGTGGGCCGGGCGTACCGTGGAAAGGTCTGTTTGCATCTCTGCCTGACGTACGTGAGGAAAACGGCCCAAATGTTGTCACTAAACGCAAAATATGAATGAAGGGTATGACAGAAAGACACTAGCAGCGGTGGGACGTGACCCACGACAAGACCAAATCACGCAGTCCCAGAGGGAGGGACGGCACATCTGGATGCGGCTCGCCTTGGTCGCCCCTCTTAGACAGAATCAACACAACCACCTCCATTGCACTCACGGTCGACCCACACACGGTGTGATCACGGAAGAAACCGGCCGACATACCGCGACGGGCCTTCTCCAAAAAGCAGCACGCTCTAGGTTCTCCTCAGGCCCGAAAGAAAACGAGGCCAAGTCCTCAGCTAAAGCAGCCGCTCCCAGCTTTCGAAAGCCGGCCTCGCGTGACCCTTCAGCGACCGATTCGGCGCCACCTGGGACGGCAGGCCCGGCAGCGGCGGCGGCATTTGCCGACGGAGGGGGCGGGGGGGGGCTTTACCCAGCGTACAGTGCCTGCCTGACGATAGTGCAATCGAGAAAAAGACCATCGGTCATGGGTGGGACCACGAACACCACTGGTAGACAGCAAATTCAGAATGGAAAGTCACACACCGGCTTAGAGATGGCAAAAAGCGCCAAGAATAGCATATGGCGCCGCACAACGCACACCAGACAGAAAAAACGGAAACTTACACTCGTATGGACGTGCTGGCCCCGCCCACACTGCCGAGTCGACCCTAAATCCTGGAAACTTGTGCGATCCGCTTCTCCGCGGCAGCGTCCGCCAAGCGCTTGCGAACTGCTGGACGCACAATAGTGGAGTTGGGGGCGTCCCCACTCAACGAATCGCCAAAGTCAGCCCCTGCTTGGCTGGCCCCGGCGTACAAAAGCGCCACGTCACGTGGCATCCCCGTTGACAGGCCAGTCGCCAACGAAGAGTGGTAGACCGCTGCGCGCGGATTGCGCACCATCGCAGTGCGAGCGTTGGGACCCGACAGCGCCGCGGCTGCCCGAGCCATAATGGCTCCGCGAGCAACATCTGGTTGCTCCGACACTTCCGATTGCAGAGCATCTCGACGGCGAGCGACCTCAGCCTGCGCCTCGTCGGCGGCCGACGTTGCCCATCGAACAGCGGCCGCTGTTACTTGGGTAATGTGTGCGTCGGTAGTTTTGGCGCACGCCATCGACTCCGCACACCAGCGGACACCCTTCTTTCGGCGCACCGACAACTTTCCTGTTGGGGTAAACGACAGATCAAAATCCTTCGACAGCGACAGAGTATGAAGAAGATGGCCCTGTTGCAGACACAAATGGCAACTGGGGAAAGTATTACGGCGCCACGGCACACAAGGAGAAAGAACTTAGAGTCAGAATCTTGTTGGGCTCGCGACGTGGCGCCCCTTCACAGGCCGCTTATCGTAGCGGCATAAAATGGGCAATATGTGCAATAGACTTACTCCTGACAGGGATACTTTTTGATCGATAGTCCCCTGTATTGGTGGGCGGTTCGCAGCCCATCCCCTGGAGTAAACCGTCCGCAGAATTTTGGCAGCTGCTCGGGAGGCGTGATGCGCGAGATCCGCTGCAGATTGCGGTCGACAGGCCGACAAAAGGCAGTAATCGATTGACACAAAGCAGACACGAAGCAGATGTACGGCAGAAAGTGGGCAGTTGGCACCGCCAATCTCGCGGGTAAGAGCGGCGCTCCGCCAGCGCAGGGGTGACGCACCACTCGTAAAGCAGCAGCCGCGCGCGAGGGGAGCGTGCCGCCAGCGCGGGGGAGACAGCGGAGCACACCAGGCGCAAAGCGGCGGGCGCGGGCAAGGGGAGCGCGCCGCCAGCGCGCGGGCGACGGCGGAGCGCACAGGGCGCGCAGTGGCAGCCGCGGGCGAGCGGAGCTGCACGTCGTTGGCGGCCGACGCCGCGGACGGCTACCGACGCCGCCGCTGTCACCGGCGAGTCGCGGGCCGGCCCGGACACGGCGCTGTACCCGCCGCTCCGGCCGCCCATCCGCATTTGCGCACAGCCCCGACCTTCGAGCACGAACCGAACGCAATGCAATCTGCGAGCACCTAATACAACTCATCGAACGTCAAGTGCCAGCCGCTTGAATGTGTGACAACAAGAAAAACGTTTTGTGGTATCTGAGTGGTATTCGGTGTATGTGGGTATTTGCGAATGACCGATCACGTAATTGACCGTACAGCATACCTAAGACGACCGTCTCTCGTGTGCAATTTTTGTGGCGCAAGCATATTTATCTGTCCTGCTCTCCTTGTTTCGTAGCTCAACGCCTTTCAAGCGCGTCGACGAGGCCCAGAAAGACAATGTTCAATATCAGTATTTTCGAAGAACTTTTCTGCTCAATATGACATGCGGTATAAAGGTCGACAGTAGCCGGCTGCGACAGAGCATCGCCGCGCCACCGTTCGACTGGGACGGAAGGGCGCGCGGGGCATATTCAACCCCCCGCGTGCCGGTCCCAACCGCACCAGTCCCGCCACTTCGACGCAGATGCCCCGCACCCCCGCCCCCCCCCCACGATGAGCGTCCATCTGTCCGCCGCCATAGTGACTGGCGAGCGCACTGCGGCGGGGGTCGATCGCGCCCCATCTCCCGCGGCGGCGGCTGTGGCAGCCAGCAGGTCGTCGGCGGCGCCGCCGCCGTGGCCTCCGGCGCTGCCGTCCCTGCCGGCAGTGCTGCTTGGACCGCGCGCGGCGGCGGCGGCGGCGGCGGTGGCGGCGGTGGCGGCGTCGGCGGCGGTGGCCGACAATTTCTCGGCGCCGCCGCCGCCGCGGCCGCCGCTTCTGCCGTCCCTGCGGGCGATGGTGCTCGGAGCGAGCGCCTTGGCGCCATGGCGGCGTGGCCGGCGTTGCCGGCGTTGCCGGCGGTGGCGGCGGCCGCGAGGTCTGCGGACAACGGGTTTTCGGCGGTGCGTCCGCCGCGGCCGACGCCACTGCCGTCCCTGCGGGAGGTGGTTTTTGGAGCGCGCGGCGGTAGCAGCGGCGGTGGCGGCGGTGACGGCGGCGGCGGCAGCTGTGGTGGTGGCGGCGGCTGGCGCGGTGGCGTCGTCGGCGGCGGTGGCGGCTTCAGAGGCGGTTGCCAGCGGGTTATCGGCACCGCCACCGCCGCGGCTGCAGATGCTCTCGTCCCTGCGGGTGGTGATGCTGGGAGCGGGCGCGTTGGCGCGGAGGCGTCGGAGGCGGCGTCGGCGGCGGTGGCCAACGGTCTGTCGGCGCCGCCGCCTCCATGGCCGCCGCTGCTGCCGTCTCTGCGGGCGTTGGTGCTGGGGGCGGGCGCCTTGACACCGTGGTGGCGTTGGCAGGGTTAGCGGCGGTGGCCGCGGTTGCGGCGGCCGCGGTGTCTGCGGCCAACGGTTCTTCGGCGGTGCGGCTGCCGCGGCCGGCGCCTCAGCCTCCCTGCGGGTGGTGCTTTTAAGAGCAAGCGGCGGTGGCGGGGGGGGGGACAGGCGGGCACCGGCGCGGGCGGCGCCGACGTCTGGTGCCGCACCCGCCGGCCTGACACCACAGGACGCAGAAGCTGCCGCGGCGGCCACAAGGCGGCCGGGCGCGCGCGTCTCGAAAAGACGGCGGGCGGCGACGGCGGCGCGGCGGCGGCGGGCACGGAGGCGCGGGCGAGAGGCGCGTTTGCCCTCCCCCGTCCGGGGCGCACCTCGGCGAAGGATGCGCGTGCGGGGGAGGGGGGGGGGGGGGGAGGGGGGGCCCGCGGGGCGGGGGGGGGCGGGGGG
>Ga0115030_1000825_pt1 | contig 13487 bp, 11 predicted proteins | sample SidtaG_4_FD_87174 | JGI IMG/M metagenome (GOLD analysis project Ga0115030, IMG submission 87174) | Marine algal microbial communities from Sidmouth, United Kingdom - Sidmouth_Male1 metaG | ecosystem: Host-associated > Algae > Red algae > Unclassified | place: Sidmouth, United Kingdom | collected... | reverse complement strand
GGGTCGAAGGGCCTCCTTAGCCATAAATGGGATGGAAATGTGGGTCGAAGGCTTAACGTGGCGTGAAACGTGTCCCCGACCCACGCCGTCGACCCACAATTGACATGCCGAAGGTCTCTATTGCCCCCACCACGTGTGAGAGAGCCGTTAGTTCCCCCGCCACGAGTGCAACAATGGAGACAGGCCCTTCGATTTTGTGCCTTTTCTGGCGTCGGCCGGCCTTTTATGGTTGCGAAATTCTGGAAAGGCGTTTGTCCGCTGTCGTGCCCAGTCGCACGACTGCGGCGTATTGCCCGGAAGCGATCATCTCGAGCTTTTGTCGCCATTTGTTCTCGGATTTTTGAGTGGATCCGTGCACGTTGACTCGCTTTCATTGGAGTATTCTCGACTTGTCACATGTGCCGGTCACTGTTGATGCCGCCCGAGTGCCGGAAAATTTGCGGAACGACTGTGCACGCCATTGTCCGACCCCCTCTCTTCAGTTCTGCCTAGTTTCAGACACGTTCACGGGCAGGTTCCGACGCTATGCCCGTCAACACGCCTTTTGACGCTATGACCCCCGCATGCACACCCAACCTCCCCCGCGACACGCCGCCACCACCCCATCCCCTTCTCTACAGAGCCTCGATTGTGCCTGCAAAGTTTCGCGCTCATCGGAAACCCACAGCCAGAGGTATGTTCAACACCCCAGGTTTCCGTCTCAACCTTGGCCAAACCCACCTAACTTCCTCAAGGTGGCCCACCCAATCTTCAGTATTGCCCAATCTTTTTGAAAATGAATTTCCTATCCCACCCAAACCCCCCCCCAGACTTCCGTGCAAGGCCATACCGCCATGCCACCCAGGCTCTCTCCATGGAGGCCAATAGAGACTTTTCCTGTTCCCCTCTCCGCATGGCCCCGTGCAGTGAGGCGGAAGTTTTCCAGAGAACGAGCAGGTCTCATTTTTTGGACAGGCACCATACCTAAAATTTGGTCTCGACCTATTCGTGTTTGACCGTCCCCCCAAAACAGGATTCCGCGCGGCGCCACCGACGACCAGCGGCGGCGCCACGACGCGCGCGGACGAGCGCCGCCCTTGGCATCGTCCCCCACCAAAGCGCAGCGCGGCGGCACCACCACCGCCCGCGCCGCGACGCGGAGCACAAATAAACATGCCCAAACCCCGACGCTGTTTCCAACGCTGAGAGGCACCCCGACACTTCGGGCGCACCCCACTCAGAGGGTCGATGCAGAGCCTGTCGGGGTCACGCGACACGCCCTGAACCCGACAGGTGAGGGGGTGCGCGCGCACGTGCCGGCGTGTGTCGCCCCCCCTCGAGAGGTGGTCCACTTCTTGTTCCGATGGGGGGCTATCTCCGTACAGGGGTCGGCCAGGCGTACATGTACATCGGAGAAAAGCGCGGGTGATCTCCGTTTTCCGCGCGGCCTGCGCTTCGCATCCGGGGTTGGCTACGGGCGCCCGGCGTCCCGGGTGCGTTGCGCTTCTTGCCGCTTTTTTCGCTACGGGCACTGGCTCCTGCATAGGCCAGCTCGGATGGGGCTCTGGGCGTCGCCATGGCGCCCTCGGAGCGCACATGTGGCGGGGCGGCGAGCGCGGTGGGGGGGGGCACCGGCGCTCCGTCGCCGGCTCTTTTCCGCGGATACGGCGATGGGCGTACGGCAGTCGCGGGCGCCGTCGCGACACGATCTCTACGGTACCTACGCCGTCGCTACGTGGGCTTTGGTGGCGGGGGCAGCGGGGCGGGCGCACGAGGGCGGGGGGGCGGGCGCACGCAGGCGGGGGGGCGGTCGTACGCGGGTGGTGCGGAACGCCCACGCGGCCGGGGCGCTGGGCGTACGCAGGTTCGGGGGGGGGAGCGTCGTGTTGGGGGGTCTCGACCAAGCGGGTGCACGTGTCGCTGTGGTAGATGGCCTGGTCACAGGTGGATGGGGATGCGACCGGCCGGCCGCCCTGTGGACGGGAGGCGTCTGTGTTTGGGTCCCAGGACCCTGACAGCCTACCGTCATGGTCCCTGCTACCGCTTTCGCAGCCTGCTGCCCCACCTTCTGGACGGTATGGCTGGGTAACGGGTCTGGGTGGCGGGGCGGATGAGCCTCTGGCGAGTACCAACGACAAGGGGGCGACGGTGGGGGCGACGGTAGGAGCTGGGCCTTGGCTCTCTCCTCCACTCTCTCTTCCCCCTATTTTCCCCCCGCTATTGACTGCCCTGCCGCGCGCCGAGGCGGTGGAGGACGTGTGTGCACCCACGACTGGGATTTATCCCGCGACGTCCGGGGGGCTGATCTCGGGCTCGCCCATTCCTACCCTTCCCCCCATCTCCTCGCTGCTGGGATCTTCAATGTCGCAGCCGATGCCGCCTCCACCGCCGCCGCCACCGCCGCCACCACCGCCAGCTCCGCCGCCACCACCGCCGCTACTGCCTCCGCCGCCACCACCGCCGCTACTGCCTCCGCCGCCACTGGCGCAACTATTGTCCCTGCCGCAGCCGCGACGTCCGTCATCGCCGTCTCCACTGCCGCGGTCACCACCACCATCACCACCCCCACCACAACCCCGACCCCCATCCCCACCCCCACCTCCTAGGCCGCGTTCGCGGTCGCCCCCGCCACCGCGGCCGCCGCCGCCGCCTCCATCGGCCCGTTTGGCAGTCGCACGTGCCCCCGTGTCCGATACCGCTCGCCCCCCCCCCGGGCCTTCTACCCCCCTGCCCGACGCCCGATCTGCACCTGCCCCTCCCGACGCTGTGCCGAAGGCGTCTCGACGCCGATCGTTAGCAGCGTCGGCCGCACCGGCCGTGCCGTCCTCAGCGGCCCCCGCCTTTGTGCTCAAGACCAAGGCGGCGGCGCCGAGCAAGGGCACGACCAAGCCCTCTACGTCACCTCTTTGTGCTCCCGCGGAGAAGACGAGCAGCGGGGCGCCTTCCCAAGACGGCCCGTCCACGACGCCCTCCCAGACGCCGTCGTCGACGGCCCCGGCGCGGCCGGCGCTGGGGCGGCGGGGCACGTTTGACGCCATGTCTCTGTCCATCCTACAGATGATGTGCTGCGCCGCAAGGCAGTTGCTGAGCTTGGTCGCCGCGACTCCCAAGTGGACCAACGTTTGGCTTGTGCTGGAGGCGGGTGACGGGTCGGCTGCGTCGCCGTTCTATGGCCACATCATCAACTGCGGGAAGGACGGAGACGCAGTGGCGTCATCCGAGAGCGGCGAGCTGTGTGCCGACTGGTGGGCGTTCCGCGGTGGGAAGCAAGGGCGGCGGCAAGCGGCCAAGGCGGCTGGCGCAACCGTCGGTGCAGGCGGCACCAAGCCCAACGCAGGACGTGCCGGCGGCGCTGGCGTCGACGCAAAGGACGGCGAAGACAACAAGACGGACGGGGAGAGCGGGAACGGTCGCGGAAGAGACGGCCAAGACGTCAAGACTGGCGGGGAAGACGGCGGGGATGCGGCATCGTCAGGCGCCACGTCGTACCCGGAGCAGAAGATGCTCTCACGGTCGGCAGTCAAGGGCATCGTTGAGCGCCACGCCGGCAGCAAGACGCTCAGCAAGGACGACCTCGCGGCGGTTCTAGTCTCCGGTGGCCTTGACGACTTCAAGGAGATCACCTACGGGGACATTGAGGATATCTTCCTGCGTGCTGCCGTCGTGCTGCGGGCGCGGTGTGACGCCAAGAACGCGTTCTCCTGGGCGCGCTTCTGCCCCGTCCCTCTGCTCGCCAATGGGTGGTCGACACCCTCCATGCCACACGCCGTTCACGGGTCGGACTTTGTGCCGCCCAACCACCGGTCGTCCAAGGGCCAGGGCATTGACAAGAAGAGGTTGATGGTGTGCGTGGCTGTCCACCTGTCACCCTTCTTTGCCAAGATATTTGAGGAGCACTTCTCCGCCTGCCGCGCGAGCGGCAAGAAGAAGCGCAAGCGCTGCAACGACCCGTTTGCGGGCGCCGAGACGGCCAACGGCAAGCCCCACAAGAAGGGCAAGAGCGATGGCAGCAAGGGAAAGCTGACCAGGGCAGAGCAGCTGTCGGCCGCCGCCAAGGCGCGGTTAAACAAGATGGAGGCCCAGCATGCCGCTCGCATCGCCAAGACCAAGGCCGACGCCGTGAAGGCCGCCACCATCGCTCTGGCGGCTCGGGCCAAGGCGGCTTCTGAAGCTGTTGCCAAAGCGGCAGCCAACCCGCTTGCACCGGCCAAGAGGAAGACGGACCCGCCAGCGGCGGGTGGTGACAACAGTGGTGGACACAAGTGCAGCAAGATGGGCCCGGCGGCATCAGATGCGCTGTGCGTCCTGGAGCGCGCGAGCGGGCAAGTGCGCATGCACGAGGCGTGGATGCGCCAGCCGACCTCCCTCTTGCCGCCATCCACGACGTTGACTGTCGTCTCCCTGTGCGGTGCCGCCCTCTCCGCCGCTGCTCGTGCGAGCGTGTCTGTTAGAGTCGTCCTCTCGCGCCCGCTGCTGAAGATCGCCTTTGCGGAGCTGGCCGCCGCCATTCGAGCCGCTCCCCCGCCGTTGTCGGATACGACTAACACGACGGAGCTAGCCGTCCGGCTCACCCTGGGCAACTGCGAGCCTGTATTCGCCTTCCAGACGACGCTCGACCAGATGAGCTCGGTCTTAGCTTTCAACGACACCATCGAGATGTCGCACGGCTTTTTGTCATGGGTGGGCGAGCTGGGGGTATGCAACGACGCGCTGCCGCCGCAGCTCAACTTCTTCTCGGGCGAGGCGACGCAGATCCGGACGATGGCCAGTGCTGTGCGCGACGACATGGCGGGCCGGCTCCTCGGCGACTGCGTGTGGGCCATGCCCACGGTTGGCCGACTGTCGGATGCCACCCCGTCGACGCACGGTGCGTTTGGCGGGTACTGCGTCAACGTGCACGATGTGTGCGACGCGGGGCGGCGGGCGTTTGCGACCAACGCGCTGCTGGACGGGGCCTTGGCGGAGCTGCACTTCCGGTGTGCCAATGCGTCAATGCCCATCGCCGTCTTGTCGTGCTCCCAGTCGGCTTCCTTTACGACCATTGCCGGGGATGAGGTAAGTTTGCGGCGCGCTGTCCTGTCTATCATGGACGTGCTGAGTACCTGGGATGCGTCGGTGGACCGGTTTGTGATGCTGTTCAACATTGGGAACTATCATTGGATATCAGCTTCTATCTCTTTCTCGTCTCGCTCCGTGGTCCTTTATGATTCTGGGAGAGGTAAATCCAGCGCCAAGGCGTTCATCCTCTCCAGGCTGCTCCTGTTCGCGCGACAGGCGGAGCTCCGGCGGCGGGCGGTTTTCCTCAACGCGGTGGTGGAGGACATCCAGTGGCGGACAGACGAGGAGATCAACCGGCCGACGCAGCAAGACGGCTACAACTGCGGGCTGTTTGCGTTCTCGTTCCTCTGGTGCTCCGTGCACGGGGTGGACTTTGCGTCCCTGCCGGTCGTCGGCGACCATCTGCGGCTCTCTCTTCTGCATTTTGTGTTGCAGAGCGGGCGTTCGCGCCAAGCGCAGCTGGCGCTGAGGTAGCAAGCGATGGGATGACGGTCGTGGCGAAGATGCATTCGTGTTTTTCTTGGCGAGTTTTTGTCTTCATGCACAGTTCATTACATGGCTCAGAACACTCTTGCCCTCGACGAAAGGTAGCCATCGTAGGCCCTACCACGTCCCGCCACCACACCGAGCGCCATCACCCCGTGCTGCTCCACCGCCCGATCAGAGACGGCTGCTACCCGACCTCCTTTCCACAGCGCCGACACGCCGCCACCGCCCCACTGCCTCACAAGCACGCCCCGGGTGCCGCCCGACCACCTCACCACAGCATCGCCGCCCCTCTGGCGAGGCACATACCCACCAGTGCATCGCCCTCCCGCCCCAGTTGCGCTCCATCCCCGAGCCTCCGCACCCCTGGCAGACGGCAAACACACGGACCGATCAGACCCCCAATCGAAAGGGGTGCGTCCAAAGTACCAGGATTGCCATCTCAACTTCCACTCCTTGCCACCTCCGTCGGAAACCAAAATACAAAGCAAATCGCAAAACCTCGAAAAGCGTCCTCAGAGGGCTCACGCGGCACTTTCTGGGCCCCCAAGAAGAGCGTTCGATTACATGTTCTCCAATATCCTCTGAAACGTACTTGAAGTCATTTTCCCTTCCAAAAGCATAAACCGCTTCCGCCGACATTTCTTGCCCCCTCTGATCCCGGCGTCCAGCGTCGTTGTCAACCACAGTAGGAGCAGATTTTCATAAGCAATATTGTATATATCCTGAATCGGCAGCTTCGGAACAGATATGCTGAACTTCTACACAGAGTCCTCACCTTTAATTGTTTTCTGACCTCTGCTTCCTAGGCCCTCACGCCACATCGCCACCTCCACAGGAAAGGCTTTTCATTCGAGTCGCTGTGCACCCACTGGAGAAGTGGTCTTCGTCCCCATGTGTCCACCCCACAGATACCGGCAGAAGACAATTTATTGAGAAGAGTGTCGATCGGTTGTCGACTCGACGTTGGGGACCGGGATCGCGCGGGACCTCGTGAAACGCCTCCTGCGGGGGGGGGGCGGTCGCATTGCTCTCTGGGGGGGGGGCCGATGCAACGGCCTCTGGGGGGTCTAGGAGAACGGTTTTGATCCCCCTCTGGACATCATGAGAGATGGATTCTTCCACCCCGTTTGCGGCGGGTCTGGTCAGCTGCCTCGCGGTGCGGGCGTCCTGTCTGTCCATTGCCAGTCCGGCGGCGGCGGTGCGACCGTGTCGCTCCGCATTGGAGCGCATGGCGTGGCAGCAACTTCAGTTTGGGGAGCGACCTTGGAACCGGGTGCGGTCGCCCGACTAGTTCCTATGGCCACAGTACGCAGTGGCAAAAGAACCGATTGTCATCTGTGACCCTTTCGGGTCTAGTCCCCATGCGGTCCTCTCTAGAAACCCCCTAGGTGGTCCGCGTGCCGCACCCTGCGCCTCGCCCCATTGCTCCTGGCGGGTGGACGCGGCCATCCCATCGTGCACGGCGCCGTACTGGCAGCATACCCGCTCGCGCACGCCTGCTGGCCGCCGCAGCTTCCGCACCTACCGGTCCCTCCCCACCCAGCACCCCACCCAAATGGGCGTCTGGCGCATCAGCAGCAGGGTGGGGAGGGGTTGAAAGGGGAAAAAAGGTACCGGCTGCCGCGGACGCGGCTGCCTCTGCCGTACGGGCGGCGGTGGCATGGCAGTTGTATGGCGACTGCATTCGTGTGGCACCGCCGGGGCGGCGCCGCCGTCACCGGTGTAGCTACACCTGCGGCTGCTCGTCCCCGCTGGCGCATTGGCGCTCCGCTTACTCGGTTCGCTGCCCGGCATGGGCTGGCTGGCGACGCGGCCGACCACAGGAGACGGTGGTCGCGGTGGCGACGCCGCTGCTGGCACCGCCCTGGACAAGGGTGCCACCGCTCGGACCGCTCTGGGCGGCGGCGCCCCGAACCGCAACAATGCTCGTCCGCTCCCCCGCATTCCCCATATGAACTCTCGCCTCAACGCCGGTGTATTCTGATGTCGCCCTGATGGCAGACTCAACAGCCGCCCCCACGTCCGTCTCGGCCACCGCCCGAGCAGTTACTATCCACCCCTCAGCTGAGCGCAGCGCCCCCAACGAGCACCCCACCTCACGTCCACCGCGTGTACCATCACCCTCATTTGCATCGCGATGCGGAACCCCCCGCCGACGGCTTCCCCCCCAGGGTCCTCTCCGCCCATTTGGACAGTAACACTCACGGGTACACTGTTGGCAGCTACGCGATTCTGGCGGCGCGTTTCCCGGGAGGCTGCTTAATGGTGCCATTGGAGCATCCTACCGCCTCTGTGAAAGCGACAGGTACTGGGGTGGGGGGATGGGAGCCGACCGGGTGAGTGGTAGCCGACTGGGGGTTTGCACCTACTGAGCGAGGATACGGTGCGGCGGGGGGGCACCTACCGGAAGCGTAGGCACTGGGGGAGTGGGGGGCAGCTGGGGGGGTAATCTGTTGGTGCGCAATGCGTGTCTGCCCCACCATTGAATGCAACATCGGCGGCCATGGTGAGTACCGACAAAGCTACTGTATAGCCACAGAGTCATGAGAAAGAGAAAGCATCGTATCTATCATACTCTCTCGGCTGGGGACACGTCCACGTGCGTGCGTCTATACCACTCCGGCCACTTGCACGACTCTCCCAAAGTCTTGCTGTCCCGGTGCATTGCCACGGCATTGGCCAACACCTGCTGGTACACGGTGAAGGTAATGAACTGGTCTTGCTTCATCTGGCGGAGGTGATGCTGCTGCCGGCGGGAGAGAGCGTTGCGCTCCTCACACGAGGAAGTGTTGACCCCGTCGAGCGACACGAATGAGTCGGGGCTCATGGCGCCCGAGCAGTCGGTGTGGTTCTCCCGCCAGTGAAACCTGTCACACTTGAGGTCGACGAGCCGCGCCAGATACGGCAGCCGCACCAACGCCGACTTAAGCGTTGCGCAGGCAAAGTCGTAGACGATCGTCAACGGCATCTTCACAAACCGCTGCGCGACGAACTCGAGCGGCATGCGCTGGCTCTCGGACCCCGTCAACACCATCACGCCGATGCACTTGGGGTGTGCACAGCTGCAAAAGACGCCGACGGTGCCGCCCGTGCGGGAGTTCTCCTTGCCCATCTCGTGCCGGCACGAAGGCAGGTCCGTGTTGGCCGTCGCCACGCCCGAAAACCCCGGCATTGGGCGGAGCACGCGGAGGCCCGGCGCCCATACGCCGGTCCGCAGGTAGTCATCCCACTGGTCCGTGTACTCGCTGTACACGGACCGATAGGCGGCCACGGACGCGGGCGGCACCAGCCACGCGTCGGTGTACTCCTTGTGGGAGAACGTGTGCAGCGGGTGAGCCGCGGCCATATGGTGTCTCAGGGAGTCAAGCGCCTGACCGTCTAGAACAGCCGCGTCGTCCGCGTCCCCGACCCACTTGTTGTACTCAGCGACCCGCCCCTTGAGGGCCGACAGCACATCCGCCAGCAGGACGCGCAAGTTAAGGTCGGCGGCCAGGCCCGGGCCCAAACAAGCGACGGCGCCACGAAGAAGGCGCTGCTCGGCGACGAGGGGCAGTCCCAGAACGGAGGCCAGGGCAGGCACAGAGAAGCGCTCGGACCGCAACACGGCCACCACCTCATCGATCGCAACCCAGCACCCCTGCGGTGCCCACACAACGACGGGGTCGACCACGACCGCGCGCACAAACTCCATGACCTTGAGCGCGGACGCAGCCGTGCTTGGGATGTGGGGCAAGAGCGGAAGGCTCAAGTTGAGCAGTCGCGCCGCGCCCTTGGCCCCGCCCGTTGTCGCCAGCGCCGGCTCCTCCAGGGCCTCCGCGTAGGCAAGGAGCGGCGCATCGCGCTCCCAGACCTCCTCAGCGGGCTTGGGGATGGGCCGCGGCAGGTCAAAGCCGTCGTCGTCCTCACTGGAACAGACGTCGGAGCCGCTAGAAAACTCGGATAATGAGGAAGAGGCGCTCCCCGACGCGCGGTCAACCGCATGGAGCGCGCGCTTCCGGCCGCGCTTCTCGTCGCCCGCTTGCAGCGTGGCGTCGCGCGACGACCAGCCGTCGCCACCGCCGGCGACCACCGACGCGGGGGGGGGGATCGCAGGAGGCGGCGGCACTTCGACGGCAAGCGCATGCACCCGCCGCATGAGGGCGCCCGGCACACGGCGACGGAGCTCAGCGGCTGCTGCCTCAATCGTTAGGGCGATAGACCTTGCCGCAGTCCTCACGTCAAAAAACCCACGGAGAAACGCCACGAGCTCCGGCGAGGCGCCCCCGTCGACCATGGGGTCCCAGCCCCTCTCCCCCGACCTACCGTCCATGTGCGGCTTGTCGCCAGCAAACGACTTGTCCACGCCGTCGACCACGACGTTGCCCAGCAGCAGCGCCAATGCCATCACATGGCCGCGCATGGCGGTGACGGTAGTGATGGCCTTGGACGACTTGGTCGCCACGACCTCCTTTTTGACGGACAGCACTAGGCCGATAGCCTTCGACACGGCCTCGTCGGTGATCATGCAGGGTACCAGCGACGCGCGCGGGACGGCGTGGACCTTGATGTCCGTTCTGTTGAAGGAGATCTTGTACTTGACGCGGTAGCCCAGCTGTAGGCCGTCAAACGACACGATCGCGTAGCTGCCGTCAGCGCGCCTGCACGTCGCGCACGAGACGGTGTCGTACGGGAGGCCTTTGATGACTAGCGCCAGGTACAGCAACACAGCGCTGCGCAAAATATTCACGGTCCGCATGCGCTTGGAAGCGAGCGGGTACTTGCTGCCGGTGTGCAGCTCCGTGAACGCCTCGCGCAAGTAGGAAGCCGAGTGCACGGAGCTGCCGTTGCGAGCGAGGTTGACGGCCACCTCAAACAAGAACGCCTCCGAGTAGACGGTGTAGCAGGAGTGGAAGATGACCCCACGCGACTTGCCGTCGGGTAAGACGCGGAAGAGACATTGGTGGCAGCGCCACGTCTCCACCGTGGCTGGCACGACCCCGTCCTCAAACTCGACCGTACCCTTCTTGTACTCGATGGGCGTGGTCGCCTCCCGGCCGACGAGGCAATGCGGGCACAGCGCGCCGGCCGCGTACCGCACAAGGTGCGACGGGTCGCGGAGCGCGCGCATTAGGTCCGCGCGCTCCTTCTGGGCGACCAGCGGAGGCACGAGATGGCGGGGGGCGGCCGACCGAGGAGACCACTTGAAGCGGTTGACCGGCAAAAGAGGCTCGGTGGCGCCCGGCAAGTGCGGCGGCAGCTGGACGGCACCGGTCGCCACTTGGTCACCGGCCGCGCCGGCCTCGCTCAAACCCGCCTCGGCCAGCAAGCGCTCCTCGTCGTCAACCTCCTTGTCCACGTCAGATTCGGTGCTGTCATCCAGCCCCTCCAACTTCGCCTTGGCAGCCGCCACGGCGGCGCCGGCGTGGCCGCAGGTGCCGTCGCCCGTCCGGCAGGACAAGCAAACCCAAGAGCCACCGCGCGTGCAGCGCACGGCAGAGAAGGGCCAGCTGCTGTTGCCGTTTCGCACGACGCACGTCTTCTCGCCGTACAGCACACCCCGCCCGGCCTCGAGGCGCCCGGTCTTGAGCGGCGCCTTGAGCACCAGGAAGAGGTCGTTCATACTCACCCCCATCGCCCTCCGCACCTTCTCAAGCGCGTCCACCATCGAGGCGCGCATGGAGCAGCCGCCCTCGCCAAGGCACCGCTCCTCCGCGCTGCAGGCAGTCACGACGTTGTGCCCCACAAGCGACGCTGTGACAACGAGGAGCTCGTGCTGCCCCTTGCCGTCGCGCGCGCCGAGGCCTCCAAACCTCAAGACGACCCCGATGGCGCCACTCGGCGCCAGGTCCCACGCGCGACCGCGCAACGCCTTGTACGTGATGCCCTGTAGTTCTCGGCGCAGCTGCCGCAGACCCGCCAACGACTGAAACGTCTGCGCGCTCGAGTCAAAGAGCTCCTTGAGGCTGTGCCGGGCTGCCGTCGCGAGCATGACGACGAGCACGTCGACCAACGACTTGCGCAGCTTCAAACCCGAGCCCTCCACCCTTCCGGGCCCCTCGTTCTGCCAGCCGCTGCCGTTGTGCTTGACGCCCGCCACGTTGAAGCCGCGCCTCGGGATGGCCACGTTGGCGTTGGCTGACAGGATGGCGTCGGCGTTGGAGTAGTCAACCGTGCCGCCGTCGAATTGGTGCGTCGTGGTTGTGGCGGGGCGCAACGCCCGTGAGGATACCGCCCGCGGTGGTTGGACTCCCAGGTCCCGGAAAAGCGAGGACGCCGACGAGTACTCCATCCACACTCCGGTGTCGACCTCGACGGCATGTGTGCCGCTGCCATGCCCCGCAGTGGACGGGTGGTGCGGCGAGGCACCGCCAGCGGCAGCCACAACACCAGCGGCGGAAAAGGAAGCCGCAACAAAAACCGCCAGCCACAGGGACCGCCCCGCGCACCAGCCTGTGGCCACTGCACTTGCAGCGCTGATGGTCGAAGGGTAACGCACCATAGCAGGCGCCTACGGGGGAGCGGCGCCCTCACGAAAACCAGCGGCAACAAGAACCGTAGCCGCCGCGGTGACGGAGAGAGGGGCATCGCCAGCAGATGGAGCCGTGGCGTCGGGGGGAGGCCGCCAGCCCTAGCAGCACCGCCGACGCGAGGACAAAAAGGAGCGGGGGAGCGGGCGCTGCAACGCCGAGAGCGGTGCCGCCGGCGACGGCGACGGTGCCGCGACGGCGGCGCGGGGAGAGACGCCTCGAGCAAGCAGAGCGGTGGCGTCGGGGGGTGGCCGCCTGCCCCAGCAGCACCGCCGACGTACGCCAAAAAGTAGGGGGGGAGCGGGCGCGACAACGCCGAGCGCGGTGCAGCCGGCGACGACGACGGCGCCGCCGCGGCGGCGCGGGGAGGGACGCCTCGAGCAAGCAGAGTCGTGGCGTCGGGGGGCGGCCGCCTGCCCCAGCAGCACCGCCGACGCCACGCCAAAAGTGAGGGAGGGACGGACGCCGCAACACCGAGGACGGTGACGCCGGCGGCGGCGACGGCGCCGCCGCGGCGGCGCGGGGGGGATGCCTCGAGCAAGCAGAGCGGCGGCGTCGGGGGGTGGCCGCCTGCCCCAGCAGCACCGCCGACGTACGCCAAAGAGGATGGGGGGAGCGCGCGCGGCAACGCCGAGCGCGGTGCAGCCGGCGACGACGACGGCGCCGCCGCGGCGGCGAGGGGAGGGACGCCCCGAGCAAGCAGAGCGGTGGCGTCGGGGGGTGGCCGCCTGCCCCAGCAGCACCGCCGACGTTACGCCAAAAAGGAGGGGGGGAGCGGGCGCGGCAACGCCGAGCGCGGTGCAGCCGGCGTCGGCGACGGCGCCGCCGTGGCGGCGCGGGGAATGGGCGAGAGCGGGGTGCACGACCGCGGCAGGGTGGAGCACGGTGGCAGCGCGGCGTGGTGGTGGCGGGTCGGATCGGGACACCCCCCGCAGCAGTGGCACAATGCGCGACTGTCGGGCGCGCGTGGGGAGCACACGAAGCGGCCGCGAGCGGCCAGATCGTGGTGCAATGTTCTCAATCGGTGGCAGGCGCCGGAACATTCAATATATTCAATTAGGCAGGCCCCGAGATGAGGCAACCTGGGGAGGTCAAATGATTGGCTGGCAACGATGCACGTGCCAGACGCGAGACCGGCCCTCACGGCCCACAGGGAGCGCCAAAGTGTCGAGGTTGCCCGACCCCGACAAGCTTCTGGAACGGTCATCTGAGGGGGGTGCCCAATCTGTCGGGGTGCCCCCAGGCCGTGGAAACAGCGTCGGGGTTTGGAGTGTTTCTCCGTGTAGCCAGTCTGGACCAAATGTTGACCATTCTGACGACCAACTCAGCTCGCAGGGGTCGCCGAGCGTCACCCTGGACATGAGAAGAAAGACCATGACGAGTATTATTTTCCTGCAAAGATAGGTGCTCTGCCTGTACGAACTCAGTCGTAGGAGTCAGCATGAAAAATATGAT
>Ga0115030_1000824_pt1 | contig 13499 bp, 10 predicted proteins | sample SidtaG_4_FD_87174 | JGI IMG/M metagenome (GOLD analysis project Ga0115030, IMG submission 87174) | Marine algal microbial communities from Sidmouth, United Kingdom - Sidmouth_Male1 metaG | ecosystem: Host-associated > Algae > Red algae > Unclassified | place: Sidmouth, United Kingdom | collected... | reverse complement strand
GGGGGGGGGGGGGGGGGGGGGGGGGGGGGGGGGGGGGGGGGGGGGGGGGGGGGGGGGGGGGGGGGGGGGGGGGGGGGGGGGGGGGGGGTCGGCGCGCCGGGCGTCCGATAGGCGGCCGCGGCGGACGCCGCCCCACAGAGGGACGCGGCGGCGGCCACCGCAGCCGCCGCCGCCGCCAGCAGGGCCACCGCCCAGCAGGTCAGACGGCGGGACGCCGCCCCGCCAGCGGCGCGGCACCCCCCCATGGTCTGGGGTCCCCGCCGGGACGTTGGGGCACCAACCGGGGTGGTCCCCGCGCGTGCCCGCACAGCAGGGCGTCGCACGACAAGGGAGGCGACCGCCTCGGCTGCGGTCGTGACCCGTGCCGCCGCCCACCCGCGCACCGCCGCCGCGCCGTCCATGGGGCGTGCGGGCGGCCTCGATGCGGGCGCGGGGCCACTCAAGTACGGGCGGCGGCGGCAGCGGTCGCTCCCAACCTCGGGCGAGGAGGGGGGGGGGGGGGCCCCCCAAGGGCGGGGGGGGGGGGCAGCGGGCGCCCCCCAACCCGGGGGGGGGGGGGGGGGGGGGAGCCGCCGCCTCCCCGCGCCGGCCCAGCGACGGCCGACGCGTCGCCTGCGGCTGCCACGCTTGGCTGACCCCACCGAGGCGGCCTCGTACAGGGGGGGGGCTCGTGGCCGTGCCGCCGCCGCCGCCGCCGCCGCCACTGCCACCTGTCGCCAACGCCACTCTCGGGCCGCGTGGCGCGCCGCCCCCGCGGCAGCCGTCGCTTCCGTTGCCTCGCGTTGCAACGGCACCACCGGTGGGGGGCCGGCGATCCGTGCTGTTTGCATCCCCCGCGGATCAACGGCCGGCCCGTCTGCCGCACGACGCTGCGGCGCGCCCGCACGACGGGCAGGCGCGTCGCGCACGCACCGCCACCAGGGGGTGGCGCCAGCGTCTGACAGTGACGTCCGACGGGGCGCTGGGGGTCTCGAGATATGCGCTTCCACGGGGCAAACCAGGTGGCGCCGTCCTCGGTCCCCGTTCCACGCCGATTGGCGCTGCTGTCAGGGGGATCGCCAAGGATCCCAAAATGCAGGTTCGAGTGTCAGTCTCGTCAAGAACCCAATCAGCTGCCTTTCTGTCATTTCCTCTTATGGGTCGCGCCGCGACCAACTGCGTCATGAGTACTTTATAGTCAATATCCGGTTGTATATCACCCTTGAGCACATTGTAGCCCCGGTTCCAGCGATGCATTAGAGACTTTTTGCCGGATCGCCGTGGGTCGTTTGTGGGCCATTTGTGGGATCGACCACCGGATGTGCGATTTGTAAGGAGGCGGATATGGCCGCGGATACGATCCCGCTTTCCACGGACATCTCACGTTGTGGGTATTCTGGAAAAGTAGCCACGGCCCATGGGAAGGCCGAGCCGACCACGTCTGCCCCAAAAGCAGGTGGCTCCGACCTTCGTTGCGCGCGCGAACCTTGGTAATCGCAGGGTTGACGGGATGCAAGGATCTTGTCAAGGTTGCGTCAAGGCTGGAGAGGGGGGTAGGAGATTTGCGATCTCAGTAGTGGGGGGGCAGGGGGTCTGCGGGTTGGGGGGGGCACGGGCGGGTTTGCTCCCCGCGGTTCCATCGTTCCTATGCCGTTGGGATTGACGCACCTTGCTTGCAGCGTGACTTCACCCGTGCACAACCTCGGGGTGACTTGGCCCGAGGTCGAATCTGTTCGCGCCCGACTGTGTGCGTGCCCTCGGCGGGGTGTCGCCAGCACGTTCCTCTTCCGCAGGCGGCCTTGGGCGTTTCCCTGGTCTCCCCTTTCGCCTCCCCCCGCAGTCGTCGCACTCATCATCGTCGAGTTTCGACCGGTGCGTCCTTTACCTCGTGCGCCCCCCCTCTCCCCAACGTCCCTCACCGGCCTACGGCTCCCTCCCCCCGCTGCCCCGCGGCCTCGCACTTTATCCCGTGGATCCGCTCCCCGCCAACCTCTATCACCGAGATACCCCCCCGCTTCTTGCTTCCGCGGAGGGTGTTGGCGATCGTGGCTTCGGCATGGGATCGCTGGAGGACTTAGGCTCGGTCGGTCACGCCTTGTCGGCTTTGAGCTATGGCCGCGACACGGCGGCGTGCTGTGCGGCCGAGATTGCCGTCCATGCGTGCGAGCACGTCTCGCAATCCACCCAGGGGGAACTTGTCTTGTTCCTGATGGCTGCTCCCGCTAGCGGGCGGAGCGCCGTGGTGCTCTATGGCGGTCAGCACGCCCAACAGTGCGACGACTCGGAGCAGAACAACATTGCAACCGGTATGCGGCTCATCATGGGCAGCTTGCGGACGGCCGCGGCGCCGCCGGATTTGGACCCGACTGGTGCGTCCCTGACCCGGCCGGCTTCCCCCATTGCGGCGGATCTCTCTGTGGAGTCTCCTCGCGGCGGCGCATCCGGAGCCGCCGGGACGGCTCCCTCATCGGGCTCGTCTACGCCACGAGGAGATTTGGCCGACCTCCAACGTGCGGGCGGCCCGGCGCGCTCGCCTTTATCACGGCCGCCTCGCCGGTCTGCTGCATCCCTGCAATTGCCGCCGACGGCACCGGCAGCCGTGACGCCCCGGCCGATGGCGTGCTTCCCCGGTTTGCTCACCTTTTCGCCTATGGTTGGTGCCGACTTTGTCATCGACCCTGCCACGTTGGCCGGTATCGAAAGTGACCATTTGATCACTGTTCCGCGTCATCTGAGCGTCTCCCTGCTCGGTCGGTTGCGGGCGCGGTTCTCCTCGGACCGCCCGCTGTGCAAGCTCTTCCTGAAGCTGATCCGCCACGCCGTCAGCGAGTTCCTCAAGCAGCTGCCGGCCGGTAGTCGCAGTTCTGTGTCGGCCAACAAGTACGAGTCAATGACCCCCGCCTCGGTCTCAAAAGTGACCGTCGCGTATCAGGATGGCGACCGCATGCGCACGGCGGTCGCGCCCATGCTCACCAACACCAGCGGCGTTGACACGGTGAAGTTTCTCGGTCTCGTGTGCTACATGGTCCATGTCAAGGACGCCGCGTACATGTGGCTGGTGGAAGAGTTTTGCGCCGGCGCCGAGGTGCCCACGATTTCCAAGGCCAAGCCGCGATCCAGAACGGGTGCGCTACCAGCGTCGGGTACGTCAGGCTCGGGTACGGCGCTGACGGCGGTGGCCGCTGGCGGCGGCGATTCGGCGGCGGAGTCGGGTGGGCGGGGGGCGGGTGCGGCGCCGCCGCGGCCGGCCGCGGGCGGTGGCGATGCTACAGCAGAGTCGGGTGGGCGGGGGGCGGGTGCGGCGCCGCCGCCGCCGGTCGCGGGCGGTGGCGATTTGGCGGCGGAGTCGGATGCGCGGGGGGCGGGTGCGGCGCCGCCGCGGCCGGCCGCGGGCGGTGGCGACTCGACAGCAGAGTCGGGTGGGCGGGAAGCGGGTGCGGCGCCGCCGCCGGTCGCGGGCGGTGGCGATTCGGCAGCAGAGTTGGGTCGGCCGGGGGCGGATGCGGCGACGCCGGCGGCGGCCCCGGGCAGTGGAGATTCGGCAGCAGAGTCGGGAGGGCGGAGGGCGAGTGCGGCGCCGGGTCTGGCTCCGGCTGCCGGCGGCGGCGGCGGCTCGACGGTGCAGGCGGAAGGTCGTGGGGCCAGTGGGGCGCCGGGGCTGATTGCCGCCGGTGGTAACCACTCGGCGGGGCAGTCGGGCGCGCGGGCGGCCGGTGGGGCGCCGGCACCGGCCGCCGCCGGCTGTGGCGGCTTGGCTGCGGAGTCGGGTGGGCGGGGGGCGGGTGCGGCGCCGGCTCCGGCACCCACCGGCGGCGGCGCCTCAGCCGCGGCGTCGAGTGGGCGGGGGGCGGGTGGAGTGCCGGCGCTAATTGCCGCCGGCTATGACCACTTGGCGGGGCAGTCGGGTGCGCGGGCGGCCGGTGCGGCGCTGGCGCTTGCTCCCGCAGGCGGTGGAGGCTCGGCCACGGAGTCGGGTGTGCGGGGGGGGGGGGCGGCGGCGGCGCCAGCGCCCGCAGGCGGTCGCCACTCCGCGGGGCAGTCGGGTGCGCGTTGGGCGGGTGCGGTGCCGGCGCCGGCTGCCATCGGTGGTGGAGCCTCTACGGCGGAGACGTGTGGGCGTGGGGCTAGTGGGGCACAGGCGCCGGCTGCCGTCGGCGCTGACCGCTCGGTAACACACACAGGTGGGCTCGGGGAGGGTGCAGCGTTGGCGCTTGTTGCCGCCGGAGGTGGCGGCTTGGCGGCACAAGCAGGTGGGCGGGGTGCAATTCGGGCGCCGGCGGCGGCGGCCGCGGGCGGTGGCGGCTCAATGGGGTCGGGTGGGTCGCGTTTGGTCGTGGCTTTGGCTTCGGGCGAAAGCATCGGTGGGACAGCAGCTGCGGAGCGAGGTCTGGCGCCATTGGATGGGCAGGTGCGCTCCCAGCTGCTACAGGGCGGCACTGTGGTTGCGTCCTGCTTCTTGCTTCCGTTACGCTCTCATCGTGGACGGGTCGCGGTCGCCAGGAATCAGCTGGTCGTGGGCGACGTTGTCGTGGTGGAGGGGCATGAGCGGGACAACTATGGCTTTGACGTCGACTTAGGCGGCGGCCGGCAGACACTCGGAGCTGCCACAGTTAGTGGCACAGCTGTTGTTTGGCCGGCAAGTGAAATTGGGTAAGTCGGGCCGCACTGACTGGGAGGGGGTGGGTGGTGCCGGCATCTGTCCTTGCTTGCATCATCCCGCACTTGCAGTTCTTCTGACGACGACTGCGTGCTCTTCACACCTGTTGTTTGGTCCTGCTTGCGTGGCGTGTCTTCGTGTGCCTGTCTCTGCGGATTGCTCTTTTGTACAGGCCGCGGTTGCGGATGTGGGACCGGCCAACAGGCGGCCATGAACGCCGTCGTCTGTTGGGAACTGCGGTTGTTTGGCGCTGGGCAGTGCCTGCTGTTCGAGCAGACCTGCTCGCCCGCGCAAAGGAGGAGGCCCCGGTCGTTGAGATCCTTGCCATGTCCGTGGAGGCGGGCCAAGGTGCTGAGAGGTATCCTTTTTCCGCGCTGCTGTATCAATCGACGATGTACGAGCGGTATAAGACCGCCCACTTCGGGCGGCTTGACGTACCCACGCGTATGTCCGAGCTGGGGGGGGAGGGGGGCGATCATGGTATCACACGGCAGGTTGTTCTCTGGAACAGCCGTTATCTTTCTCAGTAGCTTTGCTTCTTGCTCTCTTCGCGTACTACTCTATGCTTGCAACAAATTACCAACCCCTCCAGCAAGATACCTACATCGCCCGGAACAGGCGCTCCGAACGGACCTTCTCATACCAGTCCAGTGCATTGCCGCTGGTCTTGACATGCTCCTCGGTCAGCCCACGCACGCGCAAAGAAGAGAGAGACACAGCCCGTGACAGTGCCGCGTACACCATCCCATCCAGAGTCCACCGCGTGCAAGAAAAATCTACCGCCACCCTGTGGATAGTCATCCCCTGCGAGCCAGAGATGGTCACCGCCCACGAAAGTATGACAGGTACCTGCCAGCGACACCCGAGCTCCCGCTCCTCCTCATCCATCACCTAAAACTTGACCATGGGCATCTCGACTGCCTCCTCCACGCCCTCAAACTTGCAGGACACGGATACCCCCTGCACAAAGGCGACGACCACACCATGTGTCCCCGTCCTCACCACGCCAAACGACATGGTGCACACCACCTTGGCGCCCACCTTGAGCGTGACCACGGAGGCAGCCACCTTATTCAGGTTCGGGGGGGGCGCCAAGTTGGGCGGGTTGCTGTCTGCGGTCGGCGGCACCTCGTCGCGGCAGTAAAATGTGGCCGAGGCGCCGACAATCGCCGCCAGCTGCTTGGCGTTATAGGCCTGCGCGTCGCAGCTCCTAGCGCGGAGATGTTGGTACTCGGGCCACTCCTCGCGCTCGTCTACCCACGTAGCGTTGAGGAGCGCCAGGTCTTCGGCCCGGCATTCCCCCACTCGTAGCCGCGACAGGACGGCACGCAGGGAGTCCTCCCCGACTTGGCGGTGCTGTCCAACCAGCTCAACGACATGGCCGTGGTCAAATGAAAAGGTGTCGTCCCAGGCACGGCCCATATAGGCCCCCTTTTGGGGAGTCACATCTGTAACCCCGTAGGCGGGGAGCTGCAAAGGATCACCAGCAGCTGTGGAAAAAAGAAAGAGAGGAGGCCTGAAGACAATTAGTCCTCCATAATCGTACCCCTTCCCCCATTCCTCACCATAAGCACCCCACTCGTGTCTACGTACGCACATACCACCCTCTGGGAAGCGACACACAAAAGCGAACACGTACCGAACACGATGCGACCACCAAAAGGCCGGCACTGTAGCGTTGGGAGAGCGGTGCGACGGAACACATACTCGAGGCGGTCGATCCACCGATTGGGGATAGCGGGTGCCTCGTCAATAACAACAAGCCGGGCCGCGGTGATGGCGCTTCGCGCTTCGGGGTTGGCGAGTATGCGCGACAAGATGCGCTCCTTGCTCACGTCCCCGACCGAGACACGCAGGAGAGAAGACACAGTTTGCCCACCGACAAGCTGGGCCGCCGAGCCCGCCCACGCCAGGACCACGACCGATGAGTCGCCCCACTCCAGCCGCGCGGCTCGCACGAGCAGGGTGAGCAAGGTGCTCTTGCCGCATCCGGCAGCACCCACGGCGGCCACTTTACGGCCGCCGAGAACTGAGCGAGCAACCTCCACCTGCGACGGGTCCAGACGAAGAGAGGTGTCAGCCATGGTGGCCAGGCAAACAGGGTCGCGTCGACGGTCGCCCCGCGGACACTCACCACCTCAACAGCGTCGGGACAAGTCCGTGACAAGCAAACACACCTTAACGGCGCAGCACAAAACCAGCGAGAAAGCACGACCACGGCAAGCGCGGCACCGACGTCCTGGTGCGATGCACTGGTCGATAACGGCTGCGACGCCGCCGCTTGCCACGAAGGGAAAGAGACCATCAACACCATGCTCTGCTCACATTTTCGCTGCTAAATAACTTATGTGCACTTCCCATTGGTTCTTGGCTCCCGTGGTTCGCGTCCCATGGGCTTCGACAGGGGACGTGCTGCCTGGGAGCGGCTGAAAACCAGAAATCGATGCCTCACCCATATGTAATAAATATACTATTATTGAATTACTTATTGAATTTCTTCATGTGGTTCGTGAGATGAGAAGTCTGTGGACTGGTGCCGTCCTCGACTGCCAAGGCCGTGTGATCTAGCCCCTCCAGCAGGGGTGCAGAGGCTGTTGAACGCATCGATTTTGAGGCCTAGCCTCATCTGCGGCAGCATGCTGCCGCCCAACCCCCCGCCCCGCGGGCCCCCACGCCGACCCCCCCGCTTCCGTCCACCGCCCGTCCTTCTGCTGCGAGCATCCTGCTGACTGCAGCGGCCCCATTACGTGCCTGGCACCGCGTTGACTCCGGACTCGGTGTCTGCCGGCACAGCCCCCGCGCCACAGCCTCCCGCCCCTCCTCCCCTGCTGCCATCAGCCCGCCTCCTGTTGCCGTCACCAGCTCGCTGGCTGCTGCGGACCCGCTTCGTGGCCGGCGCCGCAGTCACCGTGGTGACAGCCGCCGTTGTCGTGAGCCGCGCCTCCGTCAGCCCTGCCCCCGCCTGTACCCAGATGACCGCTTTCCCGCCGCGCCCCCCCCCAGTGTGGGCATGCCACCACCCGCCCCTGTATTTTCCCGCTCTTTGCTCTCTCTGTCCTTTATCACTTACTGCCTCGCCCGCTCCACTGTGCTTCTCAGAGCACACTGCCACCATCGTCGGCCGCTCGAGTCTTGCAACTGCTGCTCGCTGACGGCCCCATTGGCGTGAGTGTTTCGGGTCTTTGGTACACCTGGGGTGTCTGAGGGTTCCGTGAACAGCTGCCAGGTACTGGGTTGGTAGGAGCCTGTCGGTTGTGTGAGGGTCGGGTGTCATACCCGTTTTTTCCATGTTGGGAGGCGTGGATGGACACGTTGGGGTGGTCTGCGCGCTTAGCTATGCACACCACTGTTCTCAGCACACATGACATACCTGGAAGCGATGAAGAAAAAAATGGCGTTCCTCATGTCTAAAGAAAAGGTGTCACACGTATCTCCTGCCTGGGCCGATCTGGGGCTGGAACACCAATCGGGGATGCGGTACCTCTTGCAAGAGCGAAAGGTCAACTGCATATGGGAGTGGTATGGGTTTCTCTCTTTCTCACACACAACTGTCCAGGGTGTTGAAAAACATGGATGGTAGTGCTTACCCCTGCAGAAGATACCTTCACTACTCATAGACGGTGGCTGCAGAGGCCATGGCGGTCGCTCCTGTGATGGAGTAGGTGGAGGTCGCGCCCATAAGTGCGGTGGGCGGGGCCGCTTGTCCCCCGTCAACCCCCCTAGTTGGTTGACGCCCCCCCAGTTGGATGACCCCCACCCAGTTTGCTGACCCTCGCCTGCGCAGACAGTGTGCCTCTCACCGCTGAATTGGACCCCGGCGGTGGGAGTGGTTGCGGGCTGGGCCGCCTTTGCTGCACCTGGAGCGGGTGTTTGGGCGGTTGGTGTGGCCAGACAGCCTCTGGCACCGCTCCGGGTGCCACGGCAGCGAGGAGAGGTGGCAGCTACAGCTGTGGCGGCCATGGCCAGGACACGAGCCAAACGAAGAGGTACAAGTAGCAGCCGCCGCTGCAAGAAAACAGCGGCGGCCAGGAGACTGAGGTGGGGGCAGATGGCAATAGTGGTCGGCAGCGTCGGGCTGCTGTTGAGGCAGTGGACCCGGTGCTGTGGGGGTGAGGGGGAAATTGACGTTGTGCGTATGGCGACGGCCTCGGCGGCGCCCCCTCAAGACAAACATATTGAGAAAACCCGTCAGCCCTGCCTTCTATTCCTCATCGGCCTCGAACGGGCTGCCTCCCGTGTGACCACAACCACACACACAAGGCGCCCGAGAAAAAAAAAACGTGGAAAAGTCAAAGGCATCGGGTAGGGTATGAGGACAGGCGTCGCGAGCGGCGGCACGGATGTTATGCACGAGCATGTGGTAGGACAGGATACTGGTGTATTCTACCGGGCCACACGCCGCGAGCACGCGCTTGAGCGCCTTGATGGCCCGGTTGCGCTGCTCGTGCGCGACGGTGTTCATGTGCTTGAGCACGGTGAACGATGCGGGGGCAAAGAACTTGCTGCACACGTGGTTGATGATGTGGAAGGCGTCGCTCACAATGGTCGACACCGCCAGCAGCCACGGCAGCTTGCCCAACGCCGACCGCACCGCCCCACACCCAAAGTCACACACGATGAACCGCGGAAGGATCGCAAACCGCGTGATGATGGCGTCGAGCAGCGCCGGCGGGCCCTCCCGCTTGTCGAGCACGACGAAGCCAAGCACGTTGGGGTGGCTGCACGCGCAGCAGATGATAAACGCGCCGGGGGAAAAAGACTTGCGCGCCTCCTGGTAGTTCTTCGAGCAGACGCCCAGTTCGGGCCTCTCGGCCAGCAGGAAGGCCGAGGCGCGGCACTGCAACCGCCCCGGGAAGTACATTCCCGTCACGAGCGGGTCGTCGCTGGCGTCGGGGAACACCGACAAGAACACGGCGCGCATCTGCTCCCTCGACATCCCTTCCCCGCACCACCTGGACGCAAACGCCGCCGCCGAGTCTGCGACGCGTGGCCGGGCAGCGTGGTAGGCGGTGATGCTGTCCGCCATTTTGTCGGCACAGGCGGCGGTGGCGGTCGCCACGCTCTCCCGCACGCTGCTCATCCGCTTGAGCGCGTTGAGGAAGGCGACGCCCATCCGAAAAGACTTGAGCAGCAGGGCTAAGTCGGCCGAGAGATGCGCGGGGAAGCCAGGGGCAACCGGCCCGTCTTTGACGACCTCCGCCAATACGAGGGGCAGGTCGGCCGCAAGGGACGGGGACCGAAGCAGGTCCGCCAACCCACGCAGCCCCGCCACGTGCTCCAGGTTCATAGCGGAAACGACCGGGTCAGTCGCAACCGCGACACAGAACGAAACCACATCATGCGCCGCTGTCTGCCCCAGCGCCCTGACGCCCGGCACCAGAACGTCAAACGCGGACGTAGGTGGCGCGCGGCGCCCGCCCGCAGCAGCTGCCGCCGCAGCCGCGGCTGCCCCCGGATCGTGCGCCGCCGCCCCGCCAAGACCAGGGGCGTGGCCATTGCCAATCGCCCCGGCCGCAGCTCCAGCTACAGCCGCCGCTCCGACTGCAGCTGCCGCTGCAGCTCCCGCCGCGTCGGCAGCCACTGCAGCTGCAGGCGGCCCGGGCGCCCGTCCACGCTCTGCACGGGCCGGACGCGCGGCAACCCACGCAGTCAGCGACGCCGCAACATCCCGCTCCACCGCGTTGTTGGGCAGCGGGCGGCTGTTGGCCTGCGCGGCCGCGATAAACGTGTTCATGGCCCCCAAGACGGCCTTGACGAGATGGTAGCAGGCCGCCTCGAGGTCCCAAATTGCGGACAGCATCGCGCGGAGAGCGTCAGCCCCCTCGTTCTGCTCGGCAGGGAAGGTGTCCAATAGGGACTGGGGTAGGGAGCCGGGGAGGAGCACGGCCAGGGCCAGCGCAGCTGCGCTCCTCTGGTCCGCGTTGACACCAATTGTGGCACCGGGCTCGGTGAGGGCCAGCCTGATATACCGGCGAACCCACTCGCTGCCAATGATGCTCGCGGCGGCGAGCAGGTCGGGGTTGCTGTTACACTTCTCGGCGTACGTCGTTCAGTAGGCGACGAGCAGCCGCCGGAGGTGGCCCAACCAGATCCCATCTGCGGTGACGACATCGATCTTGTCTCCCTTGCAGCACGTGCCGCAAAAGAAAGGCCAGGCAGGAGCGTCCTTACCCATCAAGCGGAGCACAACGGAGAGGAGATTTGACACCGTGCGTCGGCCACGGCCTGGAGTAGTTGATGACCACACGCCCGCCCGCCGTCGCTGTTGCGCAGCGATCCACCAAGTGCGGAAAGTTTGATTGAAGGGGTTGCCCTCGACGGCGACCTGCGACGCAAAGGGCCGCAACAGCATCACCGACGCCGCCGTGCCCGGGGTGAGGATGACGAGCCCCTCCCTGCGCCCCTCGGCACACACCCACGCGCCGCACTCTTCGTTGACGCAGTTGTAAGCTTCCAGCTCCATCCGCCCGATGCACACGCACGACAGCACGGTGCCCGTAGCCGCGTCAGACACGGCCTCACCGCGGGGCGTACCGCACTTGGGGCACTCGTCTGGAGCGGCTACCTTGTACACCTTGCCGTCGCGCGCAGCGTCCATCAGCGCCGTGTCCACCTGCACAGCCTTGTTGCAGTTGAACGGGGACAGCTCCAAGCGCGAGATGGCCTTCACGACGGTCGGGACGGCGGGGCGGCAGTCGGTGGCGGACCCCGCCGCGTCACTCTGCCGCAGGTGTCGGGTATTCAAGACATGCACACAGCCCTTCTTACGGCTTGTGTCACAATAGCAACAAGAGGTGGTCTTGCGTGCGCACTTGACCGGTGCCGGCACCCGCCATCGGCCCTCACCCGAGACGACGACTGCAATGGGGAGGCCGCCCGTCGCGAACACCTCCACCTCAGCGTCCTCCATCTCCTCCTTTTTGTTGCTCGCCACCCCGTTGAGCCCCGACCGTGAAGAAGCACCCCGTCCACGGCCACGGGCCGACCGTGGCCGGCCTCTGGGGTTGGCGGCGTCCGCCGGCGGGTCGTCCGTCGCGCCGGCGTCCAACACGGCCGCCTCCGCTCCCGGCATCCATGCCATCAGTCGCCTCGTCTGCTTGCCGTCCACGTCACCCAGTAGCTGGCCGACGCTGACCAGCGCGTCGACAAAGAGCTGCGCGTGGTAGCAGTCGTCGTCGTCGGCCGACGGCGATGAAACGTCGAGGACCGCCTCCTTGAATGTGCTGCCTCGACACGTGCGCTGCACGTCCCCCCTTGATGCCACCCAGCACGTCATCAGCACGTTCTCCTTGTACAAGTGCTGGTCGCCGTACGAGATCCGCGCCACGGCACCAAACACCGACTCAAGCGGCCAGACCTGGCCGCGGTACGGCGTCGAGAGAGTGTTCTCAATGAAGGAGCGCACCGCCGCGGCGCCCCCACGGTCATCATCTGCGATGCCAAACTCCTCCAGCCACTCCGTGATGCCCATCCTTGTGATTGTGGTGGCAATGGCGCGCATGTACCCTTGCAGCAGGTTCGCGCGAGTGTTGCGGCCGGTCCCCACACGTCGTCCACCGCGACTGTGCCGCGAACCCGGCCGCTCCTGGGCCAGGTTGGGGAAGCGGTACTCGCCAACGTTGGTGGGGCCGTCGCCGTCTGCTGCATTTTCGCTGCCGCCATCACCCTGGCCCATCTCCATCACCATCCGAGTGGCGTCGGCGCGGACCTCGTGCCCCGCCACGCTCGTCCGGGAAAGCACAGCGTGGTGAGCTAATGGCTCGGAGCGGGTGGCAGCAAAGCAACGCCACCCATCCCCCATTGGATGGTCGAGGCGGGTGCCGCGCACAGCCGCATCCGCCGACCGGCCCATTTGCACGCGCAGCACTGGGGCGACCGGTGTGGCGCGCTCCCCCGCGGAGCACAGGAACATTTGGTGCCTTTCTCGGATCGGCGGTGGCCCGGCATTTGGACGCGATTGGCTTGACGCCAGCAGCTGGGGGAGCGCACGCCGGCGAGGGTGGGAGAACAAGGAGTGATTGGAACCCCTAGAGTCTTGATGGCGAGCGGCAGACCCAGCGGGTGGTGAAGACGCGTCGGTCTTGGCTGAGAGGCAGCCGCCAACGGCGTCGCCAAGCATGCGCAGCAATAGCACCATGGTTCTTGAGGGTCCCTGCGGTAAAAAGAGAGAGTCGAAAGGGCGGGGGAGGGTGAATGGGCAGTAGATGTGGTGCAGACACCAAGGATACACGCAGGTGGCGAAATACAGCCGAGGACGCAGGGGATGAGCACAATTGGTAGTGCGGTGGGTGGCAGTGCGTGCAGAAGCCAGGTGAGGCAGGCACGTGACAGCGCGCGGTGAGGTGGCAACCACGAGCAGCCACGGAGAATGGTGAGACGAGGCTATAGGGGCGGCTGCTGTTAGTTGTGATCAAAACCGGCCGCTGCGAGCGGCACCAGGTAGCAGCGACCGCAGTGACAGGGACGGGGAGGGGCGCCGCGCGCGTGGTTCCCCGCTCAATAGAAAGGAACCAACAAGGCACAACAGAAAGCACGTACAGGTAGACATAAATGTGTGCACTGGTGTGACAGTAGACACAGAAGACCAGGGGGAAGTGCGACACGAAGGCCGTGCCGACGAGCCGCAGGAGACCAGCGAGGGGGTAGCACCAAGCAGCGGCTGGGTGGGCTACCGGCGGGGCGGGCAACCGGACGGGCAGCGACAACTAGGTGCGGCGACTGGCGGGGACGCGATTGGCGGACAGACCACAAACGGGGGCGGCGACGGGCGGGGGCGGAGACGGGCGGGGGCGGCGGCGGGCGGGGGCGGGGACCGGCGGGGGCGGCGGCGGGCGGGGGCGGGGAACGGCGGGGGCGGCAGCGG
>Ga0115030_1000822_pt1 | contig 13504 bp, 12 predicted proteins | sample SidtaG_4_FD_87174 | JGI IMG/M metagenome (GOLD analysis project Ga0115030, IMG submission 87174) | Marine algal microbial communities from Sidmouth, United Kingdom - Sidmouth_Male1 metaG | ecosystem: Host-associated > Algae > Red algae > Unclassified | place: Sidmouth, United Kingdom | collected... | reverse complement strand
GTCCTCCAACGGCGTAGGGAGCCAAACGGACCGCAAAAAACGTTTTTTTAAGTACTCCCGCAACGTGCACTAGAAAAAAGGACTTTTTTTTCGACGTGTGGGTGTAGGAAAACACCCTAGACTAAAGTCCAGGGAAATACGTGTGAATTGCAGTGATTTCACACCCTAGGTTCCGTGCGTGATCCGCTCATCCGACCCCACCCATTTTCAATCGGCAAAGAGACGACGCACGTATGCAGGATACTGTTCGCCAATCATCGACGTGCCGCGCACCGTGGACGCGCGTCTGTCCGGGAATGCCCCCCGCCCACCCCTCGCCCGTCAACCCTGGGCTGCTTACCACACGCGCGCACCGTGGCGCGGCGGCGCCCCGCCGCCCGTCGCGGCGCCGTTGTTGTTGTGCCCGCTCGCTTACACACCGCTCCGGCCCCGCGGCCCGCCGCTGCTGACGGCGGGCAAGCGGTGGCGGGCGCAGCGGCCGGCCGGCGGCGGCGGCGGCGCCGCCGCCGCGGGGCCCCACCGCCCCCGCCGCTGGGGCGCCCGCCGCGCCAGCGGGGGGCGGCGCGCCAACCGTGGCCACGCGGTCGGGGTGGGCCGCGGCAGGCGCCGCCCCAGGCGGGCCGCCAGCGCGCGCAGGGGGCGGGCACCGGCGGCGCGCAAAGAGGGTGCGTGGACGACGAGCGAGGCGGCACACAGGTGGCACACCGACCGCCGCGTCTCGGGTGGCCACACCACCGGCGTGACGGGTGGAGACGCACGTCCACTCCCGGGGCTTGCGACCGCCAAACAAAAACAGGTTTGCGAGCGCAAGAAAAAAAAGCAACGACGCACGGGCTGCCGTACGCGACCAGTCCTACTGGGGCGTCACGCTCAGACAGTAGCGCCTGCGCTCATCAAGGGCGGGACAAAACATGAAACGTTGCAACAAACATAGATAGAAAAGCAAAACGCAACGTACAGGAAGATGGCGCCAACGTGAGTGCCGCCCACAGCGGGAAGATTGGAGAAAGAAAAACCGATACCCGTGTCGGCGCGCCGACGACTGCCGCAGCGGCGGTATGGCGTGTTGTCGGCGGACAACACGCCGTACCGCAACGCGTCGGCTTCGTGCAGCCCTCTCCACCTTGCTGGTAGCCGTCACACCAAGACCAACACGCCCTCGTCAGCGGTGACAGCCTCTACAGCAATCCCGGCAGCGACGTCGCTCTGGGATGCACGACGGGCGAATAACTCACAGGTCTCACCCTCCCCATCGGTGAGCGACAGCCGCGCCCCCGACGCCACATCCGACTCCTAGACGGTCGCCAACGGCGTGTCACGAACCGTTCCTTGATGCATGAGTGTCCGCAGTGGAAGCGAACAACACGTCGACGCCGCCGCCCGCCCGCAGGGTGTACACTTGGACCATGGCGCCGGCCAAGCAAAAACAAGTGAGCCCCAAGATGCCTGCCCTGTAGGATGGAACGCAGCCCCCGATAGTCGCACGGGCGCTTGATAGACGGCACCCGGGTGCAATGGCCGTCTACACCCTGACCGACATCAGTCAAAGGAGGCTGGGCGACCCGCTCGCCGGCTCGGCCAAGCTATTGGGCGCCGATCCCGCCCCAGCGCCCGATCCCAACCCGGGCAGCAGGTCGTGCACGTCGCTCAGCTCAGGCGGCAGCGGCGGAAGCACCCCCCCCGGCCCCTGGAGCACGCCCTGCACGGCCTCGTCGGACTCGTTAAAGCCCGCCCCAGCCGCCGCCCAGGCCTCCCACGGGCACGCGCACTCGTGGTGCGGCGCGGGGAGAGCGTCGAGTAGGGTGTCGCCAGCCGTGGCAGCGGCGGCAGCCCCGCCCTCACCCGCAACGCCGCCACCGCCAGCGACTCCCGAGGCGACTTCCCCCGCCCCCTGGACCGTTGGTGCCGCTGCGCCCGCCCCCTCAACCGCCGTGGGCACCATGGACCCCCCACACGCGCGGGCGTCAAACAGGTGTTGGAGCTCGCACAGGGCGGCGAGGAGGCGGTCGCGCTCCGCCTCTCCCTCCCGCACCACTGACTCGAGCTCCCGCACGTACACCTCCCGGTAGACGCGGCAGCCGGCGGCGGACGTGCGGTTGAGCTCCTTCCGTCGCCACCGCTCCTGCGCGCACGACGTGGTACCGTTGCCGTCGCCGTCGCCCGTGCCGTCATCGTTGGAAGCGCCCCCGGACCCGTTGGTCATGCCACTGCCCGTCACGCACGCCATCCCGTGTTTGCATAGGGGTGGCGCCAGGCGGGCGACGACCGACCGCTTAAAGTCTTGGCGGGCGGATTCGGCGCGGCGCTTGGCGCGCGCAACGCCGCAAGAAGGGGGGGTTTGGCTTGTGACGACCCCGGTGGGGGTGGCCGTGGAGGCGGCGCCATCGGGGACTGCCGCAACAGGCACGGCGGTGGAGGCGGCAGGGGCGGCAGCGACACGTGCACCACCGGCACCGCAGGCGGCGATGGGGGCGACGGCCGCGGCGGCCTTCGACTTGCCACACGCGTGGTGGGGAGACTCAAAGATACGGCGGAGGTAGGCACTCGCCTCCGAGTGATGCTTGCGGGAGAGCCCCCATCGGCTGCCGCCGGGGGTGAGGGTGGCCGCGGCCGCGGCCGGGGCAACGGGGGTTGCCGAGGGCGGGACACCCTCACCACCGCCAGCAGGGAGTGCCGCAGGCGTCGACGCCTCGGTAGGGTCCGCAGCGGGAGCGATGATGGGGGCGGAGCCGCCAGCAGCCATGGTCGAGGGTCGGGCACGTGTACGGAAAACAAAAAGGAACCGACGATGTCAGACGATGAGGCGTGTCGTGAGCGCGAGGTGTCACACTGCATGCGACCCGTGTGGATGTCCGTGGATGCCGCGCTGGCGAGAACCCGCCGAAGGTGAGGTTCCGAAGGTCTCGCTCTCTGCAGGCTTGGGCCTTGCGCTAGTGCCGTGATCGCCAAATATCCACTTTCTAGAATAAGAAAAAAAGAAGTTATCAAGTATAGCCCCCCCAACGATATGACTTTTGCCTCGAATATAGGATTAGATACCACAAAAAGGAGGGCTACAGTCGGTAATTGTTGTATTAATGTAGTAGTACTTTCTCGTAAGACCTACTGTGTGTACGTCGGCCTCCATAAATGTGCAAACTGTGCCAGGAGAAAGAAGCCAAGAGAGGGTCTACAATTGGTTTTGGCATTCAAACTTCTTAGACGATGCGCACAGAGGAGCAGATGAAAAAACGGAACGAACACGAGCACGCAATACGCACGCACTCACACCGGCTTAGCGCGCAGCGCGGTCAGCGACGCAACCGCCATGAGCGAGTCCTCTGGCTTCCCCGCACCAGACGTCGTCGGCTCGGCCTCGGAGCTCCCTGTGACGGACAAGTTTGATTTGACAGCAGCGGCGGCAGCCGCCGCGGCAGCCGTCGCCGCCTGCTTCTCCGCGTCGCGCTTCTCGTGGTACTTGCGATGGCTGGTCAGGCTGCTCTTCCACTTGAAGCGCTTAGTGCACGATTCGTACTGGCACGCGTACGGGCAGTCGCCGGTGTGGGTGCGCATGTGCGTGTGCAGGTTGTATGTGCGCGCAAACGAGCGGTTGCACTTGGGCACCTGGCACGTGTGGGTTGTTGCACCGCTGCCAGCCGACCGTTTCCGCCGCGGCGCCGACGCCGTCGCGGCGGGCGTCAACGCCGACGGCTGGTCCGCGTCCAAGACAGAGGACGAGCCAGGCGATGACTTGACGGTTGAACGGGGCTTGCGCGCCTTGGTTACGCCACCCGCGGGCCGGCGAGGCCGCCGCCGGGGGGGTGTAGGTGGGGAAGTCGGCGCGTCTTGAAGAGCGGCAGCCGGCTCCGGCGAGTGGCGAGGGGCCACCCCGAGCTGTGGTCCAATGGGCGCCGGCAAGAGCGGGAACTTGACGGCGACGGGGGGGGAGACCGGCGAAGTTGGGGGCATTTTGGTGCCCAGGAGATTGTCTGGCCGCTCAGGCGTGCGCGTCGGCTGGTCGTCGGTGAGCTTGGTCCACGCCGTCGCGTGCCCGTGACCCGCAGCCGGCCCCAGCGACAGGCTCGAAGGGATGCCGTTTTGCTGCGGCGGTGCAGCCGTGACAAACAAACCCAGCGGGTGGTGCGGGGTCGTGGTCACCTCTTCGCACACTTGGGAGAAAAAAGTGATGGCCGAGTGCAGGGGGCTGTCCTCCGCCTCGCTCCGCGTGGACACCGCCCGCAGGAGGGTGTTCATGTCACGGGTGAGGCGCGACCTGCCACCATCTTGGCGCTCATCCGTCGGTGGGGGGTTGCTATCCTGCATGACGGCTCCACCAGGGAACGAGACGGCCAGGAAGACGACACACGGGGGAGATGGAGAAAGACCGCCCCGGAGAAGAGATACGCCCGATTGGGAAAGGAAACGGCAGGCAACGACAAGCACAACGGCAGACACAAGGGCCTCGGGGTCGCCGGGCCGGCAGGTAGACGACCTGGAACAGCGATGAGGCACCGGCAGGGGAGGAGGCAGACGAACACGGGGGAGAGAGCAGACGAACGGGAGACGACGGGCGCGTCACGCCGGTGGGCGGTGGGTCGGGCTCTTGTAAAGGGGGGGTGGGTGGGAATGTCGGGCGGCTCGTGCGTCTGGGGTTGGGTGTGTGTGGCAGTGGAGCGGGCGGCGAGACGACTGCCAGTGGCCGGGCGGTTAAAACGCGGCGGCGGCGGGTTGCGCTGGCGTTGGCCTTTCCCCAGGCAAGCGTCTAGGGACCCCCAGGAGGGGGGGGTGGCTGCAATCGGTCCGGCGGCAGATTGCTCGGCGGCGGTGGCACCGGCGTCGGCGGCGGCGGCTGCAGGGAGAAAGCAGCGGCGGCCGCAGCACAGGGCCCCGCGCGGGTTGTCGCCCTCCCACCCCCTCAGCGCGCACGAGCGAGCAGGGCCGGCTGGAGCCCCGAGCCAGTTCACCGCACGCGTGGGCTGGAAACCGTGCGCAGTGTGCTTCTGAAAGGCGTCTGTCGCCGGGCCCGGGTGCAGGGCCCGGTGCGCACCCCTCCTCCTCGACGACGGGTGCGGTCGCATTCCCAGTCACTCGCAGGACCCCACGCAGACGCCGTCCAGCCCGCCCTTTCCACTCGCACACCTCCTGGCCGACTCGGGCCCGATCTCGGTCGCCGGCAGCCTCCCTGCCGGTTTGCTGGTGGGCAGGTGCTCCGACAGCCGCCACTGTTGACCCTGGTGACAGTCGCGGATGCCCGGCGGCCCAGGTCGCCCAACTTTGCCCAGCGCGTGGGGGTGACGCTGAGGCGGCGACGGCGGCGGCCGCCAGCGGCCTGGACCCGCGGGGCACCCGGCACCGCAGAGCACCACACACGCCGGGGTCGCTCTCAGCAACGCTGGCAGTCCGGACTGCCTGGCCGGGCCAGCGAGTCGAGACCAATCCGGCCGTGCACGGACCCCGCACAGCCAAATGTCGAATGGAAAGGCGTGGGGGAGGGCCGCGGCCGCGAGCCGTTTCCCCATCCACGCGGTTGGGCCCGACGCGAGCGTTTTGTTCGGGCCGCCTCCGCATCTGCTGCGGCGTGCGCCGCGGCCGTGTGCCCGTTTGGCGGCAGTCGCGCTTATTTGTAGAGGGGGCCCGGGTGGACTCGGGGCCGCGAGCCCAGCGGGAGCGAGTTGGCGGTGGCAGCAACCGGCCAAGAGTGAGCGGGCCACGGCTCGCTCGACTGCGGAACGAGCTCGAGGGAGCCGCCGCGGCTTGTGTTTGGCCCAAGCCGCTTTCTTCGTTTCCAAGCCTCGGGACGGGGCGCATGTCACGAAGGCTGTGCCGAGCCGCCCAGTTTTGCGTGAGCACCCCATCAGACGTCAGCGGAGGGTGCTTGACAGATGCTTGACCGGATGGATCGGGCCCGAATGCTGTGGCCCAACGCCAAAGCTAGGCCGAGAATTACAGCGTTTCCTGCACAGCCTTGTGGTGCCTGCTCGTGACCCGAGAGCACCAGGACGACTCGCTACTGGTCACCTGAGCCATGCACAATATTTGATTGGCCAAGTTAGACCTCCTCAGTCGTCACGCGCTTACATTCGATGCTGGCCTCAGGACACGTCGTCTGCGGCAGTTGCAGCGCGGCGCGAGTAGGAGAACAGCAAACAGCATCGCGTGAGTTGGCCTCAGCGGCGGCCCGAGTGCACCGGGGGGCACAGGGCCCTGGGTGGTCAGCTTGGAGGACCCACGTGATTCCCTGCCGGCCGCCTCCGTGGTTGCGGACGGCTCGTGGCAGCACAGCTCGATGTACCGTGGGGTACGGAAGACACGCAGCGACCGAGTCACCAAGTTGAAAGTCGCGTCCGTCTGGGACCGCGCTGAGGCCTGAAGCGCCCGACTCACACTTCATTGTCCGTGTAGAGGCTGTGAAGGGGAACGCGCGTCGGAAAAAACACCGGCAAGTGAGGCGTGGGAGCAAGTGCTTGCTGCGCGCCTCCCCCTTGACAGTGTGGGAGACCTCGCACGCGTTCCTCCTCCGGCCGGCGTCAGGCCATCCGTGGGGGCCACCGTCGAGGTGTCTCGATATCATGCTCTCTCCGCATTTTGTTCCCAAATCTGAGAGGACAAGGTAGACCCGTTTTCGACCGATCGGAACCTACAGGAATATGTGGAACCCGGTCTGCGGGTGGTGTCAAGGAACGTTTTCGAAATATATAAATTTGTTCTGAAATGTTGCTCATCCATTCCGCCCAGTCGCGCAATACCGTTGGGCGGCGCGTGGCTTGCGAGGGAAACAGTGCGGGTGACCAAAGTGCCAACTGGATGCACCACTGCGCTTCACAAAGCTATGCTACTCGCTGCCGCTGTGGACAATGGTCGCATCGCCACTCCCTGCCCCACTCAGAGCATCCACTTCATCGGCGGCGCTGGGCGGAGAGAAAGACCAAGGAAAAGTTACGACAGGGTTTGACAGCAACGGCGCCGTCGGCGGCCACCGTCGCCGCCGTCGCCGAGAAGCGTTGGGGCGGTGCGGGTGGCGGGGGTGCTCTCCCCCACCCCTCCTCATCTCGCGGGCTCTCCGAATCCCGCACCGGCGTAGCCGGTGCTCAAACGCCCGTTCCAAAATCCCGTCTGACGAGAGGGTGAGGACGGCTTCCGTGGGCGTCAGCCGACTCCTGCCCCGAACGAACCCCCTCCTCTCAAGTCACCATCGTTCGTCCAGTGGGGAGTGCCCTTGAGAGCTGCTGCAGAAGCGGAGGATTGGGTCGCCAACAAAGCCGCGGCTCTTTTCCTTTGAGCGAGAGCGTTGCCCGACTGCTTCAATACAGTCTGCCCATCTGTGCGGTTGCAAACGAGTGCACGCGAATCAGTTCTTTGGCTGTTTGTTGCTCAAAGCTATTGTCTTCCCTGATTAAATGACTTCTTTGTGGCTGCTGACAGCATTTGAAATTTCATCAAATATTACGGACAAGGGATTTTAGTTTATTGATTTCTGGGTGGGTAGTGGTCACAACCCACTTGGCGTCGAGGTCAAGACTGGCTCGGTTGTCACGACGGCTTTGGGACTGTTATGCTGGAGGGTCACCAAGGGCGTCCTCCTGTCTGCACTCCTGCGTGTGACTCTCAGGACAGATGAGCATGCAAGTCCCCGTGATACGGGTCCGCCGATAAAAACCATTCACATCTGCGGCGGCAGGGCGGCTGCTAGCACCGCCGCCGCCGGTCGACGCTGCCATCCGCACGCCGCTTTGCGCCCAGATCTACCCTCGAAGAGCCAGGCGGCGGCGGACTGAACAGCATGCTATTGCCAGTGACGTACGAGAGAGGCGTCCCTCACCCACTGCCGGGGTGCGTGGACACCGGCACTCTGGGGGTCGCTAGCGCTTTGCGGCTGGCCACCGATCTCCCGAAAAGGATCGCAGTTGCTACGGACCCGTAACGAATCGTCGACGACCCCTCGACCCGGTCAATAGCCTCCAACGCGAGTGGGGGAGGGGCTGTGAACGAGTGGGAGGGGCTGTGTTGCTGATCGATCCAAACTTGTATCTGGAGTTCATGAGATTCGAATGAGATATTGCGTAATTACTCTGTTCATTGATTGGATGTCAACAAAGACGCAGTGGAGCATACTGTTTCTCCGGGGACACTTGGCCCATATATATTTCATTATGCACTTTTCATAGGGTCCTGATGAATACAATATAATCTTTCGCTGACCAGATCGACAGACTGTATTGATGACCAGTACTCTGAAGTCCAGATTTTCTGCTTCTGCTTGTTAGAATTACACACTAAATGGGATCAGTGGTCGGTCGACCTGACCTTTGATGCCCGCGATTCGGCCTCCGCACCATCGGCTGCTTCTGACCTCTGCCGTCGGTCTCCCGGGCGCCTCCCATCCGTCGGTCCCTCGTCGCACTTGCCATCATCGTCGCCACCGCGTCCGCCGGGAGCGCATCCCCCCCCGGTCGTCGGCATCGCAGTGTCAGGGTTGTTTTCTTGAGCATCGTCATCATGCTGCGCGCCGGTCTGGTGTTTGGTGCCCGCACCCTGTCGCGATCCGCCGCGTCTGGCATTGCCCAGGTACGTTTGGCCCATGGTCCTTTCGACAACTGCGCCCCGGTGTGTGCTGGGGCATGTGCGCCAGTTCGTCGACTGAGCCGGATCGCGGTCATTTTCTTTCGGACGGCGCTTTGAATGGCGGGTGGATGGCAGCTGTGGTGCATCATCGGCCCATTGGTCGGGCCGTATCCTTGGCATTGGTAGTCTTTCCGATGTGGCTTCTCCGATCGTCCTTTCTTGTTCATCCCCCGCGAAGGTGGATGGGTCGCCCCGGCTGGTGTTCGCATTGCGGCCTGCTGATGATGTCCCCTAGCGCCCTCTCGGATGTGGATCAGTTTTTTTTTTGCCAAGATCCACATGGTGCTCATCAATGTGCCGACGGCCTCGATCACCGTGTGTTTTCAAGACCTGGGTGCATCCAGTTTCTAACTTTCCTGCGGTCCTCTTGCTATACTCGCCGATTCTTCTCTATCTATGTCTCCGCTTCTGCATCCACAGCGCCATGGCTCTGTCGTGACCCGCCGTGGTCTCCATGCCACTGCCGCCCCGGCTGCCTCAATCGACCCCGCTGAGCTGTCCTCGATCATCGAGGAGCGTGTCACTTCCTACTACCAAAAGGTGGATGTGGACGAGGTTGGCCGCGTGCTCTCGGTTGGTGACGGTATCGCGCGCGTTTTCGGGCTCAACAACTGCAAGGCCGGCGAAATGGTGGAGTTTGCATCTGGCCTCCGCGGCATGGCGCTTAACCTTGAGTCAGACAACGTTGGCGTGGTGGTGTTTGGTAACGATCGCGACATTGCTGAGGGCGACCTTGTGAAGCGCACAGGGTCTATTGTGGACGTGCCCGTCGGGATGGGCATGCTTGGCCGTGTCGTCGACGCGCTGGGTAACCCTATTGACGGCAAGGGCCCCATCACGGACGCCACGCGGATGCGCGTGGAGGTCAAGGCGCCGGGCATCATGCCCCGGACCGGTGTGCACGAGCCGATGCAGACGGGCCTCAAGGCCGTCGACGCGCTGGTGCCCATTGGCCGTGGCCAGCGTGAGCTGATCATCGGCGATCGCCAGACCGGCAAGACGGCCGTGGCGCTTGACGCTATCCTGAACCAGAAGGTTAACTTCGAATCGGGCGACACGGACAAGCAGCTGTACTGCATCTACGTCGCCGTTGGGCAGAAGCGGTCGACCGTCGCGCAGATTGTGAAGAGTTTGGAGAAGGCGGGTGCCCTCAAGTACTCCATCGTTGTGGCGGCGACGGCGTCGGACGCGGCGCCACTGCAGTTCCTGGCCCCGTACTCGGGCACGGCCATTGGCGAGTACTTCCGCGACAACGGCAAGCACGCTCTCATTGTGTTCGACGATCTCTCCAAGCAGGCTGTCGCATACCGCCAGATGTCCCTGCTGCTCCGTCGCCCCCCCGGTCGTGAAGCCTACCCTGGCGATGTCTTCTACCTGCATTCTCGTCTGCTGGAGCGTGCAGCTAAGATGGCCAAGTCGGAGGGCGGCGGCTCCCTGACGGCCCTGCCTGTCATTGAGACGCAGGCCGGTGACGTGTCGGCGTACATTCCGACCAATGTTATCTCGATTACGGACGGCCAGATCTTCCTCGAGTCGGAGCTCTTCTTTAAGGGCCAGCGCCCGGCCATTAACGTCGGTCTATCCGTGTCTCGTGTCGGGTCTGCTGCGCAGATGAAGGCGATGAAGCAAGTGGCTGGGTCGATGAAGCTAGAGCTGGCCCAGCACCGTGAGGTGGCAGCCTTTGCTCAGTTCGGTTCCGACCTCGACGCCGCGACGCAGCAGCAGCTGAACCGTGGCGACCGGCTGAACGAGCTCCTCAAGCAGCGGGAGCTGTCCCCGATGACGCCGGAGGACCAGGTAGTGACCCTGTACGCAGGCGTCCGCGGCTTCCTGGACAAGACGCCGGTCGCTCACATTGAGAAGTTCGAGCAGGACTTCCTCAAGCACGTGAAGTCGACCAAGGGCGCCCTACTGGAAGCCATTCGGACGGAGGGCCAGCTCTCTGAGTCGTCGGACGCAGCACTCAAGGAGACGCTCAAGAGCTTCATGGCGTCGTGGACCCCAGCCGTGTAAGCATGTGGGGCTTTTGTATGTTGCGTTCCCCCAGACCGCGTTCGCCGCCTGCACCTGTTGATCCGCTCGGCCGCGTGTATGCTTGTCCGGTGATGGAGCCCGCGTGTTGCTGTTGCTGCTGGGCAGCCGTGTATGGTGCGCTTTCGTGGCTGTCCCACGTGATCCTCGGATGTGTGCCTCGAAAGGAGTACGCTCGCGGTAGCAGATAGACTAGGGCTAGCCGGTAGTACTCTTTCTTTTTGTTCTTTTTCTCCTGCCACTTGTCTTTTTTCTTCCATCTACGTGCACTGTCTCACACTGGCTGCGCAGCGCCGACCGCGATTGGTGCCACAGTCGCCACAAGCCGTACTCGGCCCGTGGCATCGAATAGTTTGGAGCCGACTGACGTCTTCCAAGCCACCCATTGCAGGTCCGGCGCTCCTTCTCATCCAAGCACCCAGCACACACCCACTGCATTGACCGAAGCACCTCCACGAGCGCAACCCCCAGAGCACTCAAGCACCAGGACCCGAGCACCTCAAGCGACTGCTGCCGTGCGCGGCTCAACACCCTCTGCGTCGGCGTCCGAGTCACCCTCCTCTCCATCCTCCTCGTCATCCACTTCCTCCACCTCCCGCTCTGCCACTGGCTGCTCCTTGGCCTGACCGCCCTCCCCCCGCGCGCCCTGCGCACCCCCAGTCGGGGTGGCCCCCCCCCCCCCCCCGTCCCGAGCCGTTTGTCCCCCCCCGCCATCCAGCCGCCGCCGCGGCACGGAAGAGTGTACGCCAACGTCGACCAAGCTCACCGTCGCCCGCTCGACGAGCGCCAACCGCACCTTGATCGGTGCGACCGCACCGACGAGCGCGGCGAGCGCGGCGTGCGACGGGAGCCCACCGCCCCCCGCCGCCTCGTACGGCAACACCGCCACGTGAAAGTAGGGTGGCGACGGCGTCCGCCGTCGAAAGGCGCCGGCCTTCCACACGGTCAGCGCAACGCCGAGGCCGCGGGCGCCGCCCCCCGCCGCCCCCGCGGTCGCGGTCGCGGCGGCAGCCACAATTTCGGGCGCCGCCCGACGGACGACGTACCCGACCCGCCGCAGGTGCCCGTACGCCGCGTAGACGTCGTGGGACATGGGCGGCGGCGGCGGTGGTCCGACGGGGGCGGCCGCCGCAACCGCCACCGGTGGTGGACACAGCAGCAGCGCCATGACGCGCTGCTGGGACGCCGGCACGCCGTCAACGAGCAAGTCGAGCGCCCCCCGGTCGACGAGAAAAGCCGCCTCCTCTGGTTGCAAATATTGCACCCCAGCAATGTGGTCGCCCATACTCGCGGGACCTTTGCCCTTGGTGATGACCAGGGCGGCGCGGGCGGTGGCGGCGTGCCATGCGGCGACGGCCAGGTTGGTGACCTTGGAGGCCTTTGGGACGCTAATGGCGGCCCAGAGGGTGGAGCGGCGTCTGACAAGGCAGGAAAGCAGGGCGGGGGGCGCAAAGAGACGAGGCAGCAAAAAGCAATAAGAACCACCGGAAACGCCGTCAGTCCCCGCGCCCGCATCGGTCGCAGGGGGCGAGCCTGCCAGCACTCCTCGACCACCCGACGGGGAACAAAGTGCATGGCGCGCATCCCAACCAGGCTATGGAGAATTGGCCAGCGCACGGGGCACAGTGACCGCCGACACACGCGGCTGGCAGAGGTGCTCGCAACGTACTTTTCGAGCTTGGCAGCCTGCTCGGGCGTGTCCACCGCCGGGCGCAAGCGGGATTCCTTCACGCCCCGCCGAGGCAGAACCAGCTTCCGCCACCAGGGCACCCCATTTCGGGGCTTGCCCCCATTCTTCCGCTGCTTGACCATGGGGCGTACCGGGCGCGCGAGCGCAAACGCGCCGCGCGTGCGACGAGCAGCGGCGCCACGGCGCGCACGGCGGTGGCGTGGCGCACGGCCCGCGGGCGCCGAGCCGACCGCGGCGTCAACGTCATATGGCCAAAAGTCACAGGACGTTCTCTTTGGTGTTTAGGGCTGATATGTACTTTTCCATCAAGTGTTCGACAACGCACCAGACTGAAGTGCACAAGAGGATCAAATGGGAACCTGCCACGCGGCTTCCTTTTTCTTGCAAGTCGCGTCACTCGGTCCCAAGCTACCCCAAGCCCACAAACAACCCCGGATGCAAAGATGTGGAATTCTGAAGGAGCAACCGGCGGGGCCTGGCGGTCGGCGCGGTACAAGGAAAGACCGGCGCTTGACGTACGTAGGGGGACCCCTGCATGCCGTCCCACAAACAAGACCCACTAGCCCCCACCCGCAGCCGGCGCGTCGACCGTTGCTCCCCGCCCAATTCGGGCCGGCCGACGCCAGCCGCGGACAGCGCGTCGTCGACCCGCGGCGGCGCTGCGGGGGTGAGTGGAAGTTGCCCGACCGACACGGCTGGCAAGTGCCCACCACAGCGCGCCCGTTGGGCGCCGCGTCGCGTGCCGGCGCGGGCCGGGGGGGGGGAGGGGGGGACCCGCCCACGGTCGGCCGCCCGTCGGGAGCACGCTCGCCCCCTCCAATCGGCGTCGGGCACGCGCACGCCGTGGCCGCGTCGGGGGGCCACGACCATTGGTGTCGGGCCGCCCCCGCCGACGGTCGTGGGGCACCCGTGCGGGGGGCAGCCACCCCGCCAGCGGGGACGGCCGCGGCGCCGGTGGCACCCGCACGGGCCGCGCAGCGGTGCAGCGGCAGCCGCCACTGGCGCGGCGCGCCCGCGGGCGGCTGCTGGGGGCCCCGCGGGCCCCCAGCGCCGGCGGGCTGGTCGCACGACCCCCCCCCCCCCCCCCCCGGGGCCCCCTGGGGGGGGGGGGGGGGGGCGGGAAGGGGGCGGGCGGGGGGGAGGGGTAGATCTGCGGGCGCCCCCGCCAACAAAAAAACAAAG
>Ga0115030_1000821_pt1 | contig 13512 bp, 11 predicted proteins | sample SidtaG_4_FD_87174 | JGI IMG/M metagenome (GOLD analysis project Ga0115030, IMG submission 87174) | Marine algal microbial communities from Sidmouth, United Kingdom - Sidmouth_Male1 metaG | ecosystem: Host-associated > Algae > Red algae > Unclassified | place: Sidmouth, United Kingdom | collected... | reverse complement strand
GGGGGGGGGGGGGGGGGGGGCGCCCGCGGGGGGGGGGGGGGGGGGGGGGGGGGGGGGGGGGGGGGGGGGGGGGGGGCCCGCCCGCCGGGGGGGGGGGGGGGGGGGGGGCGCCGCCGGACCGCGGACCGCGTGTGACCGGGCCGACCAGTGGCGGCGGGCGCTGGGCGTGCGCGCGCGGGCCGTGTGCGTCGGGACGGGGGGGCGGTAGGGGCTGCGTGCGCCGTCGCGGGCGGTCAAACGTTTCATTCCATAAACTGTTCATGGCAGCGGGAGGCCCCACTCGTGCCGCGCGCGTCGCGGCGGAAAAACCCGACACGGGGCCCCACCGCCGACACCTACGGACCGTGTGCTTGCGTGGCGCCAGCGGCGCGCCCCCCGCCCGCCGCCCAGCTCGTCTGTGGACGCTCCCGCCGCGCGGCGCGGGCCGACCCCCCGCGGGTGGTGCGGCGCCCGCGGCGGCGCGCGCACCGCCGGCCGACGCGGCGCGCCCGTGGTCGGGCGCGCCACCCCGCCGCCGCGCGGGGTCCGCCGCCGACCGCCGGCGGCGCCGACGCTCTGCCGCCGCCGCCCGCCACGGCGCGCGCGCGGGGGCGCCCGCCCCCCCGCCGCGGCCGCGTCGGCCGCACGGGCGGCGGGGCGCCCCCCGCGCGGGGCGCACCCCCGCCCCCCACGCGGCCACCCCGTGGGTGGGGTGGGGCGCCTCAGTCTTGCCCCCCCGCCTCCTCCGCGTCTTCAAACTGGGCGGCGACGGGCAGGGGCACGCCGCCGAGCGCCGACGCGAGGCCCGCGTCGACGCCGGGCGCCCCCCCAGTTGCGCCGCCCCCCGCCGGGGCGGTAAAAAAGTCCCCCCCCCACCCCGCGTCGCCGCCGCCGTCGCCGCCGCCGCCGTCGCCGTCGGCCGCGTCGGCCGCAAACGCCACGCTCGCCGCCGCGCTCACGGCCGCAAAGAGCGCGTCGAGGCCCCCGCCGCCCCCCTCGCCGCCCGCCGCCCCATCCCCACCAGCGTCGGTCGAGGGGCCGCCGCCGCCGCCGCCGCTGCCGCCGCCGCCGGCCGCAGCGTCGGCATCGACGACGAGGCGCACCTCCCCCCCGTCGGCCGCGTCCCCGCCGTCCGCCTCCCCGTCGAGTTGAATGTACAGGCAGGGGTGGGCGAAGGCGGACGTGTCACGGCAGACGGCGTGGAGGATGAGGGATTCCATGGGGATGACCGAGGGGGGGGGGACGGCCCCAGCGTCCGTGCCGCCCGCTTGAAACGTGAGTGCCGCTGCCGTGACGGTGAGGCCGCCGGCAGCGCCGTCGGGGGTGTGGGGGAAGCCATACGCCCGGATGCCAGAGGGGGCACGGAACAGCGGGGGGTTGGGGGACGGGGGAGACATGTTGCTTGTGGGTGGGACGCAGCGAGGGGGGGGGGAAGGGGACTAGAGGGTGGGAGCGAGACACAACCACAAGACCGGTGCCTGGAGCGCTCGAGCGCAGAGCGTAGCCAGGACACGAGGGCAATTGACGATGGGACGACGCGCACCGCCTTGATCCCGCTTTCTGCTGTAAGCTAGTCCCTATGTAGGTACCTCCTGGACCGGAAATGCCGCTGATGTTACAGTACTGTACGCGCCGATGGCGTGCCTCGCATTCTCCAGTCAGGACGCTCTGGCGGTTTGTTCGGACGCTTTGACGGTATGATGCGTTGGGACGTCTCCGCACGTCTGCCCACTACGTTCACCAACGGAAGTTGCAACATCGGCGGCGTTATTCTACATGATTCCATACACGTGCTTGCGAGAAGTAGCGTACGGACCAAGGGTATGCGGCGGACAACCCCAAAAAACATAGGGTTTCGTTACACACCCACAAGACACAGCACGTCTGTTCAGACCGACCTCGGCCGGCCCGAGGTCCCTACAACAGCAGGGACATCCCCACCCATACCACTGCACACGAACACGCACACGCGGAAAAGAAGAAAACAAGAGGACGAGGACGGCGCCGTAAAAAAAACGATCAAAGGTACAGACAGCATCGGCAGCACCCCCCGAGCAGACGCCCGTGCGACAAGCAGGAATACATACAGAAAGCGGCGCTTACTCTACATTCCCAAGGGCGCAGTCACCGTGCGGTAAAACGCGAAACGCTTACTTGGCCACCTGGTTCTTGATCACCCCGTACTCCAGCTCTTCCAACTCGGTCGCCTGCAGCTGGCGCTGCACGTCCGGCATCTTGCTGGCGACGGCCTCCTGGGAGGCGGCGTAGATCATCTTGCTCCTGACGCGCGAGTACTCCGGGCTCCAGAGGATGAGGCAAATCTTGCTCTTCGTCACCGTCGGCTGTTGGAATGGGCAAGCAGGGCGCGGGAGCGGCATAAAGAGCAACACAAGGTAGCCCAAGGCAGACACGAGAGTTAGAAACCACCCAGCCACAAGGTGCGCGCATCAGTGCAAGCAAACGATGCAGGAGGGACCGGTCATATCGAGCCGCAACCACAAACGTGGGTGTTGACCCAGCGATCCACACCGTGCACGAGGCCGCCCCGACCGGCCTCGTCAACAAGACCCGCCTGATAGCGCCGACGGCGTCGAGCACCATAACACCGCCTGCCAGAGATTGTCTGTCCAATCGATCCCAAACGAAAGCAGACCAGCCAGGCTAATCGCCATGCCATACACTGGATACGCGCTGTGAGGCACGCCAGCGCTACATTGAGTAACGCCGCGGCGACCTACCCGACCGCCACCTGACCCACCACCAAGAGAGCACGACACCACACGTACCTGGTCCTTCCACTCAAAATCGACAACGACGTAGCGGCAGTCGGACTCGGGCAGCAGCTTGACGAAATCCTTCCAGTCGCCTTCATGGTCGCCCTGCGACTTCGGCAGGATGCTGTCCACAACGACCTCGGACATGTCATCATTGATCTTAAGGATCACCGCGCGGTGAGTGCGCGACCGCGACAGCGCCTGGTACTCCTTGATGCATTGGTCGTTCACGGCAATACCGGACGCCATGGCGTCAGAAAGGGGGGGAAGGAGAGGGGGACAGCAGGGATGAGGGTGTGGTCGGGAGTGGTGAGGGCAGGATGGTGTTCGAGGGCGTCAATGAGACCAGCAGGCACCACGGTCGGCACTTCGGACGGGCGGCGCGGAGAGGGACACAAGGCAGCAGACGCTGACGGTCGGGGGGGGAAGGGACCGGCGTGGGCAACTTGCGGTGCCAACAACTAGCCAAATCAGGCTGCAAAGCGGGCCGGGGGCACCACAACCTCAGGGGCAGCGCCAGCGCGCCGTCGAGCCCCCCTGCTGTCAACGCGGTGTGACGGGGGCGTCAGCATGGCGGCCAGGCAACCAATCGGCACCGATTGCCAGGCCGCCGCCGGCCCAGCCCAACCGCGCCTATCGTGCTGTGCGGGCCCACCGGTCAGGTGTGGGTCCCCCTTTCAATCGCTTCTGGCAACCCGCTTGCTTTCAATTTTGTTAAAATAGTGAAAACTAGGGGAAAATGACAATTTCTGCCTCAGAGCTCCCAGACTGCCATCAGACTCGGCTTAGTTGGTTGGCAATCGAAGAGATGCTGACAGAATTGTTGCGAAAGCAGTGGCTGGTCCATCAGTGGAGGGGGGCTTGCAGTGCCATGGACGACGACGAGCGAAAAGGCGGCAAGCGATTGCATAAGACATGCACGTGTACGGGGATTTAGTTGAAACAGGTGACCAGACCCTGTTCAAAGTATCGTATTTTCCTCATGTGTGCCGTCAAGTTCAGTGAGTCTTGTGGCTGAGAGCACGCTTCCGTGCCAGCCTCGCTCTTGCCGTCTGTTTTTTTCGGTGGCAGCTCGCTACTGTTGTTCAGTCTGTGTCATCTCACTGCTCCTTCACTGTGGCCTTATCCCTCCTCTCTCCAAGATGCCGTCACGCCTACTGCCACCCCTCGCCTTCGCGCCCGGCTTTCCCCTCGCCTCCTTCATCCACTCTGTCGGAACTCGGGGCGGTCCCAGTGGCACCGGCGCTCCTCGTGTGCATCCCGACCTCCATCGAAGCCGGCACCCACCAACTCCTGGCAGCGCCACTGCCGCTGCTGACGTCCCCGACCAAACGGCAGTTGACGCCGGCGTTCCCACCCCACCCCCGGCCCCCGCCAATGGCGCTACCCACACAGTCACCTACCGCGGGCGCCCCATCACCGTGTCTCACGGCACGAGACTCCGGACTGCGCTCATCCACGCGGATGCAACGCCTCACAATGGGGGCTCCAAATTGATTTGCTGTCGCGGCCTGGGCACCTGCGGCACCTGCGCCGTGGCCGTGCGGTCACCGCTCGCGGGTTCTACCGACGCGGCGGGGGGGCACCCAGGGCTGTCTCCGCCACTGCCGTCGGCGCGGGAGCGGGCGCGGCTCGCCTTCCCGCCCCACACTGCGGAAGCGTCGGCGGCGCGGCAGCTGCGGCTGGCGTGCCAGGTGCGGGTGGTTGGGGACGTGACGCTCGCTAAGGGGGAGGGCTTTTGGGGACACCAGTCGGGCGTGTTGCCGCCCCTGACAGAGGGGTGAGGGCTCCCCGTCTGGCGCGGGCTCCGTAATCGAGCAGCGGGTGCCGTGCCGTCTACGGCGCATAGCTGTTTCCCTGCAGGAGTGGAGTCGCTACTTGCAGGGCAGCCGTTGTTCATGGGCTATGCGAGATATTTAAAAACAACGGTAACAAAGATATGTTCAAACATGGCAACCCCCAGTTTCTCCCCGTCACACTACTGTACACGGCCACCGCATCAAGAGCGATCCAGCAGAGCGGGCGCCTGCGCACGGCGGCATATGGCAGATACACGGCTAATACTATTGACAGCGGCAGCGGCCGACCTCGTTGAAGCCTCCGCTCAAGCCACGATCGACTTACCCGCGCCGCCGAGGCCGTCGAGCGTACTCAGCGAGTTGGTCGACGATGGGGACGACACGTCCATGACGCCGACGCTCTCTCCCGTCCGGTCAATCGGGCTCGTCGACGGCGGCGGCACCGGCGTCGTGGCCACGTCCACCGCAGCGGTGGGGGCAGCCGCAGGAGGCTCCGACGATGACGCACCAACCACCTCCACGACCGCAGAAGCGACGCCCCGCACAAACGGCCCGCCGACGCCGCTGTAGGCGGTCGCCCGCGACGCGACGCCACTGACGACCCCCCCAACCAGGCCCGCCGCGTCGCGCGCGGTGCGCATCACCCCACCGACGACGCTGCCCGAGCGGGCCGTCTCCACCGCCACGTACTTGGAGCGGCCCGCCGACGTGAGGCGGGTGGCGAGCGCGAGCGCACGGCGCGCCAGGCGCGCGCCCTCCGACGGGTACTCGACGGCAGGGCCTTCCGAGACGACGGCGGCGTACGAGGGTTCGGCGCCCACGGCCAGGGCCGCCCCGCCAGCGACGGCGGGGCCGGGAGCGGGCACCGCCCGAGGCACGGGGCGAGCGATCGACAGCGCATCGGCGGCGCCGTCGGCCACGTCGAGACCCCGGTGCGCAATGTGCGCCACGGCCGCGGCGAGGGCGGAGAGGAAGGCCACACCCGTGGACGAAACGCGTGTCACCTCCTCTGCCGAAAGCTCCGCAGCTGCCGCGTCGACGACCGCACGGGAGCGGCGGGTGAGGTCGGCTTTAGTCGCTGCCGCCGCACGTTCGGCTTCGGCACGGGCTTTTTGGGCACTGGATGGAGAAGAAACAGAACAGATGCAGGAGAGGCAGACACGAGAAAGCGGGGTCAGGTGTCAGTATCAAAAACTACAAGCACAGCTGCAACTGCTACAAGAAGAGAGAAGAACGGCCCTCCCAGTCAACGACGTACAGCCCAGCGAAAGGCAAACAAACCAACGTATACCCCCGTGATGCCCTCTCATATCCCAAAAGTGCAGAGAAGCAAACATACCGCTGCACGCGCTGCGCAATAGCCTCATCCGCAACGGTCGTCACACGCTCCGCCGCCCCCCCAACCGTCCGAGCCACATCGTCGACGACCGAGCCGCCGCGCGGGTACGCGTCCTTGAACGCGGTGACCGCCGGCTTGACCGCCTCGGCGGCAGGGCGGCCGACAACGTCAACCGCCAGGTCCACCGCCGTCCGCACGGGGCCGCGGGGGGGAGCGGGCGCATCGTTGCCGTCGACGGGCGGAGGAGCGTCCATGACCATTAAGCGGGGGACAGACAACGGGTGGAGAAGGATGACGGGGAGGGGGGGGGGGCCAGCCTCAGCGAAAAGGTAAAAGTGTGGACGGGACAGGACGACCACCACGGGCTGTCGCTGGATGAGTGGATGACGACGCAAACACCGTAGCTGGTGAAATGACCACGCGGGGTCCGGCAGCGTTGTGGCAAGGAGCGCGACTGCCACTGAAAAAGGACGCGGCCGCTGTGCTGCCAACCGTCGCTCGCGCTGGCCGCCCAGCTCAAGGCAGCGACAAGGGGCAGCTGAGCTGGTCAACAAAAGCGGGTGTCCACACCCCCCAACGGGCCGATCCAGGAGGGGGGGCCACTGGCTAAGTGCACGACACAGAAGCGTATGTCGTGCCCGTTGAAAGCTCGACCGCATGCTTCCAGATCCGGCACACCGTTCGTCGCCGGGGCTGCCAATCAACACAGGCAACAACGAGTGCCACGCTGTAAGAGACACATGCAATTCAAGAATGTACCTTGAAAATAAGTTGACACGTGGAAACCGAAAAGAGTATCCATTCAGAACCGACAGAAAGGCATGCAAAACGGAGAAAAGAAACACGCACGCATACCCAACAACCCACTCTGTTGTATACAAAAGAGATCACAAGAGTTCAGCGAAGGCAACGAACAAATAGACCAGTACAACAGAAAACCCGCTACACCATAGTGCCCGGCGTCGGCGGCGCCTCCGCGTGCGTCAGCGGCGTGCGGCTGCCCCGAGGGCTGACCGACCCCGGCTGGATGGCCGCCATGCGCACCTCCCCCTCCGAGTCGGAGGCTTGATCCTCCAGCAGCGTCTCTGCGTCCTGGGACAGGTGCTTGTACAGCTGCTTGCGCTGCTCCCTGTCAGCCGCCCGGCGCTCATCCATACTCTGCCGCCCCTCCTCGCCATAGTCGTCGTCCCCATAGTAGTAGTCGTCCCCGTCCATCTCACTCCCATAGTTGTAGTCGTGGAAGCGCAGGCGACGCTTGCCACTCTTGACCCGGTCAATGGCCGCCAGTGCCCGCTCCTCGTCGAGCAGCCCAGAGCTGTTGAGCACAAAGATGTACAGCTTGAGCGACTGGGCCACACGGAGGAGCACGTACGCCTGAGCGACGAGCACCATGACAATGGCCGCAATGTCCTTGGCCGACGCGCCCTTTTGCACGCCCTTGAAGGCGGCGGTGGCGTAGCCGGCAACGACCACAGACGTGACGAGCGTGGTGCCAAACAGCACAAACTCCTCAAGCCACAGGAAGAGCACGTGGCTACCCGCCCAGAAGAGCTTCTCCGAAGGCGATGCCCGCCGCGCCAGCCGGGGAAAGAGCATGGTGACAAACTTGGGGTAGTCGCGCCGCGGCCCCTTCTCCTGCGCCTCGAGCGCCTTCTTGTGCCGATCAATGATCGACGTGTTGATGTGGGTCATGTTATTCTCCTCCGCGCTGTCCTCGTGGTCAATGCTCTCATCTCGCGCGCGTCGCCGACCGCCAGACGCCCGCCGGTCCAAGCTGCTCCGCCGCGGCCGCCCAACATTGTCGCCGTCCGCGTGGCTCCCCCGCCGCGCGCCAGTTTCGAGGCCGTGCGCCGCGAGGTGGCGCGCCTCCAGCTCCCCGACCGGCAGGTTGCCGGCCACCTCCAAGCTCATCCGCCGCGGCGCGTCCGTCATGCCCTCGTCCTCGGGGGACCCGTTGCGGTCAATGGAGCCGCGGCGGCGGCCTTCGGTGGACGACCGGCGGCGGCCCTCGGTGGACGACTGACGGCGGCCGCCGTCGACAGAGGAGCGGCGGCCGCTACTCTCAAACGCGCCGCCGAGCCCGTCGATGGAGCGGCGGAGTTCGATCGAGTGCCGCGCGGGCGCCTCGGCGTCACCGTGGTCGGCGGGGTGGCGCCCGTTGCCACCTTCGGTGCTGCGCCGTGGCTCCGCCTCGGCTGAAAAGATCGAGTCGATGAACTCGGCCTTGTCCTTGGCCGACGGGGGGCCGTTGGCGTGGTCGCTGCCGTCGGACGGGCGCCCGTCCTCTCCGTCTAGCGGATCCGTGCGCTTCTTGCGCAGGTCCGAGATGGATGAGGACGAGGCGCGTGCCGAGCCGTCGCCGCCGAGCGACCGACGCACCGTGCTCCGCATCCCGAAATCCGTGTCGTCGGGGTCCACATCTCCGCCGGCCTCTTGCGACACGGAGCGGGTCGCCACCCGCGCCAGTTCCGAGGGTGACGGGCGGAGGACGTGGCCGCTCGGCAACACCCTGCCCATTGGCGAGTCGGGCTCGGTAACGTCGGCGGCTGCGGGGCGGGAGCCCTTGCTCGGCGGCGCGTCGTCGTCGAGGGGCAGACCGCCCGTTAGCGCCTGTGAGACGTCGTTAAAGTAGGTGGCGGGGCGCTTGAAGAGGCGCCAGTAGACGCGCGAGATCTTGATGCCGAGCGCGTCAGCGCCGAGCATGGCCGCGAGGGAGAGGCTAATGATCAGCGCTTGGTCAAAGGTCTGTGAGTCCCAGATCTTGCGGCGCACGTAATCGGCGAGGATGAAGACCAGCAACGCCACCCAGATGGTCCAATGGACCTCCACCAGGTTGCGGAACACCTACAAGGGGTGAAAAAACAACAGGGCAACCACACCAAGAACGAGAGGGCAAAACACGAAAAGGCCACACAAAGGATATCAACCATGAACAGACAAGAAGTGGTCAGTCAGCGGATCCATCGCACAGAGTGGCATGAGAGCGACTCGGAACTCGTCCGTCGCACCGCGCCGACCATCACCACCACGCCCACGGCCCACTAGATCTGCGCTCCCCACCATCGCCCTCCAACGTACCTGCGTCTTGACCTTGCGCAAATACGCTGAGAAACTAAAGTCCTCGGGCAGCGCGCGGTAGTAGAGGAACTGAAAGCGCGAGTCATGAAAGGCCATCCGCTCGTGGAGGTAGTGGAATCGCTCCAGCTTCCACGGGTTGCCCTTCCACCAAAGCACCCACCGCCACAGGTAGTTGCGGTGGCGCTCGCGCTCCGTCTTGAGCTCTGTAAACTCCTGCTTGTTGGCAAGGTACGTGACAAACTCCATCGACTCGATCTCCTGCCAGCGGGCCGACAGGGACAGGGACGCCCACGTCGTCGCAAGGACGACAATGATGTAAAAGACGGCGAGGAGAAAGATGAGGAGATGGGCAAACTCAAACGACACAAACAGCTCGTCGCCAAACTTGCCAAAGGTCGCCGCCAGGATAAAGGTGAAGGACACAAAGCCGAGAATGAGGAGCTCCCGGTAGACGGTGCGGAGGATCGGGAGGAGGCTCGGGTGGCTGTGGCCGACATAATGCTCCAGGTGGTGGAGCAACACGTGGAAGACCAGCTGCGCGACGACCAGGCCGACGCCGAGGAGCTCCGACAGCTCCGCGTCGGGGGCGACTTTAGCGCCAGCCGCCGCCGCGTCTTCGGCGAGGGAGAGGAGCAGCACGCCGACAGAGGCGGCCACAATCCACTGCCGCGTACGCGCGCCCGTCATCATCTCGGCCATGGTGGACCGCGCCGCCCGCGGGCGACCGCGGAGCGCGGCCAAACAGCCGACGGACCGTCCGTCTTTGCGCACGACCGCGGCAGCGTGGGTGCCAACGGCGGGCACTCGCGGGCACTCGGGGCGGGGACGTTGGCGGCGGGCACAAGCGGCACCGGTGCCACGACGCAGCGTGGTGGGGCCCTTATGCACACCGCGGCGGCGGCCGTCGCGCTCCCAGCGGCGACGCTTGCACCGCGTTGGCCCCCCGCCCTCCCTGGCTGGCCGACAGCGGCGTCAGGGAGCGAGCGCCCTGCTTGAACTGTGCGCTCGTGTGTCAGAATGACGACGTCTCGTCGGCACGCGCTTTTCTGCCGAGTCACCCAAAAAACAGGGGTGCGTGACAGTGTGCTCAGAGGAGGGTTGTGTGATTCCCTGCCAGGCTGGGGCGCCACGGCGGCGGTTGACGGTGCAGCGAGGGTACCCCCTCCCGCCTTGCTTTACGTACAGAGGGGCGAGGACCGACACCACACCCCCTGAGCACCACCACCACGTCGCCGGGTGCCACCAATGTATGGGGGACGGGGGGCAGCAAATCGAACGGGCAGTTGGCGCACCCGCAGACGGCCCTGAGCGCGCGCCTCGGGCGCGGCCCTCGGGCCGCCGCCCGAGTCCTCCTTGCTGGTGCGCGCTCCGCTGGTCGTCGGGCCCGCTGCACACGGCCGTCGCACGTCTTGAGTGGGGGGAACCGTGCGGAGAGGAACGCGACAGCTGCCCCGAGGATTCTGCGGGCGGGCGGGATTTTCGGTGCGAGACCCAATGAGGGCCCCTCCTCTGCGAAATGGGCACCGCGCGAGGTGGGGGGCGACACGCTAGAGTGCCACGCAGCAAGAATAGGCGCGGATGGAAGTTGCCGATTGCCCCGCTGGGGGCTCACAGTGGCCACCAGGGGCGGAATGGGACCGGCGCGGGGCGCGGCCAACAGCCTGGCGCAGCGCAAAGCGGCCGTTCGACCACCCATTCAACAATCCGGATCACGCGGCTTCGGTCAACGGCAAGGGCCCACTCGGCCCTGAGACTGGGCCGGCGCCCGTCAGGCCTCGCGTGTTCAGGCCCGTGGGCCGCCGCGTGGAGCTGCTGTGGGGGTGGAGGGTCCCAGTCTGACGCGCGTCCCATGCTCCCGTACAACGGGTGGCCCACGACTACAGACCAGTGCAACTGTAAGGAGTCCAGTCGCGGCAGAGGTAGGATGACCTTTTCATTGGGCGCGGCGAGGCACACAGTGTGGGCAAGCGGCACAAGCCGGCCTTACCAAGACAGAACGGTCCGTGGGTGACGCATGACCCATCGGGACGCACGGGAGGCGTCCAGGCCGCCCGTTGACTGGATTGACTTGACGTGGGCCTGACGCGCGAGGCGACCTTGACTTCGACCACGGAAGGCGGGATAGAGTCACCCTCAGCCCCCTTGCCTTTTTCGTTGGCGCGCCTTGGCCGCACAGACGGGCAGCGTGAAGCACGGGCCTGGCTGGAAGCCGCCCACGGTGCTCCCGTCAAGATGGACTACATGGGATTGGGGCATCGCGTGCCGCATTCGTAAGGCCATCGGCGCACGGTGTCCACAACCTATCCGGATGCGGACGAGCATCGGTCACCGACAGGCACGCGTGATGATGCACATCCGCGGAGCGATGGTGGCGATTCGACGGAGGTATTGACGGTCGGGCCCGGTGTGAATATTTCTCTATGTCATAGCTCCTGAGGCGGCATGACTTGGCATGAGCGCTGCCGACCTAGCTCAATGGTTGGGCACGCATTTTACATTCTCACACCCGGCCTGTGTCGACCCCACTTGGCGGCAGGCCTGTGGCTGACGGGCTGGTGCTCTGAAGAAGACATGCCGTGGCAGTGGCGTGAAACAGCGTCGGACTGGGGAAGCCGGGGGAGGTCGTCGCCTGGCGAGCGGCGCGGCAAGATCTGCAGCGCCTCGCACAACACGGGCGGTCTGCGCTTCTAGCAGTCGACCTCCAGGGGCCTCCGCGACGCGCTATTGCAAGCAAAGATGACAAGAAAAGTGTCTACCCAAACATGCTCTGCCCACCTCACAATCACTCGCGGTTCATGGCAGTACCCAGTACGACAATCCCCGCGGCGGGCCGCCACACAGCCCTATTTGTACAGACCCCGCATCAGGGCCCGCTTCGCTCAGCTGTGCGACCGGGTGTCCCTCTTCAGGGCATCGACGCCTTCCCAAACCACTTACAGTTGCCCCCTCACACGGCCACCGGTGTCCCCCACCGGTGGGACGACACAGTCTCCTCACCCAACCCCCGCACCGCCAACAGGCCTGTCACCCGGGGTATGGCGCGCACTGGCATCCTGCGCCACGCAAGCCTGACCGCCTTTCACCCCCCCCCCATCCCTACCGGGTCGCTACACAACGCACACACGCTCCAGCCGTGCACGGCGACCTTACCCGCCTCTGCCACGGCCGCGCCAACGGCGACCACCACCGGCGGCAACCACGCGCACGAAGGGACACGCAAGTGCCATGGGCGGGCGTGACGCGCCCGCCGCCGCCGCGCCTTCCCCCTGTCCAGAGGCCGCTCCGCCCGACCGCTGGCGGTCGGCCACACCCCGACCGCGCGAGGCCAAACGCAGGGGTCTGCCGCGTGCGCTTGCCGCCGCCGATCGAAGGTTCTGTCGAGCGTGGCGAGCACCACTCTGGGGGCTTGGCGGCTGCCGCTGCCCCCTGATCGGTGGCCGTCCCCACACCCGCCACTGCCGCCGCCGCCACGGCGGAGGCGGCGGCGGCACGTCGGCCCGTGAGCGGCGGCCGCGGCTGCCGTCGGCGGGCTGACGCGGAGCCCCCCGAGCGCGTCAGTGGCGACTGCCAGCGCCGCGTCCTCCCTCACTGCCGCATCGTCGGCCGCTGCGACGGCCCTCGCCGCCAAAGTTGCAGCTGCTGCCGCCGTGGCGTCGCTCAGGGCGGAGCGTGCCGCCAGTCGTACGCTGCTGCAGGCGCTGCTTGAGCGGAACGACCGAACACGGCACACGTTTCTGCAACGTGGTGTGGATCTTGGGGGGCTGCGGGACGGTCACGCCCGCGCGCGCAGACGCGGCCCGTCGATTGCTCGCGCCGGCTGCGCTCGCTGACCGAGGCAGCGTTAGAGCAGGCGGTGCTTCTTGGTCGCACTCCCACCAGTTCTGCACGGCCGCCGCCGCCGCTGCCGTTGCGGCCACGCCTCCGCCCCAGCTACAAACCGCCGTCGCTGCCGCCCCCGCGGCCGCCGCCGCCGCCGCCGCCGCTGACACAGCAGAAAGGCAGGGGTGCATGGGGCCTGGCCAATGCTTTGCTCCCTCCCCAGCCTTTCCCGCTGACGCAGACACTGGCGACGGTCGCACCGCCGCCCACACGCCGCCCTCCAAACCGCAGAGGGAGGTCCGTCGACTTGGAACGATGGGTGGGGAGGGCGTCGAGACGACACACGGAGGGGCAACAGGGTCGGCTCTGCAGAGGTCGGTTGACAAGCGGCGGCTGCCGCCGCCGTCACTGCTCGTAGCGCAGGCCCTGTGGCCGCCTCCGTCGGCCGGCCGGCGCCTACGCGTCAAACGGCACCCGTCGCCGCTTGGGGTTGAACCATCTGACAGATTTGGGTGCCGAAATCCGCCGTTTTTTTGCCCCCGGTTAGGGTTACTAAGCTAGGGTTGCCCAACTGGTTTATCGTAATTGGTTAAAACTGGTTTATGGTGCGTGTCCCAAAAATGAGACATCGCGGTTTTTTCTTTTTTTCTCGGCCCACTGGCCTTCTGCAGCGGTCCGATAATGTAATGTGACCCACTCGGACCCTCTGCGTTGCCAGAACGGC
>Ga0115030_1000818_pt1 | contig 13518 bp, 24 predicted proteins | sample SidtaG_4_FD_87174 | JGI IMG/M metagenome (GOLD analysis project Ga0115030, IMG submission 87174) | Marine algal microbial communities from Sidmouth, United Kingdom - Sidmouth_Male1 metaG | ecosystem: Host-associated > Algae > Red algae > Unclassified | place: Sidmouth, United Kingdom | collected... | reverse complement strand
CAGTGTGTGGGGGGTTGAGCGGCACCGCCGTGTGGCAACATGGGATTGGCATATCGCGGGTGACTTACAAACGAACAGTTCCGGCTCCTTTCGTCATTCCCTCGCCTTCTCACGAAGAAGCGTCAAATCAGTTGCCAAAAGTCAACTCTCAATCGTGACTGCAATTGATTTATGGTCTGGCCCTTGTCACCAACTAGTCACAAGCGCTTGCCATAAATCAGTTGCCAAAAGTCTCTAATGCCGAGCGTGGGTTGCCGGGGTTCCTCGGGTCTTTTGATTGCATGCACTGGGAGTGGACGTCATGCCCTGAGGCGCGGGCGGGCACGTGCCAGGCCGGGTCGATCGGCGATCTCTCGTGGTCGAGGCCATCTGTGACAAGGACACGTGGTTTGACCACCTTTTCGCGGGTATTCTGGGGAGTCCCAATGATATTAACGTCCTGCACCAATCGCCGATGTATATGGAGGTCATCACCGGGAAGTGGCCTCCGCGTGACTTCGCCTTATATGGGCACGGCCAAAGTTGGATGCCCTGTTGATGGGGGTGCCGGACCGGGAGACGCCGGGGCTGGGGGTGCAGCGGGCGGAGGCCCCGCTGCTGAGGCGGCGGATGAGCTGCGGGACCCACATTATAGTGCAGGTGGTCCACCGCTTGCTTTTGCAGCCGCTGCTGTGGCTCCCATGAGCGCCTTTTTGGGCCTTATGGTTTCCACGGGCGAGACCACGTCCCTGGAGGAGCACCAGGCATTGCGCGAGGACCTGAGAGCGCACGTGTTCGCGCAGCGAGGAGAGTTCCTGAAACCGTGCCTTGATTGCTTCACTTTTGAGTAGCGCGCTCTTGGCTGTGTCGAATGTGTCTCTGTTCGTGAGCTTTTTGTCTCTTCTTCTCTGCGGGAAAGGTCTATAAATGTGCTGATGCACCTTTGTTTTCGTGGGATGTACGCGTGCGGGGGCGGCCGTCGCCCACGCCAGTCCCTAAAGGTGGCGGCGGGCGCACTCTTTCCAGCGCCTGCCACAAACGTCATGCACGCAGGGCGGCCTCCGCCGCAATTGTGTGTGATGAGCGGCGCAACCAGCAAAGTAAAGGCTGCCGCAGGCGCCGTATCCCGTCGCATTTCTGTCCGCCCCTCCCGAGAAACAGCCGACATCGTGCCCCGGGAGCCGCTGAGGTGGCACACACACACGAGACGGCGTCACCGCGGCGACAGAAAGGTGGGGCGCGGAAGACACAGCGCAGCCAAGCGCCAGGCCTCAAAATTAAGCAGTATGCTGTCGCTCGCACCGCACATCTCGCGGCTCCAGACGGCGGCCACCGCAATGCGCGCAGATTGTTTACCGCGACGTCCCCATCCACTTTTCCAGCGCCATGGAGGTCGCCGTGATGCGGACGCCGCCGCGGCGGCACGCGCACACGCGAAGATGCCGCGGCGACGACCTAACTAGTGGCGGAGCGGCATCAAACGAGAAAAGCCACGCGGCGGGCCGCCCACGCAGGCGGCTAGCAGCTGCGCGCGATGCCACTGACGCGGCCTCAGACGGCGGCCGCCACGCGTCACGCAGACTCCCACCCCCCCCCCCCCCTCGTTTGCCATGCGAGGTCCATCGAGGTTGTCGCGACGCGGTAGCCGCCGCGGCAGCGCACACACACGCCGCGCCGCCACGTCGGCGCCCGCACGGGCGGTTACGCGAAGCCAGCACCGCAGCTATTCGGATGGCCGCAGATGCGGCCAGCTGGCGGCAACTCGCGCAGCATGGCACGAGGCACCACACGGCGGCCGCCCAGCCACTCGCGGACTCGTGACCTCTCCCCTCCCGACCAACCCGCCAGAGCCAAGGCGGTTGCGCTTCATTCGCCGGAGTGGCGTCGGACATGGAGCCGGAGGCACCCCGGCGGCGACCGCATGGGCGGGTGCGCCACTCCGGCGCAACAGTCGTTCGGAGAGCCTCACGAGTGACCAGCTGGCGGCCACTCGCCCAGCATGGAGCGCGGCACCAGACGACGGCCGCCGAGCCGAGGGAAAATTCGCCACCCCTCCCCCCCCTGTCCGACCCTCCATAGCCATGGCGGTCTCGTTGCCGTCGGTCGCCGGCACGGTGGCGCACACAGAGGCTGAGGCGCCACGTCGGCGACCGCACGGGCGAAGGCGCGACGACAGCATCTCAGGCACTCGGAGGGCCTCACGCCTGAGCAGCTAGCGGCCACTCGCTCAACATGTAGCGCGTCACAAGACGGCGGCCGCCGAGCCGAGCGCAGACTCGGCACCGCGCCGCCCCCGTTGTCGATCGTACGCGTTGCCTTTGCTCAGCGCGCGGCTGGGGTGACGGCACAGCAACCCATATCTCCCCGAACAGGCGGCCCAGTGGGCCGCTCAGGGTTCGCCCAAGAAAATCTTGTCGTCCCTTCCCCAGCTGACACCCACCCGTCACAAATCTTTCGCTTCACAAATGCCATGTCTGTTAATATCACTCAATCCCGGCACGAGCTGCCGGGCCCAGGCAGACTCGCGCCCCACGGGCATGACCGCCTGGCTTTCTGGCCGAAACCCCCACGCGGTCAGGTCGGCAGGTACGAAGTCGCCGTGATGATTGCCGACTCGGTGTACGCAACGCACGTTCACATTGGCCGTCGGCGGGCGGGACGGGCGGCGTCGCCTACATGAGGGAAGGGGGGCGCCCTGGCTCCCCCTGCTCGACCAGCCTCAGTCTGCGACGGACGTCGGCGAGCGCTGCGCCCGCTAGTGTGTTCGTTAGGCCTTTGGCGGCGATCTCGGCGCCAGGTTGGTGGTAGAACGTTACGGCCCCCATTGCTACCCGCTCCTGAACGACATGATGAGCAGTGTCAATGTGCTTGGCCCGAGCAGTCCCTTTCGGGTTGGCCATCAGTGCAATGCAGGCGAAGTCTTCCTTGGCCATCGGGACTGGCCGGTCCGCTTTATCGAGGTCCGCCATTAGTTTCTTGAGCCAAAGTGCCTCGAGGGTTGCCGCCGCTGCGGCTATGTACTCGGTGGTGGTCCATCGGTAGCTCCCCCGACCGGCGCAGCGCGGTACCCACCGGTAAAAGTAACAAAGCCGGGTGAGCGCCGGACAAGCCAAAGGTGGAGACAAGCTCCTTCATGAGACCAGGGCAGCTAATAGTAAGCGTGCGTGTCCCTCGGTCCCCGAAAATCCGCATCCCCAGGAATTCTTTGGCCTGCCCCATGTCTCGCCCTTTGCATCGCTGGAAGATCAAGGACTTTGCCGCGTCCACCGCGGCGCGCGTCTCTCCGATGATAGCCAGGTCGTCGACGTGCGCTAGGGTACTGAGGAGACCATGAACCGGGTGATACCAAGAGTACAACGTCGGGTTGGTGGTAGACCTCTTGGCGCCGGCGGGTGTCAAGGTCCCACATAGGTGCTCGCCCGACAGCCTCCCGGCCTGCTTCGTGCCATACAGCGCGGAGCGCAACTTCACCACCGTGTTGAGACCGCCACCCGAGTGGCCATGACGGAGATACGGGTAAACGTCCACGTCCATAGGCGCGTTCAAGTAGGCCGTCTTGATGTCGATTGTGTAGAGCTCAAAGTCATGAGCCGCCGCGTACGTGAGCACGGCCCGCACGGTCGCCGGCGCGGGGCACGGTGCCCAGATTTCAGTACAGTCCACGCCTGCTCGGTTTGATTACCCGAAGCCAATGTACCGGGCCTTGTACCACATGACCTTCTCGTCGGCATCGTGCTTGTAGACAAACACCCACTTTCCCCGCATCCACCTGGCACCACGGGGAAGTTGAACGATCGTCCCGGTCTCTTTTTCGACGAGGGTCTTATACTCGTAGTTCTTGGCCGCCTCCCACAGGTACGCGTCGGGTCGCGAGAGTGTCTCTTGCGGCGACTTAGGCGGCGTGGCGCACCAGTCTCGGCGACCAACAGCCTCGGCCACGGTCACGGGCGCGTACGCAGGGACTGGAGCAGGGATAAAGTCCGCCGAAGTGGCGCGGACGGATGCTGAGAGGGCGGATGGGCCGTCAGGTCCCTTGCGCGATCGAAGGTTGTACGCATATGTACGGGTGGAGGTGCTCGGTTGTGCCGGCGTTGGTGGCATGGTCCCGGATGGTGTGTGAGTGTCCTGCGCGGGCGCCGGGCTTGGCGACGCGGAAAGGAGCAGGGCGACAGCATCCTCCAGGTTGTCGACCACCAGGACAACCGGCAAAGACGAAGATGCCGGGTCACCCCCGGCACGCGACGCGTGGCTGTCGGTGTCTGACCAGTCCTCGGGCAAGTACAAACAGACCGGCAGGGAGTCGGGGATGAACAGTCACGCCGGCGCCGTCTCGTCGACTTCCACGTCACGCCGCGTCATGATGGCACCCGACGCCGCCGAGCGGATGCGCGAGGTATAGACGCCTGACGAGTAGCCGACCATGCGCCGAAAGATGAAATGCGAAGCACATCTTCTGGCCTGCTTAGACGGACGCGTAGCGTACGCCTTCGAACTCCAAACACAGAGCATCGACATGTCCTGTTTTCTGCCATACAAGCGTTCATGCGGTGCCGCCATCCCGTTGGATGCGGGAAAGCAGTTCATCAGAAAGGCGGCAGCCACCATGGCCTTTCCCAGTTGAAGAGAGAGAGGCAGGAGCTGAGCAGCATGGCACGGGTGCGCTCCATGACCACGCGGCTGTGCCGCTCCGACTTGTTGTTCTGCTTGGGGGAGTAGGGAGCGGCAAGCTTCGGCTTGATACCTTTGGCCTGTATGAACTGCTTCATGAGGTCATTCGTCAAGATCTTCTTCGCGCCGTCCGTCCGAATAACCTTGACCACCTTATTTGGCTGGTTTTCCAGGTACAAGATCCAGTCGCGGAGCGCCGCTCCAGCCTCCGCCTTGGTCTTGAGGGGTGTGACAAACTACATGTAGGTACAGGCGTCGGTCAGGGACAACGCGTGGTTAGCGCCCCCGCCCGACGTCGGGGAATCTGGCCCGATAAAATCGACACAGAGGCGCTCTAGCGGTTCGGTTGCGCGTTCCCCTGCCCCGCGCTGATGCAACTGCATACGAGCCTTGACACACGGCTCACAAACGGCGCCGAAGTTGGTCTTGATGTCGGCCCCGGCGATGCTCATGGCGGTGACAATCTTTGCCGCCTTGCCGGCATTATCGCAGCCGAGGTGGCCAAACCGGCGGTGCCACAGATCTCGCTTGGGATTTGCTTTGCCGTTGGCGACATTGGCACACGGTGACGCCGGTGCGGTCTTCGCCGTAGCATCGCTGTCGAGGGTAAGCTGATACTGTTCGTTCTTGTTGACGAAGCCCATAGCAACGGTCCCACAGTTCTTCTTGATCGTGACCGTCCCCTAGTAGAAGCGAAGGTCCCCCCCCGCGCGGTCCGCGGCACAGAAGGAAAACATACTGTAAGAGAGGCCTGATACCAACAATGTGTCCGTGAGAGTCACGTCGCCAGCCAGCGACGTTGGCGACGCAACGGAGCCGCGTCCGGGCGCAGCGTGTCCCCGTTGTCGATGGTGACCCCGTTGTCACCTTCATCGTAATCTTTGAGCCCCGTCGCGGCCGGCTTCATGTTGTTGGTCGCGCTAGAGTCGACCAACGACTTTCGGTCAGTCGGCTCCGTCTGCGACGGTCCGGCAGAATCGGACAGGGTCTAAAGAGATGGCTTTGTGGCCGCGGCCACGACCGACGCGGAATGTCCCCCCCCTTTCCCATTCGGGAGTCGGTAGTCATTGGGCACTCATGGGCGTAACGCCCGCGCTTGTTGCAGTTCCAGCATACGACTGACTCTGATCGGGGCATTGGCTTGTCCTTGGGCCAAGACGGCAGCGCGTCACGCAGCTACCCGACGGCAAAGGCCGCCACGGTCGGCGCCTCAGACGCCGTCGTAGCCTCGGCTGCGGCCTCCTCCACAGAGCACAGCGTTGATAGCGTAGAGGTCCATCGAAAATCCACGTTCGAGTTGGTCAGGATCTTCTTCTCCGTATTTTATTCGAGGCCAAGCCCCATCAGGAAGTGCAGGATGGCGGTGACGATGTCGAGCGGATGCCTGGCGGCAATCAATGCGGCTTTCAATAGCTTTTTCTGTCCCTAGTAGGCCATCAGGCTCTCACCGGGCTTTATCCAGAGCCTCGCAAGCTCCTGAGCGAGCTGCAGGCGACGGGCATTGTTCTGTGCTTTAAACATCTCCTCCAGCGCATCGCACTCCTCCTTGGCGCTGGAACAGGCTGGGACCCTCGGGAGGTGATGGAGCTTGACGCTCAGCATGAATCGGGGGTAGGCGATCTGGTCCTTGACGACCAACTCGGCGTAGCCAGACGGGCCGTTTGTCGCGTCGGGGGCCGGATCGCCAATCGGCCCCCATAGTAGCTTCTTTCTAAGCGACGACTTAAACAGCGCCGCCCAAGTCTCGTAGTCGTTGTCAAATTTCTCCAGGCGAAGTTCGCTGCTCATCGTCGGCTCCGCCATCACGGTCAGGGTCCTGGTGGTCCGTGTCAGGTGCGTATCCGTGAAAAAGAAGCAGGGTGTGAACGCGTGCGGTAGCTCGGAGATGGGTCGGGGATCTCGCACCTCAGGCAGTGAGGAGAGCGACGTACTGCTCCGTACCGCCGGCTCTGGGCCCATGTCCAGTCGATCGTATGCGTTACCTTTACTCAACTAGCGGCTGCGGTTGTGCCGCAGCCACCCATATCTCCCCCAACAGGCGGCCCATCAGGCCGCTCAGTGTTCGCCCAGCAAGAATCTCGTCGTCCCCTCCCCAGCTGACACCCACCCGTCACAGATCTTTCGCTTCACATATGCCATGTCTGTCAGTATCACTCAATTCCGGCACAAACCGGCGGGCCCTATCCGACTCGCGACCCGCGAACATGACCACATGGCTTGCTTGCCGCAACCCGTCCAACCCTCCAGAACCATTCCGGTCGCGTTGCGGCCGCTGGAGCGGCGGCGGACACGCAGGCGGAGGCGCTGCGGCGGCAACCGCACGGGCAGGGGCGCGACCCCAGCATCGCAGCCACTCGGAGGGCCTCACGCATGGCCAGCTGGCGGCCATTCGCCCTGCCTGTGCGCTCGCCCACTCCTGATCCCTTTCACCCGCGCGATGGAAGTCGCCGTGCGGTGGTGGCGACCGCGGCGCCGCACACACAATCAGCCGCTCCTTGGCGGCGCCTGTGTGGGCATCGGTGGCTGCACATGCGCGAATACGCGCCGCACCTGATGGCGACGGCCGCAATACGCACAAGCGCGCGCCCAAACCCAGTCCGTCCGCTCTGCGTGCGCAATGGCGGCGGCCGCGCATCGGTTTCCGCAGCGGCGGCACACACACAGGCGGCGGCGCCATGGTGGCGCCCGCACGTGCGGGGGAACGGCGTCCGCAGCGCGTCCGCACGGCCGGCTTCATTAATGTGCGGCTCTCTGCATCCCGTGTTGCAACATCTTAGGCTCCTCACGCCGGCCGCCGGGCCGCGCGCGGAACCATTCCCGTGCCCGCCCACTACACCCGGCCCGCCTGATGGCAGCGCCAATGCCGCTGTTGCTGGCGCGGCGGCGCAAGCACACGAACCGTTTATATATCCGGGCGCGCACGCGCGCGGGCGCGGTGCCCGCAGCGCCGCGGCACGGAAGGCCACACGCGCGGCCCGTTCGCGGCGCCACGCTTGGAAAAACTTGCGCCTTCTGACTGCGGCTGCCGCCCCACGCGCCGAAATGTGCGCACCTCTGCGCACTCCCCTCTGCCCGTGCGACAGCGTCAGACGCGCCTCAGTCGCCGCCACGGCGGCGCACGCACAGACGGAGCGGCCGAGGCGGCGCAAGCACGGGCGGGCGGGCAGCGCCTGCAGCGCCGCCGCGTGCCAGGCCGTGCCCGCCTGCGACGGGAGGCCGCGCATGTAGGGACACTCGCGGAAGCTAAAAGTGGCTGCGGCGCCTCCGGCTGCCTCGTTCTCCCGCTTCCCAAGCCACAGGGAGGCGCACGACGGCTGACCCCGCGTTCGACTCGAGGTCACTTTGATAGGGCTTTGCGACCGCCGCAAATGTGGCTCAACGGAGGCAGCCGCCGTGGTAGATTATATCGGCTTCACACATAACGTTCCCTACATTCGGCGGCCTCCCAATTCGGGGGCCGGGCGGCCGCCGATGCCGTTGACTCCACCCTCCTGGGGATGAACAATAGGGTGCACACAACCACCGCTGTACACGTATCGCTTTAGGTCCTTCTGTGCGTGTTCACAGTCACGAGAGAAGGTGCAAGTTTCTTCTCGGGCGCATGCAGCACCATCCCTGCTGTCACCACCAAGTGCCAGTCGAAAGGCAAGTTGAGTAGGAAATAGGAACCCTGCCCGAAGGGGAAAGAGAAACCATGGGTTGCTGTGACTCAGACAACTGCGGAAAAAAAAAGCACCACACGAAAACCCAGATTGAATCACAAGCGACACAATTAAATCCCATACAGTGCAGCAGCGCAGCATCGGCGCACGTCAGCGGGCTCACAAACTAGAAGGGAGACGCCGTGGGCATTAGCAGGCCCGTCTGTCCCTCCTCATCCGGCTCACTTGAGGATCTCGCACCGTTGCGCGCAGAGGCCTCGATGAAATAAGAGTCAAAGCCGTAGAAGACGCGGCCGTCGGTGACCGAGCCGTCAGAAAACGTCACTGACAGCGGCGGCCGCCGCTTGCGGCGACCGGACTGCGACGTTCCGCCCGCGTCCTCAGACGACACAGCCGCTGCCGCGTCCCTTACCCCCTTCCACAGGCACCAGAGGCCGCGCTGATGACGAATTGGTCGGTGGAAGCATCGGGTTCAGGGTTGTCTGGGGCGGGGCGTCAATGGAGGCGGCCTCCTGATGTTGCTTGGTTACCAGCGTGCGGCGGCCGAGCTGCCTACGAGCAGCCTTGGCGGCCGCCCGGACTGGCAGCTTCGGCGCTGCCATGGCTACCTTGGACTCCCAGGATGGCTCCACCACACAGGCAGCGTCGGCCGCCGCAGGCGTCGCCGCCGCGGCTACCTCCGACGTCGGCGTCGACGCGGCCGCCGCCGCCTAGGTCGCCGAGACTTGTGCCACCAAAAGGGCAACGGCGGCCACCGAAGTCGGCTCCGCCGCGGATGCCGCCAGCATCTGCGTCGACGCGGCCGCCGCCGCCTCTACCGAGAATCCCGGCACTTCTACAGAGGCAGCGGCAGCCGCCGATAGCGTCACAACAGAGGTGTGTGCCGAATTCCGCGTCGATGCGGCCCCCGCAGACTCCGTCGCCGACGCAGGCGTCGCGGCCGGTGGCCTCACCATTGGCGCAAAGTCGCCGAAAATCGTGACTTCCTCCTCATGCGCCACGCCCAAAGTTGCGGAGACACCTTCAGGATGCCCGTGCGGGAATAGCGCGGCCACATTGCCGGCGTTAGTGCCCTTGGCGACGCCATCGGCAACAATCGAGGCGTCAGCCGCCACCTTGGACAATAGAACCTTAATTCTTTCCGCAACGAGCATATTCTTGGCTTTTTTCGCCCAGACGGCCGCCGCCATAGGCGTCTCGCTCATGAAGAATGCCTGAAAGCCATGATATTTGTCCGCTGCTTCGTTGCTTCCCTCAGATTCTCCCCCGCGCTTGCGACAGGACCGACTGTACCGTATCAGCGACGCCCTCCGCGCGCGCGCGCGTGGCCGCGTTTGTGCCGATGTCGCGGGCAGCCCACGGGCTCTGCTCCTCTTTGCTGTTACTCTCAGCCGAACCGCGAGCCGCCGCATCACCGTCAGCATTGCCGGCGATCGCCGAAGCATTCGCGGCGGCGGCCGGCGCGGGGTCTCCCTCAGCAGCCTCGTGCTCAGCGGCCACCCCTTTTCCCACCGCTTTAGCGGTGGCCGCCGCCCTTTCCGCGGCACTTACCTGCGTTTCATTAGTCCGCTTAAGCAGGGCGAAAACTTCGGCGGCCGCCGACTTGAACCGGCCTCGGTTTTTGAGCTTCTCCTAGTATTGTGCCCGAGGGCACGACACATGTCTTTGAGCTCTTGGTATTCTTCACTTTGGGCACATCGTCGGCATGTTCGCCGCGGATACGGCCGAACACGTGTGTACCGCAGTGCAGGCCCTCGGCGCAATTTAAGAGATCGGCGTGCAGCGAGATGCACGTCGGTCTCGGCAGCCTCGCCTGCACGATACAGCTTGAAAACTCCATGGCGCCTGCAACCATCTTTGGCAACTGCTTTCGAATGACGTCGATGCCGCTTTTTTCCCTCACTGCTCTCGCCCGCGCGTCCTTCTGTTTGCGCAGCAGGTGCATCCAGGCCTTGAGCACACGAGCCCAAGACTCCTTGCAGGACTGGTCCGTCCCCTGGATACGATTGTTGCCCTCGATGAGCAACGCGTGGCTGAGTGCCATGTTGTCCACCACCGGCCACGCAGGGCCGGGCCCCATACTGGTCGACGGCGGTGACGCCGGCGTTCTCCACAGCCGCTTGGTGGTCGGCCGATTGTCGGCAGCGACAGCCGCTCGCGCGATGGTGACCGGCACCGACGGGGTAGCACCAACAGCCGCGCTGGCGTCGGTCGAAGAAAGAACTGGTGTCTGCACGTACCTATGACTTTGATAGGAAACGGTCGCCGCGGCCTTCTTCGATGCCACAGCGAGCGCAGTTGTGATCTTCTCGGCGTTCTTGAACGCGCTCTTGGGGGCGTCAGATATCGCCGCCGACGCTCTTTAGAAGACTCGCGCGGACTCCGACTCGGCTACGGCAGCGGCGTCCGCAGCGGCTGCCCTAGAAGCAGCGTCAGTGGCAGATGCAGTTGCGATGGCCAGAGCGGCGCGACGTTTCGCCACCAGTCGCTCAAGGATGCGAGCCCGCACGGTCCGCCGCTCCCACTGTGCCCTACGGGCTCACTGCTCGCGGGGTGACCAAATGACCCAGATTGAAAGAGAGGAGGCGGACGAAGTGGATGTGGATTCACTTTCGTCGCACTCGAACGTCAGCGGTTCGGCAGCGGCCGGCTCTGCCACCTCCGCGGGCTCGGCTGCCGGCGGTCGCTTGGCAGGCCGCCACTACACCTCGGAGAGCTCTCTGGTCGGTGACCGAGATGCGGCCCTAAGCCCCACCTCTGTTGGCTCGACGGTCTGCGGTCTGGCGGCAAGCCGCTGCCCCACCTTCGCGGGCTCGCTGGTCGGTTTTCGGGCGGCGGCCCTCTCTCTTACCACTGGGGGGGCGGGCCGCCAGGCAACGGTTGGCCGCCAATTCTCAACAAAAGTGTGAACGCGGCCCCTCGAGCAATTGGCCGCCGCCGCACCTCCGGCTTGATTGGTGGCGGCCACCGCGACACACATAATGATCATCAATGCCTGCGGCGGCCGCCATGTCCGCTGCCTCGGCACCACGCGCGGCCGCCGCCACCCCCACCCCGCGCCATAACAAAGTTCGGCAGCAGTCACTACCCCCCCTACGTCTGAAGCACGAGCGGTCGCGTCCATGTGCGCCTTGCACTTCCACCAAAGGCAGCGGCCGTCGCCACTCTCCCTGCCCCCGCACCACGGGCTGTGGCCGCCACGAACACCCCACGCATCTACTGAGGGCGGTGGTCGCCGCCGGTCCACGGGCTGCTGCCCTCGCCGGGTCTCGTGGAGGTCGGTGTGGATTTAATGACGTTGGGTAACTATCCAGTAGATAGCGAAGGACCGTAGACGCAAGAAAAGGCGAAAACTATCTCCGAAAGGACGAGGAAGAAGGGGATCTGCTCGTACAACATCAGATGGGGAGCTGGGGGCTCCGACGACGGCGCACCCCTGTCACATGGTGCTTCTTTTGTCAGACGGTAAAGGGGCGGGATTGATCGACCTAGCGATCATGATGACAGAATAAACCACCAAAGTAGGTACGATGAAGAAAAGGACAGATACACCAGACGGAAGCAGCCTCCGAAAGGGCGAGCCACAAGTCAGTTCAATCCTCCACTCGAGTACTGACCAGTCAGGGGGGCTACTGGAGCCAAACATCCAAATATTAAGGAGATATGCTACATAACACTGTAACGAGATTCGAGCCGTCCCGGCTAGTGGTAGCAGATCGGTCGATCCGCCACCACGAACGCCACAAGTGGAAACCAATCAGGGAGTCGCGAACGACGCGCGAAAGGACGTGAGGGCGATACGCCGTGGGCAGCGCATGCAAAGGCTGCCGGCAGTGACCCGTGACACTCTCGTGAAAGGCGGGGTGATGGTGTCGGCCGAGTTAACGGTCGCGGGCGGCCCGGAGTGGCTGACGCCAGCCGAACGGCCGTGTGGATGCGTTACAGTACCATGGGCGCGCGCTGGGAGCCCCTGAGGCGCAGTGTTGCGGGAGCTGCTGCGGGGGCGCCTGATCTGCCCCACCAAGGGTGGGTGGCACTCGTGCCGCGGAGGGCAGAGGGGTGCAGCGCGGCGAGCCGCTCGGCTTGCCGCACGGTAAATGTCTTTGGCTGGCGGGCTCTTCGAGTGCCCGTCCTGTTTCCCATGCTCTTCGGCGTCTGGGCTTTGTAGCCCAGTTGGGCAGGGAGAGGTGGCTTGCGCTTTCGCAATTGTCGACCTTTGGGTGCCCCGTCTCTCGTGCCCCGTCCGTCGCGAGGCTTGGCTGCTACGGCCTTTCCGTCAGGGAGGGGGGGTTGTTTCGCTTACCCGCATGGCTGTCGGGGGAACGGGATCGGGCTTGTAGCCAAAGAGGAGTCGGGAGCACGGCTTGGTACTCAGGCCATTTACCCTAGGTTGCATGACCGGGGGGAGCCGTGCGCATGCGAGCGTTTGTGCGGCAGCACTTTGCTTCGGCTACCCCCTGGCGTGGCGTGCCAGAGGCGAAGACATGGAAAGGATGGCGGGCTGTGGCGGCAGCGACATCCAGATGGCCGACGCGGCCGGCGCGGCAGGTGCTCAAGCAACGGGGCATACTGCAGTGGCGACACAGCGGGGCGGGACGGGTCGGTGGCGAGCGGCGGCTCCGGGTTGCGTCAGGCCGGGACTTCGGACAACCATGGCCGCGATATGCGCGACGGCGGTGGCCATGCGGGGGGCTCGGAGTACCCAAACGGGGCGGAGGACCAGGCCGATCCGCCGCGCATCGAAGGGACGGGGCCGACGCCCATTCGACTGACATTCTTCAGACCTCTGTCTTTTCGGACGCGAGATGCCGTCCCCGTCATGCGTGACAACGTCCTCATGGACGCGGAAACCAACGACCGCCGAATGCCGCTGGTTCGCATCGAAAAAGGGAATGGGGCACCCCGATGCGGTCATTTGACATCCTGGACAGTGCGCCGGATGACCACGTCGACGTCGTCGTGTCCGAGGTGCGCGGCGACGCCAACTATGGAAACCAGGGCGAGGCGCGCCAGGCGTACAAGATCGTGGCCTGCGACAACGAGCTGGTCCGTTACGGGCGGCCGTTCCCCGACTTCCACAAGCCTTTTGTTGCAATTGGCAGGGGCTAAGTCCCGTACTTATGCCCCTGACGGGACTTGCACCCGCCTCTCCGTACTTCGGATTGCGGGCTATGGGACAGCTGTCCTTCCCTCAGTAGCCCCCCCTATT
>Ga0115030_1000816_pt1 | contig 13521 bp, 14 predicted proteins | sample SidtaG_4_FD_87174 | JGI IMG/M metagenome (GOLD analysis project Ga0115030, IMG submission 87174) | Marine algal microbial communities from Sidmouth, United Kingdom - Sidmouth_Male1 metaG | ecosystem: Host-associated > Algae > Red algae > Unclassified | place: Sidmouth, United Kingdom | collected... | reverse complement strand
TCCCTACTCTGTCCGGCCGAGCAAGATCCGATTTCGGATAGTTGTCTTTGTCAAATAGTCAATCCAGAGTGCATGTCAGGGGATGTGGAATATATCCTAATGCAACAAAAAATGCCTGATTCCGAAGCCCCTGCTCATCACACACCAAAGTGGACGATGTGACACTACCCAGGCAGCCACAGCGTCGCGCAGCCCCATCGGAAGACTATCAAAGTCTGGAAGCGGACCTCGCTCCGGCCCCCACTCACTCAAGAAGAGCTTAACAACCGACGATACTGTCATCGACGAGCCCTCAACAGTGTGCTCTCGCAAACAGTTGCTCCTCATTCCGGCGGCCGCCTTTCGCTCAAACTCGCTTCGTTCAGGATCGGCTTCGGCCCCGAAAATGAGCTCGCACAAACCGCTCGTCAGAGCAGCCGGACCCATTGTCCGCAGCGGAGACAGCGGGAGACGGTCGGGTGTGCGGGACCTGGGTCGCGCTGGTTCAGCAGCGGACGCACCACCACATTCCTGGCCGTCTGTCCCGTATTGAGCATTCCTGTGTGTGGTGCATTGAGAGTGAGCGACACAAGGCACGACCACCGGCAGGAACCAGTAGAGTTTGTCAGATTAGGGCCAGTTATGTGCGACCACGTAACGTCCTCACGTCATGCACCTGCTGCACCGCAAGCCGAAAAAAGAGCGAGCGATAGAAAAGGCAAAGACACACACCACTTACACTCTAGATGAGCCAGCTGGCCCGCTCAGCTGTCCCAGGCGGTTTTCTATATTTGCAGCCTGCTCGTTGCGCTTCTGCCGGGACCGAGAAGATAAGGCCTTGTGGATGGCTCCTGCCAACTCCGCCGAGTTGGGAACCTGTCCAACGCTAGACGAGCCAAATCTCTCGCCCGCTTGCATCGCGCCAGCATAAAGCCTGGACTCACGAGGGTCCAGCTCGGCGCGAAGCCCGCGCGCGTACTCCCGATGAAAAACTTCTCCTTGAGGATTGCACGCGACTGCGGCACGGGCATTTGGTCCCGAGTGGGCGTCCAAAGCGCGGTCCATCGCGTCAGCGCGTCCTGCGGAGGTCAGGTTGACAACGCCTGGTTGCAGCGCCACCGCACGCCGTCGCTCAATTGCATGATCGGCGTCGGCGGCCGCCGTCGCCTCGAGCCTGGCGGCCGTGGCGGCGCGCACGAGGTGAACGGGCTGAACTTGCTCACAGACCATGAATTCAACCGTATGGGTTGCTTGTCGCAGTTTTCGGATTGACCGCCGTCCCGTCACCGACACGTTCAGCTCGTACGCTTTGGAAAGAGACATTGTGATTGGGAGACGCCCTTGCTTCTGACAGAGTGTGCAACTGCAAAAAAAGACGGTGAGAAAACAGGCAACCACGAGAAAATACATCGGAGTCTCGCCACCCAAGTTAGAACCTGGCAACAGACAGAAGTTGACTTTTCGTCAAAGGTAGATAATGTCCCTCAGCTCCAGAAAAGCGCGTAAGGCGTCACCCAGGAACTTACAATGACTTCGCGGTGCACTTCTGCTTCGCGGTCTTCCCCGAGCACGAGCAAGACTCTGTCTTGAACTCTGCGGGCGCCGCTGGGCTGCACGTGCAATCTCGATTCACGGCACTGCAGCTCTGATTGTTGTGGCCTCGCTCCTTCTCGTATCGAGGGCGATACGAAAACACGGTGCAGCCGTACCCGATGTCACCGTCGACTGCACCGTCATCCGAACCAGAGTCGGAGGCCCCACCCGCTGCGGACGACAGCCGCGCGGGCGAAGCAGACCGCACGGGTGGAAGGGTGCTGGCAGCGGGCGCGATAAACACAGCGTGGTCGTCAGGTGCACCACTTTGGCTACCCACACCCAAAGCCGTGGCTGCGCCCCGAAGCTCCGCACTGGGCGCGCGCACCACAACCCGTGCCACAGGGGAAATATCGTCCGCTACTGCCATTGCGCAATGCGCGATGAGAGGCTCGCCGAGCGGGGAAGGGATGAGGATTTGATGGCGGTGGTGGTAGGCACTGTGGGGAGGGAGAAGAGCGAGGCTCTGGACGCTCACGTTGGTTCCATAAAAATTGCCCCAGTGAGCTTTTTGCTAAGCGTCGCACGGACCTTTTACACACATGCTCTCTCGGTGGACCTCGAGAAATCCAACTTAACAGCGTCCGTTAGAGATGAGATATCCCGGTTTAGGCGCTTTGCATTAGGAGAATCTGTTGGCCTTCTTTTTACACAAATGACGCCCTCCGCGGACTCTGCGGGCACCCGAGAGCAATGGAATATGAATACCGCGGCTCAACCAGAGAGTGCACCTATACACCCGGCACAAAACTGCGATGGACATGCTTCCGACTGGAGCTTCCAACTCAGCTCCCTGGCTGACATAGAGTGAAGAAAGAGTCGGGTGCACAGGCTTCGAACGTATGGCCGTCCACTTTTATGCTTTGAGCGCATCACGGACGTGCCGCCGTACGTGAGAAGGAGCATAACAGTCCCACCACAAATTTCCAAGCTGCGACACGAGCAAAGGCACTGGGGCGCGACGCATTCAGATTGTCTTCAAAGAGCATGGTGAGCTGGGCGGTTTGAACAGTGGCACGTGGACTGCCATGAGACACGTGCAGATGGCAGACACCCAACAAAACAACGTGGCGAAGCAACGAGTCGCGGATTTGGACACAAGAATGACAACGGTGATAAAAGGGAGAAGCCAGGAAGAATATTATCTACGCACAACCCACTCAGGGCAAGGCACCGAAAGAGGGGAAAGGGAGAACATCTTCCAGATAGTAGAGAGCAGCAAAAAGAAAACAGGCGCCACGGCAGCGGACCAAGTAGGATGGTGGGTGCACAGGAGCCAGGACAGAAAAGCACAGTTCGAGGAGTGCGTTAGTCAAAGCGTCCCGACGACGCCACATAGTTGCGCAACGCAAGCAGACCACAAACTGACCGAGCCTAGTTATGGAGAGTACCTTGACCGTTTTAAACAGAAAGGGTTCCGGTAGAGAAGATGCGGGGTGCTGTGTGTCAACGGATACTAAGAAGAAAATGTAACAAGGCACGACGCAATAAGAAGCAGCACGAACAGCGGCACATTGGTGAGCACAGGGAGCACGTGCCGAGCATGATAACAAACACTTCTGAGAAACAAAACAGCCAGTGGGGGAGAAGAAGCAAGAAGAGCGGGTCGCTGGATGGACGAGCGGCACAGAAAGACAACGAGGCAAACGCTTTAGGGAGGAGTAGAGTCATAAAATTTTACAAGACGTACACGAGCAGATAGAAAGCAGAACGTCACCAGAAGAAGCGTTTCCATGTCAGTGCTCGCCTCTGGCACAGTGGGTATATATGCGAGTGAAGAGAACAGAAAATATTGCAGCTCTAGGGCCGGAGGAGGAGACACGAGCATATCCGAGGCCGGCAACAAAGAGAGTACGAACGAGTAGGGGGAGAGCAAGCATACCAGAGCATGGACACAGAGGATACACCGCGACGACTGCGATGCATGACGATACGAGCCAGATGTGGGACATAAGGGAGACAGGCAGGCATGCGTGTGTGCACGATGGATAAATCCGGCGGCGATCGGAGAGTGGTGCAATAACCGCTGTGATGGCGGTGTGCACGGTCGCCTGGGCGGTGACGACGACGACAGCTGCGCAGGTGGGACGAGGACGTCGGCGTGGCCGCAGTGCCGGACAGCGAATATTATTCTGCTAGCCTTCTCAGACTAAGCTACGCAAGAATCTAGGAAAACACGCCCCGAAATAGGGTGCGGGGGTATGGCCGCCCCCGACGCGCGGGGCGGCGGCAGAAAATCGCCAATTTAGTGCCTGTGGGCGGGGGGGCCAGCTGAAGAGGCGGCACGGGCCGCCACAGAACGCCGATTCTGGCGTTGTGAGGGTCGGGGGGCGCGCCCTCAGTTATGTTCAGGGGGCGCGACCCTATTTTGGGTGCGCGGGCGCGCGCCCCCCCGGCGCGCGGAGAGGCGGCAGAAAATCGCCATTTTTGTGGCTATGGGCGGGGGGGCTTGCGGACGAGGTGGCACACGCCGCCTCCAAATGCCGATTCTAGCGTTGTGGGCGGTGGGGGGGGGTGCCTCTCGTCAGGGCGCGCGGGTGCGCGCGCCCCCGACGCGCGGAGCGACAGCAGCAGATGGCCGTTTCCGCGACAGTGAGGGGGGGGGCCAGCTGACGATGTGGCATACAGAGCCACCGAATCCCGATTTCAGCCATCTGGGAGTGAGGGGGCGCGCGTGTAATCAGGGTCCGAGGGAACACGCGCCCCCCGCGAGCGGGCCGGCGACAGGAAATGACCTTTTCTACCACTGTGTCAGGGGAGCCCGACGACGAGGTGACAGACACCGGCAACGAACGTCTATTCCAGCCTCCTGAGTCGAGCGGCGAGCCGACACAGGGTGGTGAAAGGTCATTGCGTCGCAGTGACTCCGCAGACGAGAAACGCCAAGAAAGCTGCGCTGTGGCGCCCGAAACGGCACGAGCCGTGGCAGCGCTGGAAACTTCGGGTTCAACCCGAGGCGTCACATGTCCGGTCAACGAAGCACACGCAAGGCCTTGCGTGAACGTGTGACAGAATGCCAGATCTCAATAATGGACACGAGTGACCTTGCTGGGATCACAAAGTTGGCGACGAGTGTTGCAGCCACATTTGGCTTATTGCAAGGCATCAACCTGACAATGAACGGGATTTTGCCGGAGTTGTCAGGGCAGCGACGTTCTCACTCTAATTTAGCTGCTCAAATGTGCACACCTGAAATTGTCAGACATCAACTCTACCGGTGTGGACCGATTCGCCCTTGACGCGGCTCGCTCTAGCTGGCACGTGCCCTCCGCTTTGCTCGCGCTGGCACGTGTGCTCGGACTGATGCAGTTGGAGCCCCTGACAAGCACCTGTCTAGGGTACTTCCGGCCACATCTTCATCTCGCGCCACAACAGCGTCTGCTGCGAACCGCACCCCTTCCATGTGATGAAACCCGCCGGCCTGGGCCAATAAGTTGTTCGTCTCGCTGGGCCATATTTGATGTCCTCTGTCAGTTGTCTCACTACGGCTGAAGAGCCCCGCGTGATCGAACCTAAGCCAGCAGTTTGTGGCCTAGAAGCGCCGTGCTTTCTCCGGCTCCTGTTTTCTGTGAACTGTGGGCTAAAAAGATGTCATGAACATTAGACAATGTTCTCGCCACGTCATTTTACAAGTGAACGTGTCGTGCTGATTTCGAATTCTCAGGTAATGTTGATGCCAATGTGCTTCTCACGTGAGTGCGAGGTTTTTGGGGGAACGGCTGTACCATGGCTCCATCGTCATACCAGAGTGCAAGTGACAGCAATTACCTGAGCCGAGGAGGCGAAAACTGAACGGATGTGCGTCTGACGGCAGTTACCTGATGCTCGCTCGCGAGTAGTGGCCTCAAATACTCGTGAAAAAGTTCAGCGTCACTTACCTGGGCCAAAATGGTGGGACTAATCGATGGAAGAACCCGTGGCCGACAGCGACATTGAATGAGAAGCGGCGGGGCAGAGAAACAAGCCATCGTCTTGGTGGGTTGGTGCTGGTCCGGGCTTTGTGGGGAGTGGGTCGGGGGCGCACAGTCGTGGGTTGATGCGGTTGGACAGGTGCTTCCCGGGATCGCACGGCACGATTAAATAGGTTCTCGGCTCACATGCATCCTGTCCCCCCCCCCTGGCAGGAAAGCCCGCACACAGATGGCCGTGGACCGCTGGCCCCAGACGGTGTTGGGAGCGCGCCGCGCCTCTGCCACACACGCGCCACGGCGTCGGCGGCGCGCTGCTCTGCTCAGAGCGCGTGCGGTCCTGCCGCCGCCCTCTGCATCGCGCTCAGTCTGCGGCATTGGTCAGCCGCCCCACACATTCCCCCGCCGCTCCCGGCCACTTCCCCTCCTCTCCAGCTGCTATCCAGCGCTTTGCTGTCGCTCACGCCTGCATCGACATTGCCGGCGGCGCGCCGCCCCACGCTTTCTTCTCCTCTTTTTCAGCTCCTCATTACTGCCACCCACGTCATGGGAGGTTGCGGCGCACCGCTCGAGTGCGCGTGCAAGTGGTGCCGCCGTCGGCTCGGCTGCAGGCGCAAATGGCTACGGCACCGCGCATCTCGGTGGTATTCTGTGGCCACGCTGCCGCTTCCCGTCCTCCGTGGTTCTGCAGCTACAGTGGGTTGTGACCTGCCCCCCCCCCTCGCGGGTTCTCCTCCCCCCCCCCCCCCCCCCCGGACGAGCAGCGCTTCGCGCGCACTCTGCCTCGATTTGCGGTGCCGGCGCTCTTGGAGGGATCTGTTAGGAGTACAAAGTCTTTCGCATCTTTGCCTCTTTGTGTTCGGTACACCGATACTGCTCACCACCCACCAAGTCAACCCACTGCCTGACGTCGGACACAAGCTCTCTGCCGCTGCCCCCCCCTCCCTCACTGCCCTAACGCTCTTCCTCACCCCTCAGCCTTTCGACCGGCTGACCCCATCTTTGGCCGTCTGCAAAAATCGGAGCCTCTTACTTCGACACCACGCCGTCGGATTCCACAATGACTACTGCGGAGGCACAACGGTGGGCACGGTCTGCGTGCCGCGACGACGAGGAGGTGTCGTACCCCCTCCAAGGTTCTTCTGAAGACGGCCCGCGGTCGTGGTCGCCTGGCGGGGCAGGGCCGTGGTCGTCTGCGCGCCCGGACGACACGGGCACGCCGCCGCCCCCGCCGCCGCCGCCACCGCTGCCGCAGCGCCCATCGCATCACCTTCCTCCGCAGTCCCGCCGGCTTCACGAAGCCTCGGTGGGAAGACGCTGTGGGGCCCGCGGGGCGCGGCCGGCGGCACCACGCCCCCCGCCACAGCCATCGCACTTTGCCCCGTCGCCTGCATCCGGCCCTGTGCTGCCCCCTCCGCCGCCCCGGTCATGGCCCCCGCCGCCGCCCCAGCCGCCGCCCCCGCCGCCGCCGCCGCTGCTGCCTCCACCCCCGCCCCGGCCTCCGCCCCCGACCTTGCCCCCAGCGCTGCTGGTTTCTCCCTTGACAACCCCGCCGCTGCCGCCCAGCGCGGAATTGGCCGGTCCGAAGTCGGCCGCGTCGGCCGCCGCCGCCTCATCCCCCAGTGGCGCCACCGCCGCCGCCGTTAGCACGGTCCCGACCGTGCTGCAGGCGGAGCCGGTGGCGCCGTGGATGCGGACCACTGGCGAGGAACAGTGGTTCCTAGCAAAGGAGACGCGCAAGGCGGCCAACCGCCGGCTAGACGAGACGCCGGCGGCTGTCCAGAAGCTGGCGGTCCAGCGGCATGCTCTTGTAAAGCGGCTCGACCGCCAGCACACCACCGCCGAAGCCACGCATAAGGACGCAAAGCGTCACCTCAACCGCGCCATGGCGGCGATGCGGTCTCTGTCTGAAGTGCTTTTTGATGCTGAAGACTGATTGCGAGTATGAGAGCATAAGGGCGCCTTGTCAAGGGGAGAGAAACTAGAACATGTGTTGAACTTCGACGGAGACCAGCCCCAGGGAGGGCGAAAGACAAAACAACAATTTGACTGGGTGTGCTGATGTTTGCCCTCCAGCGGTGCCAGCCAGCGGTGCCAAGCCCGGTAGACCGAACATCTCCATCAACGGCGCGCACAAATACAACCCCCCGCCCCCCCCCTAGCAGGTGCTCGACAGACGAAAGGTACAGAGGCCTGTCGGTCTGCGTGACGGCCGCCGCAGCCGCGGGGCGCCCCGCATCCCTCCTCTCGCGCGGCACGTGCGCCGCGGCGGAGGTCATTTAACAGCCCCGCCCGCTCATCCGCATCAAGACAGTCCCGGCGCGTTTCCCGATGCAGGTGTGAGCTCGGGCGTGGGAAAGAGCGGCGGGGGGCGGAAACGGCCTGCAGGGGGGCCCAGGAACGCTCCGCCGGCGCGACGAGGTGGCAACAGCGTTCCAAGCCCTGTATGCTCCGATCTATCCCAAATTGGACGAAAGGTAGCCCAGGACGCTGGGACTTGGCCGGACACAGCGCCTTCCCATTGCCTTTGCCTGCGAATGGTCGATGGAGCCGTTATCTGTGGAGCACCAATCTTTCGACAGTCCTTCTCCAGTCTGGAATCGCACATTCCCCGGGAGCACCACGCGGTGGGGCGCTCGAAATACACTGAAGTGACTAAACAAGCGCGTGGGCAGAACCGCCGACGATCTCTCCCGTCGCGTTCACACGCTACTGAAAGTAGGGCACAGACAAGATATCTCGGTATCCACGATCAAAAGCAATGCGAGGCAGGCGGAAGCCGCGTTCAAAGTCCTTCTCGTCATAAATGGGCGGTCGGCCATCGAGAGAGAAGTAGTCTCGCAGAATGCCCCTCTCCCCATGAGCAAAATCACGAAGCTTGGTAGGCGACCTCCCAGGAAGTGACCCTCTCCTCTCTGTACCCTCCGATCCCTCGGTCATGCTGGAAAACAAGTACTCATGGTGCTCAACGGCCAACAGCACCGTGGCGATATCGTCGTCATCATCCTTGGTAAAAGCCGTGGCAACAACAAGCATATCTTCGGCATCGTCTGAGTCCGACATGATACATAACTGGTAGTGGGGTGTGTGTTGCCAACGAACGAGAGTGCGGGTGGGGAAGAACACAAGGGCGGCCAGCCGTTGCGCTGCGCCATCGGGCGGGAGCGATTCCCGCGAGAGCACCGCGATCGCGGTGTTCTCAACTCCGGAACGAATCCCACTTATTGCTCAGTCAATCGAGAAATCATGCCTCGATCTGCATGTTTATGGACAGATCAGCACAGGATTCACTCTCCAATCAACGAAAAATTGAATGACCGGCACGATCGGTTCTGATCTTGTGACTCCGTCTTGCACAGCAGATACTTCAGCGCGGAGGGCTGACCGGCCACAGAACTGATGTCGGAGACTGATAGCCATGCCCGAGCCCAAACTTGAGACATGACGTGCCTAGTTTTGGCCTGGCGGTTGGAGAGCCAGTAGCCGGGCCACACGTTTCCCACACGTGGCCATTGGGTTGCGCGGTTGGCTCCATTGCTGGATACGCCGTTAGCCTCTTCTCTTGGGACTGCGACTCCTCACTAAGTTAGCGGATCCGCAGAAGATGCTCCGTGCGGGTATGCGCGAGGAAGTTGTCCTTTTTCCACCGGGCGTTTGCAGGCGCTATCCGTGCTGTCACACGTCGTTGGATCTCGCCGTGAGAGCTCGAATCTCGTGTTGGAGTTATGTAGCATATCTGTGCCGGTAATTGGAATTTACCGCTGGTAGCCCCCTTGACTGGCCATTTCCGCAGCTTTGTGCGACTTGGCTTGTGGCAAACACCTTTGGAGGGTTTCTTCCGCATTGTTTAATTTTTTGCTCACTGCTTTACTTGCGTGTCCTATCTGCATACCGTCACTCTTTACGATCGCTGTTGATGAAACGGTCGATCGACCAGTGCCCTGATTCTTACTAAAACACCGAGGGCCCGGGTTCGCCGTCGTTGGCACGACCCGGCTCCCCATCGGATGCCCCTCGACAAGAGGTCCTTCTTCCTCGCTTCTCCTGCGATAGAGCTCTCGTTATTGTTTGGCTACGGTCGCTCACGATACACTGGTAATTGAACCGACGTCTTTAATACAACAGACAGTGCCACTGAGTGGCGTCAGGCCGTCGTCCGCCGCCGCCGCGGGGGTCGTCGCCCCCCCGGAGCGGGGACAGCACACTCGCCGCCGCCGCCGCCGCACGCCGACAGTCCCTCCCCCCCCGGCGCCGCCACCCCTGCTTTCCGCTGCTGCTGCCGGCTGCCTCCGCCGCCGCCCCGCCGCTGCCGCGCCGGCAAAGAGGGGCCGTTCGGCGGCGGCGGCGGCGGCGTGAATACAAAAAGCGGTGGCCGGCGGCCGCCAAAGTTCGGCCGCGGCTGGCGGCTACGGCCGAAAACGGCGGCGGTGGCGGCGTCGGCGCCGCCGCCGATCGCGTTCTCGGCCGCCGCCGCGGGGGTCGTCACCCCCCCGCGGCGGCGACCGCACACCCGCCGCTACCCTCCGCTGCGCGTAGGAAAGGTTGGTGTTAACATTCAGGGATCAGAAAGTGGGGGGAGGGGGGGAAGCAATGGGCAGGACAAGCGGGTCGCGCGGACAAGTGCGGCCGTTCTCGACGCTAGCGACTTGAACGAACGAGGTGAAACATCGTTTAAAAGATGTCGGTGCCGCAAACATGTCACAAGGAGAAGGTCGACGCGTGCGACTTGGCGTCCACGTCTTTGAAGAACCGACACCTGTCCTCGTCTCCCGCGCACATCTCAAAGTTGAAGTTGATTTCAGCGATGCAAGAACGGCAGGAATGGTGAGACGCTCACTACCGGGACACTCCACAAGCTCTCCGCACACGAACGTGCACGACAGAGTCTTGTTGGTCACAGAGGCACCAGTGTTCATCTTGCCCGGACGAATAAACACAGTGAAGGCACCCTTCACTTCTACTGAGTCCCCCTCCGAGTCTGGAAGTCCTACGCACCGCACAGCGGCGCACTTCAACTCCTTACTCTTCACGTTGAAGAAAAGACTGGCTCATCCAAGCACCTCCGCGGTTACCCCCGTCCCGGACGCTCCAAGACCGACCTCCTTCTCTCGTCATCGCATCTCCTCCGTGCGGCAGACGAGTATTTCGGCAGCTTCTTCAGCTGCTCTTGGAGGGCCGCGACGACGCTCGCCTGACGACGGGCACTTCGGCTGCTGCCAACGCGCCCAGTAGGGGCACTCTGGGCTGCCCACCTCTGTGATCCGCCGAGTCGGCCGAAAAGGCCTCGAGAGCATGCGCCGCAGGTGGCGTGACGCCGTCGTCTTGCAACGCTCCAGCGACACCGGTCGACGTCCGGACCGCAGGAGAAGCCGCCGCTCCACCCATACAAGTCAGGTCCACAATTTCTGCCTGCGAAATGTGCGTCCGAAAACGAGTTCCGTCCGAAGAGACGAGGGCCGCCAGACGCCGCTTGCTACCGCGAGCCGCCTCTTTTTGGGCGCGCTGCGTCGGGCTCAGCTTTTTAAGCTCGGGGGCCATGCGCACGTGCAGGTCCTCCAGCCTGTGCTTGGAGCATGCCCGTTTCGGCATGATTCCCCGGCGCAACTGCTCCTTCAATTTGTACGCTGCGTGTCTTTTCTTTTCGCAGACAGGACACGCAGCAGAGCACTTGCCGCACGTCTGCAAACTGCAGCCACAATAGATGTCCGGGGCAGGAGCAATCGGGCATCCCCGAAAATCTTGATCGGTCGGCCGGCATTCGCCGCAACGCCGGCCTTGGCGAACGTCTTCTGCAAAAGGAAAGAAAACGGGGAAAAGTCATGCAATGAACCATGGACAGCAGCACACACACAGTTTAAGGTAAAGCGCGAAGAACACCGTAAACGACCGCACACTCGTGCTCGCTCGGTTCCTCTCACGCTACCCTACTCCCACCCTAGTCACACGTCCTCAATCGCCGGTTAACGTACTCGGTATCAGTCGGTCGCGGGCAACGCGTGCTCGCGATGAAGACGTCCGCGAAGATGACAGGTGTGAAGAAGATGAGGTTTACAACGGTAGTGCTCAGGTTCTAGGGTTCAGTGGTGTCGATGGTGAATTGTTGTCAGTTGTGATCGATAGTAGCCGATGAGTCTATGAATCGATGGTTCTCCCCTTTCTCCCGCGTTGGTTGATCGCATGCATCGCCTGTATACCTATCGGTGCCCCCCTCGGGGCGCGCACGGGGCCCTTGGCAGAGTCCCTCTTTGTTGCGGCACCGAAAGCCCCAAAAAGTGAGGTGCACACCCACCCCCCTCCCACAGAGGTCATATGGGGGGTGCGGCATACCGTGCCTTGCCCTCCAGCACTCCAAATGATGTTGGAGGCACGGTTAATCCTACTACTGGCTCCCGGCATGCTACGGCTCTTTCCTACCTTCCATCAGAATGCCATACTGGCATTTCTGGAGGGGTCCTCTCGACAGTGTAAGCAATCCCTGACACGTGTCCCGCCACGCATCGTCTGGCAGGTGGAAGCCTCTCAAGGATTCCCGGTGGAAGGTCATTGGAAGGTTCTCGAGGATCCATGGACTTTAGTTCGCCGCCTAGACGAATACACGAAGGAAGTACGAACCAGTAGGGGCGGTCCCTTACACGCAGAAACACAGGGGTCAGAAAATGCGCGCGCGCGAGAAGCACCAAGAGCAAGGCATCCCTGGAATCTCCACCACTGAAAAGCATCCGAACAGGATGAGGCACAGCCAAAACACATCAACAAGCGCTGCCCGAACCGTACCTGTTGGTGATGAGGCGCCACCGCTAGACTGGTCGCCGTAGACTCCTCCGGCCTCCATGACAAAACGCGACAGACACACCCAGTGGCCACGCTGTGTCGGAAAGGCGGGAAGAGCGAGGCCACGGCACGGACGAGAGGATGACGAGCGGTGTGGTGCCGAGTGTCGTGCTGTGACGTCAGCCCTCGCGGTTGCTTTCAGCAACGCGGGACGTCGTTGGGTGCGCCGAGCACGTCTCGTTTTGCCATACGCGGGTCGCCGATGGAGTGCGACGGCGACGTCGTCGCTAAAACTGGTGCATTGCGCGAATAGAGACGATCGTCGGGAAAGTGGGGCACATGCCATTTTTCTGTACTGGCGCCGGGACCCACAATTTTCAAATTGCCTCCAAACGCCTCCAGTACAGAGTAAAAAAGCATGTACTAGATCATAATCGACCCCCCTTCACACTGCAAATTTTCTACTGCAGTATAGACACGATGTTCGCATTTTAGGGCTCGGCGCACCTTTGCGCACCCCCGCACTCTCGCAGTATGGACAAGAACTGCGTCCTAGATATGAAACGTAGACCTCATTGGCCAACAGAACGTCACGTAGTGCACCGAGAAGCATTCTCCCGGCCGCAATCCTTCCGTCCACGTCACGCTGCCCTGATCCATTGCGTTGCAGGAAAAATGGTGCTTTTTATTGCGCTTTTTCGTGCTTCGTGGGGGTGCTCTTACCGTCCTCCCGCGGATCCCTGGTGCACTCTCTGGGGCTTTCCACACCCCCTGCCCTTACCCGCCCTCCCACCGGCTCCCCACTTCTCTCTTAAGGGCGCTTCCCGGGGCTTCCATGGATCGCCCACCGCCCACCCGCTCGGCCTCCTCCTCCTTTTGCGCAATCCCGGCCTGCCCCCTGCCCGTAACTGCAGGAGAAGGAAATGGACAAGGCCAGCACAAGAAAGAAATAGCACAATCGCAGGAAACTCAGCGTAGGAGAACCAGATCAGGGAGGAAAACAAAAGCATCCAAGACGCACCCAGTCAGTACTTGATCATGGTATGAAGACGACCACTTCGTCCAATAAAGCAGCAGGAATACGAAAAAAAAGGCAAGAAAGAATGAGATTACAAAGAAGAGTCGAGCAAGCCACGAAAGCGTACAGTTGGTCAGAGGCGCTGGCGTTGGGGTCGGCGACGGCGCGCTGCATGGGTACGGCGGCCACCAGGTGGGCAGCGGTGCGCGTCTTGGTGGTCCCTGTTGGGGATGAAGCCGTCGTAGCTGGGGG
>Ga0115030_1000815_pt1 | contig 13522 bp, 8 predicted proteins | sample SidtaG_4_FD_87174 | JGI IMG/M metagenome (GOLD analysis project Ga0115030, IMG submission 87174) | Marine algal microbial communities from Sidmouth, United Kingdom - Sidmouth_Male1 metaG | ecosystem: Host-associated > Algae > Red algae > Unclassified | place: Sidmouth, United Kingdom | collected... | reverse complement strand
GGGGGGGGGGGGGGGGGGGGGGCGCCCCGGCCCCCTTTCCGGGGGCGCCGCCCCCCCCCGGGCGGCGGCCCCCCCCCCCGCCCCCCCCGCCGCCCTTGGCCGCCCCCCCGCCCCCCCCGGGGGGGGGGGGGGCCCCCCCCCCCCCCCCCCCGCGGCTCGGCGACCCGCTCCCGCTGCACCGTCTGCGGCAAGACGCTCTCCAGCCGCACCAACATGCTGCGCCACGTGCGCGTCGTCCACGAGCGGTCGCAGGTGCTCCACTGCACCGCCTGCCCATCGTCCTTCCTCTATGCGTGTCAACTCAAACTCCACACGGCGACCGTGCACCACAAGGCGCGCCCGTACCTGTGCCCCTGGCGGGGGTGCGGGCGGGGGTTTGGCACCCGCGGCCACGCCAAGGAGCACCTGCTGTTGGTGCACGAGAAGCGGCGTCCATTTGGCTGCACGTCGTGCGACAAGCGGTGCCGCACGCGCGCGTTGCTCGCCGCGCACGTGCGTGCCGCGCACGGGGGGGAAGGGGCGGGGGGGGTGCAGCCGGCGGCGCCGGGGGGGGCCCCCACCCCGCCGGGGGGGGCGCCCGCGTGGGGGCGAACCCCGCCCGCCTATCGGCCGCTCTCCACGCCGGTCGCCTCACGGTAGGACGTACAGGGGGGGGTGGCAAGTGGCGCGAAGTGGGAAGCGAGTGAGCAGTGACGCCGAGGGTGCGCAACAGAACAACACGAGGACGCCCCGACCACCGAGGATGCCTGGAATCGCCTTACAGTGGGGTGGCGCAACGCCCAAAAGAGACGGGGCCCCATCCCCGTCAGCACCGTGCCGCCCTGCCCCACCGCGCCGCCCACCTCCCGGCACCCCCGTTGCGATCGTTGCCGCCGCCGCCGCTGCGGAAAACACCAAATGGTCTACAGACGCCAAACTAGGGCACCAGGGCGTTGACACAGGCGCCCGCGGGGTCAACGGGGGGGAGGCGCTGCGCGGGGCGGGGCACCAAAACCCCGCCGGCACGTGTGCGCCGCAACCGTCTGGGGGGCGTGACGGCCGCGATGGAGCGCGGCGGCCCGCGGCGGCCGGCGAGGCAGACGCGACGCACGGCCACGGCGGTCGCAGCCGGCGGCCCGGCGGCCGCCGCCGACGGAGATCAAACGGCAGCCGCCCTCTCAAGAAACGGGCTGCACCGTGTCGTCGGATCAAGCAGGCAGCTTGGACAACCGCAGTGATTGTGGCCGCGAGGCCGATGCGCGCCACAAGTTGTGGCGCGTTGCCACGTCTCCATTAGGTGGTGTTGTGGCCCACAACACCACCTAATGGAGACGTGGCAACGCACCTCGGGCGTCGTCCACCCCGGACGACAGCGCACGCCGCGTGCCAGTTGGAGCCACCTCGTCCGGCCCACAGCACCCACGCCAAGGAATATCTTTTTCCACACTCATCGGAAGTTGTATCGTGAAGCTCAGTCCCCTGCCTGGAACGGCGTACGAAAAATAGACTAACGAGCAATCGCCAGCCGCAGGGGAGTGGAGCCCACACCGACAGACCTTCCCCCTCCCGTGATGCAGGTGCGCACTGCTCTAAGAGTTACATACGCTACTCGCAGTGCGCCGACGGCCGATCACGCACACGACCCAACCACAGCAGACGATTCACTCCCTCCCGTGCTCCACGCTGCCAAAAACAAGCACACGCGCGGATCCCACACGCGCAAACACATACACGTTCGGACATGTCGCTCAGAAGGCAGAGACGGCCGCCTTCCCATTTTGCCCCTTGCCGCTGCCATCGGTGCCGCTCGCCTTCTTGACGCGGCTAGCCTTGGCGGCCTTTTTGGGCTTGGCGCCGGCAGGGCCAAGGAACTCCTGCAGCCGCTGCTGCTCGCGGGTCTCCACCAGCTTGGCACGGACGGCCTCGCGGATCTCATCGGTGCTCGCACCCGACGCAGCCATCATCTTGGCCAGCTGCAGTAGATTCTTGGGCGGGGGGCCCTGCTCAGACATGGCCTTAGGTGGCGGTGGCGGCTTGATGCCGGTCAGGTCCTCGAGGGGGAATTCGCGGCCGACAAACTTGAGCGCCTCCCGCGATGGAACGAAGATGACGGGGTCAAACTCCTTAGTCTTGGACTCAGCCATCCGCCGAAGCACGTCCTCCAGTGTGCCGACGTCAATCTCCAGGTCGCCCAGGGGCTCCCCGGGGTTGGAAGCGGCGAGTTGCGACCAGGATTTCTCCAGATCCCACTTGGAGAAGAAGAGGGGCACATTCTGCTGGTTGTTTTGGAGCAGAGTCAGGCCCTTGGCCTGGAAGACGGGAATGCCGCTGAAGTTGTCCACGGTCAGCTCCTCCTCCCCGTCGGCCGCGCCCTCCTTGAGCGCGTCTTCCTTGGGCGTGTCCTCCTTGGGCGTGTCCTCATTGGGCGCGTCTTCCTTGGACGCACTCTCAACGGGTGCGCTCTCCATGGGCGCGTCCTCCTTAAGTGCGTCCTCCTTGGGTGCGTCCTCCTTCGGCGCATCCTCGTTGGGCGCATCCTCGTTGGGCGCATCCTCCTTAGGCGCATCCTCCTTAGGCGAGTCCTCCTTGGGCGAGTCCTCCTTGGGCGAGTCCTCCTTGGGCGAGTCCTCCTTGGGCGAGTCCTCCTTGGGCGAGTCCTCCTTGGGCACGTCCTCTGTGGTCTCACCTTCCTTGGTCTCACCCTCCTTGGCGTCCGCAGCGGGCTGTGCGTCGTCCGCGTCCGGACTGGCGTCCCCGTCTGCGGCGGCCGTGGCCTCCTCCGAGGCGGGCGCAGCAGCTTCTGGTTCCGCCTTCGCCTCGGTCGGCTCCGACGACGGCTGGTCAGTAGCGGGAGTAGCATCATCAGCAGCGTCCGCTGGCGCTTCAACCTCAGACGCATCGGCCTTCTTGTCAGTCGCAGCCTCTTCGACGGCGGGCTTGGGGAGCGGCAGGCCGTCCTCGCCCACTGGCGGCATGGCCTTGAGCAGGACAACGGCGGCCTCTACCTGACGAAGCTCAGGTCGAAACTGGAAGGCAAGTGGCGCCTGCGGCTCCTTTTCTGGCACCTTGGCAGCATCCGCGTCGGCCTTGGCGTCCACTTTGGCGGGCTTGTCGTCAGCAGCGTCGTCGTCCTTTGGCTTGTCGTCCGCGGCATCGTTGTCTTCTGGCTTGTCGGCGGTGGTGTCATCATCCATTGGCTTGTCGACCGCCGCGCCTTCGTCCTCCGGCTTGTCAGCCGCCGCGTCTTCGTCCTTTGGCTTGTCGGTCGCCGCGTCGTCGACCTTTGGTTGGTCAGCCGCCGCTTCCTCGGCGCCCGGTGAAGCTTCAATCCTGGGCGCAGCCGCCGCCGCCTTGGCCGCCTGCTCCGCCTTCTTCAACGCCGCCGCCGTAGCGCTCGCCTCGTCGTCCAGGTACTGCTGCTGCGTGTCCTGCGCCAACGCAAACGCCTGCGTCAGGGACAGGGGCGCGAGGATGGCCTTCTCCCCCTGCGGACCATTCTCCTTTTGAATCCACTCGAGCGTCGCCTGTGCGTCGGTCGGGTCAAAGTAGATGGTGCACGCCTGCGTGCCGTCGTCGTAGGTGATGAAGAACGGCTGGCCCTCTTGGTCCGTCACGAGGAACACCGGCACCAAGTCGAGCTTCTTCATCATTTCTGGTCCTGGCAGCACATACATGGTCTGCAGACGCTCCAGCGTCGAGCGCGTCGAAACGAGCATGGTGGCGAGCTCATGCGCGTCTGGCGCCGCGGCGATGCCCTCCTCCAGCGCCACGACCGCATCTTCGTAGCGGTCCAGCTTCACAAGCGCCTGCGCCTTACGCTTGTGACCCTTCCACCAGGACTCATCGCATAGGATAGCGCTCTCCGCATCCTCCAGCGACTCTTGAAATTGGCCGGCCTGGAAGTGCGCGGCGGCACGGTTGGAGTAGAGCACCGCGTTGCCAGCATCCGCCTCAATAGCGCGTGTGTACAACCGCAGAGCTTTGCTGTAGGCGCCCTGGGCGAGGCTCTGGTTGGCAACCTCTTTGAGCTCGTTCACCAAGCGCGCCTGCTCAGTCATCTGCCAAGACCGAGGCCAGCAGACGGGGGTTGCAGCAAAACGTCCAGGCACGACAGGATGCATCGACCCATGAAGGCACACGTCGCACATACAGTCCCACGCAGAAGAAGCAAAGATAGAATTATCAGTCAATATCACATAGACGCTGCCACGATGGCCAACTGCCGCGGTGCGTACCACCTTCCACGCATAGCCGCGTCGCCCCGTGTTGACTCCCAACCGGAGACGGCTGAAGGCCTCACCACCCCACAGCGAGGCCAGCGGCAATCGCGAGCAAACATCAGGGACAATAGAACGACATGGAGAGCCCCAGTACCGCCACAGAGGCCTGGCGCTCGACGGAGATTGAGGCAGTCGCCGCGAGGACCAGCCCCGCCTCGCTGCCGAGAGACCCAACATACCTCAGCCTCCATCCGTGAGGAAACCCCCCTGGCACCCACTCAACACGTTGACGCCTTCCACAACAGGGACAAAGGCGACGAGCGCCGTCACTGCAACCGTCGCAGCCGGGACGAGCGGGCGCGGGAGGCGCGAGCGGCGAGTCGCACGGCCACCGGCGGCGACGTACTGCGCGAATGGGCAGAGGACCCTCGGGCAACGACAGGGCCCAATGGCCCACGCACTCCTGTCTTCAAATATCGCCGGCGGGAGATCAGAGTCGGGGTGGAGTGGAAGACACACGTGGCCGAGGTTTTGCAAACTCTGGCCCGCGAGGCACGTCGCTTCGACGATATGATTGGGTGCAGGGGCTTCCAATGCGCCATCCTTGGGCCGTCTACTTCCTACTTTTTTAAACAAGCGGCCATCTTTTTCCAGAGGCAGGACTGTGGCTCGCTTGTCTGCGATCGCGATGATCAGTCCCGAAGCCCATTCACTTCTGTTAACTACCAGCCTCGTCTTGGGTCCGAGACTGGTCCCGTTTCGGGTTTCCGGTCAACATCACTGGTGGGGCCGGCCCGAGCCAGCGCACGGCCGCGTCCAACCAGTCTTTGCATCGCCGTGCCACTGAAGAGCGCCAGGCTCGTGCCATCAGCACTATTTGGGAAACGGTCGTGGCGACCTCAGGCTGGGACTGACCGCTCGTCGCGGGGGGCTCCCCCGCGTCGCGAGCCGCTGTTCCTTGCTGGCAAGCACGTCGGCCACGAAGCCCACGGCCGCCTCGGCCACGGTTGCGTCGCGTCGTTCCACCTGCCTCCTACTTGTGGGGGCCCTCTTTAGAGACATCCCCTAGTACGCGGCTGCCGCAGCCCATTGACCGGCGACAACTGGTAGCCAACCGCCGCCACTGCAGTTTTTTGTTACGAGGAGGGGCGCTCCCGCATCGTCCTTTGTTGGTTCTTCCCACTTCCCCTCCGCTCCCTCGTGCCTGACGTCCCAACACCCGCGCACTTGCTTGTCCCTCAGACCTTGCCGCCCACGACCATGCGCAGTCCGCACGGACATCATGTCGCCACCTCGCACCCCACCGGGACGTCGTTGGTGGCTGGCGCGGCGCCCGTCGCCGCCGCCGACGGTGGCCGCCGCTCGTGGCTTCCCCGACGCCTCCGCCCGCCGGCGCTGCTGCGTCTAACCCGCCGCCCGGCGCTGGGGCTCGGCTGGGGAGGGGACGACGCCGGCCTCAGCTGCGCTGCGGTCGACGCCGCCGCCCCCGCCACTGTGCGGTCGACAGCCGTGGCGGCGTCGCCCGCCTCAGACGCAGTGGTCGTTGTGGCACGGGCCGACGCGCCTCCCTACCTCCACCGGACGGGCATTCTCAGCGGCTATCGCCTGGGCGGGTCGGCCCTCTCTGCCTTCCCCGCCCTCTTCACCGCTCACAACGAGGCCGGCAACGTGTGGACCATGCTCGGAGGGGTGGCCCTGGCCACCGCCCTCTACTGGTCGGCGGCGACGTCGGTGGCGGCGGCGGCGCCTGGGTCCCTGCCGCCCCTGGCGGCCGCCCTACCATGTGGACCGCTCCTGCCCTTTCGCCTGCTCTACGGCGCCGTTGCCGCCCACAACCCGGCGTCGGTGGGGTTGCACCTGTGGATTGGGCGCGGGGAAGGCTTCCGCCGCGTCTGGCGGTCGGCGGACGTGGCGCTCATCCAAGTCGCGAGCGTCGCCCTGGCCGTCGCCCTCGCCATGCCGCTAGTCGCAGAGGTGGGCGGCGTCACGGGCCAGGCGGGGCCGGGCGGCTGGGCGTGGTGGTGGTGGGCGTGGCTCTTTGCCGTCGGCGCGCTCTTTGTCTTTAACGTCGCGTCGACGATGGTTTTGCGGCGTGTGTGGACGATCAGCAAGGCGCGCCTGACGCGGGATATGGCGGTGCTCGTCGCGTGTTACCTCGCGCCGCTGGTCGCCCACGCCGCCTGGTGGGCGGGGGGGGGGGCGGCCGCCCCGCGTGGCGTTGGCGAGGTGGTCTTGCCTTCGGCCGCCGCCGCGCGGGAGGCTGCTGGGTGCGGGCTGGCTGCCGCCGCCGCGGTCGGCGTCGGCGGCCTCCTGTACGCCAAGCACTGGCCCGAGCTGTGGGCACCCGGGCGGTTTGACATCCTCGGCCACTCCCACCAGTGGATGCACGTCGGCGCGTTTGTTGCACACTATTTTCAGTGGCGCTTTCTTTCGGCGCTGCTGTTGCCTCGGGCTGGCGGGGGGGACTAACAGGGCGAGCTTTTTGTGGTAGTAGGAAGTTGGACGGTGTGTAGCACTGCGGGTCGTCGTCGCATATGGTGCTCGCTGCAGCGTTGGTGGTGCAGTGTACAGTTTTGATGAGAGTACAATGTGTTTGTTGGTGGTGACTCGTACAGACACGTACATCTTAGCAGTTGTTAGGTGCGTTACTCATAGAGGTCGGTCTAGGGTCCTCGCGTGATGGAAACAGAAGGACGGCATTTGTCGACCTATCCGCATACTACGGCCGGTGGCTATGCCAATGGGACGTTTGGTGTGGAATGGATGAGCGCGCATGCAACGCGCACGTATCGCGTGTAGATAAACAAGCAGTGCCAGAGGCTTCGCCGTACCGACAAGCTCCCCACGACCTACAATTGCATATCGCTCTGGGGGCGCACACAACAGCACACGACGGTATCTGCCCTCCCTCATATACTGGGCACATGCTGCCTAGTCCGTCGCCGACTTCATCAGCCCCCTGTTGGCACTGTTGAGGACGTTCTGTTCCCTCTCGACAGGCGAGAAGGGCTCCTCCACCCCGTCCGCTGCGCCGAGCAGAGCCTCCACCTCCTCAGTCTCACCTCGCAGTGTGCTACCGACGCCGCCAGCGGCCACCGACGTGGGGGACACGACATCGTCGAGGCGCGCGTTCTTGACCACCGCTGTCGCCGTCACCGCGCCGGTGAGTGACGTTGCTTCCTTCTCCCGCCGCGCCTTGTCGAGCTTGAGATGTGTGTACGCAAAGACGCCCGTCATGGTGAGTACGATGCCGGCCACAGACTTGACGTCCAGCGGGCGGCCAAACAGCAAGAAGTCCTGCAGGTTGGTAGCGAATACGAAGTAGAGTGGCAACCACAGCGGCACCAAGACACATACAGAAGAGACGGGAAACAAATAAGTAGAGCAGACACAATAAAACTGACAGTGAATATGTTCGGACGCGTCAGAGGGAGCGCGACGCGGATGAAAGACAAGCTCGCAAGAGCCAGCTCAGCAACTGTAACCCAAGGCATGGCAGCCGAGTCACTCCAGCGGTCGTGACTGGTCCACTTCTTGCGGAGGAAGCAATCTACACAAGCCGCCAAACAGAAAATGAGCCCCCTCCTTCTCCATGCAACCCACCCGTACCCACAACGTACGCTGACAAGGATGAAGCACGTCTTGAAATGCCCCAGCGTGTTGTAACTGACGGCCGAGCTCCGTCCGATCACCCAAAAGATGCTGACGTTGACCAAGAACGCCATGGTCCCGGTCGCAAGGATGGCCCCGAGGTTGGAGCGCGTGAACTCATACTCCCAAATGCTCGTCGCACTGCCGACCGACCAGTTATCAAACAGCGGCACAAAAGGGAGGATGAAGAGCGCTGACAGCGGCGCCGTGTACAGCTGCAACTGCAGCGCGGAGCAGTCGAGCGACTTTTGGAGGGAGCCCGCCCCAATCTGGTAGCAGCTGGTCACGAGTACGCCTGCCACCGCAAAGAGAGTGCCAACCATATTCAACCGAAAGTCCGTGGCCGCCGTAAACACCACACCGGCGCATACAGGGACGAGTGCCAGCTTGAGGGGCCCCTCCAGGAACTTGGCAAAGAAGAGCGCCTCAATCACTACCACCGTCGGGGTCGTCATCACCTTCATGACTTGGTAAAAGCCCACCGAGTTGTACTGCAGGCTCAGGTTGGTGAGGACCACAAAGCCCATGGAGCCCGCCGCAAGCTTGGCAACCGGCTGGAGCGGCAGGCGCTTGCGCTCGAAGACGCGGAGGCCCACACACAACAGCAGCAGCACGTAGGTGGCAAGGAAGTGGATGAGTGTCAGCGTAGTGGCAAAACGGAAACCGTACTGCTCCATCACCAGCTTGTTGCCAATGACGATACCGGTGGACGACCCGAAGTTGAGCAGCATCGCCGCCGCCGTCGACGGGTCTGCCGCCGCGACATTGGCTCGCAGGCGACCGGCCAACGAGGACATGGTGCTCTCGCAGAAGTCACGCGAGCAGCGGCAATGGTGACGGCAGCGTCGGTGTGGTGGCACAAGAGGCAGGTGGGAGGAGATGTGGGAGAAGACGTCCGTGTACCGCGGTGTAGAGTTGGACGACAGAGGGTGGTAACGGTTTTGGTTCGGGTCAGTGGGGTATTGTTCGCCACTGCCGCTCGAGGCGAAGTCGCGCTGTTCGTCCGTCCGCAGCTGGGATGGAGATCGCGGAAGAGTACGGGTATACACCCGCTCTCACTACGCCGGGGAAAACAAACGTCCCAGTCAAGACGCGCTGGCCACTCAGATTGTGTGCGGGGTACGGCGCCGCAGAAGTCCACGCCTGTCCAACGAACGGGGCAGGTGGAGAGGTGGCCGCAGTCCGCCCCACGAACAGGTCGTGCCCAGCCCTGACGTCACGCCCCACACAGCTGGTCAGCCACGCGCACCCATCCCACAACGTCTATACCCGCCATCAGACCAAGGGGAGGAAACAGACGTCACCTACTCCCCCCCCCCAGATGTCGCTGGGACGGCGGATGGCCCCAACCGCCCCTCCCGGCCCCTTTGCTGGTCACCACCAGCGCTGCCGCATAATCGAACACACCACCACCAGACAGCACGGCTGCTGGTCCCACCACCGCCCCCGCAGGCCCCCCGCCGTGGATCCCAGTGGCGCCACAAAATTTCATCCCACGACGGCGGCGCCCTGCGTCACCACGACCGCCAAGAGCGGCATCTCGTCGGCAAGACCGCAGTGCGGCGCGCGCCACCTGCCATCATGAAGCGAACTCCCCACCTCCCGCTCCGCCCCCGCACACTCCGATCTGCACGCCGAACACCCCCTGGCGACACAGAGAGTACCGAGGAGGCGGGTTCGCTCCAAGGTAGAGCGGTGGACTGTCCACAGGCGCCCGCGCCACTCCTGCCAACCCGCAGCATCTCTGCTCCGTGATACTGGCAACCCGTTGACGCACCTACCGCGCCAGTGGGTGCCTGACGGAGGGTGGGAGTGGCTCGAATTCAAACCGGCGATGAAACCCCGACCGTCCCCCCCCCCCATCACGCTAGTGAGCAGAGAAAAGTCGGAGAGGAACAAGGTGCCGTCCGCCGCGCTGCTGACGCGCCCGTGCTGACACGTCCGCAGCGAGAGGGCGAGAGCATGCCAGGACTGCTCCATTGGCACTGTGCTCCTTCCGACTGGCCCCTCCCAGATAGCCCGTATTGGACCTGCCTGTACAGTACAGTGAGTCCTCGGTTCGTTCAGCCTCTGAGTTGTTCGTCTGCCCAGGGTATCGAAAAGTAGCACTAGAATATAATTATCTGCTCGTCTCAATTCTACCTCCGTACATAGTTGATGACACTTTTCGTTTATCCATCATAATTTGAGTACAGATTCTGACTGTCGTTGTGAGCATGTCGACGGTCTTCGCGATCGGCTGAAGGAGGTGACTTCAATACTACTCGGAAGCAAAAGAAGTAGCTTATCACCCAGGCAGGAGAGAAGCTCTCCATAATCTACTCCCCCTGGGGCCAGCTGACCAGAGGGCCAGCTGAGTGGTTCGCCAAGACATCGTGGGCATCACACTGACCTTTTCTTTTTCACTGTTGTAGTGGAGTTATCGTCGGACTGCTGACCACTCACGCTTGCGGTGGATACCGAACACCACTGTACAGTACTGCTCTCGCTTCTGCGCAACACCCGACCAATGTTACCAAGACGGATGGATGCGTAGCCGCGTACCAGCACGAGCGCGCCGTGTCATGGTCATCAACACTGGGACGGCGCGGGCACAGGGGCGGGCGCCGCAAACGGCAAAGGTAATAGGCATTCGACACAAAAAAACCAGGATGTTGGAGGTGAAGGAAAAAAAATAGACGGGCAAACGGGAGAGAACACCACGTCACATGGTCGCAGGTGGGAGTTTGGGCCACTTGGGGTAGATGCACAACTCGTCCTCGGTGTCAAAGAAGATGAAGCCGTGCTTGACCAGGCGCTCCTGCTTGGCGTTGGCGCCCTTGACCCAGTTGGCGTGGAGAATGTACAAGTTCGGGAAGCGCTCTAAGATCGTCCCCGGCGGGCTGTCCCAGATGTTGTCCGTGATGCCATTGGGAAACCGGTGCCGGTCCAGGAGAATCGTCGTGGCACCATTGACGACGCACTTGTCCTCCCCTATTCGGTGTTCGCCCTCCTTGCCGCAGGCACGCTCCCAAAAGTGGGGCTGCTCTGACATCTTTGACCGCGACGCAAATTTGATGATCTCGCCAAAGAGCGCGATGGTGGCCGGGTTGGAGTGCGCCAGGTAGAAGCCGGAGTTGATGCGCCGTCGCCCGTTCATCGGCTCGTTGTCAGGCGCGTTCGTTTGGATGTTCAGGTCACCCGGTGAGGCATGCATGAAGGCCAGGGGGTTGCGGAACCACACAATGTCGCAGTCCGTCCACACCACGTCGAAGCCCGCCTTCAGGAGACGTAGAACGACGCGCGACTTCATCTTGGTGAGCTGCTTGAACTGGTCCGATCCATAGTCAGCGTCGGCAATCAACTTAGTGTCGAGACCCTCAAAGATGGTCGTCTCGTAGTAGACGGGCACGCCGCGTTTGTACGCGTACTTGTACAGCCGCGCGTCGAGCGCCGCAATCACAAAGTTGGTGACCCCTAGGTGGCGCATGTTGCACACCCAATTCATCATGATCGACCGGTACCCGTAGTTGAGAGCCGACAGGATGATCGTGTTGTTGATGATGACCTTATCAATGACACTCTCCATCGTCAGCGGCAGGCCAAACGGCGGCGGCTCTGTCGCATTGGGCGGTGGCAACACGGGGATGGAGAAGTCGTCCTTGGTCTCGACAGAGATCATGCCGCAGCGGATGACACGGCTACCGTTCTTGACCACCGGATCCGTCTGGGTGTTGCTCACAAAAGAAGAGAACTCGCAGTTGCAGATGCCCGGCCGCTTCCGCTTCAGCAGACACATGCCGGTCGGCTCAAGGCACAGAGAGAGCTTCCACGGTGCAAACAGCACGTTGCCCATCTGGTTGGTATAGGTGCCGTAGTGCAGCGACAAGTAGATGTTGATAAAGAGCTCAAACTTGCTCTTTTTCCCCTCAGACCAAAACTGGCCCAGCAGCCGCCGCCGACCACCAGTCGCCGCGGGGGCGGCCGCCACCGCAGGCGCTACCGCACCACCAACGCCGCCCGCCACCAGATGGTAGTCGTGCCGCACGTGGACGGTGAGACACGTCTCCGAGACGTCCACCACCTGCCGCCGCCCAGCCGAGATGGTCTCGTGCGTCAGCCAGTTATCGTACTTCCCGCGCCCAAAGATAAAGTGGGGCATGACTGGGTCAAACAGCCGCGGCCCGTCCGTGTTCCACGCCCACACGTCCATGCCGCCGTACGTGTGTAGCGTACCGGTCGACAGCACGTGTTCACGGATCTTAGTGTTGTACTCGGGCGAGTCCTCTGGCACGTCCGTCGGTAGCGCGTCAACGTCGTACCGAGCGCCGACGACGAGGAAGTGCTCAAAGTTGGACACGACCTTGCGCATCGTCTGCACAAAGTCATCAAACAGCAAAATGTCACCGTTGATCACCACTGTGACGGTGGCGTCCGAGTTGTTGGCGCGGTGGATCATCGAATTGAACAGCGGCACGCCGAGGAAGTTCTTGTCGACCCGCTTCTCCACGTTGAGGCCAAACTCCGCCGCCGCCTCGTCGTAACCCGTCTCATAGCCGAGTAGCGTCACGCGAGGCTTGGGCTTGAGGCGGAGCCACGACTTGATGGCGCGTTCGTTGTTGGCCTTGTCCTCCCCGACAAATGGCTTGGGCGCCGAAAAGATCTCAAAGGTCATCTTGTCTGCCCGGTCGGAAAACTCCCCCATCGCCGCCCCACGCGACAGGCCCGGCAGCAGCGAGTCGGCGCCCATGCTCAGTGCCCCTCCCGCGCCGAGGCCATCACCGGCGCCCAAACTGCCGGCCCTCCACTCCACAAAGGAGAAGGCCAGCAATGCGGCCGACCACAAGAATAACCAGGTCGACAGGCTGTGGCCGCGTGGCACCACGGAGGAGGAGGAGGAGATGGGTTTGCGGCTACCGCCGCTGCGCACACTGCCCCCCAGCGCCATCGCCGACCCACCCACGGTATTGGAGGAGCCGCTGGTGACGCGTTGCCTCGAGCTACGCCCCCCATCTCCCTCGGCGCCGAAGCGCCGTCCTCTTGGTACCGCCGTCTTGGCGGTGCCGGCACCCACAGCCAAGTCGCCCCCAGCGTCACTCTTGCGGGCGCCGACCACAGCCGGTGGGGCAAGCAAACGTGCGTGGGGCGAGCACCGACGGCGTACCGGTAGTGTGTGTAGGGGGGAAAGCGCGGTGGGAGCACGGCCTGCAGGGACGACGGTCAGCGTCCCCTCCCAGCCACGGACGCAACACCCGGGGTCGCACGGTGTAGGATCGACGAGTCCCACGCCCACGCGCACCGAGCGACGGCCTACCGGGCCAATCGAGCCGCCTATAGTGGTGGTGGGGGGGATCCGCAGCAATGCAGCTGTCAGAAGCAGCGGCGAAGGCAACGACGACGACAGCAGTGACGATACGCAATTGAGGGAACCGCCTGGCTGCCGGCAAGAGGCCCGTGACTTGGAACACAGCCGCAGTGGCGGCGGCTGGTGACCTAGCAGCGCCCCACTCACAGGCGGCTACGATCGGGGTGGTGGCAACGTGAGAGAAATCCAACAGCGGGGAATCATTTGGCCCAGACCGCCGCACAAGGGGGGGGGGGGGGAAAGGGGGGGGGGGGGCCCCCCCCCCCCGCGCCCCCCCGGGCCGCCGGCGCCCCAGGGGGGGGGGGGGGGGCCGGGGGGGGGGCGGCCC
>Ga0115030_1000813_pt1 | contig 13532 bp, 14 predicted proteins | sample SidtaG_4_FD_87174 | JGI IMG/M metagenome (GOLD analysis project Ga0115030, IMG submission 87174) | Marine algal microbial communities from Sidmouth, United Kingdom - Sidmouth_Male1 metaG | ecosystem: Host-associated > Algae > Red algae > Unclassified | place: Sidmouth, United Kingdom | collected... | reverse complement strand
GGCTGCCACCGCCGCCGCCGACGCGGCCGCCACCGCCGCCGCCACGCCGGGGGGGGGGGCGCCCGCGGGCGCGGGGGCCGACCCCCCGCCCCCCCCGCCCCCGCCGCCGCCCCCGCCCCCGCCCCCGCCCCCCCCGGCCCCCGCCCCCGCCACCACCCCCGCGCCTCCCACGCCACGGTACCTGCCGAGCCACCCGTGCTGCCCCAGATACACGCGCCGCAACCGCCGGTCCCGTGGACGCCACTACCGTTATCGGTGTTGCAGCCGCCGCAGCGACAGCGGTCACGGCAGCCGCGGCCGCTGCGGCTGCTGCCACCACCCGCCTGTCCCCCCGTGCGGCGCATGCCGACGCTTCTACGGACGGACGTGGATGCAGCGGGGAGCCCCCTTTCGACTTATATTGAGTACGGTAGCAGACAGCGAGCGGGCGGGGCCTGCCCCCAGTTTCTATGCGCTGCTCTTCCCGGTGGAGCTATAAATGTACATGTGTGCTTCTGACTCTGCGCCCCTTGCTTCCTCACTCTCTCTCGCTCTCCCATGCTGATGAGTGTGAGTCAGAGGCCTCACTGGCCTCGCTGTCAACGGCACTCACAACGTCTGCACCAGGAGGCAGCTGAGGACCATTGAGGACCTCCTCGGCTGCCATCCCACCCTCTACACCGACGCAAACCCGCATCGCCAACCCCCGCAGCTCGCTCCTGATCCCCACCCCCGCCATAATCGCCCCCCCCCCCCCGCTCTCCCCGTCAATGCCAAGGAGCTCATCGTCGCGGACCGCGACGGCGTCACCCCCGTCTCCACCACTACCACCACCACCGCTTCCACCAGCGCCACCGCCATCACCCCCATCACCCGCGTCGCCCATATCGACCTGGGCCTCCGCCGCGCGGGAAAGCCAGTTCGCACAGATGCACGCCTTGCGCTCGCAGTGCTTGACGACGGTCGAGTGGAAGACCTTGACCACTGGACGGTGGTTGGGCTCGTTGCCCGCCGCACCGGGCATCATCACCCGCAGGTTGATCATCGCCGCGAGGGTCCTCATCTCCACTATAAAGTGGTCCTGTCACAGATGGGTGAGTTGTGTCTTGAACGCCTTGTTGAGCGAGTGCCTGCTCTCGGCGCACGCCAAGCGGTGCTTGCGACACAGTGACGGGTACTTGTTAGCGTCAAAGACGCACGAGTATTTGTGCTGGTCCCCGACGTTGTGCAGGCTGTCAGAAAAGCAGTGACACCTGGAGGTGTTGAGCAGCCACGGGAGCCGGCGCTGCGCGTTACGGGCTAGCTGACAAGCCGCGTCAAAAAACACGACGTGGGGCAAAAGTGGGAAGCGTTGAACCAAGGTGGCCAGCGCGTGCGCGGGGCTTTCGGCCTGGTCCAGGAAGTTAAATCCCACAAGCAGGACGCATGGGCAAAGGAAGTTCTCAACGCCAGGCATGAACCCATCCGACGTGATGTAGGCGTGCCGGCAGTTGTCAGACCCCAGCACGCGGTCGAGCTCCCGCTCCAGCGCGTTGGGGCCGGCCGCCGCCTTGGCCGCCCGGTCGGCGTTGACCTTGTCCGTCTTCGCGTCGGTGATGTAGGGCCGCACGGCGTCCAAGTCCGGGAAGAAGTGGCCGGTTCGCGTCTCGAGCGCTTGCGCGACGGCCCTTTTGACGGAAAAGCGGCTCGCGCTGAGCAGCGGCGACGGCATCACGGCGGAGGGCTGCACAGCCGCCTACGCGTTGTATTGCTCTACTGACGCATCCTTCCAGTCGGCCTCAAAGGTCAGGGAGACGGGGGACGCCAAGGAGCGCCACTTGGTCTCTCACAGCGTGTCGACGCCCTGAGTATAGAGGAGCAGCGCGCCAATGGCGCGCAGCAGCAGCGGGTCCGCGTCTTCGTCCTTGCCCACCAGCCGCAAAAATGGCCACACGATCGCCACTGACTCAACGGCGCCGGCCGCTGACGACCACCCGCTGGTGGGGGATGAAACGATCAGCTGCTGCGCCAAGTCCCTGACGGCGGGCCTGTCGAGCCCTGCAAACGCCCTGACGACCGGCTCCGCTAAAAACGTGTGGAAATAGTGCCGCAAGATGCCCCACCGCTCCCACGTGGTGGCGGCGTCGTCCGAGCCCTCTACAGCCGCGTCCACTGCACGGCACTCGTAGATGACGGTGCCGCGGCGCGCCGCGAGTGCCGCGCGCAACTGCTCAACCGAGGCAACTCCATTGACCCCGGGCGGCCGCTCGTCCACGTCTGCGTCGCTACCGCCGTTGCCCCCCCCCTCCGCTCGGACGCTCGGCCGACGCACCACGGCGGAAATCTGTAAGAAAGAGAAAAAAAGGGCACCGCACGCCCAACGGACGGTGGCCGGGTGGGAGGTGACGTGGCCTGCGATCTGTTCCACAGGGTTGAGCAGCCCTGCCATTCTCAACGACGAGAGCGCCTTGTACTCCTCCTTGGTCAGACGCACGGGCTCGTCAAAGGCGGCAGCCTTGCTGCGCTTTCTCACAGCGGAGCGCGCGGCCGCCGAGCTCAGGCTGCAGCCGATGTCGACGTCCATCCTCGTGGTGCTCAAGTCCGTGGTCACCTTGATCAATGGCTCGGACTGGTGCATCATCACGGAGATAACCTTCCTGTCCTGGACGACCACCTTGTACGGCCGCAACGGCGACGAGTAACACCGCCCGCAGCGAAACAGGGAGGCCGGCACGATCAGTGTGCGCGAGTAGCGGTGGATGATCGCCGTGATGGTTTGACGGGAGAAGCTGTTCCTCCCGGCCGGCAGCGCCTTGGTCACCTCCAACAGGAAGCACAGCACTCTTGCTGCAGACGACAGAGTGCTGGGACCGGAAAACACCATCTGGGCCACGACTTCGACAAGAGTGCGTGTGAAAACCGTCTGCGTCGTGGACTTGAACAGCCCGTGCTGCGCGCCGTCAAAGAAGACGACCGTCCCGCACACGCACTCCCAATGGTGCATGCTCACAGAGACGCGACCGCGGAGGGTGCGTAGAATGCCGCCTGAGTACTTGGTGGACGTCGCCTGGTAGCCCTCCCCGCACTTAAAGCACGTCTCCTCGTACAGTACGCCATCCAGCAGAGGGATGCCACCGTCAGTGGATTGATCGGCGATGCGGTCGTACCTCCCACATGCGTCAAGGTCCCTTTGACATGGCAGCATGTTGCGGGCCCCCCGCCAGCGGGACGCATCCGAAAAGCGCGCGTCCGCCTCGGATTGGGCGGCGACTCGGGCCCCTTCCTCCAATGGCCGCCGCCGCTTGCGGCCTAACGGCTGCGACAGCAGCACGTCCGCGTCGTGGAAGGTCGCAGGAGCGCCAGCGCCGCCCGCGAGCTCGGCGGCGAGCCAGGCCTCCTCGCACAAGTCGTTGACGGCCTTGGCATGCTTGCACTGCCAGTGGTCGTTGCAGCTAAGACTTGTGCACGCCGCGCGCATTACCCGCCGCCTCTTGGCCCACTTCTTGCCGACGCGGGGACGCACGGACACTGCACTCCACGAGCCGCTGCACAACACGGCAAAGATGCCCCACTTCTTCTGCGTCTTCGTGGCGTCGAACACCTGCTTCTCGTCCGTGGCCGGCGTTGAGGAGTTGTCCAGTACGGGGTACCTCTGGAGAAGGGCGTTCAGGGTCGGCTCGATGAACCTCGGGACCAGGGACTCGATGGCCTTAACAAGAGCGCGGGCGTGCAAGCACTTTGTTGGCTTGCACATCCACTCCCGCATCTCCAGCGACTCAGCGCCACTGCGGCCGCCGCAGGAGCACAGGCAGATACGGCGGCCGCGTGAACGCGTCAGCGACGTCACCACCGCGCGCTCCCCCTCGCCAACGACCACCGCAGCACCGCCGCCATCCGCCGACAGGCGATAAATGGGGAATAGGGCGGCCCCAGTCCGCTCCCCACCGCTGAGCACCACCACAAGCTCTACCGTCATAAGGTCGGCGTACCGGTTGTTCGCCGCCAAGGCGCCCGGCCTGCTGTCGGGCTCGTCCGTTAGGGCGGAGCTCCGGGCGGCCGCTCCGGAGCCGACAGCTGGGCCGCCACCGCCGCCTCCGCCGCCACTGCCGCCATCGTCGTCTCCGCCGCCACCGCCGCCACCGCCGCTCCCGCTGACGCCGCCGCCACCCCCAGCCCCTACGCCCCCCGCGCTCTCACCCTCCCCTGCGCCGCCGCGTGCGTCGCCGGTGTTGTCTTCGAAGAGGTGGACGGCGCCCGCCTCGGATGACAGCTCCGACGACGAGTTCTTGACGCGCGGTTGACGGCGGGCACGAGAGGGACGTGGGCGGGAGGTCGTGGGACGCGGACTCTTCCGGCGCGGCGGCCGAACTTGGTCGTTCTCCGCGGGAGCAGGCTGCCGGAGAGCGCTAGCAAACCGTGCCCCAACAGCTTCGTAGAGAGCACTTGGCAGCTGGGGGGGGTGACCGGCGCCGCAGTGCCGCGCCACCAGGTCCATTGCCCCTTCATGTGGGTCCTCGTCCGCCGACATGGCGGCCCTTGTACGGGTGGCAGCTGAGCCGTAGGAAGGGGTCGGGGGATAGTGAGGGTGGAGAGCAAGGGCGTCTGCTGCTAGGAGGACACAGGAGGATGTGTGGTGGCGTGCGGCCGCTCATCGACACTGTAAAGGTCGAAGACGCGGGTGGCAGCTGGAGGAGAGGGTCGTGCTGATGGCGGTGGGGCAGCAGGCAAACAACAGAGCTCAGCCCCGCAGCGAGACACAAGATATCTACTGTCATCGCCTGCCCTCGCTGTACTATCTGGAAGTAACTTACATGGCGCCGGGCCGGTGGAAAGAGCTAGCACCACCAGCCATTCTCTCGGCTGTACTTATGCATGGGGCAGCTGATAGAGGTAGCCCGTGACCAGGTCCACTGGGACACAGGACTGCACCGACAGGTTCGAGGCGGTCCTGCTCTCCTCAGTGCAGATGAATGGTACGAAAGTACAAGAGAGGTCATGGAGATCACTGCGTGTAAAGAGGGCGGTAAAGTATGCGAGAAGGAGCTACAGACACGGTGAAGAGACCATCGCTGCTAAACCTCTGCCTGTTTCCAGCGCTTCACTCAACTGGAACTGCGTATCCAAGAATTACCACATCAGCTTTCGGTACATCTGTGACCTAGACTCATACAGAACTACAGTCGTTGATCTCCGCCGAGGTGCATGCACCGGGGTTGTCTTGCGTCACCATCACAGTGGATAGCCAGTACCAGTGGGAGTCAAGAGACGACGGTCGGGATGCTGGCAACTTGACCGAGGTTGCTCGATGGATGTGCCACTTATCCCGCGTGGTGGCATGCTCACGCCGACCACACCCGATTGCAGTATGGCGGTCTGGAAGGGAGAGTATTTCGGGAGCCGTGCGAGTCTGAAATATTCCCACCATTGCAGAGACCACCACTAGTCTCAGGCACTGCTTCCATTTACCCACTGGGTAGCCTTCGCCCGGATATCCCTCTCCCTCACCGCCTCGATTCCGCCAGCTGGTCCATCGCTCTCCATACTCCGACTGATTGCTGTGATGATGTTCCGTTTATAAACCACCCGGCCCCCACTCATGTGAGCGTATAGTTGCCGTTCTGTTGGCCCCAGCGTTGGTCATAACCCGCTCCTCTGCCTCATGAAGGCGCTCATTTGGTACCCAATTCGTCATCCCAGCCGCCCCTGCACCAGTTTGGGGGTGCCAGCGACTTTGCGAGGGATCCAACATGACCGTCATTTTGCTCTTCTACTCAGGGGCACAGCTGGATCCCGTATACCTGGGGCACTAACCACCACCAACAGACCCCGGGCTGCCTCCCTGCCAGGCGTGGGTTAGGCCGCTCCAAAGCGGCAAGTGACTCCTGTTGCCCGCATGAAAGCATTCGAGATATTGGAAGGTGCGAGTGGTCATGTAACTTCAGTGCTGCTGTATTCCGTGCTCAACGTTGCAGGCCGATATAGGCTCTTGGGCAGGCTTTGTGCAGCATCTGTGCTGGGGTGACACGGCCGTCGGGAGGAGATGGGATGGACAGTGCCATCCGTACTTTCAACGCTCTCGTACTTAAATCCGTTCAGATCGATCTACTCTCCGGGTCAGATCTGATGGGAGATTCCGACGAACAGCCAATCACAGGGTTCCTCTTGCGCACGGCCCGTGAACGGCTATCAGCGCGTTGTATGGCCATCTCTATGGGCACGAACTCGAGTCCTTGTGCTGTCCAATAGCGATAGTCCACTAGCGCCTGACTGTCTTGTGAGGGTGGCCTCCTGTCACCTGTTGCACGCGTCTGCCGCTGCCACTTGGCCTCTTGGACATACAGCTACGCGGCTTTTACGCTACCATTTTCTTGCCAAGTTGCGGCGCCTACGAAACAGATCAGCGTAGGGCATGTCGCGTCAGCAGTCTTAGTAGGGGGGGGACCTCCTCCTTCTTTTTGATGCCCGAATGTTTGTTTCTCACTGCCACCAGAGAGCAGCTGTTTCCACCGCGACCGTTACTGCACCCTCCCGGCCAATGTTTTTCATACTGCTGTAACAGGCCGCCTCCAGTGACAAAGTTTCCCGGCGGCCTTGGCTATTCCAGAGTGTAACTTTCCTGCCTGCGGTGCGACCATATGCCCTGTCTCTGGACTGGTTGTCAGCGCAATGCGGTAACAGTGGACGGGCTGCCGCGTGGTTGCACCGCGCTTCCGGCCTGGCAATCAGATCATTCCTTCAGCTCTGCTCTCCAGTGATAAAGACAAAAATGAATGAAAGAAATATGTGTTCCCGTCCTCCCCGAACTCATGTCGTCTCTGGCAGAAAAGAGGTACATCCCACTAGTCACTCTCGCCATCCTCCCCCACCTTCATGACCGCCGTCTTCTCCCACAAAATAAAGCTTTCGTGCAGCTCACACATCGGTCGCGTGTCGCACGTCGCCGGCAGCTCCTTTGAGAAGCGGCGCTCATGGGGTTAGATGAGCCCGTGGACAATCACGACGTCAACATACACGGCCACCATGTCTGACGGCAATGGATGCCCTTGCAGCATTGTGCGCTCGAGGATTGTCTCCGCCTCCGCGACGGGAACGCCCGTCGGGCTGACCAACAGGCACGAGCCCGAGGTCGTGCAGAGCATGCTGCTACTCGTGTTGCCAGCGACGCCCACGCTGTCAGCACCGCCATTCGCCGTAGGGGGTGTGGCGCGGCGCGCCGTCGGCACGTCGACTCGGCGGCGCTTGGCTTCGGCCGCCTCAGCGCTCTCACCAGCTGGCGGCGCAGAGGAGACCGCCACAGCAAAGGCGGCGGCCTGCGCCGCAGCCGCGCGGGCTGTGCGGCGCACCTCAGCTGCCGACGGCTGACGGCCGCTCGTTGCGCGCGACGCCGGCGACGGGCGGCCTGCGGGCTTGGCAGGTGGTTTCACACCGCGGGCGAGGCTGCCGAGTACTTGGAGGGGTTTTTTTATTGACGCTGGAACAGCGTCAGGAAACGGGCTGACGGAGAGCACGCCGCATGCCGCCGGTGCGGGCGCAATGGGAAGGACGCGGGGCGCCGAAGTAGCAGGGATAGCGGCTGCCGCTCGAGCAGCAGCTCCTGCAGCCTTAGCCGCCGCCAGCTGTGCGGCGACCTCAGTCGCCGCCTCTGCCGACGACAGGTGCTCCGCCTTTTGCGCCATGTTGACGCAGTTGGCCAGCGTCCGCTGCGTCCGGGGTTCCTTATCGTGCAGCAGCATGATGCCGGCCACCAGCGTGTCGATTTGCCCCGACACGGATGGCAGCGCCTCGAGCGTGATGATCGTTTCGCCGTCGGCGTCCTGGGCGCGGCTCCTCTTAGTGGTGAGCGTGAGTCTCTCGGGCACAATGACTTGCAGGGGCCAGATGGCGTCCAGCTCGAAGATGACGCTTGGGTCCGCCGACAACTGGTACGGCCACCACGGCAGTAGGCAGAGCTGGATGACCTTCAAGCTGCACTTGTGCTCGGCCGCCACGACGCTGATCATGGACTTGAACGCGTCGCGCACGCGCTGCGCCTTGTGGCCCTTGAGCGCCAGCAGCTTGGTCAAGTGGCGGATGACCACCTTAGATGGTTTGATGACTGCGGGCGCCTCTTGGGACTCTATGAGTGCAGGGGGGGGCGGCGCGCCGACACCCGGCTGCACGTCCACAGGCCCGTTGTCGGCCTCAATGTTGTGGCCACCCTCGATGGGAACCAAGTGGTCGTCAAAGTCCGTGTCGCCGTACTCAGTCTCGACGCCCCCCACAGGAAGCACGCCGCCAACAGCGGGAACGTCGCGAACAGCGGGCGCGTCACCAACTGGGGGCACATCACCAACAGCGGGCACGCCACCAACAGGGGGCACAGCCCCCACGGGGAGCACCTCCGGGGAGCCGCTCGGCCGCGTCCTGGTGGCTGTGCCCTGGGAGCGCAGCAGCGAGTCGACGCATGGAGGACCGAGGACCTCGTCCAGCTCCTCGTCGGTGAAGGTGTACGAGGCGTTGCTTGGAGAGGCGCGAGAAGAGCTTGCGCCCGCGGTGCCGCTTGGCGTCGCCAACAAGGAAGAAGAAGGAGAACTCGCCAGCGCAGTCGCCGCCGGCGCGACCGAGCCGGCGCGCGGGGTAAGTTGCACACTAGGGTCGACAACCGAGCCGACCGGAGGGGGCACAACGTGTGCGACGCCGACCGGCACGCCGTCGTCTATGGAAGCAGCCGGGGGGCAGTCCATCGCCGCACCCGCCTTGACCAGCCCCTCCAGCGAGCGCCGCGCGTGCTGCAGCTGCCCCTCGAGACGGAGAATCTCGGGGTTGTTCGCCATGCCGGAGCCGTGGAGGAGCATTCGCTTGATGTCACCGACGTTGTTTCCCACCGACACGAAGACGCTCATGCGAATATTGGAGCAGCCTTGCTCGATGAGGCGTGCCGCGCCGATCACCGTCCCCGCCGCCTGGGAGACGCAAGTAGGCACCCGCGCCACCCCAGCCACAGCCGCCATGAATCCGCCCAGACGCAGGACCTCGCCGTCGGCGATTCGTACGGTGACGGGAGTCGCGCCGGCGCTGGCGCGGCTGCGCGTCGTCGCTCCCCGCGATGACACAGCAGGGGAGGTAGTAATGGGAGACGGGGGGGTCACGGCGGCCACAAAGGCACTAGCCGTCATTGTATTGGGAAGGTGGGGGGGGGAACGGGGGGAGGGGGGGGGCGCAAGGAAGTTTGAGAAGTGGGGTGGGAGGAGAGGGCAAGCAGAGACAATGTGGACGAGTAGGGTTGCGGTGGAGGACGGGCGCGGGTGGTGGTGTGGTCGCTGCACCCGAGCATCACCCACCAAAGCAGGTGTCAATATATACAGGCATGGTGAACGACCATGCCGCGGCAGCAGCAGACAGGCATTGCGCCAGAGACGCCGGGATAAGAGCGGTACAAGTGCCGCGCGGGGGACGGGGACTCCGAGATCGGGAAAAGAGACTAGATGCGAACAGCCCCCTCACCCACTGCAGGCAATGTACGCTCATGGAGCAACGAAGGACAAGAAAGACGCCACTCCCCACAGGGTCCTCACCATGGGCGGCGATTGGAACGTCAAGAAGCGCCAAACCGCCCCACGCGATGGTAGCCGCTAGAGGCGCCACGAAAGGCGCATAACAGCCCCAGGCGGGGCCCCAAGGGGCGCCAGCCGCCGGCGCGCGAAACCACCCCCCCCCCCCACAGCGCCCGCTGGCGGCGACGAGAGGGGCGCCCAACCGCACCAGACGCCGCTCCTTGCGGCGGCGGCCCCCGGCGCGCCAAACCCCCCCCCCCCCCACAGCGTCCGCTGGCGGCGACGAGAGGGACACCCAACCGCCGCAGACGCCGCTCCCAGGGGCGGTGGCCGCCGGCGCGCCAAAGCACCCCCCCCCCCACAGCGCCCGCTAGGAGCGACGAGAGGGGCGCCCAACCGCCCCAGATGCCGCTCCCATTTGCGCCGACCGCCGCCGCGCCAAACCAACCCCCTTCCACAGCACCCGCTGGCCGCTGTACGTACCGCTCCTCGACGACCACAGCGGCGGGAGAGCCAAAAAAGCGCGCCTGGTGAGGGCGCCAACCCCCATGGAAGCGCCGCGCGGCACCCCCCCCCATGGCTGCTGTCACAGGGTGCCGCGCCGATCTGGCGCGCTGCACAGAGCGCGCCGACGAATCGTGTGGATCTGGCATTTTCCAGTTACATGACATGTGGACCCCGTGGTTGAAGCGTATCTGCACATTGAATTGGAGGTTGGTGCCGTGATGCAACGACGACGCCCCATTGGACGGCGGCGAATGTCGATCATCGACATTCGCACCCTCGTTTATTTCATGTGTATAGCACCTGCTATACAATTGAGCGGCGGTCGACTGGAGTCAGCCTGGATCGCAACCTGGATGGCTGGGATCGGTCTCGATCTCATGTGAAGATCGCAGTCGATCTTCCAGACGATCGACATTCATGGAGTCTGAAAATATTGTCAATTTTGTTGACAAATGATTGCTGGTGTCAATGTCAACCCCGAGAAGCTTCCAGCACCGCCGCCCCAGGCTCGCCTCAAGGGCCCAGATCTACTGCGACGCCCTGGTAGCTCACAGCCCAGGTCCTGTCCCGGTCACCACGGTCGTCCCCGCGGTCGTCACCGTCACCCCCGTCGACACACTCACTGTACAACGACGATGGCGCCCCGCCCCCACCGCCTCGCGCAAAGGAACCCACCAGATCCTCCGGCGCGGCAGCGTCATCGGTCATACGGGCTCATTTGGCCGCCGATCCAGGCCATATGCGACTGTCGGCAATGCACCTCCCCTGCCAATGACACCTTGCCTGCGCCACGACCAATCAGAGAGCGACAATCCACAATTCCGGGCCCCACTGGCGGGGCAATACGGGCTTAGGGGGCCTCTTTTCACCGGCCGCTGTTGGTAAATTTTGGCCCCTTTATGTGCAATTTGGAAGATCCAGCAACGGCCTCTACGGCACTCTGGCGGGGGGTTCTCAATCGTGACAGCCGCCAAATGATTGGATGATCTTTCGCTGTTAGCTCATACCGCACCAATGAAAATCGTTCAAGAGATGGGACAGGGAAAAGAACATCGGTCCAGCCCACACCTGCAAGGACCCCGCGTTTGTCCCCACATCGGACCGGATTCGAGGGTGCCAGCTCACGCACGCGCGCGCACGCTGGCTCTCCATCCACGCGACCTCGACGCCTGCGCCCACCCGACCGCGGAGCGGCGTCTGCATTCGCAGAGCGGCATCCGCCTCCCCACGCTCGACCCACTACCGCGGCGCCAACACCAACGGCGGCCCGTACCCGGCAATATTGACATGTGTTACGCCCCTCGAAAATATTGCCCTGACGGGCCAACCCTCCGCACCATCTGACCTCGTTGCACTTCCCCTCCCTTTCCACCCCCACGGTATCCCCTTCGTCTCCGCATTGTCTCCCCTCCTTCTTCTCGCGCTCTCCCTGTTTCCGCGTTCCTCTTCGAGGACAACCATGGAGAAGGACGCCAACGGCCGACCGCTCCTGCGCCTCCTGATGTGCGGCTTTATACAAAGCTTTCCAGCTATTGAGGACAACGACGAGGACGAGTACTTTCCGCTGGGAGACTCGTCGCAAGATATGCTCGAGCAGGCCGGGAGCGCCTACAACGACTACATTTCCAACCAAGAAGCGGGTGACGCCTCGGTTGGCGCAACCCCCGGAGCGACGCACGACGACGGCTACGACGCGAGAGGCGGTTGGCGGCCCGACAGCGCAAAAGGTACCAGTCGGACTGCGCTGCAACCTGCACGCGCCAAGAGCCCGGGAGTCGAACCGACATCGTTTGTGCTCTCCAAAGCGCCACCAACAAGTCGCTGCCGCCGAACCAAGGCGGCCGCAACGACTGCCGCGACGACAACCCGCCCAAGAAAGCCGCGTGAGCCCACCAAGATGGAGCGACCGTACTCCATGCAGGCGCTCGTCACGATCTTCGTCTCTGAGCTCCGCGTGGCCGTCGACCTCGACGCGCGTATGGGCGCCGACGATGTGCTCGAGGGTGGTTGCGTCCACGGAGCCAACGTCATTGGCTTTGTCGAGGCTTTCGACCCAATCTGCTTCTGGACGGCGCTGCTCAAGCGCAAGGTGGCCGCCTTGTGCTCCTGTGGCGTCGTCATGGGCAGCGACTCGGCGGCCACGGTGGAGCACGCGCTCGAGAACGTTGAGATCTAGTGGAAGCGCAAGATGAACTCTACTTTTCGCCACGCAGCGGCGCTGCTGGCGGTCTGCCGCTTGATGTCGGCTGCGTTGGGCACCCAAACGCCAGAGGCATTGGTCAGAGTGATGCCGGCCTTGCGCGGTCCGGACTTCGTAGACGACGACAAGCGCGAAGAGACAGTCGTCCACCTAGTGGGAAAGGTGGGCAGGTGGATGAACATCCCGCTGTACGCCATCTCCTACGACAAAAACTGGTCGCCGGCTATCGTCCGTCCGGGTGGGAACCCGTACGAGCTGGCAACGTGCTGCCTCCCATCTTGACAAACCCAGCCTAGGGGGTGCCCGCATGCCAAGGCAGTCAACACGTTCAACCGAGTCGAGGCGTCGGTGGCTTCGGAGGCGGCGGCGGCTGCTCAAGAGGCGTTGCGATTCGGGCCCAACGGTGTGCTGAACGATATGGGCGCCCCGGCGCCCGCCGAGCCAGTGGCCGCCGCTCCCGCCGCCCCAGTGATGCCCTCACCGCCTCCGCGCCCTTTTTGTGCCCGGGAGATGGTATTCATGAGCTATAAGTCGTTGAAGCCGGCTCGCAAGCCATGGGTATATGACAAGAACAAAGGCAAGCGTGTCCAATGGGCACTGGAGCGGCATTCATGGGTGGAGGAGTGGTCATTTGTCTTCTCTACCGACGAGAGCTCTTTCGAGGTCCGCCGCCCCACCCATGCTCGCTTTTGGCGCGTGGAGGGCGAGCGCTACTCCCCTACCTGCCTGAGGCCCTCCTTTAAGAGCGGGCGCCAGTCGGTGATGGTGTGGGGCGGCGTCTCGGCGCGCAGTCGCCCCCCGCTGTACCGCGTAAAGAGCTCGATGCAGTCCGACCAGTACGAGGAGGTGCTCGGAGACCTGGTCTACCACCACGGTGTGGCCAAATTTGGGTCTCCTGGCGGTGCCTGGCTGCAGGAGGACCTGGCTCCCTGCCACGCCTCGAAGCGGTCGAAGGCAGTCAAGGTGGACCTGGGCTTGAACTTCCTCCCGTGGACGGGTCAGATCCCGGACCTGTGCCCCATAGACAACGCGTGGGGGGAGCTGTGCAGGCGACTGCGGGAGCGTGCGGTGGCACCCACGAACAAGGAAGACCTGAAACAGGCGCTTTGTGAGGAGCGGGAGGCCATGCCGGCCGACCTCTTCACCGCCCTCGCGGAGTCTATTCCGCGTCGGGTGGAGGCGGCCATTGAGGCCAAGGGTTGCGGCATCAAGTGCTAGTCCGTCTGGGGGGGGGGGGGGGGGGGGGGGGGAAAAAAGGGGGGGGGGGGGGGGGGGTGCACCACGGGGGGGGGGGAAAACCAACCCTGCCAACCACCCAAGTACGTGACCCCTCC
>Ga0115030_1000810_pt1 | contig 13542 bp, 19 predicted proteins | sample SidtaG_4_FD_87174 | JGI IMG/M metagenome (GOLD analysis project Ga0115030, IMG submission 87174) | Marine algal microbial communities from Sidmouth, United Kingdom - Sidmouth_Male1 metaG | ecosystem: Host-associated > Algae > Red algae > Unclassified | place: Sidmouth, United Kingdom | collected... | reverse complement strand
GGGGGGCCGGGGGCGCGCCGGGGGGGGCGGGGGGGGGGCGCCCGCGGGGCGGCCGGGCCGGGGCCCCGTCCCCCCCCCGGCCCTTGGGGGGGGCCCCCCCCCCCCCCCCCGGCCCCCCGCGCGCGGCTGCTCGGCCGCTTTGATCCGCTGCTGCTCGGCCACGCGGACAAGGCGTGGCTCGTGCCGCCCGCCGCCAAGGCCCACGCTGGGAGGGGACCAACCAGGCGCACGACCGTCAACACGCCGCGGCGGCGGTGTGTCCCACGGGCGGCGCCCGCCTCCGCTGCCGCTGCCGCCGCCGCCGCCGCCAGCCGCCGCCGCCGCCCGCTGCACGCGCGGGTGCTCCCCCTGCCGGGGCGCGGGGGTCCCCCCCCCCTCCCGCCCGCCGCCACGCGCAACGGCCGCGGCGGCCGCCCGCGTCGGCGACGCCCACGGGTCGCCCCTGTCAGACGCACGCCCGCCGCCGCGGAGGCGCGCGCCGCCCCCGCGCCGCTGCCTGTGGCGCCCTGTCGTCCCCCCGCCTTCGCCCGGGAGACGCACGCTGCCGCCCCCCCGACGCGTTGCGCGCGTCGCGGGGGCGGCGGGCTCCCGCCGCCGCCCGCCCGCGGGCGTCCCCAGACGGCGGCGGCGGGCCACGCGCCCGCCCGCCCGCCCGCCCGCCCGCCCGCCCGCCCGCCCGCCCGCCCGCCCGCCCGCCCGCGACGCGCGCCGACCCGCTCCGCGGCACGCAACCGGAGGTCCGGCCGGAAGCGACCGCGCCGTCACCCCCATCGGCGCGGGCGCTTGGCCGGCGCGACCGCATGGTGGGGGGGGGCGGGGGACGTCCACGGGCATCGGTTTTTCTTTTTTTTCGGCGACGCGCCCCCCGCGCGCGTCGGTGCGGAGACGCGCCGCGCCGCGTCGCGGCGGGGTGCATGGATGCCACCGCTGCCGGTGGGAGGGGGCGAGGGTGGCGACCCGGTGGTCATCCCCGCCGCGCGGCGGCGTGCGGATGGCGGGTGGGCGGGGCGGGCGGGCGGGCGGGCGGGCGGGCGGGCGGGCGGCGCGTGGCCGCCGCCTCGAGGCGCGCGGCGGCGGCGGCATGCCGGCAACGGAATGGTCGCGGCGGCGCCGGTAGTCACTACCTGCGCCACGGTGGCAGCGAGGACCCGCGTCGGGCGGGGCCGTGCCGGCAGTGCGGGTGCCACGGTCGCGGTCGTCGGCAATGGCGGCGCCGGGGGCGGCGGCGGGACGGCGGCGGGGAGGCGGCGGCGGTACAAGTAGCGTGGCCTCTGCTGCCCATCGGCGCGTCTCCCCTCCTCAGCACCCCCAACCGCGACCCGCAAACCCCGCCCACGCACATCCACACGCACTCGCATATCCACCCACTGGCGGCCGCCACCGGTGCAAGTCCCCCCCCTCCTCCTCCACCCTGGCTTTCAAGCTGCGCCTCGTGGCCGCCGCCGCCGTTGCCCTGACCGCGTCGGCCACTATCGCGTCGGCCACCAACCTTCCAAACACGGCCGTCCGCACCGGCGTCGGCGCCAAGTGCAACGCGCGTGGCAAGTGCGACGCGGGCCTCGTCTGTGAGCACAATCGGTGCGTCAAGGAGTACGTGCCCGCCGGCGACAAGTGCGGCGGGCCCGTCAAGTGCTACCACGACGCGTCCTGCGTCAAGGGCACCTGCCTCAAGTATGTGGGCGCGGGGACGCGCTGTGGAAAACACACAAAGAACCAGTGCTATGGCGACGCCTCGTGCGTCAAGGGGACGTGCCTCACCTATGTGGCCGCGGGGACGCCCTGCGGGGAACACACAAACAACTAGTGCCATGGCGACGCATCGTGCGTCAAGGGGACGTGCCTCGCGTATGTGACCGCGGGGACTCGCTGCGGGGAGCACACGGACAACCAGTGCTATGGCGACGCGTCGTGCGTCAAGGGGACGTGCCTCAAGTTTGTTGCCGCTGGGAAGCGCTGCGGGGTGCACACGGACAACCAGTGCTACGGCAACGCCAGCTGCGTCGGCGGCAAGTGCGCAACGTTTGTCGGCGTTGGAAAAAAGTGCGGCGGCAACCGCAACACGCAGTGCTTTACGGGCCTGGTGTGCGAGCACGGCAGGTGCCGCCGCTCGCACTAGAGGCGCCTCGGCCGGCGGCAGGAAGCAGGGGGAGCGTAAAGTCGGACCCGACGTGGGGTGGGCGGTGATCGACGCCGCATCCGCCGCAACTGCAGACGGGGGGTGACCCCGCGCCGGTGCGCAACGGTCACTGGTGCGTGGCGCCCTTTGTGCGTGAGCGACGAGCATTGTTTTGGGTGTTTTTGTGGTCTGGTGGCACTGCGTGTGGTCGGCAGGCGGGCGCGTGCGTACCTCGCTTTCGGACACTTACACCAAGAATTTTCGGACGACTCCGCCGCAGCAGCGGGACACGACGATGGCCAGCCCCGACGGCGGGGCTCCAACCGTTGAGGCACACATCCGCAGATCCGAGCATGACTACCTCTCTGCCTCGCGTCCATTCCCGACCGCCGTGGTGCAGGCGATGGCCTCGAGCTGGGGGCGTCACGGGGTCGCTGGCAACCGCCCGAGAAGCTACAGCCGCCGTTGAGCACCGAGCCAGGCCCGCCACAGCGGCAGCGAGCTTCCCTGAACGGGAAATCCTTCCGTTCAGGCCTTTGTGACAGCCCAGACGACTGGACGGGAACCTCCCGTTCAAGAACTCCTTGAACGGGACTTCCGTTCAGGCTCCCGTTCAAGTGACCACTGTTCTGACGATCAAATGTGAAATGCGTGAGAAGATTGCCTCTAACCCCGGGCGCTGTGAGGCGGCGGGGTGGCGGTCTAATAGCCGACGGGCAGCTGAATCTAGAGCAATGGCGTGGCTGGAGCAATGTCTCGGTGCCAAGCGTCAAGGAAATCAATGCGGAGATGCGATCACACATGCAAAAGGCGACATCAAACGCGCATGGAATGTCGACTGCGATGAGGTCGATCCGCTTCGGTGGGCCCGTCTGTGGGAGGTGACGAGGACACTCGAGGGCGTCCTAGGAGGACGCGCGCGGTCGCGTGTGCCGCATCTGCAGCACGGCCGTCCCCGATGCCATGGAGTGTCGGCCGTCCTCCGCAGACGCGCGCCTGCCAGGCGGCCCGCCCGCCGGCTGCGGCAGTAGCTTGGCCCCGGCGGGGCGGGCCTGCCTCCTCTGCTCGGGCAGCTCGGCGTGTACAAGTAGCCGCTGCCGAGATCGGTGAGGGCCCCTGGTCGTCGACTGCAGAGCGTCGCTTCCTGACGACTAAGCCCCCCACCCACTGCCCCGCGGATTGATCCACGGCGTGGGACGCGGCCGCCCAGGCGGCACGTTGCTCACCCTGCTCGTCCCCGTGACGCTGCAGGCCACTCTCTCCTTCCCCTGCTTCCCGTCTTGGAAGGCGCACCTCCACGGCGGCGCTCCCATTCGCGCGGCCATGGCGACACTCGGCGGTACCCGCCTGCAGCGCGGCGTTGTGGCAGCCATTGTCGCAACCGTGGCCGTCGTGGCGATCATACTAGGGTCGACGACGTCCGTTGGCGGTAAATCTCTCAGCATTGTCTTCCACGACGGCACGCCCGGCCCCATCGCCCACGGTTTGAACGGTAGGCTGAGCCCCAATGGTCAGCCCGCGCCTTTCTTACCCGGCACGAGCACCTTGTTGCCGATTTGTGGCACATTCCTCGGCACCTCTTGTTGTGTGTCGGTGTGCAGGAGCAACGAGGACGGCACCGAGATGGAGATCGCCTCGTGGGGGGCGCCTGCCTCTCGTGACCAGCTGAACACCCCCGTGGAATTGAGCGACTGTCCGTTGGCGTTTGGTCGGGCGTCCGTGGACTTTGGAGGCCGGTCAGGGGTCGGCAACTCGCACTTCCAAGAGTGGGTGTACGTGTATGCGTCGACGGCGGCCTCACTACCCGCCTGCGCTGCAAGCGGCGTGTCGTGGGTGGTTGGCGCTGACTCGTCGGGGCTGCCCCTGACCGCAGCCACGCCGGGGGCGGGATCAGCGCCGCCGCCGTCATCGGGCGAGTCATCACCGAGCGCCGAGCGTCCCGCCGGCGCGACGACCATTGCCGGAGGCTCCAATGACGTTGAGTCTGAAGGGGGTACCACCTTGGGTACCCCCGTTGGCAACGGAGAGTGTTTCCCCGCCGCCGCACCCGTACGGCTGTCCGATGGGCGCACCGTGGCCGTGGCGGACGTGGCGCGGGGCGATCTGGCAGCTGTCACCCACACGGTCGCCAGCGACGTGTACGCGTGGTCTCACCGCTCCCCGGGGGGTGACCACCCCTACGTGGCGCTGTCAACTTCAGGGGGGGGGGTGCTCGAGGCCTCATCGGGGCATCTTGTATACGTCGCCAGCGACGGCAACGGCGGCGACAAGCACGGGTCTCGGTTGGTGCCTGCGGGGGACATCACCCCCGGTATGCACCTCGTCACTGCCGACGGCACCGCTGATCGTGTCGTGGCCGTGGCGCGGGTGGTGCGGGCGGGCAAGTACGCGCCCCATACGCTGCATGGGGACCTGGTGGTGGCCGGCTTCCGCGTGTCGTCCTACACCACCGCCATGCACCCGGTGGTGGCACACGCGCTGCTCGCACCCGCGCGAGCGGCGTACGCGGTCGGGTGGGACTTGCTTGGGGGGTGGCTGGACGAGGGCGCTCCGTGGGTGGCCTGAACGGCGAGAACGGAGGGTGTCGGCCCTACAGGAATAGAACCGCGACAAAACCGCGGTCCGTGGTCCCGGAGAAGGACCTTGAGCAGAAGTCGAAACCGCGATAAAACCGCGATCTGCCGGACTTTGATTGGCCCACAATCGCCCTCAGCTGGACCCTGCGAAGATGAGGAGTAGGTCCATCGACCATGCATACCGGGGGTGCGTCGAATGATGTGACATTTGGATTTTCAAAAATACGAATAGCTATGATTGTGACGCGCCCATACCTCAAGCGGCACATGGAAAAAACAAGCAGCGCCTCTTCTATTTGTTTCTCCGATGACAGTGACACAGCGATGCACACCCCGCTCTGATGAGTTTCTTCTTTTTGTCCGATGCATTATCCCTCGAAATCCCTCCGAAAGCGTGCAATCGTGATCACTGTAATCGCCTCTGTCAGGGCCCAGCGCTGCCCTAATCGGCAGCCGCCGCGACCGACTTCACGCCATCTTTCCGTTCCTGGGCAGCCAGCCAGGCGGCGTGCGCACCAGTGGGTGAAGATGGCGGGGGACTATTTAACGCAGACTGAAGAAGAAGAAGCTGCTGGCAGCCGGGAGACTGCGAGCTGTGTAGAGGATGCTGCAGTGGGGATATGGCAAGCAGCCCTGTGGCTACGGGGTATCTTCGCGAGGCTCTGGGAGGGGGGCGGCATCGCCAGTCTTGCTTCTTTCCTGTGAGGCTCATTCTGTGGGTGCGCAGGATATCGGTCGAGCCTATCATGACTTGCCGGATATGAAGAGGAAACCGTTCTCTTCGGGGAGAGGGACGGCGGCGTCGCGCCACAGGCGATCGGATGCAGCTGATACAACTCCTCAGGCTACAAAAAGCACATAATCAGAACCGCCAGCTCATGCGCTTCGTGATGATGCCTTTGCTTTCGTGCGCACGCGCCGCGATCGTTATGTTTCAGACAGTACAGAGCTGGATAGGGCCGAGTTATTTTTCTTGCAGGTGCCTGGAACATCTCTCTGGAGGCCTTGGTAGTCAAATTGATGCCTCTGAGGGGGTGCACAAAATTCCACGTTGTGACTATCTTTAGGGACCCCCCCGGTATACAGTGCATTCTCGTTATAACGTCCACCCTGATTCACATAAATCTTCCAGATTGAAGTTTGAAGTCGCTTGTATCCGATTCGCTGAGGAGATTTGAAGCCTTCGAACTATGCTGCGGCGGCTCGGCTTTCGAGGCTTCCTTTCAGTCTTGTCGCGTGCGATTGGACCGTGAAGGGCGTTGTCACGATCATAATTAATTATATGGCAACGTCCCCCACTGCCCCAGCGCCTTTTCTCGGTCAGAATCCTGAGACCGTTACCTGTCGGCTCACTCCGTCCTCACATTGTCTGATATGGAGCCGAACTGTCCCACACCACCAGGCCCCGCACCACCAAATTTGGAACTGCCAGAGGCGGTCCGCTCCAGAAGCAATGGCTTTTGAACAGCATCTGGCGCCTCAATTCGTTACCCACCGCGCATATGATCTACGCCAACTTCGGTTTTGTTTCGCATATGTCTCTTGTATCCGTGGACGTTATAACGAGAATGCACTGTAGCCCACAAGTGCGGACTACGGCACTTCCCTAGCTAGTGTCCATTCCCCTGATCTTGAGGATCAACAGATCCTACTTACGCGAAAAAAAGGAATCTTTTTTCCTTGCAGTGCACGTTTTGGTGCCCTCAGGTGCCCTTGAACAGTCCGACCGGTACGGCGGGCACGCTGCGTTAGGAAGGTTCTTTTTTGAGGTGCCTCATATGAGGATAAATCCTCAGAGGATCAAATGATCTCCATATTGCTAACCTCCAAAAAATGGCGGTTGCAGAGAGAAGGCAGGCAGAGCCGACGACACAGCATAGAAATGAAGTCGGATTGGCTGTTCGACAAGCCGCGATCGTACTATTGGCTGAGAGTTGCCGCCAGTAATCTTGCAAGCCAATCAACGTGTCTTGCAGGGGTCACGCAGAGCCATTGCAACCCACAATGAGATTTCCTGAGATTCTTGGGCTGCTTGCTTGGGCCTGAAGAGGGCATGGAAAGGGTTCTGGGCCAGACCTGTGATTTGTCATGAGATCATCTTATTTCTCCAGATTTCTTAAGATCCTGATGTGCGGTTGCAGCGCCCAGAGCTGCATGAGGAGACTATGTAAGGAACTCACATGATTCTTAGCGTTTCCATTGGTCCACGTACGCTGTTGAATGATTGCAACCACTCTGCAACCGCCATGTTTTGGAGGTCAGCAATAGAGGAATAGACACTAGGGCTGTTGAAGCGGACGTTACGGACAAAGCGGACGCGTCCGCTTTGTCTTATGGTCCCACGCCTGTCCGTTTCCCATCGGACGCATTCCAGACGGTCCGTAATGCTCAAACAGTAGACCCCCTTCCATTCGGTAACATGACACGCAACAATCCGCCAGATATTGACGAGTGACGTCCTCCAGGGCCCTGCGAAGAGCTCGGCGTAGCTACTCGTGTCCACACCCATGTCACAACGCTCCACGTTCCTCATCCTGCTGCATGCCACCACCCCACCAGTCCCCCCTTCGCTCGTCTCCCGCGACGTACGTATGCAAGGTATCGCTAACGATACCCACCGCAACCCCTCCTCACTCTCATCATTCCCCCTCACTCCCGTCACCCCTCCACCACACCGCCGTCACCCCCCGTACCACCATGCCTGGACCAGCTGTACCAGGTCCAGGTGGACCGGCCGATCGACCCATTGCTCACACCAGGACCCCTCCCGGGCGACGGCCGGCTCGCGGCGGGCAGTTTGTCACGGTCTCTGGCCCTTCTGGACACCAGACGATGGCCTGTCGGGGAGCAGGCTAAGCCTGAAAGCGGTCCTACCACGCAAGTCGCATTGAGGAGCACCTCGTTGTCTGTGATGCTGCCAAGTCGAAGTACTCCGACATGATGCGTGCCCTGGGGCGCGACCCCGGTGGCTCCCCACTGGTACCTGGATTGGCGCCGACGTGGCTCCCCGAGACGCAGTTGCTTCTTTTCGAGGCACTGCTACGGTATGCCATGCCATTTGGTGCGTTTGACGCACCGGCGTGGCGTGCGGTCCTTTCTCGGGTGAGCCATGGGACTTTTGAGGGGCCGGACACACGTCAGGCCATTGGAGGGTGGATGCTTGACGCAGTCGCTACCAAGTATTTATCAGCGGCGATAGCTTGCATCTTGGTGTCTCCGTCCTTCACGCTTTTTATCGATGGGTGGACCGACTTGCGGAGCCGGGAGCTTTACAATTTCATGGTTTGCCTTCCATCGTCTCTTTTGTTTCCACCTTCTCTCTTGGCGTGGCTGCCGCGACGGCAAAGGCGTTGTTGGCACGGCTGACTGTTGAGATCACTGCCCTGAATGCCGCCCTCGACGGGGCTCGAGCAGTACATCAACCACCGGCAGCGGATGGCGCGGGCCTCGTCGATGTGTGGCTCGGGGATAGGCTTGTTGAGTGCGCCCCGATTTTCGGGGCGCTGGTGCATAATGCGCCTGTGAGCTCCCTTTGAGCGCTCAGTGCGCCCTGAGCGCCCCTCGAGCGCCCGTTGTAGCGCCCATAAATGTTCACGTAGCCCCCTCTCGTTCTTACGTTTTGACTGTGTTTCGTGGAAACTGGCGACCATCTGTGAATTTCTCTTTGCATGTGAAAGAAGGACTGTTGACGGTCATCCGCGAGCCCCAATGTGTCTGCGTGCCGCCCACAGCGGCAGCTCCCAAGAACAAACAAGAGAACAGCTGAATATTTTCCAGGTGGTGATGTAGACAACCAGACCGTCCGGCCATGAGGACAAGAAACACACGCACACCATACACAGTCACGCCGACCTATGCACGTCTGCAGCCTTGACCAAGTAGGTATCCTTGCCAAAGATGTCTCGCAGTCGTGGGAGGTGGTTGAGAAGGATGCTGCTGCTCTGGCGCCAAGACGAGGGCCATCGCTGCTGCCATTGCCTCCTCCTGACTGGCCCTTCCCGCCTTACCGCCGGGGCACCTGCAGCCAGGGCTGCGCGCCCATAGAGGCTGCAGACAGAGTCGTCGGGCACTCGGTCGACCACGTAGTTAAAGTGTTACGACAATTATTATTCGGAGCGCCCATCAAAGCGCCCAGGAAACCGTGGGCGCTGGGCGCTCGAGCGCCCTCTGAGCGCCCATTGAGCGCCTAAAATGCGCCCAAAAAGAGCGCCCTGGGCGCACTCAACAACCCTATTCGGGGAGGCGGCCGCGACGTACCCATGCTTGCGGCAGCTTGCCTCGCGCTCCGTGTGGGGGCTCATCATGGACTCCCCCAACGTCATGATCCGCGTGCGGCGATTGGCTCGGGCCGCTGTCCTCGCAACTGTCACCATTGGATGCGCGGATCATGCCATTAATTTGGTGAGTCGTGACTGCGCCAACGTGGAGCCGTTTAGCGAGGCGCTACGCGGCGGGACACGAGTGGCGGTGATTATGAGACGATGCGGACGTGCGCGTACTGCCATGGCGGGCGCTTTGGCGGACTTGCGGGCGCTCGGGCGAGGCGTCGCTTTCGTGGTGACATTGAGCGAGTCGCGGTGGTGCGGCATCCACTTGACAGTGGAGTCCGTGCGTCACTGCCTTCTCGTGCTACAGACCATCATTGGAGCCAATCAACTGGCACAAGTCGGGTTAGACGTGCCGCCCACAGTGGAGGAGTGCAGAATGGACCCGGCCTTCGGCAAAAGCCTGGCTGCCGCGAGCCCGTTTTTGGGCCACTTGTTTGACTGCAGTCGGTTCCTGGAGGAAGATGCGGCGCCCTGTCGTCATTTGTCGCTTCATTCACGTTTCTGTGGCTGCTGTTGGAAGGCGTACGGGTAACTGGCCTCCCCACCGGGACAAGAACGTATCTGCGAGACCGCCTGTCAGCGCGGTTCAAGCGCGCGGTAGACTGCCACGTCGCTCTTGCCATCTTCCTGGATCCGTTTTGGGCGCCACTGTAGGGGCGCGCCGGCACGGTGGAGCTCTGTGGCAAGACCATCCTGCAATGGCGGGAACAGTCGCTGGAGGAGCTCGCGGGCGAGGACGCCGCGCTCCGCGCCGCTATGTCGCAGGAGCTGCAGAGCTTCCTCCGTGCAAATCGACCCGCGGCCGAGCCAAAGCCTGATGAGTGCCTGCATCCCGTCGGCTACTGCCAGCTGCACGGCGACGCGTACCCGTGTCTTCATGTCATCGCCGAGCGCCTGCTGGCCGTGTGCCCCACATCGGCGGGCGGGGACCGCTGCTTCAAACGTGTCTCGGTGGTCATGAGCAGGAACAGGAGCGGTATGGCGGTCCGCAAGGCTACTAAGAAATCACAAATTATGTACAATGGCGGGCAGTTGGAGAGGTCTGATGTGATTGACTCCTTTTGCCGCTCGGCGCAAGAAAGAAAAATGCGGCGGCTTATGGTTAGAGGAACTCCACTGCCGGGTGCTGCTGGTGCGCCTGTGGCTCCAGAATTGGTTGTACATTTTGTTGATGCGGAGGATGTGGTAGGGGGTGACGATCCCCCGCCTCTCGACCCGGAAGCAGAAGAAGTGGCGGGCGTGGTCGACGCTTTATTTGCCGTGTATAACGTCGAGACAGACGATGAGCTGTGATGAAGACAAGGACGCCCTTGCTCCTTTTTCCCCCATTTCCTCGCTATGCGTTGCCCGCGATGACCACACGATTGACCGGCCGTTTCTTCAAAGGCGCCATTCGTGGATGTTCCGTGACAAGGCTGACATATACACAAGGTCTGAGGAATGCCGTAGCAACCACGTCATCAACGGCCGACAACAGAAGAACCACTTTTGCAGTGGAGCAATCAAGCTACACACATAGCCGACCACTATTGGCCGACGCGCAACTGTTGGGACCTGTCGAATGACAGACTGCACGCGAAAACCACCGCGATCAAAAATCTCCCCTGGAGCCGCCGTGGCTCCGCGGCTCGTCGTCTGGGCGCCGTCAAATCCTAAGATTGGATGGCTGTCCCAGCCCGCCCCAGCTTTGTCGCTTGCGCGATCTAGCCGCATTTCAGAGCGGGTATAATCACAGAAGCATGATTGGCAGAATATCTCGATTATCGGATTGGACGGGACTCCACAAACGTCACGTATCCTACGCCCTGCCTCCGTTGCACCGCGGCTCGTCTGCTGGACACCGCCAGCACACCAAATTGAGCGGTTCCAAAGCGCCGCCCGGCTCGGTCAGTTTCGCTTGTCAGCCGCACATTTGACAACTAACTCTCTGTGAAGCATGATTGGTCGGAGTTTTGTAGTTCACGACGGTATGCGAAATCCACCCGTCGTCGCGTATCCTACGCCCTGCCCCCGTCGCTGCGCGGCTCGTCGTCCGGTCACCTCGCGCCCCCCCGGTTTACAGTAATGGTTCCAAAGAGACGCCCAGCTCCCTCGTTTCCGCTTGTGAGCCGCACATTTGACCACGCTCTTTCTGAGAAGCGGGCCTCGTGGATAATCTCTGTTACACGATTGGATGCGGAAAGCACCATCGTCACGTATCCTTCGCTCTGCCTCCAGTGTATGGCGGCTCGTTTGTTGGAAACCGCCAGCACACCAGATTGACCGGTTACAAAGAGCCGCCTTGCTCGGTCAGCTTCGTTTGTGAGCCGCACGTTTGACCACGCTCTCTCTCAGAAGCGTGATTGGTGGGATTTTCGAAATTCACCACTGTATGCGGAACCCACCGTCGTCACGTATCCTGCGCACTGCCTCCGTTGCATCGCGGCTCGTTTTTTAGTCACGACCAGCCCACCATATTTACAGTAATGGTTCCAAGGAGCCACCCTGCTCGGTCAGTATCGACTGTGAGCCGCACATTTGACCGCGCTCTCTCTCAGAAGAGTGATAGGTGGATTCTCTACTCCACGATTGGATGCGGAATGCACCATTGTCACGTATCCTTCGCACTGCCTCCGTCGAGGCGCGGCTCGCTCGTTGGGCACCACCAGCCCACCAGATTTAATGGATCCTAGGAGCCGCCCTGCTCCGTCATTATCGCTTGTGCTCCGCACATTTGACCGGTTGTCATCAACCGCATGTTAGGGTTAGGGTTAGGGTTAGGGTTTGGGTTAGGGTTCGGGTTAGGGTTAGGGCTGGTGCATGAATGAACGGCCGAAACGGATCTCGGCGTTCGCTTGGCGTCTGCAGAGCACCCAGATCTCCGTTCATTGATCACCGTCAGCTTTTGGATTCCGTCGCATGGATGGCCCAGATTGTTTGTGCCCACGGCCTGTCGGTTATGCCTTTGACTGGACGGTGGCCGGATCACGGTGTTCACGTGGCAGCCGCAGCGCCCGTAGCCCGCACTGGATGCGCATCCGCTGGCTCTCCATCCCCGGCATCACTGGCCTGCTTTCTTCGGCGCTTCGCTTCGAGGCCGCTACGCTGGCCGCGCTACATTTTCGATGGGCCATGAAACAGAGTTCGTGATAATGTCGCATGGCACCTTCGGTGAGACAGGACGAGCATGACCAGGCCTTCTCTGGATGCTACCATTTTGCAAAGTGGATGCAGTTCTTTTTCTGAAGTGCAATCTATTCTGCTAAACCTACGATTTCGTGAGATCTGTCGGCGAAAAGACAGCAGCTGACAGTGAAGTGCTATTCTGACGAGCCCCATGGACGGACCTGGTCCATCTCACCGCCCAGATGTCCAGATGAGTCTGATCAGCGCGCCATTTCAGCTCTGAAAATCGGACGCAGTTAAATTCACATGTTGCGATCGTTTCTGAGATCGGCAGGCGGAAGATTTCAGCACTAGATCTAGTTCTCGGTGAGCAGAAATAATGATACTTTGGATCAGGTAGTTCTTCCTGTCAGATCCGGGCGTTCCATTGGTTGTCAGCGTGTGCGGTCGCATCAAAACCTGATTTTGGGAGCCTCCATCCAGACTCTGGCCCTGTCCCAAGTTTATCGGCCAATGTTGGGGGAACGATCGGTCTTGATCTTCGCCCTCCGCATGGTGCCTCGTTCCATGTCCTGGGGCGGTCACCTGGTCGCTGTGCCACTTGGCAAATAGGTGGCTCTGTTTTTTGACGCGGTCACCTTTGTGGGAGGGATCTGCTTGGCGCGCGTTGGATGGACCATGTTCTAAGGGCGGCACTGGGCAGGGACCCCTGCCCAGTGCGGCCTTGAGAAGCATGCGTAGGCACTCAGGGGTGCACTGGGCAAGAGTCCATTGCAGGTCCTCTGCGGTGGGCGCGCTTTTCGGAGCTGTGGAGACAGTGGTGGGCGGGCCAGCCGTGGCAGCCACGTCTTCACCGCGTCCCTCGCTGCCGGCGACGTCTGGGAGCTTTTCTGCCGCAGCGTCTGCCCTCGCACAAATCCGTTCAGCTATTCCTCTTGCAGCCCCTGGCGCTTCACGACGTGCTCGGGGCTGTTCTCGCCGCCGGCCATTGCGTTGCTGACACGTCTATGCCCAGAACGATGGCGGACAGCACGGGCCTCCATCCTAGAGGCCCAACTCGCCCTTTGCGTTGTGGTTTCGTGTCTGACCTGGCGCCCGTCATTGATCGAGCGCGCGACTCCATACACCTACAGGGGGGGGCTGATGGTGATGGTACTGATCCTTGGTTTGCGCCTGGGGAGCTCGGCATGCTTGAGGAGCACTCGGAGGACGTTTTTTTGGGCAGGGGTGGACGAGAGAGTTGGGAAGGCGCTGCTCGGGGAGGACTTGGGACGGCCGGTGGCACTGATGGGCGGGGGGGGGGCTGTAGCCAACAACGCCGCCGGCGCTGGAGACGATGGCACCGCCGACGCCCGCGACACAAGTGCTTCGGCGGGGTTGGTCAAGGTTCCTGCGGGTTCAAGCGACGAGATGCTGG
>Ga0115030_1000809_pt1 | contig 13545 bp, 7 predicted proteins | sample SidtaG_4_FD_87174 | JGI IMG/M metagenome (GOLD analysis project Ga0115030, IMG submission 87174) | Marine algal microbial communities from Sidmouth, United Kingdom - Sidmouth_Male1 metaG | ecosystem: Host-associated > Algae > Red algae > Unclassified | place: Sidmouth, United Kingdom | collected... | reverse complement strand
GCTTGTTTTGGTCACGTGAGACTTTAATCTACCTATTACTACGAAATACGCCGGTTTATCGCTGCAGGAGAGCATTAAGAAGAATGTAGATGGAATCTTCTGGGTTTACTATTAGCAAATTAGATAGGGGCCAAGTAATTATCCACCTTGATTTTAATAGCAAACTACCACTTAGTTTAATGAAGTAATACACAATACGATTTAGAGCAGAGGATGGCGCAGCTTCTCGTCATTGAGAGTGGTAAGTAATAAAATGATTGTAAGTATGATGGGCGATCTGCAATAACAATCTTTTGAGTATATAGTGGTGCTGCCGAGATTAGAATAGTACTGATAATCAGTATATTATATTTCTACTAAAACATAGCTAATATGAGGTTAAAATTTTTGACCTATTTTCTTTTTTATATGGACTTCAGATCTTATGTAGATCATATCTGAGTTCCAAGATAATAGCAAAAAAATAAAATGGAATCACTCCAACATTTACAACGCAAAGTCAATCTTTTGTTCTGCAAGATAGTTTCTTTATTTTGGTCTGATGGAAGATCGATTTAGACAACAACTAAGCAGACTCTCCTTTGATAATGATTTCAAAGAATTTGTCATTAAGCAACAAACTTCAGTACAAAATAAAGGAACACTTAAGAATATCATTAAACTCAAAGGGAATCAGCATCTTGCAGAATTGAAAGTATTAGCTTTAGAAGAGCAACAGCGAAACAAGTCTAAATCATCTAAACCGCCAAATGGTCTTCTCGCAGGTACTTTAAAGAAGTTTGATGAAAAATTTAGTAAGCAAGAGGCTATTTTAAAGACTAATATCAATTCAAAACTCCAAAATCTCTTAAAGCGAGATGGGGCACTCTTAAATATAGTGAAGAAGATCCTCAATTCAGAAGAAATCTGTGAGGAAATTAAGAAATCTAAAAAGACTGAACTAACACTAAAGACTCCAATCATTTATCAAATTAAAATAGATGTTAAAGAAGCACATCAGCTTCTTTTAACCGACCTTTCTCAGAGAATCAAATCCTTTACAGATAGGATCGAAGAATTTTGTTCACAAGAGTTGGATAAAGTAGGAGGAACTCTTCTGTTTGATAAGGTAGGACCTCTAAATCCTGAAGAGGCGAAGACTATTGTTGAATACCATTTTGGAGAGGTATTAGAGAATACGTCCTCTGAAATATTTACCAGAAAAATAGGGCAGCAATTGATACAAGCCAGAATGATTCCTATGTATTTGATGATGGGTGTGTCTATGTTTGGATTCGGATCATTTAGTAAATACAGAAAGTTCATGGGTCCTATTCTTTTATTGATTATGGGAATAGCCTTCTATATGATCTACAATAACAAAATGAAAGAAGAGCAAGAGGAGAAAGAAAAAGCCTATAAACAAATCAGAGAAAGATCCAAAGATAAAGTGGTTCGTATACTATCAGACATTGAATCGCAGACTGACAAAGAAATTAAGTCATTCCTTGATACATACAAAGGGAACCTTCGTCAATACATGCAACAATCTATTCAGACTCTTAGTCCAGATGCTTACCATTCGAGTAATACAACAGCTGTTTGGAAGGCTAAGGATAAACTTCAAAAATTTGAAAGAGACATGGAGAAATTATTATTAAGTATATAAGATGAACATAGGAATAGATATCGGGACAAGCTTTTCTTACGTATGTTATATTGATAAGCTGCAAAAGGCTAAGGTCATCCCTGACCCTAATTCTGCTATGAGTGCTACGCCGTCTGTTATCAATCTAACAGATTCTGGTTGCTTGATTGGTCAGCCAGCATTAGATAAATTATTAGCAGATCCAAATGCTAATATTATCCAATTCTTTAAAAGAGAGATTGGCTCTGATAAAGTCATAGCATATGACAATGATGGTCAAGCGTGGTATGCTGAAGGTCTTACGGCTTTAATGTTAAAAAAAATGATCAAGGATGCTTCTGCTGCAGGAGGGCAGAAGATCAATAGAGCTACCTTTACAGTGCCTGTCCATTTTAATGAAATTCAGAGAGCAGGTATGCTTCATGCAGGTGCTATAGCGGGCATACATAACATACAGCTACTTGATGAGCCTATTGCCGCTGCGATTTACTATGGTTTTTCTAGAATTCAACAAGAACAGTCAAAAAACATTTTAGTCTATGACTTAGGTGGAGGGACTTTCGATGTTGCCATCCTTAAGTTATCGGTCGATAGGATCATTGTTGTCGCATCTCATGGTGACATTACCATAGGAGGTAAAGAATTAGATGAAGTTGTCATGCGGCTAATGAAAGAGCAAATTACGACAATGACATCCTCTGATATTTGGAATGCTTATAATTTGAATTTACTTAGGAAGCAAGCTGAACAGATAAAGAAAGATTTATTATCTAAAGACAATTCTGAAGTAGAGAATAGTATCTCAAAAGACTCAGTATTAGGAGATGTTTTAGCTGTAGATATTGTCTTAGGAGATGATGTGTTTTCAATATCTCTTCCTTTGCAGGAATTCTTTAACGGCGTGTTTAACTTGATTAGAAAGACATTTAAATCTGTCAGGCACTGTCTTTCGTCTTCCCCATACTCGATTAATGAGATAGATGATCATATTTTTGTTGGGGGAAGCTGTGACAACGACATCATAAAACATTTGTATGCAGATGAGTTTCAAATTCAGCAAGATAAAATCCACATCAGAGAACCACATTTAGCAGTTGCCATGGGAGCTGCCATACACTCAAATCGTGATGATCTAAGAAGTAGAAATGAAACAAACACCGTATTTCCAGAGTTGAGAGGTGTCTCGGGATCAGAGATTAGTATGAAGGTATATGATGCGTCAAGCCAGAAAGTAAATGATCATATTCTAATTCGTAGGAATGTATCTCTCCCTTGTTTTGCCAAAAAGATCATATATCCCAGTCAACTGGATCAGGATTATATCAGACTTGAATTCTTTAGTCGGCTTAATTCAGAGAGCATCACTATGGGAGAGCTGAAGATTGGTCCTCTTTCTATAGATAAGCTTAATTATGAAATAGAATTATCTCTTAAGCTTAATGATAAAGGGATGCTCGAAGTGGTATGTCTTGATTTGCAAACAGGCGAAGAAGTAAGCAGTACATTCTCACTTTTAAATTCAACTAACTCTATAGCCATAGATCAAAAAGAATTAGTCGAAAACATGATTATTAACTAATGGTTCACTTTAAAGTTCGAACTAAGCGAATCCCAATCGCATGATGCCTTCTATTTGAAGGGTAATGGCTGTATTTCTCGTCTGAGCGATATACTTTTGCAGTACTCACATTTGTAAAGTAACTACCACCTCTGATGAGTTTATGATTGTCATTATTTCTCGAAGTATTTTCTAACCATTCTGCGACATTTCCTGCCATATTATGCATCCCCATAGCGTTTGGCTTTCTTTTGCCTACTGGACTTAAGAACGGATCACCATCATTCCATTTCTCTGATATAAGACTCATGCTTGCAATCTTTGAGTCAAACATAGCGTCTCTTGATTTATCTGCTAAATTGGCATGCTCTGCAATGTCCTTTCCGAAGACCTCATTATCCCAAGGATATGTATTTCGAAAGGCATTGCTTGCTACATAGTCCCATTCATAAGCATAGGGTAATCGGTAGTTGTATTTTGCATCTAGATCAGAAAGCCAGTTGCAGAAAGCCTTAGCTTCGGCCCATGTAACGAAAGAGACTGGATATTCCCAATCGGATTCAGCTTGACTGACTAATCCTTCCTGGTTATATGTCCAGTCTATATTACTTTTTGTTACTCTTGATTGCGTTTTAGAAGTTCTACTAATGACCCGTGCGGGAAGATCAGTATCTATCTTCTTTATTTTCATTGCGTAGAGTCGATACTGCTCTTTACTCACTTCAAAGCGTGATATCTCAAATGATTTCATTTGGAACTTTCTCTCGTTATATGAAATATCATCTTCTGAAATATGAATGAAAGATTGGTCTATCGATGATAAGACAGATTCAGCATAGCTGATCTCTTTAGCTTTGCTTTTCAATTCATTATGCTCAATCTCTACTTTTTGGTTTATGGTAAAGCCATTTGTTTTTTGATGTTCTGAGAGATTGAGTGCATAAGTATTCTGATATAGAGAGTCCAAACTCTCAAATCTCACTTCACTACCTTCAGGAAGACTTAACGCAACTGGAGTATCACTTGTAATTTTCATCACAAGGTTGTTGCTGTAGATATAGCCATCTATATCTGATATGAATGTTCCTTTGTAAAGTTTAGGTATTGTTATCGGTATTGGTATTGGTATTGGTATTGGTATTATCTCTTCACCTGTTGTATCTTCAGGAACGGGTATGGGTATGGGCACTCTGCTGACATGCTGAGCAATACTCACATGAGTTAAAGCCAAAATAATAGAGACGATAGCTAATTTCATATGGTAGGAATCTTATCGTTATTCGACATCTGATGGTGAAATGATAATGCCATCTACGACATGATCACCGACGTAATCAGCAAAATACTGTGCTGAAGATGGTTTGTCATAATCTCCATTAGTGTATAGAAGAGATATGAAAAGGACCTTTCCAGGGAATACGTATTCTCTGCTGGACTTTTTGATAAAAGGTTCTCGATTTTTACCTTTCGAGGGTATGGTAGGTGCTTCATCAATTGTGTATTCTATCGGTCCATATCTATCCATTTGATCAGTATCAGTATTGTAATACACGACATAGTAGCTTAGGATTTTAATGGAATGGTCCAAATCATTATGTATATAGAAGCTCTTATTTTCTAAGACACTACTGATTATGTTTATCTTCTCGTTTAAGCTATCGATATCCTCATTAGATGGAGCCGAAATCCATAAAGTAGTCATACTTAATCCAAGGACCACACTTCCTAAAGTGGTAAAGAATACCCACTTATTCATAATTGCCTCGCCAAATGATGGCTTTTTTGAGCTTCGTACAGCTGGAATTTTTTCTTTAGCGTCTGTTCCACTAATATCTTCTTCTTCAAGTTTTTCTTGAATCTCAATGGGCTGTAAGGAAGGCAATTCTTGAGGTAGAGGATTTTGTTTAGTCAGGAGGGCATATGCTTGTTCTAATTGGCTTAATTTAGATTGGAATTTCTCTTTAAGTTCAGCATCAGGGGCATGAGTGATTTGTCCCTGTATCCTCGAGTAAATGCTTTGATAGTTAGCATTTACAGTGTTAGGATCGAATGAATTTTGATGCCCAAATATCAGTTCAGTTGCTTCTTCTCTTGACATAATTCGAAGATAGTGATTCAATTTTAGGTGACAGCTTACAGAAGTGTTAAAAATTTGCTGTAACATTGGCTATATAAAGAACGGTTCCACTATTTTTGACCAAAAGGTATGGCTCCAATATGCTTAGGACTTTATTAACTATTCTTATTTGTCTCATGATATGTGATACCTCTTATGGGCAATGTAGTACTCCTCATCCAGATTATGAGGCTTTGATGGCCTTATACAATTCTACTGATGGAGCGAACTGGACAAATAATGATGGGTGGAGAGAAGGAGTTACTGGGGAGTCTTGTGATCCATGTAATTATAGTGGTAATTCTTGGTTTGGCCTAAACTGTTTGGGCAATAGGGTAGTCTGTATAGATTTAGATGGTACTGAGAATTGTGAAATTGGTGGTAGTAGCGACGGTAATGGTCTTAATGGAACAATTCCAGAATTAGATTTAAGTGAATTAACATTTTTAGATCTTGGCTTCAATTCTCTATCTGGAGATGTTTCTATATTTGATAATCTGAAGAAATTAGAGTATTTAAATATTTGGTCAAATAATTTTTCTGGAACAATTCCAAATTTACAACTTCCTAAACTACGGAGATTGGATATAGGTTATAACAATTTTTCAGGATCTGTGCCAAACTTTAGTGGTATGCCAGAGTTACAAGCAATTGATGCACCTGGAAATAAAATTACCCTTTTACCAGACTTCAATTCAATACTCAATCTTCAATCAATGGGATTTTTTAATAACGAAATTGAAGGATTATTGCCAGATTTAAGCGCCCTTGAAAACTTATGGTGGATCGAATTTAATGGAAACAATTTTAAGGGTTGTATTCCTGAATCATATAGATTTCGCTGTGACAGAAATCCACATCAAGTTGGCCTTTCAAATAACCCTCATCTTCCATGGGAGGGGGATTTTGATTTATTTTGTAACAATCAAAATCAAGTTGGAGCTCCTTGCTCAATTAATGGACAGGAAGCCATTATCAATGACAACTGTGAATGTGTCATTGAAAATCAAGATTGTACCTCTACAAATCATCCTGATTATGGAGCATTAATTGCTTTATATAATTCTACTGATGGGGCAAACTGGACAAATAATGATGGATGGAAAGAAGGGGCAGCGGGTGGCTCGTGTGATCCTTGTAATTGGAAGGGGGAAAGTTGGTATGGTATTGAATGTGAGAATGAAAGGGTATCAAAAATAGTTTTAGGTAATAACTCTTTAAGCGGAACACTCCCTAATGAGTTTGGAGCACTCCAAAGTTTGTCAGAACTTTTATTGGGTAGAAATAATTTAATTGGAAATATCCCTACTGAAATTTGGAACTTAAGAAAGTTGGTTACTTTAGGTCTTAGTGGTACACAAATTGAAGGCACTCTACCTTCAACTATAGGTAATTTGACAAAGTTGCAAAATTTATATATCCAAAGTACGAACCTAAATGGGGAGCTCCCTTCGGAGTTAGGGGCTTTACTTGAATTAGAAACTGTAATTTTAGACTGGAATAATCTTAGTGGTCAAATTCCTAAAGAATTGGGAAATTTAATCAATTTAGGCATTCTTCAATTAAGTGGTAATCAATTAAATGGTAATATCCCTCCAGAACTAGGAAATCTTACAAGTTTAAGAGTTATATGGTTGAATGATAATCAGTTAAATGGTAATATTCCAGAAGAATTAGGGGCTTGGATAGAAATTTATGATTTAAGATTGTATAATAATCAATTAAGTGGACAGTTACCAGTATCGTTTGGGAATATAACTACCAATCTGAACATTTTAAATCTTAGTAATAACCGTTTAGAGGGATGTTTCCCAGATAATGTTAGACAATTATGTTTTCTTGCTAATAATATAATAAACGATTGCTCCTGGAATGATAATAATATCGAAGGTTGCCAATACGATTTCCGTGGAAATGATAGGTTACCTTGGCAAGGCGACTTCGCCCGCTTCTGTAATGAAGAACAACAAAAAGGCGCTCCCTGCCTAAAAGATGGACAAGAAGCCATCATCAATGATGCTTGTGAATGTGTGATTGAAAATCAAGATTGTTCGTTTACAAATCATCCTGATTATGATGCATTAATGGCTCTGTACAATTCTACAGATGGTCCAAATTGGACAAATAATGATGGATGGAGAGAAGGAGCTGCTGGTGAGTCTTGTGATCCTTGTAACTTTAATAGCATTCCATGGTATGGAATTAGATGTGCAGAAAATAGAGTGATTCATATGGATTTAGATGGTACTTCGAATTTTGCATGGTCATTAATGAATAATGTGAATCAAGAAGGGACTAATAATTTGAATGGTGAATTACCAATTGAAATTGGACAATTAGAAAAATTGCTTTTTATGTCACTCAGTGGAAATCAAATTTCTGGTAGAATACCTGAATCAATAGGTGATTTAAAAAATCTAAAAACACTGGCGATTGGTGATAATGATTTAATTGGAGAATTACCTCTAAGTTTATATAGCTTAAGTGGTCTTGAAACTCTAATTTTAGTGAATAATGAATTATCAGGACGAATAATACGATTTGGTTTTAGTGATAATATATCTCTTCAGCGTTTATATTTATCTGATAATCAACTAGAAGGAGATATTTTTGAGGGCTTTTCAAATCTATCTAGTTTAGTTGAATTAGAATTAGCCAATAATAATTTTTCTGGAGATTTACCTGGTTTTATTTCTACTTGGACATTATTGGAAGATTTGGTATTATTTAATAATGATTTTACAGGATGCGTAGATGGTGAATTGAAAAATTATTTTTGTTCGCATAATTTTAAAATTATTAATATTTCCAACAATCCTAGATTAGCCTATACTGGGGATCTTGAATTAATATGTAGTAATGTTGAAGAAGTTAAATGTATTTTAAATGGACAAGATGCAACGATCAATGAAAGTTGTGAATGTGTGATTGAAAATCAAGATTGTTCTTCTGAAAATCACCCAGACTATGAGGCATTGATTTCAATTTATGATTCCTTAAATGGGCAAGACTGGGAACAAAATACTGATGGATGGAAAGAAGGAAAAGAAGGTGGTTCATGTAATCCTTGTGATTTTAATGGATCTCCATGGTATCGGGTTATTTGTCAGAATAATCGAGTGACCGATATTCTATTAACTGGAGCAAATTTAGAGGGAGGCGTAAAAGGCGTGATACCAGAAAGCATTGGTCAACTTGAAGCACTTCAAAGGCTTACTATCAATGGATTTGATCTTGAAGAATCAGGGCTACCTCCATCCATTGGTCTTCTAAAAGATCTGACTTATCTCCAAATTAATATTTCTAATTTAGGAGGCCAAGTTCCTGCTGAGTTTTGGTCGTTAGTCAGTTTGGATACTGCAATATTTGACAATAATAAATTAACCGGATCGCTTTCTATCGAAATAAGTAATCTGTCATCTTTACAATTTATTGAATTAGGTGGTAATATGATGACTGGAGAATTGCCAACTGAATTAGTAGATTTGCCCAATCTTCAATACGCAAGTTTCGGAACTAATAATTTTTCTGGATGTATACCTGAAGAATATTCTGAATTATGTGGGCGATCGAACTCCATATATGATTTTCAAAATAATCCTCTTTTGCCATGGCAAGGTGATTTTGTCCTCTTCTGTAATGGAGAAGAACAAAGAGGCGCTCCATGTATAAAAGATGGACAAGAAGCCATCATCAATGAAAACTGCGAATGTGTGATTGAGAATCAAGATTGTTCCTCTATTAATCATCCTGATTATGTGGCATTAATGGCTTTATATAATTCCACTGATGGGACAAACTGGACAAATAATGATGGGTGGAGAGAAGGAGCAAATGGTGAGTCATGTGATCCATGTAATTTTAATGGGTCGACTTGGACGGGTATAGAATGTGGTAGTAACGGAAGAGTTATTATTATAGGACTTGCATCAAATAATCTTGTAGGCAATTTGCCTTCCTTTAGCGGTCTTGATTCAATAGAGCAAATAGTTATATGGAACAATCCAATATCAGGACCGATTCCAGAATTTGAAGGTTTAGAAAGCTTATCTTTTATAAATCTGACAGATAACAATCTGTCGGGTTGTTTCCCTATTTCCTTGAATTCAATTTGTTCTTTTGATCCCAATAATGGATTGTTTGATAGGAATCCTCTTTTGCCATGGCAAGGTGATTTTGCCCTCTTCTGTAATGGAGAAGAACAAAGAGGCGCTCCATGTATAAAAGATGGACAAGAAGCCATCATCAATGAAAACTGCGAATGTGTAATTGAGAATCAAGATTGTTCCTCTATTAATCATCCAGATTATGTGGCATTAATGGCTTTATATAATTCCACTGATGGGGCTAACTGGATAAATAATGAGGGATGGAGGGAAGGAGCAATAGGCGAGTCTTGTGATCCTTGTCAATTTAATGGAGAATCTTGGCATGGTATAAGCTGCGATCAAGACGGAAGGGTCATCAGAGTGGACCTTCAAGAAAATAATTTAATAGGTCAGATTCCACTAAACCTTTATGAATTAGACCAACTACATACATTGTGGCTCAATGGTAATCAAATATCTGGAACCATTGATCAGTCCATATCCAACTTATCTAATCTTGTAAATTTAGATTTTCAAAAGAATTTATTAACTGGTGATATACCACCTTCGTTATGGAGTATCAGTTCACTTTTCTCAGTATGGCTTAATGATAATCAGTTATGTGGCGAATTACCACAAAGTATCTCTGACCTGACACTACGAGTATTAAATCTGTCGAATAATATGATCAGTGGACTGTTGCCAGAGGTCATGACAGATTCATTAGTCAACTTGATCTTAGATGATAATAATTTCTCAGGATGCTTCCCAATAGCCTACGCTCAATTATGTGATAACACTTCAGGAGATTACAGGTTTTTAGATAATCCATTACTGCCATGGCAAGGCGACTTCGCCCGCTTCTGCAATGGAGAAGAAGAACAAATAGGTGCACCATGCATCATAAATGTGCAAGATGCAATGATCAATGAAAGCTGTACATGTGTTGTAGATGTTGATGAACCTTGTATTGAAAACACAGTCGTATTAGACACGACATTGTGTCCATCAGAAAGCCTCATTATAAATGAGCGTACGTTCACAGTTGATGATAACTATTTTGAGTTTGGACCATTTTCTGATCAAGCTGGCTGCGATAGCTTTTATATCGTAGATGTTCTGTTAATAGAGTCTGATTCAGAAAGATGCTTAGAGCAGAATGGAACGACTATCTCAGAAACAGCAGATGATATGATCGTGACTGCTGATGCTCCTGCTGTATTCGACGATGTGACTGAAGAGACACATTCTCTATTGATCTACAATCGGTGGGGCAATAAGGTCTTTCAAGTCGTGAATCCACCCATCGGATTCACATGGGATGGGACATATCAGAGGAGTGGCAACATGCTTCCTGAAGGAACTTATTATTTTCTTCTCTTTGAGCGCAGTGAGGATGGTGAGGGCATCAAGCCTAATGCGATGAAGTCTGGATTTATCACCTTGTTGCGCTAATTTCCCACTTATTTCATATTTATGCAGCTGACATCAGTGTTCTGATTGGTATATTTGAATAATTAAGAGCACCCTCAGCCATTGTTTAATCTAATTCATATGGAAATGAAAAACCTCATTACGATTACGCTGTTATTTTGCTTTTTAGGGATAACACAAGCTCAGGAAATGTATCATACAGATACCTTAGTCGTCTTTGACGATGTGACTTTTGAAGAAGAAATTAAAATAGTAACCTATCCTATTGTAGGCTATGATACAGTTCAAACCAATGACTCAAATTATACGTTGAAACCAATACGCATATGGATCGATACTTTAATCATGTTCAACGATGGAACATTCGAAGAGTCAGTGACTGTACATAAGCACTATAGTCGAAATGATACGATAGGTATAGATTATTATCCATCTGGAGAACCATACATTATTTATAAAAGCCCTATCGAATTGAAGTATCCGCGAGTCATGAACCATACTTTGGCCCTGAAGGAACAAACTTCGGCTACATAGATTAAAGTGAAATGTATATGCTTAATACGATAGATACTATTGTCAGTTTTGATGATGTAAAATATCAAGAAGTCGTTTCTGTCAGTAGTCAACCTTGTTTTCAACTCCATATCGGAGATGAAAAATTTCGAATGTTTCAGACTGATCGATATCAATCCTTAATTACTTTAGAAGATGTTAATGCCATGTTGAAAGCAAAAAACATTTCATTAGTGTCTACCTGTGCTTCTCAGACTGGCACCTTAGATTTTCTGCAAATCAAGCATAGATCTGAGGATTATGTGGCTTGGGTAAATGATGACAAAGTGGATTATTCTGTTAGTGGAGATCAGATAGGTTTTCAGGTAAACATGAGTGTCAATCAATCGCTGGAGTGGAGTACAGCTGTGAAAGTAAAAGTGAGATGAATGATGTATGACTTGATAGATATGGATAGGAAGTCCAATATGATTCTTACTATATAGATTAGTCAAGTATTCTATTCTATGATTAAAAGATTATTCAGGCTAATACGATATTCCATTGTAACTCTACTGTTGAAAAAATGCATTTAGGCTGAACATTTAAAAGATAGAATTTATGCTCAACTAACATTTAACTTGAGATTCAAAAATATCAATATGCTAACAATGATAGTTAAAGACAAAATAATCTAAAAAGTATTGCCCATTTAAACATAGGGATATTGAACAGTAACATAATATGAAAATAATTTCTCTTACAATATCATTAACTATCTATTTCGCATGGAGTTCATTTACTCAATGTAATAATCCACATCCAGATTATGAGGCTTTGATGGCATTATATAATTCTACTGATGGGCCTAATTGGACAAATAAAGATGGGTGGAGAGAAGGTGTTGCTGGCCAGTCGTGTGATCCTTGCAACTTTAATGGTGACCCATGGTATGGAATAGAATGTCAAAGCATCAGAGCAGTAAGACTAAATTTATTTAACAATAATCTAACAGGACCGATACCAAAAGAAATTGGCAACTTAACAGAACTTACAGGATTATTCTTAGGGAATAATAGTTTATCTGGTAGTATTCCAACTGAAATAGGCGAACTGGAAAATTTACAAGAATTACTCTTAGACTTAAATGGATTGAATGGAGAAATTCCTAAAACTATTGGTAATTTATCAAACCTAATTGTGTTAGTGATTGGAAAAAATATTCTTACAGGTAGTATTCCTTCGGAAATCGGTAACATGGAAAAATTACAAACAATTAGTTTATTCCAGAATATATTATCAGGTGAGATCCCTGCGGAAATTGGCAATTTATCGAATTTAAGGAATCTAAATATCCACAATAACAATTTATCTGGAGCTATACCTGCAGAGTTAGGTAATGCGATAAAGTTACAATCGGTTACACTTGAAAATAACATGTTGTCTGGCATAATTCCGGAAGAATTAGGAAAGCTAGCGGATGTAAGATTTTTTACCGCACAGAATAATCAAATTCATGGATGCTTTCCTCAGGAACTTGATATCTTTTGCTCAGCAATTGAAGTTGATTTTACCGGAAATAGTATGCTTCCGTGGCAAGGTGACTTTACCCGTTTGTGCGGTTACGAATGCCAAACTGGAGCACGATGTTTAGTAAATGGCATAGAGTCAACAATTAATAATAATTGTGAATGTGTCGAAAATAATATAGTAGCGTCAAATTCATGTGGACTCTCAGACAAAGAACTTTTATGCCAAGAATGGCTCAACTTAAAAATTAGAGCTCAAGACTTGTGTACTACATTTTGTACAGGAAGTGCGGGATATGAAGTATCTGTCTCATCAATAGGCGGACAAGATGTTATTATCATTTCAGAATCATGTGGTGATATTGATCTGTTTATTTATGATTGTTCTGGAACTGAAATAGGCAGGTGTCTATTTTTTAGTGAATCGAACCCTAATGGTGATTGTGTTCAGAATAATGTGACAGCATTTAATCAGCGCCAAACTATTTGGCGATGTGAAGAATTACCAGAATGTCAGCCACAATGTAATATTGGTTTTGCCTGCGATGATGGAGATCCGTGTACAGCAGGTGAAACTTTAGATTCAAGTTGTAATTGTAGTGGAGGTATTTTTCAAGATGCAGATGATGATACAGTATGTGATGCTTTAGATCAATGTGATGCATTTGATGATAGATTAATTGACACACCCTGTGATGATG
>Ga0115030_1000805_pt1 | contig 13565 bp, 25 predicted proteins | sample SidtaG_4_FD_87174 | JGI IMG/M metagenome (GOLD analysis project Ga0115030, IMG submission 87174) | Marine algal microbial communities from Sidmouth, United Kingdom - Sidmouth_Male1 metaG | ecosystem: Host-associated > Algae > Red algae > Unclassified | place: Sidmouth, United Kingdom | collected... | reverse complement strand
GCCACCGCGTGCTACAGCCCCCTTTTCCCTCCTACCCTTCGTCTCTCCCCGGCCCCCCCCCAACCCCTCCCCCCCCCCCCGTTGCTCCGCGCCAGCTTCCCCTTCACCTTTTGACTCTCTCTGGGGGGGTCTTGCCTTTTCTCCTCCCCCCCCCCCCCCACCTCCAGTCTCCCAGCATCGCTGATGACTATTCATGCCTAACCCGCACCCAACAACGTCGTTGTCCCCCACGGCCAGGACGGACACGCCTGCGCTCACGGCACACTGTGACGCAAGTCGCGTTGACAGAGCAGTGGCACAAGCTGTGTAGAACCCGCCCATGAGAAAAAGGAAGACGCACCCAGATAGAGTCAAACGATGAAAGGGAACATGCACAGGAGCAACGGAGGAGGGGGGAGGGGTTGGGAGGGGGCCGGCGAGAGACGAAGGGTAGGAGGGAAAAGGGGGCTGTAGCACGCGGTGGCGGGAACGGCGTGTTCGCGGGTCTTGGGATGGCGCACGCCTTGGACGCCAAGGCGCGTGCCAAGAGGTGTGATCTGTGCCAGATTGCGCTCGCTTTCCATTGATCCTGCTGTCAGAAACGCCGCATCTGTTTTCTTATTGGCTGAGGGGGACTCCTTCTCAAATCTACGGCTCAACCTTTCAACTCCGCAGCTTGACACGCCAGAATAATACACTGTGGAGCTGCTCTTGGTGATATTGCTGATCCCCGAATTTTGTCCTGGTGGACCGAGTCTGACTTGCGGACCGACTCTCTCCACCAATCAGATGCGCCCCTGGGGCAGACTTGGAGCTTCTGATTGCTCACATGTGCCCATACGGCCTGGAAATCGACGTCAGCTCCTCTCTTTTCCGCACTTCTGGCAAGGAAACTGTAGAAAATCTTAAGATCTCGCCCGGGCAGCGCGCTCCGTGCCAAGAAAAGCGGATCCAGCGGCAACAAACTGTGAGTTCTGCTGGATGCAAGGTCTTGGAACCAAATGCGGGCTTTCTATTGGCTTCGATGCCCTCTTACGGTCGTTTTAGACCAATTGAATGCTCTTTTTCACAGTCAGTCTCTGTCTCTGTCTTCCAGGACAAAGTTCGCGGATCAGAAAATTTCTGGCCAGCCATTGGTACAGAAGCACAATCCTGGCCATCTGTTGGCTCTCGGTGATGTCAGTTTAACGTTGAATATGAAGGGATTCCAAGCCAGAACTGGCGACGAGAACAACGTGGCCGCCCGTGTGCGCGCTCTTTTCCAGGACATGGCCAGGGCGCGCGACACGACGGACTCAGCTGTGTGGGACACAGCAGCAAACTTTCGACTCGCAACACACGAGGCGATTGATTGCTGTTTGGCGAGGCGCGGCGAGCACATTTGAGTTCACGTCGCCCGCACGCCCATGGTTTCCGTTGCTTCAACATGGTGTGCACTCCATCGCGGCCACCTCCCGTTGTGCACTGCAGAAGACGGCCACCGAAGAGCGTTTCTCGCATAATGTCCGAGCGTCCGCCCCGAGTTGCTCCATTGACTCGCGAACTGTAGTATTCCCTCAACTATCTTTGAGGACTACTCGGGTATGTCGCATTTCGCGGCTCCGGTCCGCGCACCTTTGTTGGCCCTGATGTCTGCGGGGCACCGGGCGACGTGGATGACGTTGCATGCCCCGGTTCGGACAGGTGGCGCTGTCCTTGCTGGTTGGGATCATGATTGATTGTGGGTCTCTTACATTTGACTGTCAATTGCTTGATATATACGCTTTACCGTACGGGGGTCCACTGGTATGGATCCCCAGACCTCCCCTTGGGGAGGCTACTGTGTGGGATTCGGGGCCATTTGGGCCCGCTTGCTCGCATAACATAAGGGGACAGCGCGGCGCCCGTGGCCCGGCTTCCCCACAAAAACATATCTGCGTTCTCACGACCTTACTCCCTCTTTGCGGCTTCGGGAGTTTTCTTATGTGACCGTGTCACCGGGCGAGAGTAGAGCAAGGGTGTGCGGGCGGGTTCCCTCAGCTGGGTAGGTGTCCCTATCTGTTTCTGCGGGCTGGGGTGACACGGCGTTTTATGCGACAGGATTCTCACACAACATCCTCGCAATTGACTTTCTGCATGATGCCTCCTCCCCCACGCCCCGCCCGCACCCTGATGCCGTGCCACTTGTGTTCTTTGGACATGAATCCTTCTGGCTGCTTTTTCTCCAGGTCAGCTTTGGTGCGCTCTCTGTTCTCTCCCACAGCCCAGGCTCTGGCTCGATGTCGTCGTGCACCAACTGGACCGGGCGACTGCATGCTTTTCTCTCTCTTTTCTATTTCTCGTCGGGGTGCACGCGTGGCGGTTCCAACGGAACTTGGAGTGTGGAGGGTATGTGCATGTTGGCGGTGTTGCTTGGCGGCACGCCTGCTCTTCTGTTTGTCTTGTGCGCTGGAAAATGCTGCTTCCCGTGGGAACTGTGTGTGTGTGCACGCGGGTCGGCGGCATATCTGTTGGGCGGTGGCGCTCTGCAAGACGCATGTGAGTGTGAGAGGCGGCTAGTGGAGTGTGAGGTGGGTCTTTTCGGTAGAATGGGCTCGCAACTCACTATCTGCCACCGCCCCATTGTGTTCCACCAACTGGTGCACCGCACGCGTGACATTTCGAATGATTTTTTTCTGTTTGACCTCTCACGAACAACTCCAATACCTGCGGGACCAGCGTCATGCGAATCAAATCGATGTCGTCGTAGTTGTCCTTGTCACACGGACAAACAGCAGCGAGAATTGTGTTGCTAGGGTGGTTCGGGCGCTCCTGATTAATGATCCCGACAAAAACTTTGACCGAGGGCGGGCTGCCGCCCTTGTCCTGAACCTATAGTAATGTGGACGACCTTCATCTCAGGCGGGCGGCCGCCGGACAGCACGCTTAAGTTTCTCGAGGCAGCGTCTGTGAAGAGGGTGGTCTTGGGCACGAGAATGCTATGGTTGTCGAAGATGTCCCGCTCAATGAATCGCTTGGATCCACAGAGCGAAGAAACGGGCTCCTCCACCGCCAAGGAGAAGTTGGCGCTGTAGGCACCAGCAGTGTTGACTGAGACCTTCTTTGATCGAAGCGCCTGCATCCACTCGTGATCCCCACGCAGCTCTGCAACGCCGGCCATGCCAAGGCGGGCGCCTCTAGAAATTCCCAGGATTTGAGCAAACCCTCGCTGGCTCAGCTCTGCAACCTCGAGCAGCCCCACTTGCTGCTCCGCGGACGGCGCTACCAGCGGCGGTGGCTCGGCCACGCCCTCTACCTCCTCTTTCCGGGGCGCTGGCGGGAGAGCAGCCGCTAAGAATTCCGCCCGTAGCTTCTTTTTCGCAGCCTGCAGTCGCTTGTTCGTCTGGCTCTTCTTCACACGCACCAGACGGGGCTTTACCCGCCGCGTGTATACGGCAGTAGTGCCGTTGCCACGCGTTAGTTGCAGCACATTTGGAGTTACACGGAGCAGGACGGCGCTATCAATCCTGCCCAAGTACGCCTGGTCTTCTGCCTCTAAGATTTTCCCAGCCAGCAGCGCCAAGGAAACTTCTTGCAGGTCTGAGGAGCCGGGCAATTGGGCGTGGGGGGGGGCGGGCTCGGAGCGACAGTCGGATGCTCAATGAAGATAACGGGGGGGTTGTGGGCAGCTTGTAGAGGAGAGTCAGGCAGGTGGGCTGGCAGCCGGCGCGCAGGCTCCGGGCAGGCGTCTTGGTAGGCGATTGCCTGAGACCTCGGAAACGTAGGAGGAGGGGTAGGCTGCGTTTGCTCCATTATCTGTGAGGGGGATTCGGTCGAGCACAATTCAGGAGCGGCACGCGCTGCCAAAGGCGGAGGGGGGCGCGTCATGGCAGCTTGGTTGGCTGATGAGGGCCCCTTGGCTCGATTTTCCTGGCAAGAGCAGTTGTTCCAGATGCCCCTGCGGCACTGGGAATCGGGAAACACTGCGACGGCTCGTGCCAGCTCGTCCTCCGCCTTGCGTGGCACACCCTCTCTCCATACCGCCATGCCTGCTGTTGGATTCACGAAGAGGCGGTGGAACGCCGAGCATTCGTACAGTAGCAAATCTCCTTAATATTGGGATTTTTGTCCCGGTAGCCCCCCTGCATAGTCAGTATTCAAGTGGAGGACTGATCTGACTTGTGGCTTGTCCTTTGGGAGGATACTTCGGTCTTGCATATCTGTCCTTTTTGTTAACGTCTCTACTTTGGTGGTTTATTCGATCCTTATGATCGCTCGATCGATTGACCCCGCCACTTTACCGTCTGACAATGAAAGCACAGTTGGACCGGGGTGCGCCGTCGTAGCCCCCCCCGGATCCCCATCGGATGTTGTACGAACAAAGGTTTTTCTTCCTCGCCCTTTGGGCGATAGTGCTCTTTTCATCGTGCGTCTAAGGTCGGTCGCTATTTACTGGTTAGTTAACCAACGTCATTAATACCACATTTGGTGGAGCAGCAGGGGATACTCTTGTCTGCCGCGTGCATCTGCACGCGGTGCCCGAGAGCTGTCCCTCGGTGCCAAGTGGTACGGTGAAGGGTATTGCACCCATTGGCTTGACGTGCTGGGCGCGTCTCCCACTTGAGTGTGCCACGATGCAGGGGTTCGTGGGTGGTGAGCTCCAGTTGGAGCGCGAGGCGCTTCGATTGTCTATGTGACGGTTGAGCAATGACCCCCGGTCGTGCCGCTGGGCACCGTGGCAATGGGAAGGGTATGGGCAATGCCCTGCCTTCCGACTACGTCCCGTCAGGAGGGGCTCGTTCGAACGCGCGGGACGCCAACACCCTAGGTGGTTCCCTCTTGGGATCACCTGCGTTAAAGGCGGCGACCTCTGGCGAACCGCTCCATGCGGAGAGCCTTAAGGCGGAGGTGGAGACACTTCGTCTCCGTCTGACGTCCCAATAAGCGACTAACCGCTCGTTTGCGGAAGCAAACGACACCCTGATCGAAAACATGGAGGCTATGCGCCACGAGGACATAGAGTCTGATGCTCGGGCGGCAGAGTAGCGTCGCAAAACGAAGAGCAAAACGCAGATCAGAGTCGACCCCAAGAGGGGCAAGTCATCTTCCTCTCGTCCAGAACCGTATGGCAAAGCGCCCGAACGTCGGGACCGAGCGCGTAATGTTGGAACGCAGAGGAGATACGGGATGGGGGACTACGGTAAGGTGGTTGAGTGGCTTGGGCTAGTGCGTGTGTGCGACGGTGCTTTGTTGGTTGTCTCTCCCAAGCGCCCCTCTCCCCATCAAAGGCCCTCCTCAATTATTCCAAGGCGGAGCAATCAAGCCCGCCACAAGGGCACGCCTGCCCACACTCTAAATCAAAACGCTCACCAGATCAAAGCAACAAGGATCAAAGCAAAGCGCACAAAAATCAAAGCATCAGAAGCGCAAGAACAGAAAATGTGAAATCGCAAAAAGTTCACTGAGTGAGTCGGACGAGTACAAATCTCAAACAAACCAGGGGTTACCAAACCGTGGGGAAGTCGCACTGGTGGCCAAGTGGGAAGTATGGCGGGTTCTCTCGCTAAGATTGACCTTCGGGTCACGTCGGAGAGTTGGCGGTTCGAACCCCTGGAAACACCTGGTTTATTGATTTTGCTTTTGCAGCAGCAGCGCCTCACAGCGGCGACGAGCATGACGTTCCAACATAAGTGGCGCTTTCCCGGGGCAAATCATTGGCGTGGCGTGCCGACGGCTGGCGGCGGTTGCAGCGACGTCCAGATGACCGACGCGGCCGGCGCGACCGGCTCGGCAAGCAACTACGCCCATGGCGCGGGGGGGCCAGATGGGCGGGCCGGGTCGGTCGCGAACGGCGACTTGGGGTCAAGTGGGGCCTCGTCTTCGAAATACAACGGCCGTGACATGCGCGGCGGCAATGCCTACGCGGGATATCCCGACGAGGCGGAGGACCAAGAGGCCGAGCGTTCGCCCCTCGAGGGGGCCGGGCCGTCGCCCATCCGGCGGGCGTAGTTCAGCCCGCCGTCCCTTGGCAATCGGGATGCCATCCCTGTCATTAGCGACGACGCCATTATGGACGTGGCGACAAGAAACAGCCAAGTGGCGTTGGTTCGTTTTGAACAAGGCCCTTGGGGAACCTCGCAGGGGTTTTTCGACATTCTCGCCGACGTGTCGGACGAACGTGTCGACGCCATCGTGGCGGAAGTGCATGGCGACGCCAAGTATGGTAACCAAGGCGAAGCGCGTTAAGAGTACGGAGTCTTGGCCTATTCCAACGAGCTGGTCCGTAACGGACGGCCGTTCCATGCCTTCCACACGCGTCTTTACGCTTTTGCACGTCTGATTCCCGTCCACCGGCTGGGAAATTTAGAAGTGGCGGCCAACAAATTCGGACTTCTGCGTGGGGTTTGGCCAGATGCCGTCTTCCTATCGCGCCGTATCGCCATGGAGTTTTCAGCCCCCTTCGCCCAAAAGGGGGGGATGGAGGAGTACCTCAAGGAGCTTATCGAGGTTTCTAAAAGGTGGAACACGCCGTAGAGGAGTTGGTTTCTCGGACCGTGGCTTTTACCTCCCCGGTTCGGGCGCCGAGTTACGCTCCCGCCCATAGGCGTGCTCAAGATGCGGCGCGCATCATCTGCCGCGGGCTTCTCTCCACCGCTTGGTGCTCCGGCGTTATCCGGGCTCCTCTTCATTTCGACTTGTCCCGGTGGTTTCCGCGGTACCTCCAGTGGTCGATTAACCGCGGGGTATGGATGGAGATGCCTTACGCATTGTCGGACATGGCCTATAAGCTCGTCGATGAGTTCAGTGCCGCGTGGGACGTCGTCAACGCGGAATGTTTCTACTTCTTGGCGGCCGAGTAGGCGCACACCCTAATGACCGATCCGATGCTCGCCTGGCTCGACGCTACAGCCATTCGGCGTATGGTCAATTCGAACCTGCAGCACATGGCCAGTGCCCTGAGCGGCCAAGAGATGTTGTACATGCTCCACAACATTCACAAGGCCACAGAGGTCTTCCCGTGGAACATTGTCGTTAGGGACGTCATCCGACGGGACACGTAGACGCGTGCGGCGCCGCAACTGTACATCCATTTGGACGCGACGGCCAAGAACGGCTTTACGCTGAGCTACTGGTGTCCGGGCGTCGCGTCGCGCTCCTCCTGGGGCGCTTGTAAGGATTAAGAAGGAGACTCGCCTGCCGCGGCTGCGCAAGTCAGCGGCGGGTTTTTCCGTCGGGGAAATCGGCAGGCTGTTGGGCCTTCTCGAAGAGCCGCTTCGACCAGCTGTCGTGGCTCTCTGTCACCTGTGCGTGAAACGAGCGTCGCCTGGGCGTCCTAAGGACAAGAGCGGCGTCAGTTTGAAGTCTTCCTGTCGTCTGCCGAGGTCGTTCTGGCGGCGAGCGCGCTGCTTGGAAAAGCGCCTAGCCGTCGTATAGATGGGCAGCGAGTGCCTCCCGGCGTCGGGGCGGCCGCTCTTGCCTTGGCGTGGTAGCTCCAGACGGAGGCATTGCGCCGGGCGACTCGTGATGCCCATGGCAAATTAATCTAGGACGCCATGCCGGTGTTGGATCGTGCTACGAGCGTTGCGGCGGACTTTCCGACTGCCTTTTTCTTCTTCCGTCAGAAAGTCGAGCATCTTCGTGCAGTGGCGGTGCTGCCTTCCTCGCCAGTGAGTGTCGAAGCAGGCGACATCCTCGGACGTCGTGCAAGCCGTGATGGCGATGATGAAGAGGAGCCTCCTCGAATTATGCGCCGTAGCAGTTCGTCGGTGGACGCCGATGGCCGTGGGCCTGCCCGTAGCTGAGGCAGGGTAGTCGGAGACCGGTTTGTGCGTGTCTTATGTCTTTGTTTTTAGGCTTGTTACTGCCGACGCCCGTCGGCATGTGATGCGGTGGCTATACTTTTACACCTTTCCCGCTCATGGATTGCTGTCATTTGGACGGAGAGAGATTGGCTTGTGTAGCTCTGCTCGTTTCCTGTTCAAAATGAAAGGCGACTACTGCCCAAGTGGTTGCACTGTTGTGGTCGTTCGTCGCTTGGGGCAGCCCTTCGTGCGAGGCACGAGCTGTCTTATCGTCAATGTACCAGGGGGCGGTCTCCCACGTAGGGGCTAAAAGCGTCTCTTACGTACTCTGGTACATTAGGTCCTCGACAGTGGTCGTAAGGTCTGGGACCGCGGGCAAGAGTAGCGCGTTTGGATCGGATACGACCCCTTGGGTAACGGGAGCTGGTGGCGCGTCGGCGTCCTGTGAGTGCGGGGGACAAGGCCATATGTTAGTGTACGGGCCGTGCCACTCTGCGAGCTCGGCGAACCGCAAAAGAGCCAACCAATGAATGGTCGCGGGGAATATTGCGCGTCCGTTCCGGCAGCTTCAATCGAACCCAGAGAACTGGTACAATCTCCTGAACTGACTTAGATTGGGTTATCTTAATCCAGCTCAGTGTGATTCGAATTTTGTCATGGGAAGTCGAAAACAATCCACGAATTGTCGAGGACCACTTTGGGTCCTGGCTTTGGGGGGCTACAACCGCCGCGATTTCGGCTTGATTATGCCGTAGGGATCGGCGGGTACCCCGAGAAGGGGGTGCGGGATGGCTCCAGGAGTACCCCGAAATTCTCTTCTTCTTCTGTCGAAGATAACGGATCACCAGGTTCCATGGAAGGGTTTTCAAGGGTTCCCAGGAGTCGTCCTTTGGACCGTAGTCGAACCATCGGACCTTGGCACTGTATATGCCATTGGTCCGACGGATGCCTACTAAGCGGTCAATGACGTATTGGTCGGGTACCGGTGGGGTGCTTTAGGGCTTATAGAGTCCGTACAGCAATGGTGGTGGAGTTTTGTCCGGTGTCGACGGCCGTGGGGCAGGGGTGACATGGTCACTTTTGACTCTTTGCTCTTCGCGGTTCACGTCTACCACATAGGTGGAGTCATCTGCGTCGAGTTCGACGAACGGGCCAACGGTCCTGCTTTGCAGCTTGTTATTTTGTTTGTGGTTTGTCGTATGGATGTTGTCACCAACGCGGATACGTATGATACGTGTATCCACGTTCGAGTCGCACTTACGCTTACAGCGTTGCTGAGTCTTTTGTAGGGCCTCTACGACGACGGGAATTTGCTGTCTCCGCTTGGCCATGAACTCACGCTTGCGCGCTAGGGGTGACCCGTCTCTGAGGGTACCCTTGTTCTTCAAGGGAGTCCCAGGAGGGAGATTACGTACCGACATGCTCGGGATTCGTCGTGCAATAAAGAGTTAGAATGGCGCAATGCCTGTTGACCGATGTGGTTGGCTGTTACAGGCAAGGGCCAATACAGGGAGTAGCTCGTCCCAACGACGGGGGTCTTCTGTGATGTAATGTCGGAGTTGCGTAGCCATGGTACGACTGTACCTCTCTGCTTAACAATTGGTCTGTGGATGGTACGCCGTAGTGCAGACCGTTTCGGTGCCAAGCACCTTCATTACGGCAATGAAGAAGTTCGACATACACTGGGGTCCTTGATCCAATAGGATTCGGTCCGGTCCCCCGTAACAGGCGACCCATGCGTCAATGATGGCTGATGCCACGGAGATTGCGGTGATGCGCCGTAAGGCGACGCACTTAGTCAGCTTGGAGAAGCGCTCAGAAATTCCAGGATGAAGCGATTACCAGCTCTGATAGCGGGGATCGGCCCAAAGATATCGACCGATAGGTGCGTCAATGGATCCGTAGCTGGGAACAGCGTCAGTGGCGACGTGGGTCGTCAAAGTGACAGCCGGTTCTGGGCGCTTGTGGTACACTTTGTAACAACATTTTTGCGCTAAAGGTGTATCTCACGCTTTTAGACGGATAGAAAATCGTTCCTGAGGACTGAGTATTGCACCAACGGCCACGACACTTTCGCATGTTATAGGATAGTAGGTGGACGATGCATCCACAAAAAATGGCGCCATGAATTTCGAGTACCTGGGAGCTGGCTGTCGGTGACAATCATTCGTGAAGCGTTCGAGCAGATCGCGGCGCTCTGATCTCGTGGCGCAACGCAGGATTAACAAATATCGGCTTACACATTGAGCTTGAACGGGCATGGCAGGCATTCTGAATCGGCTGGAAGCCTCCCTACTAGATTTGGGATCGACGGGGGAAACACTTGCAAAGATCTGACCCCTGCTGGAGAGCAGAGCTTCACTTTTTGTGTGACCCCCTGGCGCTTCAGAAGCGCATGTTTTTGACAACGAACTGGATGTAAGGCTGCCTATAGCCAATTGTGACTTCTGTGACCGTCACGTGCGCGATTTATTGCTGAAACGTATACGGTAGAGGATCGAGGGTTCCGAATGTGCCATTTTTGTTCATGCCTATGTTTTTTACATGCGCTACAAGTCATCTAGAGACACTCGGAAGATAGCATCTAGCGATCCACTCTTGGAGTTCTTGAGTCACTCTTCGTTTCTATGTGCTTTTTGTTTTATTACAGTACGCTCTTGGCGGCTTTGTGCCAGCCTGAAGTCGCGTCTCCGCCATCCGTCCTATTGTGTGAGATGCACCTTTACTGTTGTGGATATCCGTGTCCATGGATGGCCAGTAACGCCACATCGCGGGCGGTTCTGACCTTTCGCTTTTTTTGTTACTTCTTGGCGATTTATAGGCGATACCGACACGTCGTAGGTAGCCTCGAAGTCGCCCAGGGGGCCACTTCGCAGCGCAGACGGGCGCACTAAAGAAGCACCCTGCCAAACCTCTACACAGCCGCATTGCGCATTTGTCTGCTTGCCGTATTTATTAGTTGATTTGAATTGTATTTGTTATCTCATGAGCGGCACTAAATCGGCGGATGCATTCCGAGAAGCGCGGCGCGCATCTCGAGATCGGCAGTGTAAAGACACACACCCAATCACGCGACCGAGCCGTGCACCCTGAGAGATCTTCCAGCGAGAACAGGCGCCCTCCACGCCGCACGCGAGCCACGCATCCGCCCCCAACGCGCTCAGTCGAAGTGCGCGCGTGGCGCGGCCCATTCCCCCTCCCTGGCGCCGTTCCCCCGCCTCTCCCGCACCATGCGCGCCTCCCCCCCGCCCCCCCACACCCACCGCGCCGTCGCTCATCACCCCCCCCGCCCATCCCGCCCCCCCATCACCCCCCCCCCCCCACCGGTGGGGGGGGCCCCCGCCCGGTGGGGTGGCCGGGGGGGGGGGGGGGGGGGCGGGGGGGGGGGGGGGGGGGCCGGGGGGGGGGGAAGCGGCCGCAGGGTCAGCGACTGGGAGGTCAAAGTCGGGGGAGGGGCTGGGGGGGCATCGATGGCGGCGGTGCGTGAGGCGGGGGGGGACGAAGGTCCGGAAAAGAGCGTATGTGTGAAGCGGAAAGACGTCGGTCAAGGCACAGTTGCCACATAATACAGCCACAGGAGTCCCTCTCTGGCCCTCTCTGGCCCGCTCAGATTCCTACTGGGTTGATCGCGCAGCTCTGAAATGACGGATGGCGCCAGCCAATCAGCGATCGATTTGCGTTGCAAAAAATGCCTGCGATCCGCCACAGGCCTTGCATCTCAATCAAACTCGGATGTGGTGCTCTGGCTTCTGCTTTTCTCACCATTGCATGCTGGCAGTGATCATGCCCGAGTGCGCTGAGGGCGTGGCCCCTCTTGAATTAATAAAATAGCTTGATTACAGCGAAAACCGCGACTGGATTTGGCCGTGTGAGCTTGATTCTCGTTGTAGTAGCAGTGGGACATGCCACCTCGACAGAATGAATGTGTCCCCAGATCCCCGATCTGCCATGTCACGTTGTACACTGCGATTCCGATGAGGTACCACACTGTGTCGCGCCCGAATCGCCTCGAAGTCGCCAGAAAAGCGCGATGGCAGAACCGCCGACGTTGGCGTAGTACATCAGGATTATACCTGGGTGGGCTGATACCGTAGCGTATTTCTGCAGCGTCAGTAGAGACCTTCGGCATGCCAAATGTGGGTCGACGGCGTGTGTCGGGGACACGTTTCACGCCACGTTAAGCCTTCGACACACATTTCGATCCCATTTACGGCTACGGAGGCCCTTCGACACACGTCAAGAACCAGTACCGACCGAGCTAACCGCCGCCACGTGGCAGTCCATGAGTAGCTTTCATGGAAGTACCCGCCAAGCGCTGGCATTCGTTGGCTGTCGATGCCCAGTCTTACGGATTCGGAAGGACAGTCGCCCGATCGCTCTTCTGGCACACACCTGTCACGACGTCGTCACCGGCGCCGAAAGGAGTCTCCACCCGGTCACACTGTAAGCGAGTCCGCAAGGAGTGTGGCAGGACTGCCGGATCCACATTTGATACATGCCGAAGCTCCGAAGGGATGGATGTGGCTTCCTTAAAAAACCGGTCGGGCGACCGTCAAACTACCCGCATTTGATACCCACGTCGCAGTTGCCGAAGTCTCTATTAAACGCTCACGCAGGCTTTCTGGGATAACCAATTGATTACTGAAACGCGCCCGCCTGAAGAGGCCATAGATTTCATTCTGAAAGAAGGCTTTCGCGGTTTTGCGCGCCATGCGTTTGGCCACCTCGACGCATAACTCTTCGGTTTACTGGGCCTTAACAGTATCGTCGTATTCGACGGGGGCCGGCATGTCGGCATCCGTGTACCTCCCCGTCAGCAAGCCGCTGGCCGTCTCGGTCAAGGCAACGCATGGGATGTCATCGTTGATATCTTCAACGGCGGAGTTGTTGTCCCTTCGGGACAAGAAGTCTGGGGCGTGGTGCGATGCACCGGTTTTGTACTGCACGTCGAATGTATATTCGGACAGCAATAGGCGCCTTTGCATTAGGCGACCACAAGAGTCAGTGGTGCTGTACATCTCGCGTAGAGCTTGGTGGTCGGTCCTTATTAGGAAGCGGTGGCCGTCGAGGAAGTGTCGGAGCTTAAGCACGCTGCACACAACTCGAGGGCATTCGCGTTCCGTTTTGGAATGGTTCCTCTCAGCAGGGCTGAGGCCACGGCTCCAATAGCCAACTGGTAATTTTGTACCGTCAGGTTGCCTTTGCAACAAGGCGAATCCTAGTTGGTCGGCGCAGGCGTCGACGTTAACATTCATTTTTCCTTTGGCTTTGGGCAGAGCCAGAATTGGTGGTTCGAAGAGTGCTTGACGCTGGTCGTCGAAGGCCGCAAGGGCTGCGTCTGAGGGCTCCCGATACTCCGGTGGGACTTCAGCGCCGGTCATCGCATTGAGCGGCTTCGCCCGCTTAGCGAAGTCCTTGAAAAAGCGTCTGTAGACGTTGCACATCGCCAAGAAGATATTTAGCGGGGTCTTGGTGGTGGGGAACGATGCATTTCTCAACGCTTGAACTATTTTTCATGAAAATGAAGTTGACCGCGTCGGACAGTATGTCCGAGGTACTCGACGTCGTCGGAGAACCACGTGCACTTCTCGAGATTGAGATTGACGTCGTATTCGCGTAGTCGCGTTAGTACCACGTCGTCGTCTTTGACGTGTTCTTCTGCGGAGGCAGAGAATATGATGACATCGTCTAGATAGACGAGCAAAATGTGGGATTAATGACGTTGGTTAACTAACCAGTAAATGGCGACCGACCGTAGACGCGCGATAAAGCGAACGCTATCGCCTTAGAGGCGAGGAAGAAGAACCTTTGTTCGTGCAACATCCG
>Ga0115030_1000799_pt1 | contig 13599 bp, 6 predicted proteins | sample SidtaG_4_FD_87174 | JGI IMG/M metagenome (GOLD analysis project Ga0115030, IMG submission 87174) | Marine algal microbial communities from Sidmouth, United Kingdom - Sidmouth_Male1 metaG | ecosystem: Host-associated > Algae > Red algae > Unclassified | place: Sidmouth, United Kingdom | collected... | reverse complement strand
GTGGGGGGGGGGGGGGGGGGGGGGGGGGGGGGGGGGGGGGGGGCGGGGGGGGGGGGGGGGGGGGGGGGGGGGGGGGGGGGGGGGGGGGGGGGGGGGGGGGGGGGGGGGCGCCCGCCGGAGGCGCCAGCGGCGGTGGCGGCGACGGCGGCAAGGCGGACCGCGGCTCGATCGCGTCGGTCGCGCGCAGCGCGTCGCCCGCATCGCCGTCCGAGGCGAGCGATGGGGACGGGGGGTGGCCGCCGCCACCAGCGTCGCCGTCCCGGCCGCCGCTGTCGGGGGACGGCAGGGCCGACACGGGCGGCACCGGCGGCGGTTCGCGGGGTCTGCGGGGCCCCTCGCCGCCGTCGCCGCGCGGCAGCGGCGGCGGCGGCGGCGGCGGCGGCGGCGGCGGCGGCGGCGGCGGCGGCGGCGGCGGCGGCGGCGGCGGCGGCGGCGGCGGTGGCGGCGGCGGCGGCGGCGACGGCGACGGCAGCGCGCAGGCCGCGGACCGCTGGTGGTCGCCGCGCGCGGGTGGGGCGCCCGCGCCGCGCGCCACGCCACACGGCACGGTGTATGTGGTGCTCGACTGACGCGCGGTCGCGGTCGCGGCGGGCGGCGCGCGGGCGGCGCGGGCGGCCAGGCGTGGTGCTTCTTGTTTGTTTCTTTTTGTTGGTGCGACTCCCAGCACGGGACGCGGCCCGACGGCGCGGGCGGCTCGCCCTTCGTCCCACGGACGGACACGGGATGGGGCGGCGGTGGCCTGTCGGCGGGCCGATGGGCGGGGGCGTGCCGGCCCGCACGTACGTGGGGGAGCTGCCCGCCGAGGTGCGCGGCGGCGCGTCGGCAGACCCGCGGACAGCACCCACGAGGCGGGCGAGCCCGCCCCGCGTCGAGAGCGGCTACAACGAGGGTGTCCTCCACGCATCTTGCCGAACTGTAAGCGCGGAGCCACCAACGTGCCTTTTGGGACACTAAGAGCACTTCCAACTAAACTATAGAAGCTTTACTACAATTGTGAACAGGTCTCTTTTTGGGTCGTCACACGCCCGTCACCCCCTAAAGCTTTAGGCAGGCGACCTGAGCAATCACGGAGTATAGAGTAAATAGTGATTCTTGGATACTTTCTCTTGCGTGCAGGAGCAATTGTACGGCAAGCCACCCAGAGGCCCCCGCTCAAACGTCACTTGAGAGCTGCTGGGGCCATTCTGAGTGGATGTGGGCGGGCCTGTCTGGGCGGGGGCGTCTGCCTGTCTTCTGGCAGACGCGCGGAGCCGCGGCGGCGGAGAGCAAGGAGCCAAGCGTGTGCCCCGTGTGGTGCGCGGCGCCAGCGCGACGTCCCCGCCGCGCTCGCCCCGCGGTCCACGCCCCACCGCGGCCGCCGCTGTCCCCCCGACGTGCGTGCCCGCCACCCCTACAGTGTCCCTCCTCTGTCGTGGTGGTGGTGGGTGCACCCCGCGGGCAGCTTGCTGCTTGTCCCGTCCCAACCGGCACTCGTCGGTGGCGTCGGGGAGTGGTGTGGGGTTGTGGCTCGCATTTCGTCTTTTTCAGTGGTGTCCCGCGTGCTTCTTCTTTTTTTGAGCGACTGCCGCCTTGTATGCCTCTTTGCTTTTGGTGATATCATCTCTGCGGCGGGTGGCTGTGGTGTGGGGGCTTGACGACGGTCGAGCGGGTCGGCTCTCCCAGCCGGTGGCGTGACGGTGTCGGTGCGCTTGGCATTGCGGCGGTTGCCTTTGGGCGCGCGCCCGCCCGTACGCCCCCACCACACACGCTCGTGCTCTGCGGGGTGGCAGCGATGAGCTCCAGCAGCAGCGCCCCGTCGTCGGCCCCCCCGGCGGTGGCCGTACCGCCGGCGGCAGCGACGGCCACATCTGGCGCCCGCGGCACGGCGGGCTCGAGTGGCGGCGGCGGCGGCGGTGGCAGCGCGTCGGCGGCGGCGCCCGCGGTGGCACTGGCGGTCCCCGTAGTCTCTTCCAAGGGGAAGACCAGCTCCTCGGCGGGGGGGGCGGGCGGGTCAGCCCGCGCCGTGGCGGGCCGGTCGGGCACCAACCGGATCTCCAACAGCTGTATCCTGCGCATCCAGCAAGAGATTACGCAGCTGATACAGGAGCCGGTACCTTTTATCTATGTTGAGCCGGATGAGGAGGACATCACCCACATCCAGGCGCTGATCATTGGGCCGTTGGAGACCCCATATGCGGTAGGTTTTGTAGCCCTTGTTTTTTTTTATGGAGGGGCGTTGCCGTATGGTGGGGCTGAGAGGTGTCGGCCGTCGGTGTTGTGAGCAAGTGGACTGCGTTTCGAGAGGATGGGGCACGCTGGCGCCAAACGCGTGGTGCCGCTGTTCGTGCATGTACATGCTAACATTGGGTCTTGACTGTTCCTGTTACGGTGTGCTGTGGGGTACTCATGTACACCCTTGCCTGCTTCGCCTGCCCCTCTCACTGCCATGCGCTGTCTGTCGCACCTGATCGCCGGTGGCTTCCTGGTTGCAGGGTGGCATGTTCCATTTCGACATCCGAGTGCCCCCCGAGTACCCGTACAAGCCCCCACAAGTCAACCTGCGCACGACGGATGGGGGGCGGGTGCGCTTCAACCCCAACCTTTATGCCACTGGCCGGGTGTGCCTGTCCATCCTCGGCACGTGGGAGGGCCCCGCTTGGTCGTCGGCTGAGTCCCTCTCCTCTGTGCTTCTCTCTATCCAGTCGCTTATGTGTGCCAAGCCATACCACAATGAGCCGGGCTTTGAGAACGTGCGCGATGCGGCCGCCGTGACGCGCTACAACGAGTACATTTCCTACGAGACGCTGCGGGTGGCAGTAGTCGGCATGATTGACGCCCCCACCTGCGGCGATGCCTTTTCGGACGTGATGGAGCGCCACCTGCTGCTGTGGTTTGACATGTTCCATCATGCGTGTGTAGAGGCGGCGGGGCGGCTGGAACACAGCACGTACAATGACAAGTTCTCCTCTGCCCGGGGCACGTACAAGTTTGGGGAGGTGGCGGAGAAGTTGCTGGCTGCGCGGGAGCGCATCCTCACCCGCCTGACGAGCGTGCAGCGGCCGCGGCCACTGTTCTCTGCGGCGTCTCAAGTGCCAGGGGTGGCGACCGCGGACGGCACATCGGGGTCGCCCGCCCCCCCCTCCGGCTCCCCGGCGCACCCGTCGTCTGCGCCCTTGGCGGCAGGCAATGGCGCTGATGGTGGGGCCGTCAATGGGGCCATGGCCACGCCCCCCGTGGTGGACCCGCACGCAACGGAAGTGACGGCGGACGCAGTCGCCTACGCGACGGAGCGCCTCATTGACGAGCACCGCGCGCTGTCGGTGAACCCACCGGCGGGCGTGTCGGCGTCGCCTCGCGACCCTGCGTTCCCTTTCGTGTGGGACGCCACGGTGAGCGGCCCGGAGCGGTCGCCGTGGGAGGGCGGCCTGTTTGCGCTCGAGGTCTATTGCGCCGCCGACCACCCCGCTCGCCCCCCGTTTGTGCGGTTCGCCGCTGGCAGTGAGATGCCCATGTTTCACCCCAACGTTACGCCCGACGGGATGATTCCGGCGCTCGCCTGCGTCAATGCGCGTTGGAACCCGGCGACCAAGCTATCGGCTGTGCTTGTGGCCCTGCAGCAGCTGCTGGGAACGCCGGATGCGACGTACGCAGTCAACACCGAAGCGGCCAAGCTATTTGCCAATGACAGGAAAGCGTATGAGCGGAGGGCGCGCAGGATTGCACAGGGTTGAGGCGCGCGCACGCTCCCGCGGCCTGGTTTCGTTTTCGTGTTGCGTTGCGTGCATGCATGTGTACACCAGCTCATGGTCGTTCCATCTGGTCGGTGCGGACCACGACTGGTGTGGCGCCGACTCGTGTTGCTGCGTTTTTCTTGTTTTCCACGAGTCTTCTGTTCTGTTTCTATGTGCTCTTCTTTACGTTTGTAGCGTACGGCAGGAGCGTCATTGCGGGCGTGTCCAGCAACTGGTCACAACGTGGCCACCATCCTCGAGCTGCTTTGCCCTGTACTTTTTGGTTGGCCATCTGCGTGTGCCCCTCTCCAATAACTGCTGGACAGTTCCACTACACGGCTCTTGACTTGTGCCGCTTTGGGCTTTGAACGCGCACGCCAACGAGCTGCCTTTTTTCACGTTTGTCGGGTGGCTCCCACCAATTATCCATGTGCTCTCCCCTCCCCGTCCGCCCCCGCCGGCCACAGTGTGCCCACATGCCGCCGCTCCACACCGCACTCACTGCTTCCCTCGGTCCATCGCCGCCGCGTCGTTGCCTGTGCACCTCCGCCCCGCCTCCATCCGCACGCGCTGTTGAGCCACGTTGCACTGGCCCATGCAGCCAGCGTCAAAGGCTGGGTCCTCCGCCACCGGCGGGGGCTTTGCGCCAAACGAAAACTGGCACTCAAAGGTGTCATAGTTGGGCTGCATCCACAGGTCCACGCCGAGCCCCTCCTTGAGGAACGTCTCGGTCGGCACCTTGCAGCCGTTGACGCAGGTGCTCACGCAGCCGGAAGCTTCCAGGTAGCGGCAACGCTCGACGAGGACGCCCTTGCCGCCCTCGTTGAGCGTGTTGGGCCCCATCAACCAACGACTCGTCAGCGACGTGACGGCGGCGTTGAGGCGCGCAGAAACACCTGGCAGGGCGACCGCGAAGGACTTGCGGAAGGCGACCAGAATCCACTCGGGGAAGAGGCTGTAGAGCACCCGCAGGGAGCCGGCAGTCAGGTCACGGGGGCGGTTGTTGTACTTGGCAGACAGGGCCGACACCAGCTCCATGGAGCCGTCAAAACCTGGCGAGAGGTTCGCGGGCGGGGGGACAGGAGCAAGCTCCTCGATGAGGGCGTTGCGGAATGCCGACAGCAGGACGCGGGAGCGGAGCTCTTCATCAATGGCCGCGTAGTCAGGGGGGGCGTCGGTCGGGCCCCGGACCTCCAACGGCGCGTTGGACGGAGTCCGCGGCACCCGCACGACGGGGGGTGGTGAGGAGCCAGCGGACGCGCTCATGGACGCGACGTGTCGCCGGGGAGCACCACAGACGCGGGGCCTGCTAGCCCGCGATGTACGAGTGGAGGTCGCAACCAGACGCCGGGGGGTGACCGGCGCCGCGGCCGGGGCGAGGAACGCCATCGCTTCACTGGCTGCCACGGCAACGCCCAGTAGTTCTCGGGCAGCCGTCCACAAAACAAGGACGAAGCGGAAGAGCAATAGCAGCGGCGACTCGAGACGGCAGGCGGGACACAGAGGAAGGTGAAGATAAACAGGTAGCGTATGAGGAGGTATTGTCCCTGCCTACAGGCTGCGTGTGCAGCGGCAGGGTGGAAGGGCGCGATGGCGGCGGACGTGCGAGTTGTGGAGAGATGGATGGCGAACAGGCCTCTTGCACGAGATCCAGAGACAAACAGATAGGGCGGGCTACAAGAAAGAGATGCTCTTCGCACACCACTCGTCAGTTTGTGACGGATATGATGGAATTTGTGGTCGAACTCGCACAGATGCCTCAATGGGGGGTGTCAGAGCAGGTGTGAGACGAACACGGAAAAAAACAGGGACCATCGGTGCTGCGAGACGACAGCGGGCCTGGCGGGACCTTCGAGAGGGTCGTGGCGACTCGAGCGGGTGGTGGTTCCGTTTTCTGGACCAACCAATCGCCTGTTGCTGCCTTATTTTTTTTTCTTTTTCGGCGACACCCGAGCGCCGCCGCTCGTGTGTGCCGCCCGCGCCAGTTGTGCGCGTGACCCCTGTCTGTGTGTTGTGTGTGCGCCGTCGGCGGGGGGCGCAGAGCGACGTGATATGGGGGCCGTGGCGCGCACCGGCGCGCGGCACGGTCGTGCGCGTGCGGTTGGGTCCGCGGCAGGCCGGTGGCCGGCTGGAGCATAGGTGGGGGGGGTGGTTGGCTTGGCGGCTGCGGTGGCCTCCCCCCGCCGCGTTGTCCCCCCGGCTGACGAGATGGACAACATGGAGCAGATGGAGCCAACATCTTTGGCGGGGGCGACCGCCCAGGCGGCGGCGATGGCAGCGACGGCGTCCGCCGCCGGGCGGGGGGGCGGAAACGGCCGCGGCTCATGGGGTGGCGGCGGCCTCGGCGGATACGGGTCAATGGCGGGTGGCGGCGGCGGCGGTGGCGGGAGCGGCGGCGCTGTCCACCGGGGCTTGGGTGGTTCGGCCGATGGGGCGTCTATGGCGGCGGCGATGGGCGGCGGTGGCCCGCCGGGCGTGCCCGGACACACCGATCGGCGAAACCGGGGGGAGGTGCTGCCCGACGGCCTCGGCGGCGGCGGTGCCGGCGGCGGCGGCGTCGGCGGCATGCTGCTTGACGACGGACTCGGCGGCGCGGGGCTGCATCACAGCGGCGGCGGAGGTGGATTACCCCCTGCCAGTGCCGCCGCCGGCGGCAACGGCCATGGCGGTGGCGGCAATGGCGCTGGGGCGCCGAGCCCCCAGCTCATGGCCCGGCTCGTTGCGGAGAATAGCCGGCTGACGCGGGCCAACATGCACCTCCACAGCCAAGTTGCCATGCTCCAAGCGCGGCTCGCCCGCGCCGAGAATGTCACTGCCCAAGCGGGGCGCTTGTTGTTCAAGTACCGCGAGCGGCTGCTGGTGACGTTTGAGTCGGACGCCCTCGATGGGGGCGTGGAGCCAGCCGGCCGACCCCGCTCGGGCGGCACCGCGTCGCCGGCGCGGGACGGCACGGGGGCGGGGGGTGCCCCGGACGGCCGCCGCATGCCCGTCCACCCCTCTGCACCCGGCGGTGGCGGCCACCCGTCGGCAGAGCCGTCGACCGTCGAGCGGGCGGCCGCCGCTGCGGCAGCGGCGGCGGGCTTGCGCATCCCCATGCCCCCCCTCCCCCCGCCCGTCGCGTCGGCGGGCAGCACCGTTGCAATGGCCGGCGGCGGCCGTGGCGATCGGGGCGGCGGGGAGTACATGGTCGCCACCGCCCCCGCGGTGCCGCCGCCACGCTACTCCCCGCGGGGCTCCGCGGCGGGCACGCCCGCGCTGCCGCGCAAGCGGCGGAGCGCCGCCGACGGGGCGGGCACCACCTCTGAGTCGTCCGACTCGCACCGCAGCCACTCCCCGTCACGTGGCGGCGGCGGCGGCGGCGGCGGCGGCGGCGGCGGCGGCGGCGGCGGCGGCGGCGGCGGCGGGAGCGGCGGGCCGGCGGCGGCAGACGGCGGGCGTGGCAGCGGCTACACGTACCACTTTGGGGAGGGCCACGCGCCGTTTGCGCTCGCCGTCGGCTCGGGCGTGGGGGGGTACGCGGGGGAGGGCGACGCGGACGCGCCCGCGGCGCCGCCGCCGCCGTCGCGGCGGGCGGCCGACGGCGCGCCGCCCAAGCGGGGTCGCGGGCGGGGGCGCCCTCGGGGGAGTGGCAAGGCGCGGCTGTCGACAGCGTCGCCGTCGACGGCGGCGGCGGCGGCGGCGGCAGCAACGGGGCTCGCCGCCTACGGTCCGAGCACCCCCGTTGGCGGCGGGCGGGCGGGCTCGGCCGCCTCTGCCGCCGCCGGTACCGCGTCGGGGGTGTCGTCGGCGGGCGCTGACGCCCCCGTATCGGCGACGGGGGTCCCCGCACCCGGCGCCCTCGTACCCGGCGTCACCCCTCCGACGCGGCGGCGAGTCAAGCGCTCCTCGTCCGTGTGGTCGGAAGCCGAGGAAGCGACCTTCCTCAGCCTCTACGCGACGCACGGGTGCCGGTGGCAGGTCATCCAAAAGTTTATGCCCCACAAGAGCCGCCAACAGATCCAAAGCCACGGCGCGTACATGATCCGCCTCGGGCGGGTGACCAAGCACAAGTCCGCCCGCAAGCGCGGGGGGGGCACCGCGGGGGGGGAGGGCCGCGCCTCGTCGGCGTCTGCGGCGGCGGCGATGGCGGCGGCGGCGGCAGACGGCACCGCCTCCATCGGCGCGCGGCTCGACGCGGAAGCCGACGCTGCCGCGCGGCTGGCGTCCGCGTCGGCCGCGTCAGCGTCGGTGGCGGCCGCACGGCTGTCGTCGCGCGCGCTCCCGGGGGGTCCACCGGCGGAGTCCCTGGTGCCCTGGTGGGAGCGGGACGGCGTGGCCGGCGACGGGGGTGGGGGCGTCGCTGCCGATGGCGGCGTCGTTGCCAATGGCGACGGCGGGGAGCCGGGCGGCGGTGGCGGGAATGGCGGCGGCGTGATGGACGGCTTGGAGGACCCGGCGGCGGCGGACCCGGCGGCCGCGGCGGTCGCTGCCGCCGCGGGGCTCGGCACCCCGCCGCGGGCTGGGCGGCAGACGCCGGGTGGCGTCAAGCTCGAGGGCGGCGCCGGTGGTGTGCGCGGCCCGGGGGGTCGCGGTGGCGGTGGTGGCGGTGGCGGCGGCGGCGGCGGGGGCGGTGGTGGGGGCGTTGCCGCCGACGATGGGCTGGGGTTGGGCGGTGGTGGGGAGCCGCCGGGGGTCCGTCCGCCTGGCGTGGCCGGGGGCGCGGGCCCGCCCGGCGGTGGCGTAGGCGGCTTGGCCGGCCCGCACGGGGGGGGGGTGGACGACCTACACGCTCCGCTCGACGGGCGCGCCGACAGCCCGACGGGGTCAGAGGCAGGACCGCCGATAGAGGGGACGATGGAGAGCTTGCTAGCGGTGTTTGGGAACGATGAGGACTGAGGGGGGGGGTCCGTAGCGGTTGTCGCTTAGGTGCAGGAAAAAATGTATCTGCGTGTTGTGGTGGCGTCGGCGACCGCGGTTCACGCAAGTGTGATCCAGTTTCTTCGTGCTTGCTCCTTCTCGCAAAAGCCAGCGGGCTCTCGCCGTCTCTGTTGCTGCCACACTTGAGGGCCCGCTTGCTGTGGAGACAGACGGCCGGCGACGTGGGAGACATTTCTGCATTTTTAATATCTCGTTGGTTCTGCGGTGGCGGTCTTGTCTCGGACCCGCCGACTCTTTTCTGCTCTTAGTGTGAAATTACATCAATCAAGTCGTAAAAATATCTGCAAGGCACTCAAGTAGATCTTTTCTGCATGTGACTGGCGAGCAATCGAGTGCTGCTGACACGTCAAACGTCGCAGCTGTCCCGCCGGCGGATCGCCAATCGGCGTTGCTCTCCTCTTTTGTGCGGGAGCTCTACGGCTCGTCCACCACCCGCGGCGGTTCTGGTGGTCTCTTGTACGGCCCTTCCGCGCGGTACGTTGGCCCAACGGTGCTGTTGCGTGCGCCCGCTGTTGTCGACGGCGCTCTCCCTGTCGCGACCAGCTGGTGCCCTGCAGGGCGGGAGTTGCCTACTTGCACGTCGTTTCCCCCTGCTTGACGGTCTCCCGACGTCTGGCACCATGGCGCCGACGGCGTACGAAGCGGCGAGCGAGATGGACCTCGGCAACGGCCTGGCGCTGACCGTGACGGTCGCGCGCTCCACGGGCCCGTCGGGACCGGAAGTGTCTGCCACCCTTGTCCGCTCCTCCGCGCCGGTACAAAAGGAGGGGGAGCCGCTGGTGCTCCACTGGGGCATCGTCGCCACCCCCGAGTCAGACAGCCAAGTGTATGGCAAGCCGCCCCTGTCGATGCTGCCCGAGGGCACCCAGTACCGGCCTGGTAAGCTATCCGTGCGGAGCCGCTTTGACCCAGCGTCCGGGTCGGTCTGCCTGGCGGTACCCGAGACGGAGGCGCCGGCCGGTGTGGTGTTTATGGTCTACATCCTCGGCGAAGACGGCTGCCGGGAGCAGTGGTTCAAGAAGGGCGGCTCCAAGAGCTTCTTCCTGTCGATCGACGCGGCCGTGTCGGACGCGGAGCGGGAGCGCCGCGCTGCTGAGGCGGCCGAGAAGGAGGCTGCCGCTGCGGCGGCGGCCAAGCGCGCCGCCGAAGCCGCCGCCGCCGAGGCTGCCGAGCGCGAAGCCCGTCAGGCCCAGTACGAGGCCGAGCGGGCGGCGCGGGAGGCCAAGGCGCGGGAGGAGCGCGACAAGCGGACCGTCGCGGAGAAGGCCGAGGCAACCAAGCGGGAAGCGTCTCTCAAGGCCTACCTTGACGATGCGCTCGCCGGCGCGGAGGTGGTCGACCGCCATGATTTTGATTACGAGGGCCTTGGCTCCTTGGTGCTTGTCGCCGTCGCCGCCGACAAAACTTCTGACGACCCAGACGTGCTGCCGCCGCCGGCGACGGTCATTGTCGCGTCCTCGATTGCTGCGGCGGGCACGGACCTGATCTTCCACTGGGGGATTAAGGTCGCCCGCCGCAACGGGTGGAAGGCGCCGCCGGGCAGCGCGTACCCGCCCAACACTATCCCCATGGGCGACGGCTTAGCCGTCGACACGGAGTTGGTGTCGATGGCGCCCAACGGGGTGCGGGGGGCAGAGATTCGAGACCTGCCCGAGGACGCCGTTGCCGTATTGGCGGTACTACACCTCCCCGACGCCCCGGCTGAGTCGCAGTGGCTCCACGACAGCGCCAGCGGTGGGGACATGTGTTTGACCGTCGGCTCCACGCCGCCCATCCCGGGGCTGGTCCGCGCCGACGGCTCGCCCGTTTCGTCCATCGCCGCGCAGCTGGTCGAGTCCGTCGTCGAGCGTGAAGTCGAGTATGGCTCGTGGACGCTCATGCACCGCTACAGCTACGCGGAGGAGCTCGTCAAGGGGATGGTGCGGGAGGACTCGGACGCGTGGGCGGCCATCTACGTGTGGCTGCGCTACTCCCAGCTGCGGGTGCTCGACTGGCAGCGGCGGTTCAACACGCAGCCGCGGCAGCTGTCGTCGGCGCAGATGAACTTTGTGACGACGCTTGCCGCGCGGTGGCGGTCCTTCCCGTCCCTCCGCTGGGTCATCCGCCTGTCAATGTCCTGCGTCGGGCGGGGCGGGTCGGGTGATCTCGGCCAGCGCATCCGTGACGACATTCTGGTCATCCTGCGCAACAACCGCGGGTGGGGCCACGGCAGCATGATGGAGCAGTGGCACCAAAAGCTGCACAACAACACCTCCCCGGACGATGTGCACATTTGCAACGCGCTGCTTGCGGGGTGGCACAGCAACGGTGACCGCACGGCAGCCTACTGGTCGACAATTCACCACTTTGGGTTGACGCGGGAGCGGCTGGCGAGCTACGAGCAGCCGATCACCAACGACCCAGACTGGCCCATGCACTGCAGGGACGCGATGATTGGGGACTTGTCCAACTACCTCGGTGTGCTTAAGGCCGTTCACTTTGGTACGGACCTGAGCTCCATGGTCGGCCGCGTGCGGGGGTACCTAGACGACAGCGTCCAGTCGGCGGTGGACGGCTTCATGGGCTGCCGCAATAGCGGTGCGCTCCTTAGCGACCTCCTCGGTGCGGCCGCCCACGCGCGCGGCATGATTGTCAAGATGCTCCTGTCGGCGGGCTGGCTCGACGACGGCCAGGTGCGGGACCTCATCTACCTCGATTTGGCAATTGACGCCGACACGCGGCGGCGGGTTGAGGGCAGCGGCGAAGGTGGCCACGACGGCTCCTTGTACGCGCACCTGTCGGTACTGCGCCAGGCGGCGGTCGGCCTCAGTTTGTCTGAGAGTGGCTTGGACACGGCGCGGGCGCTCGACCGGGCAGCCAACGAGCTCGGCGCTCTGACTGACCGGCTGTCCATCCACGGCGAGTCCCAGGACATTGGCCTCCGCGCCGCTGCGGCGCTGGTCATCCTCCGCAACGTGCTGCTCGAGGTCATTGACCGGTACCGCGACAGCTTTGACCCGTGTGCGCAGGCGATGGGTCTCTCCTTCAACGCGGACAAGACCATCGTGACGACTTTCTTGGAGGAGGTCGTCCGTGGCGGCCCGGCGTTTGCGCTCTCGGCGCTCCTCCGCCGCGCCGAGCCGGCGGTGCGGCGGGTGGCCCACCTGGGGCCCTACTCGGTCATTGCGCCACGGGAGCACACGACTCGCGGGCCACTCGTGTGGGTCGAGCGCTTGCGGGACTCGATGAGCATGACTGTCCGAACGGGCACCGTGATTGTCGCGGGCAGCTGCACGGGGGAGGAGGACGTACCCGCCAAGACCGCCCACGTCGTCATTGGCAGCACCGTCGACGTCTTGTCCCACGTGGCCGTGCGGGCGCGCAACGAGCACCACGGACTCGTGGCGTGCCTCGACAGGGAGGAGCTGGCGATGCTCAAGTCCATGCACGGGTGCATTGTGCAGGCCAAGGTCACCGGCGACGGCTTTGACGTGGAGATTGTGGACGACGCCGCGCGGCAATCGCCGTCGAGCGGCGTCGAGGCGGTGATGCGGTCGATGAAGTCGGCCGGCCTCATCACCCCGCCGTCGGGCTCCCACGACCAGCTGCCCGAGCAGGGGCTGCTGCGGCGCCAGTATTCCTCCAACACCCTGAGGCGGATGAGCAAGCAGCGCGACGCGATGCGCAAGCGCCAGGCGGCGGCGGCGTGGGCGATTCGACCGTCGGATTTCTCAACCGAGCTGGTCGGCTCCAAGTCGCTCAACCTCCAGACGCTGCGCTCGCTCGGCTTGCCCGACTGGATCAAGACGCCCACGTCGTTGGCCATCCCCAACGGCGCCATGCGCAAGGTGCTGGCCGACGCGACCAACGAGACGGTTGCTGCAGAGTACTCGGGCCTCCTCAAAGAGCTCGACGACGCCAAAGAGGGCGACGTGAAGTTGTGCTCCAAGCTCCGCGCGTGCATTCTGGATCTATCGGCGCCGGCGGGCCTACAGGAGGCCCTCCGTGGGGTGCTCGATGACCTCGGCTGCGCGGTCATTGACGACAAGCTGCCCGCCGCGTGGGACGCTGTCAAGGGCGTGTGGGCGTCCATGTGGAACGAGCGGGCGCACCTGGCGCGGGCCAAGCTCAACATGCCCGCCGACGAAGTTGACATGGCCGTCCTGTGCCAAGCCGTCGTCGACGCCGACTATGCGTTTGTCATCCACACGACCAACCCGCTGACGATGGACGACAATGAGGAGTATGTGGAGTTGGTGTGTGGCCTCGGCGAGAGCCTGGTCGGCAACGCTCCGGGTCAGGCGCTCGGCTTTACGATGCGCAAGGACCGCCTCGAGGCGGGCGAGCCGATCATCCGCTCCTACCCGTCCAAGCAGGTGGCCCTGCGCGGCGGGGAGTTTATTTTCCGCTCCGACTCCAACGCGGAGGACCTGGAGGGCTTTGCCGGTGCCGGCCTCCACGACTCGATTCCGATCGTCAAGAATGCCGAAGTCGAGGTCGACTACTCGACCGAGCCGCTCATGACCGACGACGCCTTCCGCTCGGAGCTGTGCCGCAAGATTGCCCAGATTGGCAAGGCCGTCGAGGACACCATGGACGGCAGCGCGCAGGACGTGGAGGGCTGCGTCAAGGACGGCGTGTACTATATCGTGCAGGCACGGCCGCAAGTGTAACCATAACGCTTTGTGTTATTGATTCTTGTCGTACCCGTGATGGCGGCGACAGCGTGTAGATGTGACCCCGACGGCAGGATCCTCATCCTGTGTTTGCATGGTTGGCGTGCCACTGGGGGGAAGAAGGTGGTCGCCGGTTTGGCGGTGTCGTGCCTCGCCGCCGGTTACAAAAGATAGGGATGTACCAGGCTACCGACGGCCCGTCTCCCGGTGGGCAAACCACCCCCCCCCCCCCCCCCCCCCCCCCCCCCGCCCCCCCCCCCCCCCCCCCCCCCCCCCCCCCCCCCCCCCCCCCCCCCCCCCCCCCCCCCCCCCCACCC
>Ga0115030_1000798_pt1 | contig 13604 bp, 15 predicted proteins | sample SidtaG_4_FD_87174 | JGI IMG/M metagenome (GOLD analysis project Ga0115030, IMG submission 87174) | Marine algal microbial communities from Sidmouth, United Kingdom - Sidmouth_Male1 metaG | ecosystem: Host-associated > Algae > Red algae > Unclassified | place: Sidmouth, United Kingdom | collected... | reverse complement strand
GCGGGGCGGGGGGGGGGGGGGGGGCGGGGGGGGGGGGGGGGGGGGGGGGGGGGGGGGGGGGGGGCAGCGCCATTGCTGCGGCGGCGGCCGACGGCCTGTGCCGCCCGCCCTTTGGAGAGTCGGCCGCCCCCCCCCGGGGGGGGCGTCCAGCGTTGCGGCGGCGGCGGTTGGCTCCACCGCTGTTGTTTGGTGCATCCACGCACCCGCAGCGGGCGTCGCGGCCAAGGGCGGGCGCGGCGTGGGGGGGGCACCCTTCGGCGACGGAGCCGGTCGGGCAGCCGCCACCCCGCGAGGCTGGCGACGCGGATGGCAGACGAGCGTGGCGGCAGCGCGGCGCCGCCGCCGTCCCCAAACCATATGGTGACATGCACGGCGGGTTCTGACCCGTTTTGGTAGCAGGTTTTCGCAAGCATCTACGCAATCTCCGAGGTTCTTGAAATGTGACGAATACTTTGGGGACCCTCGCAGAGGTCAAATGCAAGACTTTTCTGTCAGCCTTCTGTGAAGCCAATGTCTCGCCGGGGGTGCGTCTGCAAACCGCTACTGCTCCCGGATGATGAGCGGCACAATCAGCTATTCTCCCTCGGAGGATGAACAACACAGTCGATGTCAACGCGCCGCACACCAAAGGATAGAAACAACCACCCCGGGCGCCACCTGGTGGCCTACCTACCGGTATCGCTACAACAACACCTCCTCGCAGCCACACCAGTCGGGCAGCAGCCAATCACCTCTAACCGCCTCTGGACTTCACCATCAAGGAGCTTCCCCCACCCTGGAAGCTACAGCTCCGCCGGCCAGCGGCTGCTCCATCGGCTGGACCAACTTGAGCAGTTCAAACAGGTACAGGCCCATCGCCGGCTGACCCCGCGCCGGCGCCGTCGGCAACGCCATGGTCGTCGTGTCGAGGCCCAACGACAGTAGGACCGCCGTTTGCGCTTCCATAATGGGCGTCACTCCCATGCGGTTGACGGCGTATGCGTCGGCACCGCGGGCTGCCAACATAAAGGCTGCCTGTGGCGCCGACTTGGCACGCCCCAGGCAGACGGCGTGGAGCGCGGTGTCCCCGCGCACGTCAGCAGCGTTGATGTCCGCTCCGGTGTCGAGAAGTTGAAGGAGCGTCGCGAGCAGATTGTCGGTCGTAGTAGAGGCAGCGACCCGGAGGGGCGTCGCCCCCAGAATACCCGACCGCACATTGACGTACGAGTGTTTGCGGACGAGGAACATTGCGGAGAGGGCCGGCACCGAGGTAGCTAGCGCGGCCAAGTGAGGCGCCGCGACCATGTCATTGGTAGTGGGTCCCAAGCGCATCACATCGGCGCCCCGCCGGATCAGGAGGGTGATTACGGGCGCGTCGTCACGTTCAGCAGCAATCATGAGCGGCGTCCACCCGCGTACGTCGACAGAATTGACGGTTGTCGGGCTGGCGAGCTCAGAGACGACGGTCATGTTTCCGTCACGAACGGCGGCGCGGAGGTTGGTTGCGTTGAGCAAAGGATACGCCGCCGCCGCCGCAGTGGCGGGAGGGGGGGGGGGCATCGTCACGGAAGAGCAGTGGCTGTCGTCAATGCCAAAGGGGGAAGGTGGGGCCGGAACAACGTCGAGGTAGATGAGAGGTGACCGACGCTGGGAGCGGGGAACAGTGCGGGGCAGACGCCCCGTGCAGTGCTCCTTTATAGCGCGCACGGGCGCAAGGGAGGGGGGCCTTCGAGCATGGGGTGGGCGCTACCAGAGCGGCTTGGGCGGGGCTGGAGCGGCACGCTCTTGACATCGGCTTGCCTGGCCTGGACGGGAGGCACGGCACCAGCGGTGGTCCAACTGATGGGTTGCAAAGCGTGTCCCGTGACCCTCTTGCGTCAAAGGCGGCCAGTCGCCGTGGCGGGATGGCGCCCAGGTCGCTGGACGTAAAAACGGACGACGCGACGCTACATCCCGCCCCGTCAAGCGCGGACGATCCAGAGGACCTCGAGTGGAGGGCGACGGCCTCTTCGAGAAGCGCGACATAAGCACTTTTCTGTTTCATTCATTTGTAGTTGAGACTCATACTATCATCATCGTCAGAATGGCGTGCCGGCAGAATATGAGTAATATGTCAAGCTACGCCCGAAGTACGCTGAAATTTCCACTGAGAGTTCGTGCCTCCTTGTCTTTGCACTACCCATTTGCTGCGACAACGCGGGTTGTCGTCTTGGGCTAGTGAATCGCTGCCTACCCCCTCCCTTGCCCCCGCCGCTGCGCTGCGCCATTGCGCCTAACCTGCGCTTTCCCCTTCCTCTGCTCCGCCGCCGACGTCCCGCCCATCCCCAGCTGCCCTTCCGCGGACCAACCGCCGTCGCAGTGCCGCCTCCCCGCGCGGTGGTCCCTTGGTGTCGGCGACGGCAAAGCCGTCCTGCCGCTCAACCCGTTCCCCCCTGCTTTCAAGATGTGGCCACAGGAGGCCCCCGCCTCCTCCCCCCGCCTCCCTTTTTGACTCGCACGTCCGCCCGCCGTCGGTGGTTGCGGGCGAGTTGGGCGGCCTCGTGGGTTGAGCGGTGGAGGCAGCGCGGCCCCCCACCGCGGCTGGTGTGTGCTGCGGCGGCAGCGACGGCGGCTAAGACGTGCTCTCGTCCCATGGGCGCGTGAGTATGGGAGGATCGATGATGAATTGAGTGTGGCACAAGTAACGCGGGGTGTTTGGGAGGAGTGGTGGGGGTATGTCGCGGTGTAGACCTCGCTTTGAGGGTGCGGACGTCTGCCAATTCAAAGGGAGGCGGGGGGTAAGCCAAGGCCATAGAAGAAGAGAAGAGGGGACAAAACATACTCAAAGGTGTCCTGGTCATCCCGAAGCGATGAGCATGTGTCGCATTCCCACCGCCCTTCGTGGCACGACCACCAGCTCGGCCCACCCGTATGAAATTGGTTTTGTCGAAACGACTAAAACACTTCGATATCCAAGAAGCCACGAAGTACCCACTACAGTGTACGACTGCTGGCCTGCAAACGTATTGCGGCCCAACGTGCTTGAACTTGCTCTGGTGGTTTTGATTCAAGGTGCGATGCACTGCGCGTCCCGTCCAGGCCAGCACCGTTTGCTGGGCACCCTCTCGACATCAGTGTGTGCGACTGCCTCCCCCCGCTGACGAGAGCAACGCCCTCTGGGCCGCTGTTGCGTCACGATCGACTTGTTTTCCCGCCACGCGAACGTTTCGACTTGGTGGTCTGCCTCCCCCTCCTCTCGCTTTGACGTGGTATGCCCTTCACAGCCCACCTTTCCATGCTACGCTCTGGTCACGCTCCATCGCGGCCGCTTCGTATTGGCGCTCCTTCCCGTCTTCCCCACGTTTCTTTGCTCTCGCAACGCGCGTCGACAGCTGCCCTCGCGTTGGCTTGCGGTGACATCCATGCAACCCCCCCCCCCCGGCCTTCCGTGCCTCGTTTTGCTGTCTTGGACCCTCCTCACCCTACTCACCTAACTGTTTTTTTCGTGCGGCCATTGTTGATGCCACCACCGACGTGGGAGTACGGGCGTCGCAGGTGCCACGGCTCTGCGAGTCGGATGCGTGCCACGGCCGGCGGGACGCCGGCAGGCTGCAGCCCAGGAGGGACGGGCGGCGTTTCGAGAGTGACGGTTGAATCTGCTTGGGGACTTGCAGTTTTGAGCTCGTGGGTGTCATCGAACTCCAACCAACCAGGTCGCTCCATTTACTGCCAACATGAAGCGCTGATCTCACTGGATGCGTGACAGCCACCGTCCAACACGCCCCGCCGAATGTCTCGGCGTCCAGTCGAGGCACTCCGTAGGATATGACTCTCGCGGCGCGTGTCCGCGTTACCCGCCACCTCAACCTTCACCCCGCTCACGAGACTCTGCGAACCCCCGCCAAGCACCGTCACCCCACATGCTCGCCACGCCCTGCTGCTCCGCTCATGGCATAGCTGTGGCTGGCACGGCGGTGGCCTCTTTTTCTGATGTATGTGGTGGTGGGGCGGTTGACAAACTGGGATGGCGCCTGGAGCGGCGCCCACATCCGCCATTGCAGCAAGTGAGCGAGCCCCGTGCCGAAAGCGGGCTCGTCGATAACACCCACCCCCTTCAGTAAGGTCGTCGGCCGGCCGGCCGTGGCACCGCTGCCATGGACAGTATGCCGGCATGATGCCCGTGCAAGCCCCTGAATGTCCCGTTTCACCAACAATCGCTACTGAAGGAAGGCGCGTTCGCGAAAACACCCAGATTGACCCCATATCTCAAGTGAAGGAGCTTGGCTCGGCTCGTGTCAATACGACGCAGCCCGATAGAACGCCAGGAGTACAGGAGACTATTTGGAGAGCACCTCTATGCCACAAACGTAGCACTCTACCAATGCCATCGTCGGGTACCGCGCAGACGTTGCGATCGGACACGATTGACAGACAGTTCATGCCAATTAAGCAACCCGGATTAACACCTACAGTACTGCGGTGGCCTGTCCCTGCAACGGTTTTAAACGTGAGACAAGGGGCGCCCGCTGCAGTAACGAGATCTACAGCTGGCGCTGTTGCGGATGTCGCCTCGATGCCTGCCACCCCTCCTTGCCAGTTTGCGGCACAAGGCCTATTCACCGGCTCCCGACCGCGTTGCATGGCCCGACGGCGGCTGCGCCTTCCATATGCCGAATTTACTGTCACCACCTCGACCGCTCTGCCGCTGGTTGCGTTGGCAGGGCCGTTTTGCGGCGGGCGCGGGCGCGCGCCCGCCGACGGTGCGCCGCCGGCCCGGCGCTGGCGCACCAGCGCAACGGCCCGGGTGCGTGCGGGGGTGCAACCGTTGGTCCGCCCGTGGCCAATGGCCATCCAACCCCGCGCATGTGCGGGGGCCCAAGAGCGGCCCGGGAGAACAGCTCCGCCCCACTCTCGCTCCAGGGGACGGCGGACCTTGTCACGTTCGCGGCGACCCGTCCGTTGCCCGCCGAGCTCCCTGACAAAGCCGCCGACCGCTGTTGACAATCATGGCGTCGCCGTCACGCCCCCCCCCCTTGGCGTCGCCGCCGCGCTCTCCCTCCCCGGAGTCCTCGCCAAGAACCCCTCCCCGCTCGACGCCGCCCCCCCCACCTCCCCGCCTTTCCCCCCTTGTGGCAGACGATGAATTCCCCGTCCTGGTCTCCCTTCCACCTGCCGTGCGCGCCGCACCCGTCGACCCGGATCCCGGGGCACCAGCGACGGGTCCCCCAGCTGGTGGGATCGCTGCCCTCTCCCCCCCCGACAATGCCTCCGCCGCTGCCAACACCAATGCCCGGTGGTCCGCCCACGCGGACGCCATTGGCCTGTCGCACAGTGCCGCCTCCCTGTTCCGGGCCGTGCGTTTCCGTCAAGCGGCCCGGGCCGGCTTCTTCGCTACCCGGGCCACCCTCTCCGCCGTCAACGCGGCCGGGCGCACGCCCCTACACGTCGCCGCCGAGCGCGGTGGCTACCGCGGCGGCGACACGCTGCTGCGCACGCTCCTCGACCACGGCGCCGACGCCAATGGGACGGACCGGGCTGGGGATACGCCCCTGCACCTGCTGTCGCGGAGTTGGAAGCGCGCCGCCGTCGAGTCGGCGCGCGCGCTCGTTGAGGTCGGCGATGCAGACGTGTGGGCGGTCAATGGCGCGGGTGACACGCCGATCGACCTTGCCCGTGCGACAGCTGCGCGGGCACTACTGCCGGGTCGGGGGTCGCCGTTGCGACCATTGCCGCAGATTGCCCCGCCGCTGCCGCCGCGGCCGTCACATGCGTCCAAGGAAGCGGGTAAACTCGACTTGCTGGAGTCGCTCGCCCTGGCGCGCCGCCGTCGCATCGGCTATTTTGGGGTGAATGAAGCCAATGGGGACGATGTAACGCTGTGAGAGCAAGTCCAAGAGTGCGGGGGTAGGGAAGACTATCGAGTGTCGTCGTGGTTTGGGATGTGTGCTGAGGGCGACGATGTCTCGTTGCAGACTCCTCTTTTTTCATCGATGCGGGCATTGGCGTGTCGGATGCTTCGTACTCTTGCGCGTTGGATTCCTGTGCCGAGATGTCAATACCTGCCTATACAGGACTGTATCTCAACAAAAAGAGGCCGCCTACATTTCATCGAGAGCGCCCCAAAAGCGTCTTGAAAAACGGAGGCTCTGGGCGCTCGAGCGCCCAAAGTGCGCCCTTTGAGCTTCAAGAGGGCGCTCGAAAGCGCACCAGGGCGCCCTCAGCAACCCTAATGTGATGGCAGTGCAGGTCCTTGCAGTGCTCGGATGGCCCGGTATTGACGTGCGGCATCGCATTCGGGTGCGTGCGGCTCCGTCGCCGCTGGTCAAGACAGTCGTGATGCGCGCGCAAGCGCGGGGCTCCGGCGATTGCGTGCCTCCCACTGTTCGGTTTGGAGAGTGGGTGTCAGTAGCCGGCGCAGCCACGGGCGCCCGTGAGTAGTGTTTCTCAGGCTGTCTCGTGACGCAACACGAGCGCTCACGCGTCACCGATCCCGTGTCCAAGACGTGCTTCACCTGGCTGCCGCCAAAACCAACTCAACCCACTGGGCCGCGCACCCGAACGTTGGCTGCGTGCGCCACAGCCACCATCTGCCTCAGGCGGACCCCTCCAAAGGCGGCGCCGCGCCCCCCCACCCGCGCTGTGGTGGTTGCTTCCCGCCAAGGGCGCGCCTCTTCCCCTCACCCCCCCGCCCCCTCTTTTGAGAGGCATGCTTGTAGCAGCCCAGAGACGGATGGCAGCCGTTCACCTGTCGTGAACTCTCGCTGCCCCCGCACCGCGCAATGATGGGTGGACCGCGGCGGTACGATTGAGCCGGCTGGTGGGGGAACCCCCAACCAGCGCAGTGTCGGTGCACGAGGGAATTCAACGCGGCCGATTCATGCAGGTGCCGCGACGGCACGCGCTCACAGCTGAGCTCTCAAAGACTCTCGATCCGCCGTAGTGAGCCAATCGACCAGCCATCAGAGCTCAGTAAGTCGACTCTCCGTCGCATCCCACTTGCCTTGCCATCACCCACAGCCGCTCACCTGTTGCTCGCGCCATTCCGCGTCTTCCACCGCCCTGCACACTTGAGCTGTCGCCTTTGTGCCGGACCACCTCACGACCTCCCCCGCACTCTCTTTGCTGGACGTGCCCCGCCCCCCACCCACGTTGTTATCCCTGTGCTTGACGGGTCACCGTACACCTTTTTCCTGATCGTCCAGAGCGGCGGCCGTCGCCTGCATCAACGAGCACACAACCTTCATGGCGAACGACAACTCGCCCAGCACCCGCTTCCTCCACGAAGCCGTGCGCGAGGGGCGCCTCCTCTCGGCCACGGTCTTTGCCACTGTCGGCGTAGTTGACACGCCCGACGAGTGTGGGTGGTCGCCCCTGATGATGGCGGCGGATCGGGGCGATTCTCCGATGGTGCACGTGCTCCTTGAAGCTGGGGCATGCGTGCACTGGACCGGACCACGGGGAGGTGATGAAGTCGCCGCCCTGCATCTCGCGGCTATTGCAGGTGATCCTCGTTGCATACAAGCACTCATTTACTACGGAGCTAACGTCAATAGCCCGACGCCCGTCGAGCACGTCACTCCACTCATGGCCGCCGCGGGGGGCGGCGGGCGCGTCGTGCCGGCCATTTCCGAGTTGCTCAAGAAGGACGCCACCGTCAATGCCACGAGCGCTTCCGGCGACACGCCGCTACACATTGTTGCTCGGGCAGTCGCTGCGGACGCCACGCAGGCGGCGGCGACATTGCTGAACACGGGCAAGGCGGAGCTGTCGATGGTGAACGAGTGGGGGGACTCGCCTCTGGACACTGCGCGCCGGGCGGCGTGCGCGGCTGTCCCAGCCGGCGTGTCGGTAACGCCGCTGCCACCGCTACCACCGCCGGGGTCGGCGCGGGGGGTGGTGGTGACGGCTCTCGTTGACACGATTGCGCTGGTGGCGCGCCGGCGCCGTATGTACGCGGGAGCGTGAAGGGGAGGGTGCTGGTTGAGGCTACGACTCTTGTTGTTGACGTGTCAAAGATAGGGGCGTGGCCGAGGCTGCTGCGCAGGGAGGGGCAACGGAGGGGAGCCACTCGACTTTTTTCTATGCGCCAATGGGCGACGTTGCAATGATCTTTTTTCTTTCTTCTTTCTAGCGTACAGAATGGAGCCTAGGTCTAATCAATTTTCTGTGGTTGTCTGGCGCGTCAGCAACCCGGCTCGACGCTCTCGGTATGCCCATTGCAGACGGAAGGGGGTACGGTGCTGAAATTCGGTCCATGAAGCTGACAGCATGCTACCACCTACGTATACGCTACGAGCGATTTGAAACGGCCATCGAGAACACCGACCCTTGGTGCGCTCACGCTCGACCGCACGCAGGGGCGGCGGTTCTGGCGACCGGCTCGGGCCCGCCTCTGTCTGCCTTCGCTCTCGAAACCGTGAACGCCACCGGCGCGCGTCTGCCCACGTGACGCGGATTGGTCGGAACCACACACGTGATTTCGCCACGCGGATCGCGTCACGCAGATTGAGAGGTGGCCACGCCTCGCCCGAGCCAGTGCCTCTGCGGCACCGGATCAGATTTGGTTGCGGCGCCTCCGTGCTGGCGCGGGGTGGCTGCGCGGCACCACTGACGTGGCCCCGTCCCAGGCCCGGATCGTTGTCGCGCGATGACATGGGCGCTCGCTGCCCGCGCTTCTGGGCAGCGCCCCGGCAGTCGTCTGCCGTCTCTGCTCACCGCCGGCTGGAGGGCGATGGGTTGAAGAGGACGCCGTCAGTGGCCGGCCCTCTCGATGCCCCGCCTTCCCCTCGGCCATACCTCTCAGTCCCCGCCATCGCATCCGACGCTCCAAGCCCCATTCCTCCCCCACGCCCGCCGACAAGCTCTGCCCTCCCCACCTTGTCGCGCGCCCCCCGTCCCCGCTCCCTTTGCACTTTCCATTGCCCTGCCACCAGCCACTGCCGTCCAACCGACCATGGCGTCGCCGGTGTTCACCCCCCCCCAACCCATGGACCCGTGCCCCCCCTTGCCTGCCTTTGACACGCTCCTCGATTTGTCCCCGTACCTCCCATTCCCGCCCACTTGCCGCGTCAGCGCCCCCCCCCCCCAACCAGGCGTACTTGTCCCCTGTCTGGTCGGTGAGGGAATTGACCCCGCCGCCGTCGACATCTACCTCACTGCCGTCCACCGTCTCCACGACGCAGTACGCTGCGGCCGCTCGCGCACCGCGGCCGCCGTCGTGGACCGACTAATCGTGGACGCGCCTGACGCGCGCGGGTGGACCCCCCTCATGGTCGCGGCAGAGAAGGGTAACGCCCTCATGGCGCGCGTCCTCCTCGCCGCCGGCGCCGATGTGCGCCTCACGGGCCCGTGCCAAGACGACTGCGTCGGCCCGCTGCACTTGGCCGCCGCCGCCGGCGCCACCGACGTGATGGGCGCCCTCCTCGCCGCCGGCGCGGCGGTCAATAAACCGACGCCCGGCGCGCGCATTACGCCGCTCATGGCCGCCGCGGCCAGCGCTCGGCGCGTCGCGCCGGCGGTGCGCGCGTTGCTGCGGGCGGGCGCCAACACGGACGCGGCGTCGGCGTTTGGGGAGACGGCGCTACACATTGTGGCGCGGTCCGCCGCCACAGACGCGGCCGAGGCGGCGGCGGCGCTGACGCAGATGGGGGGCGCCGACGTGGCCGCCGCCGACACGTGGGGGGACACCCCGCTCGACGTGGCCGCGCGGGCGGCGCGGGCGGCGGTGCCGCCGCGGGTGAGGTCCCCGCCGCCCCTTCCGCCGCGGGCGGCGGGGGGGGGGGGGGGGGGCCCGGGGGGGGGGGGGGGGGGGGGGGCCGCCCGGGGTGGGGCCCCTCCCCCCCCCCCCGCGGGGGGGGGGGGGGGGGGGGGGGGGGCGCCCGGCAGAGGTGACGGCGGTGATTGAGGCGATTGTGTTGGCGGGGCGCCGGCGGCGCGCTTATGGGGGGGTGTGAGGGTGGCGCGTCGACGGCGGGACGGGGGGGGTTGGGCGCAAGGGCGTCGTGGGGCTGGCGCCGCGCCCGGCGGGTGTCGTGGAGGGCTGTTGGGTGTCGCGGCGGACAGTGGCGGGGGGCGTGGTTCCCTCTCCATTACGGATGGGAGGGGACTCTGAGGTGTACTGGCGCGGCTTTGTTTTTTGGGAATGGAGCGCACGTGGAGACCCAACGATTTTTCTTCCCTGTGGCGTGTGGCAGAATGGGGGTGCGTTGCGGTGGGGGGAGACGGACGCCACTTGTAGGCGGGTCACAAAACAAGGGGCTCGCCATTTTGCCGCCCTAGCGTCGACGGAAAGGGCGCGAGTTTGAACCACCCGCCGCATGCGTCCTGGCAACCGCGGGTAGCCGTGACAACGCGCGCTGGGGACGACGCACGCCAGGTCGAAACGCTTACGTTGGGGTCCAACAGACCGGTTCGCGACCCATGCAACGGCCAACAAGTGGGATAACATCAGCCTTGGCTGCTGAAATTCAAAAGCCAAGGCTCAGAAGCCAACCCCCCCCCCGGGTGCAAACGTGCAGGTGCCCGTTCCGCAACCCTGATGCAAAGTGCTGACAGAAGCGATGCTGCGTGGTGGACTGCTATCCATTCATCATCAGGACTTCAACTCCCTGTACAGTCAATATCCGGCGATATATCCGTCTGTCACCAGTTCTTGACACTTGTACCAGTTCTTAGCAAATCGGGCTTGTGTGGGAAATCCACAGTGTTTACATATGAAATCGGGTTCCTGGGGATGCTCCGGAATCGCCTATGGCGCAGTTCACGCTTTTTTTTAAAAACAAAAAGGAAGCCCAGCGCAGTCTGAGTCACACCACTGGACACCTCAGCTCATCATCTCTCCTAAGACGCCTTGTGCGCCTCAAACGGAGCACTCCTGGACGAGAGAAGCGCTGTTTCCTGGAAACGAGCAGCGACAAGTACAAGACCGGATCGGTGCAATTCCGCGTTCACAGAGCCCTTGGAATGATTTCCCAGCGGAGCGTCTTGCTCCCGACCGCGTTCGCCTCGGGAATCCGAATGATGAGTCCCCTCGACGCACCCCGGAGCCCTGTAGTGGCTGTACGGGCCGATTTCTCGGCCAAGGTCAACGAAGATGTGTGGTCGGCACACCAGAGAGGCTCTCTAGAGCTCTAGTTTCGTGGTCACGTTGTACTGAGAGGGTTTCTTAGGCTTATTCATCGCCCCCCCCATCCCCGGCCCTTCCAGTCATCACAACACAACCCTGTCCCAGTTCCCTGCGTACCAGCACAGCCTTACTCACCATTTTATCATCCAGTTTATAGTCCCTGCACGCCCCTATCCCATCCCCTCCCTTCCCATCCACCATTCTCCCTCCGTCCCCACAGCTGTTCTTGGCCTGCAGCCTCCCCCCTCAGCCTCTCCCCCTCCCTCCCCCATGCTCTATCCTCCACCCCTGACCAAACGCTCGTTTTTAGTAGACCTCTGTGTCTCCTCATGCGAGAGGTCCGTCAACAACTCTGTGCCCCTCCTTTGCAAAGCGTCCGGAGCTGCACGCGGTCCCTTCGCTGTCCACAAGCACGTTCGAGTGGTGGAAGGCCACACCAAAATGGCCACTCGGAGCTGCCGGAAGGTCAAATACTCTAGCAATCAATGAGTTTTTTTCTGACTGTAATGTGCGATTCCGAGCCGTTCTCATATGAGAAAGCATAGTGTCAAGAACTGGTGCAGACATTTTCTTGGATTCATTTTCCAGCAGGAGAACGAAAGCGCCCCAGAGGAAACGGAAAATATCACCAACCCCGCAAAACTCTCCTGAGGCCGGCTATATTTTTATTTTCCGGTGGGGATAAGATTAGGGGTTTCCAAGCGTAATTGTCTCATGCGTACCTCGCGCATAATATTCAAGCGAAACTCGCTTACCCTCTTTTTCAAAAGCTGCGGCTGCAGACTCGCTTAGCTCCGATTTTGTTTTGAGATCGATACGCTACCGGCCATGTTTCAAGCGAGTGTAGTCAGATACGCACTCGCGAAATATTCACAATCTCTCCGAGCGTAATACACGATGCGGGGGGGGCGGGCGGGATGCATCAGGTAGTGTTCGGCGTGTTGGCCGTTCGCATACGAGCCGCCCGTTGGAAATGGCGCGTCCATCACCAGCGCACACCCACGCGAGCGGCGCAAGAGATGCAATCTCGTCCTCCACTGAATGGCCTGATACAGGTCTCACATGCGGGTCGACCCGCCCATGCCGGCCCGTGATTGGAGCGAATGTGGCTTTCTGACAGGCACACGTCACCCCCCTAAAGTGCAGGAATTCAGGACACAGCGCCCCACGGGGTCGTACGGGGCGTTGACGGCGGTGCTGACGTGGCGACCATGTTGCCAAGATACGCGGTCCACCCATCGCAGCGAGTAGTTTGAGCCACACCACTTTGGATTGCTGTGTCGGTGGCGTTCTGGCGAGAGTGTGCTTCGAGGGATCCCGCTTGTCTTTTTATGAGCGACGCAAAACACCACGGCAGGAACTTTCCTACCCAGCTCTGGTTATCCGTCAAAAAGTAAAGTCGAGGAGTGATGTTTGACCCACAGGCCGACGGTTCAGACACGCTCGTCCAACAATTACGCTGTCGTATATTTCTCAAGCGTACATACGCTTGACGCGTACGCTCACTGCCAGAAAACCTGTTCATTCGCTTCGCTGGAAGTCCAGTTCTTGTTGCGCACATTCGCTGCCCAAGAGCCTACACGAAAAATGATACGTCAATCCAAAAGTGCTACGCTTGGAAACCCGAAGATAAGATTAAGCCTTCATCAGAGGCCAGTTGCTAAGAATTGGGTTCGGACGGATAGCACCCTTGCGCACTTTGTAGCCCCTGTGCCGGCGATGCATTCTCACGGGGCACCTAATCGAGACATCCTCGTTTCACTTCCGATCGTTCCCGTTTTGCTCGAGATAGGTCTCTTGATCGTAGGATTGAAGGGCCCGTTCAGTTGCTCGATCGCGTGAGGGGGTATCCAATTTCAGATTTGATGTGTCTTCGAGTTCCGTGCCTCGTGTCCTCCTGCCACCCGAACTGACACCAAGTCTCACCCCCCGGTCCGAGACACGATTGAGATTGTGGCGCCGAGTTTGTGGCGCCACAGACTCGGCGCCACATGACACAGGCATTCCGGGACCGCCACATCTGAGTTTTTTAAATCCGTGTACATGCCGCTTCATTCTATTTGGAAATAGAAAGAGAAGATTGCCACACCAGGAGCGACGGGCGAAAAAAGCGCGCCCAGAGGGCCGCGCCTCACCCAGCTCAGGCCCCGCGGTTGGAATGTGGGGGCGTGGCGCCAAACCGGATGGGCCGCGGCGAGGCCGGGGCGCCCAGGCCAGGTGGGGGCGCGGCGGCGGGGCGTGGGCGCGGCGGCGAGGCTGGGGCGTGGCGTCGGGGTTGGCGCGGTCGACGCGGTGTGGATGGCGGGAGCCGGCGACATGCACAGACAAATCGCCGCGTGCCTGCGGCGGGGCACAACCCACAGTGGGCGGGTCGCCAGATCCTGTCCAGACCGCGATCCCCCCCCCCCCCCCCCCCCCCCCCCCCCCCCCCCCACCCGCCCGCAGCCACCGCCCGGGCCCGCCCAGCCGTCCACCTCCCCCCCCCCACCCGAGGCGTTTGTACCCGGAGAAGCGCACGAGG
>Ga0115030_1000796_pt1 | contig 13628 bp, 11 predicted proteins | sample SidtaG_4_FD_87174 | JGI IMG/M metagenome (GOLD analysis project Ga0115030, IMG submission 87174) | Marine algal microbial communities from Sidmouth, United Kingdom - Sidmouth_Male1 metaG | ecosystem: Host-associated > Algae > Red algae > Unclassified | place: Sidmouth, United Kingdom | collected... | reverse complement strand
GGGCCGGGGGGGGGGGGGGGGGGGGGGGGGGGGGGGGGGGGGGGCGGGGGGGGGGGGGGGGGGGGGGGGGGGGGGGGGGGGGGGGGGGGCCGCCGTCGACGCGCCGGTGGGCGCCGACGGCGGCGGCGCGGCCGTCGAGCCGGCGGCAACGTACGGGCCGGCCGCGGGCGGGGAGGGCGCGGAGGGGGGGCCCGCGGCGGGCGCCGCCGACGGTCGCCCGCCGTCGGCGCGCTCCCCCCACGGGCGGGGGGCGGCGGGGCGGCGCCCCCCGTGGCGGGACACCAAAAAGGGCGCGCGTGCGGCGGGCAAGGCCGCACGCGCGGCGGGCAAGGCCGCGCGCGCGGCGGGCAAGGCCGCGTGGGCGGCGGGCAAGGACGCGTGGGCGGCGGGCAAGGACGCGTGGCACGCGGCCAAGGGCGCCACGGCCGCCGGCGGCGCGCCGCGCGGCGCGTAGGCGGCGGCGACCGTGGCGACGGTCGCGCCGTGGCCCGCCGTGCGGCGCGCGCCGCGCCGTGAGCCGCGCGGGGGCGGGCGAGCGCGGGGGCGCCGCGGGTGACGCTGCCGCCGCCCGCCCGCCCGGCCGTGCCGGTCGGCCGGCGAGCGCGGCGCGTCGCCCGGCGCCTGCTGTCGGCGTCTGGCGTGTGGGGCGGTGCGGCGGGCGACCCGCGTGGGGGGGGTGGACGGCGTGATTGGCGGCGACTGAGGCGGGCCCGGCGGCCAGGGGGGGGGAAACAAACGTTTGCAAAAAAAGTCGTCCACGGGGGCACAGCCGAGGGGGGGGGGGTCTGCGCCGCCGCTCGGCGGGTGGCCCCAGCGCCGCGCGGGTCGGTCGACATTTTATTGGGCGGCCACCCGCCGGTCTGCGTACGGCACGCGGAGCGGCAGGCGGCTTGCGCCGTGCCACCCGCAGCCGCCACGGCGGCGCCGGCGCTCAGCAGTCCCTCCAGCAGACGCGGGTGGTGACGCCCGGGAGGAGGGCGAGGAGCTCGCGCGTCAGCCGCCGTCGGTCGGCCGCCCCCAGCGGTCGCGTCGTGCGGCCGTCGGCGGCGGGCGGCGGCGGCGCCCACTCGATCGGCGGCAGGATCGTGGTCAGCGCCCGCAGCGCCGGGTAGGCGCGCAGCCGCCCAAACGCCGCCACGTCGGGCACAAAGCGGCCGACGAGGCGCAGTGAGCGGAGGGTGGGGCGGCACGGAGGGTCGACGAGGGTGGCGAAAAACCAGTCGGCCGCCGCGGCAAGGCGGGCCTCGGCGGCTGGGGAGGGGTCCCGCGGCTGGAAGAGGTGGGCACTGTGGCCGGCGACGCCAACGGTGAGCAGGACGAGGCCGGGGAGGCCGTCCCACGGGCTGCCGGGCGGTTCCGCCCCGTCAAACGCGTCCGTGTCGAGGGTGAGGGTCAGGGAGGTCAGCCGCGGCAGCGACCCCAGCGTCATAAACACCGCAGTGCCTGGCGGCAGGTCTGGTGGCGAGACGTATTCCAGCCGGGCCGCCCACCGCGGGTCTGCCCACAACGCTTCGTAGTCGGCCACGTCCAACTCCATATCATGGATGGCAAGGCACCGAGGCAAGGCGGCCGCACCAAGGATGGCGTCGGTCAGCCACGGCGACACCTCCGCCGCACTCAAGAGAAAACCACCAAAGCACAGGGTGTCCAGGGTCCGTCCCGCAAAGAAGCGCCGCACCTCGGCCCCACAGGTATGGATGCCGTGGTCGCGGTCGTCCCTCACTTGGAGCTGAAGGCGCCGCAACGCCGGCAGGCGGCCCCGCTCCAGCCGCCACACGTCGCCAACGCCCACATCCAAGCGTGCTGCCATCGAGAGCTCCGTCAGCTGCGGGCAGGCCGCCGCGAGAGCCTCAGCCGCCGGCATGTCGACGTGCGCGCGGTCGATATTCAGGGTCAGCGCAGGCAAGGCCACCCCCCCAAAGCAGGCCGTCAGCTGCACGGGGGTCACCTCCCAGGGAAACGCATCGTCAGACACCCAGGTGTTCCCCGTCCGATCTGGGTTGCGCAACACCAACTTTTGTAGCGTCGGGCCGACCGCGCGCAGCATCGGCCCCACCACCGACATGCCGTCTGTCGGCAGCGCCGAGAAGAGGAGGACGAGCTCCCGCAGCACCGGCAGCCGCGCCGCCCTCACCACCGACGCCACGGCGGGGATGGGGCCGGTGACGCGCGCGAGCGGGCGGCCGACGAGCGTGTCGCCGACCGTCCGCCACGTCACCTCCCGGACGGCCGGAAAGCGGTCGCAGGGGCTGCCGCCATAAGCGCCGCCACAGCGCCCCGTGTCACTCAAATGCAAGGTCCGCAAGTGGGGGGCCCGCCGGAGAAAGGCGCGCACCGACGACAGCCGCGCGGAGAGGGCGGCGGGGTGGGCGCCGTCCGGCCGCACGGCGGCGGGCGGAAACGAGCCGACCACGTTTCGATCCAGCGTGCCGCACATGGCGCACCAGCGGATGACGGCGGTGGTGAGGGCGGCGCACCCCACATCCCGCGTGCGGCGGCAGGTGGCCAGCAGCCCGGCGTGCGCGTTCCCGTCGTACAGCCGCTGGGCGAGGAGGCCCAGGAGGTCGTCGGGTAGGTCCAGCAGCGACACTGGAAGGAGAGGGGGGGCGTCCATGGTGCGATCGAATGAGCCAGTCGCGGCGGTGGGACCCACAGACGGAGGCGGCGACGATGGGGCCACGCCGGGCAACAGGTGCGAGGGGAGAGAAAGACCGAAACCAACCCAGTCAGGGGAGCGTGGAAGGAACTCTTGCTCCGTTCTCATGCGTCGACAGCGGGGAGGGGCGCTTGGGGCTCTTGCTTCGTCCTCATGCTTGGAGAGGCAGGATCCGGGGTGACTAAAGCTATAGCGACGTGGTCTTAAGCTGTCATGTGGGCGCCCTGCTGACGATCGTGTCAATGCAGCCAAGCGGGACCATCGTCTTCGCTGCCCTTTCCCTTGTGACCGGTCATAAGGGAAGGCAGTAAAGACGATCGATGTGGACTGACGTGGAACCTCCATCTTCTTTGCTGCCCTTGTGACCGGTCACAAGGGAAGAGGCAGTACAGACGATCGATATGGATTAACGTGGAACCTCCATCTAGATTTAATACAAAAGACATGCCACGTAGGAAACTTTCTTGAGGAATCTACTGTACTGTACTGCCCCACAATTCTGTCTCTCGCTTAGACTGGCGGATTTCGACGGGAGTGTTTCAACCACGTGTCGTATCCCAGCTGGTTGTCGCCAGCCTGGAGGAGCGTCGCTGTAAGAAGACGAGCTCCACGACACCACCGAATCATTTGGTGCGACTGGTGCGAGCCCGGCTCGTCTTCACCACGCTTGCCGCACCGGAGTTGCGGCTCATCGCGCCCCTCCCACGGCCTGCCACCGCCTGCAGGCGATTGAACAGACACCTGCCGCGACACGCGTGGACGGTCCGTCGCGGGGCGGCGCTGAGGGGGGGGGCGCTCACCCGGCGCTGTCGGCGTCGTGACGCGCCCCCTCCGCCGCGCCCCCCCTCTCTGCAACGCCCGGCTGGAGGTAACCGAGTCTGGTCTGCCGCGCCGTGCGGCCGCGCGCTGCGCCGACACCGCCGCCGGGGACAAGCGGGTCGGCGGCCGGACAGGCGTGCGGGTGGGGGTGCTCGCGTGGCTGCCCAGACGCCCGCCAACGTGCGCGTCGTAGCGCTGGTGGACTTGCTTTATTTTTTTTTTTCTCGTCTCGTCTTTGTTCGCCCCTTTTTTCCCGTCTTTCTTTCCACTCTGGCCACTGGTGTGGGCACCGGCCTGTGCGGCTGGGATCTGCGGGCCCCGCCTCTTTCGCCGTCGTTGTGGCGACGCGTGCCGCGCCGCAGTGCGCTGTGCACCGCCAGACGGGTGCCCGTGGCTGGCGGCGGGCGGGGGCGCCGCCGCCGCCGCGCCACGCGCGGGGACTGGACCCGCGCACAGGCGCGGGGGCGGCGCGGCCGGTGTGCACGCACAGCCTTCAGGCGCGGGCAGACGACTGTCACCGAGCGGCACTGGCTGTCTGGCGCCCGCGTGCGCGGGCGTACGCGGGGCGGGGGGGAGGGTGCGGCGTCAGCGACTGCTCGGCGCACCTTATTGGCCACGGCCGTCCCGTTGGGGGTTTGCATCCCGCGCCCGTGACCTTGCGGCGCGGAGCTGCGGCCGCCGGGCGGGCGTGAGCTGGCCCCCCCACCCCCCCCCCCGTACTGTTGCCATTCCGGTGTGCCGCCTCCTCCCACTCGCCGCGGACGGCGACGCGGTGGCCACTACCAATCCCGCCATCGCACACGTGCGATCTGTGGTGTCGCTGGAGCAGCCGCTGCGGCGCGCCCACCGAGGCCCCACCCCGTCCTCTGTCCTCTCCCTTCCCGTCCTCTTGCCGTTCACCCTCCCGCCATGGAGTCGCTCCTGCACGTGCAGCCGCCCAACGTGGACTTTCCGGCCACGTCCGCCCCGGCTGGCGGTGCCGGCGATTATGCGAGCGCGTGGCTGCGCCTCGGCTCTGCGTCGGCCGAGCCGGTCGCCTTCAAGGTCAAGACTACCAAGCCGTCCCGCTACTGCGTGCGCCCCAACCACGGAATCGTCCTCCCCGGTGGCGGCGTCGACGTGGAGGTCATCTGCCTTGAACCGCCGGCGCCGTCGCCGGCCGCGGCTGGCTCCGGGTCGCCAGTCGTCATTTGCCGCGACAAGTTTTTGATACAGGCGGCGCCGGCAGGCGCGGCCGTGGCGACTGCGAGCGCGCCGGCCGCCGAGTTTTGGGCGGCCGTCCCGGCTGGGGGGCTCGTCGAGCACAAGATGAAGGTGGCCTTTGCTCCGCCGGCGTCTGCGGGGGTGGGGGGTGCCACCCCAACGGCGGCGGCTCTGGCGGCCGCGGCGACGGCGGCGGCGGCGAGCACCAGCACCCCGCCGCCGTCGATGCACCCCCCATCGGCGATGCCTACCAGCGGCGGCCCGCCGCCGCGCTTCTCCACCCCCGCCGAGCCCGCTCCGCTGCCGCCCGTGCGGTCGACGAGCATGGACGCGCCCGTGCTGCCAGCAGCTGTGCACTCGACGGGCGCGGCCGCTGCCGCCGCTGAGTCACCCGGCGGGGAGGAGGTGATGCTGTCGGCCCAGGCCGCCCCCGCCAATGGAGTCGGCGACTCTGCCGCCGCGGAGGTGGACGCGGAGCGGTCACGGAGGGAAGCGCTGCTGGCTGCCGCGGAGGCGCGCGTCGCGAAATTGGAAGACCAGCTGGACGCGTCGGTCGCGGAGCGGGACAGCCTGACCAAGGCGCTGATCGACGCCCGCGCCGCCGCGTCGATGGCTGAGGCGCAGGCTGCCGAAGCGACGGCGACGACGGCGGCGGCCATGGCCGCTGCCGATGAAGCGGACGCCGTCGCGCGGGTGACGGCCGCGACTGGGGGGGGGAAGGATGATGAGGTCGCGGCACTGACCAAGGGGCCAGCGGGGCCGGTGATTGCCCAGCCCGTCGGTGGTATCAGCTACCTATACGCATTCCTACTGTGTCTGCTGGTTGCGTTGCTGACAAAGCTATTCCTTTGAGGCTCGTCGGTGGAGGAGGCGGGCGGGAGCGGGGGGTGGCTGCGCCGGGTGCTGGAGGGGAACTTGCGAGCTGGCGGGCGACAGTGGTGTTGCCAAGCCGTGGGTACCCGGACGTGTTGCACTCTTGTTTCCTGCCGCGCGTGTTCCCCCAGTGCGGCTGGGCGGCTGCGAGGTGGGCCGGCTGCTCGGGTTGTCGCCTCGGCCATGTGCGCTGCCCTTGTGCAGCGACGGAAGGTGGAGCGGCCCTTGACAGAGCGCCGGCGAGCGTTGTGGTGGCGACCTTGGTGCATGAGCGGGTCGCATTGTACTTTTCTTAGTCGACCACCAGGGTGACTGGCGGGTGTACAGCTGGCTGGCCTCAAAAAAAAATATGTTATCGTGTTCGAGCGGTGTGCACTCTCTCAAACCAACAGGACTGCGAGGCCGCCCGCCGCCACAGGTCATGCTTGGGCCGCGCTTGGCGATTGCATAAAACAGAGAGGAAGCCGTGGCAGCAGCCGTGCGACGTTGGGAGCGAGACAAAAACATGGGTGGGTCCGCGAACAGCGCAACACTAGTGGCTGTGCGCGGTCATGGCTTTGGCTCCCCCAGCGCATCCGACGAAATGGTCAACACACCCCCTGGCGCCTCCTCATCCTCATCGCTGGCCAGCTCATTGTAGCGCGACGGTGGGCCGGCCGACACGGAGCGTAAGTGCGTGATCGCCCGCCCAGAGACGTGGCCATTGACTCGCACCGACATGTCCGCATCGCCCGATACCCCACTGCCGCCGCTGCTGACAACAGCGGAGGGGAGGCCCGGAGGGGCCCCTGCGACGGCCCCGGCGACGGCCGACCGTGTCACCGAGCCACTGCTACTCAGCTTAGTCGACAACGCGAGCGGCGTTTTCCGCGACGTCCCGAAGCTGTACCGATACCCGCCGGCACGGCGAGCGCGTGCCGCCTTGGCCGCCGACCCGAGAGCGCCACCGCCGCCACCACCGCCACCGCCGCCGCCTCCACCGCCACCCCCGCCACCCCCGGCCACCGTCGACGACAACGTTGACCCGTTTCTGCCGCCCACCCCGAGCCCGTCGTCCCGACCATTCCCTGCGACTGGCGACGCGCGACCCGTAGGGGACAGCTTGGCAGCCGCGGCCGCCGACGCCGTTTGCTCTGCTTTTTCGCAGGAGCGGAACACCTCGGCAAAATGGGTGCGGGTGCAGATGGTTACGGACCGCACGCTGTCCATGAGCACGTCCGGGTCGATTTCGTCGGCGGGCAAATGGGAAAGGAGGTACGCGCAGCCCTCAAAGGGCAGCGACAGCAGCCGCGGGGCGAGGAGTTTCAGGATGCCCAGCGCCGCGCGAAAGATGACAACGTCCCCGTCAAGCATGTACGCGTCCCAGATGCGGGTCGCGTGCTCCAACGGTAGAGCCCGGAGGTAGAGCGCCATCACCCAGTTGACGAGGTACATCTCGGGTTCGACCTGCTCGGCCCGTAGGTGGGCGGCCAAGTCGGGCAGCGCCTCGCCGAGGAGGCGCTCGTGGGCGCGCATGTAGATGCGGACTTCAGGCATCTTCATGCGAAAAAAGTGGAGGAAACAGGACTGGTGGAGCATGTTGACGAAGCACGCAAAAGCGTCCGGGGTGTCCATGTAAAGCAGCAATACCGCACCGAGGAAGCTCATACCTTGGGAGTAGCCAATGTCCGGCCGCAAGTACGCAAACGCTTCAAGGATCTCTCGTAGACTGCCTTCAAAGGCGCTGCCTGGTTGATGGAAGAACGCGAGGTCGGGGAAGGTGCGGGGCAGGTCGAGCATAATAGCCTTGTGCGCCGAACGCTCCCGCGATAACATTACGTCCGCGTCAGCAGGGGGTGGTGTCGAGCGGTCCGGCGGCTGCAACCCGACGGTGCTCGTCAACGACCTGTCGGGTTCGGTGGAGCAGGAAATGGGCCGGGGTTCAACGACGTCGACAGAAACGTTGCCGCAAGGCATCATCGCCGAGGGGGGCGGCGGCAGCCCAACCAGGTGCACAACCGCAGCAGGGTCCCCATCCCCGCAGTAAGCAGCGCCAATACCCTGCTTGCCGACGTCTGGAATGGACGGAGGCCGGGTACTCGTCGAGGAAGCGCCCTCGCAGCTCGACGCAAAAGCCGACGAAGCCGCCAGTGAGGACGCCTCTCGGGAACGCAGGTAATCTTCCCGCCCCGTCGCGGCTTGCTCCTTGAGGATGTCGAACAGCTGCACGGAGATGTCCAGAGAGTTACCCAACGCAAGCGGCCACGCGCGGCCGCGCACCGACGCCGGCACGCCTTGGAAGACCAAATCTCGCACTCGCCGGGAGGAGCGCCGCTTTGGCCACGACGGCAGGATCTCGGTCTGCCACGCGGTTGTCAGTCGTGCTTGCTTCCGCTCCACCTCCAAGGAGGCCGCCAGCCGACACGCAGCATCGTCTGCGTCGTCCTCACAGGCGGGCTCCCCGGCGCTCCGTCGCGGCGCCGGTGAGCAGCTGCGGCTTTGGCTGCCGCCGTCGGCCCCCGCCTCTCGGTCGCCCGAGCCACCCGCCATTCCCTCACCCACAGAGTCCCCTGGCAGCACGGGAAGTGGCGCGGGCGACGACCGTCTGCCGGTGACCATGCTGCCAACGGATCGGGGGGCGCCCATGGCCAGGCCCCCCTTTTTGAGCGCCTTCCACCCCTTACGGAAACCCCCACCAATGCTGTATGACCCGGCCTTGGTGCTCGAAGGCTGCGACGAGTCAGTCGGTGTCGTAGACGACGACGAGTACGGCAGCATCCGAACGCCAGCACCCCGACCGGTCGCTGCGCTGGGCCTGACGGGCGGCACCAGCTGCGGTACAGACACCTTCGCGCCAACCAACGAACCCAATGGCACGTGCGACGCTGGCAGCGGCACCGGCTCATCCCAGCCTTCCCTCGACCGCGCCCGCGCACTGACATGCGGTAGCAGTTCCAAACACGACACGTTCGTACTCGGCACCTCACGGACCGACAGGAGTGGGGGAGGTGGCGGGGAAGGGCGATGGCACGACCCTGTCAGCGACCCTGTTTCGAGTTCCCCCGATGAGCAGGACAGGCCAAGGCGGGAATCTCGCGGCGTTCCGCTAGCAGGGGTGGCAGCGTCCCAGGCCAGTGGTAGGGCCGAAGACGAGTCGGCTGGCCCTGGCGCCGCGGGGGCGGCGGCCGAACTCAGCAAGGTGGTGATGGAGGCACTTTGCTGGCCGGGAGGACCACGGGGCGGCGGTCCGCCCGAGCGGGGCAGGTCCATCCCGGCGGCGGCGGCGGCCACCCGCAGCCGCCCGACGGCCGCGTTGAGCACTGGCAGCCCGATGCCGCTGCCAAATGACGCGTCGCCGTCGCCGTCACCCATGCCGCCATCGTCCACAGACGAGCCGGCTGTCCATGCCGAGGTGCCCGACGTCGACCGCAGCGACGCGGCGAGGGAAGCGGAGGAGGACGAGGCGGATGATGCGCCCGACGACGTCTTGGTCGAACACCCCTCCGGGTCCGAGTCGGATGAAACCTCCACGTAGGCCGTCGCGGCCACCGGCGTACTGTCGGGGCCCTTCTTCCCAAATGGCAGCATTGGCAGCGCTTCCTGGGGGGCTCACCCCACACACCGTCCCGACCCGACAAGAAGCGGCTACCTCACCGAGAAAACGGCAACGTCATGAAAGCGGGTGTAGCCAGACGCGCACCCGGGTGTGGAAGGAATTCGACAAACCGGGCTTGATGCTGCGGGTGGACGACCCGGTTCGTCGCCGCCAGCAGGAGCAGCAACGCCGCACGCTCCCCTGGCCGACGGTGGGTGTCCTGACCGGAGAGGGGTGGTGCCACCCAAGGGAGGTGCATGCAATGGGCGTCCGCGTCGGGTGGGTGAACGGCGCAGAGAACCCCTCTCCAGAGCCACGCCACAGGCCGAAGGGGGGTGAGCGTGCCACTGGCACGCTCCCCACTGCCAGTGCGCACCGCCTACCGACAAGTACAACAGACGCAGCCCATTATGCTGACGTCAACTTGAATAGAAATGTCAACCATTCATTGTAAATGTATGAATTGAATACAAATGGATTGTAATTTGACGCGTTCATACCTATCAAGGCACCAGACACTCTATGAGGGACGAAGGAGGAAGGAAGGCGATCTGCCCGAAGCGCTTCCGAGTTCAACATGAAGCAGTTGCCAGTGCCGTCGGACCTGCGCCAGCAGCTCTTCACATCTTCCGGGCATTTTCGGCACCATGCCGTTTTCTGTAGGCGTCCGGGAGTCGCTGATGATAGCGCACTCTTTCAAGGGTGAGGAGTTTGGGCCGGCCCAGCGAGTGCGTTTTTCTGGACAAGCTCGTGAAGGGAGAGCCATTCCGCAACGCGTGCCGCGTCTCACGGAGCGCTTTCTGCATTGTCGTTTTTGTTGCTAAAGTGCATGGCCGCATATGCTTTCCATGGTCTGCGAGTGTTCCCAACTGTTGTGCTGACCGCCACTTGTGCGCACACACCGCTTCTTGCCACTTTTTCATTGCCGCATCGGCCGCGCCTCTGCCCGACCTGTCGTTCTTGTTCCCGCGCTCTGGCCGCCCACTCTCGCCTCTATGTGTTCCTCCTATTCTCTGTCCGGCTCCCTCGGCGGCTGCGTCCAGACGCATGGAGCTACCTACACTGTCGACGCCGAGTGGTCGGCCAAAGAGCTAGTGTCGGGCGTCAACTGGGTGCTTAACATCGCCGACGCGGCCGACGCACTCGAAGCGGTCGTGGCGGAATGGAACTATCGTAACCTGGATGAGGTGGCGGCATTTGACGTACGTTGTGCAGGCGCTCTTTCTGGTGCCTCAGAGGACGGGTGTTGCGGTCTTAACCCCTGGCGGTTGCATCCGTAGCATGTCCAAGACATGTCACGGTACCTGTTATTCTTGATTGTTGTTCGTCATGAGAGCGGGCAGCAAACGCAGAAGGCTTGCTGTGACGGTGCTGACAACGCAACGTGGCAATCCTGTGCATAGATGGGCGGAGCTGTGTGAGATAGCATCTGACGGCTTGTTTCGCATTCACCGCTTTCTTGCGTGCTCTTTTCGCCATCGCTTTCTTCTATGCACTACCTTGAATGTTTCTTTTTCCACGCGCTTATTTTTTATTTGTCACTTACAGGGCCAGAACACTACCACAGAGTTTCTGTCGCACGCCATCCATGGTGCCTTGGCCAAGCGCTTGCCATCTTTCGTGGGCACTCTCAAGGTACGCGTGCCTCTATTGTGTGCATGGGACTGCGCACTGGGTGTGCTGCACGGTGGAATACTCCTCGTTTGTCAGAAACAAGGGGTTTGGATGACTGACATCGGCAGCCTGGCAACCCGCTCTTTTTCCGTGTCTCATCGTTGAGATGCTCGCGGCTTCCTTTCGACTGCCTCCTCGGGCGCAGGTGACCCTTCACGAAAGCCATAAGGCTTGGGCGTCCTATACTGGGGAACTACCACCGCCCTCCAGTACGTGACAAGGAATCGGTGGTACCTGGAACGTGCCTGGCTCAAGACTGCAGTGAATTAATTGCTTGTTTGACGTTTGCGAGCCCGCTCACCACATCCTTGGCCGCCCCGGCCGACCCCTGCACCCGGTTTGCCCGCTCCCTCTCTTCTTTTCCATAATAAATACCAAAAAGAAGTCAGAACACGACATCCCTCGCCCACGACGAAGAGCCACCGCCATGACCGCAGTGCGCGCCTCAAACGGACCAAAACGCCACCACGTCCTGTGGCGTCTCGCGCTTCTTCAACAGCTTGAGCTTGGTCGGCGTCTCCTCCTCGTAGCCCCACACCGCCGGTACGAGCTGGCTGGTGTGTCGGCAATAGGCCGACATGGTATAGGCCCCAGCCTCGCGCACGACCACCCAGTCCCCGCGCGACGCTGGCGGTAACAGCCGGTCACGCGCGATAATGTCCCCCGAAAAACAGAGCGGCCCGCCCACGTCGGTGGCCACCAACCCCGCCGTGGCCGCGTCGTCAGCCTCAAAGACGTTGCTCATCTCTTGCCTGACGGCGACCGCGTCGGCGTCGCCCCCCCCCGTCGTTTGATGCCGATGATGTCGATACGTGCAGTGGCCCTTGGACGGCCCCCCACAGCTACCCTTCCACGCCCCGTCCGGGCCGTACGTCTCCACCCGGTGGTACCACTTATCGGGCGCATACGCCGCGCGCATGAACAGGTCGGCGCCGGCGTGGCAAATGATAATCTTTCGCCCACCCGCCTCCTTGACAGCCTCCACGCGAGCCGCCACCCAGCCGGCGGCGGCTGCGAGGGCGCGCCCAAACTCGGTCACAAGCCGATAGTCAAAGACCGACGGCACGCGCGACCGCAGGGCGGCAACGTAGGACTCAAACGTGGGCCCCCCCGCCGGGTTGTCCCCATTGTAATCCACCGACATGCCACCGCCAATATCGAGGGTGTCTACCTGCGTGTGGCCGCGTTCCTTGTTGATAACCGCGGCCAGCTCCACCACCGCCTCCGCACCCGACACGAGCACGTCCAGCGCCACACCTTGTGAGCCGACGTGCACGTGGAGGCAACGCACAAAGGGGTGGGCAAGCACGGCCGCGACGATGGCGGCGCGGCGCTCCCTCAGGGGCTCCCCAAACTTGGACGTGGCCGACGCAGTAAAGGTGGCAGCAATGCTCGCCGTGCCCAGCTGCGGGTTGACCCGCAGGCCCACCGTCGCGCCCGCCGCGGCAGTGGCTTCGGCCCGCTGCTCCGCGGTCGCGTCCGCGGCCTCGCCCGCAGCGAGCAACGATGAACGGACGGTGGCCAGCCGCGTGAGCTCCTCCACATTGTCCACATTAATGTGGATGCCTCGGGAGAGCACCCACTTGAGATGTGCGTCGGTCTTGGCCGGCGAGTCGTACACGACTCGGGCCGGAAGCACGCCTGCCGCCAGCGCCACGTGGGCTTCCCCAATGGACGCCACCTCCGCGCCCATGCCGGCATCAGCGGCGGCCTTGACGACGGCCACCACCGGATTGGCCTTGACCGCAAACGCGTGCAACGTCGAAGAGGGGAAGGCCGCCAGCAGCTTCCCACAGCTGCGGCGAAAAGCGGTCAGGTTAAAAAACAGGGCCACGGGCGGGTCGTCCCCAACCTCCCCCGCGTCAATGGCAGCGCCCAGGACGGTGCTAATGGCCATGCCGCCGTTGTCAGGAGCCCCACCCGACGACGGAGCGGTGCACGGCGCAGGCGCCATGGTGAATGCGTACGGTAGGGGGGCGCCGGAGGCACGGAGTGTGGGAGGGGCAAACGAGGGAAGGGGAGGCCACAGGGGAGGGATGCGGACGGCAGAGGATACGTGGGCCCAGGTGGAAACGGTGGAGGCGCTGGCCGCGGCGGTCGCGGCGGCGATGGCGGCGGCGAGTTACTTTGGCACGGGGCCACCCCCGCGAGCGGACGACGCCATCCCAAAGTGGCGAATGCTCGCGCCGCTGCGTTGGAGGTCTGGCACCCGCCGCGGTCAGGGTCACAGAGTTGACCGAGCCGGCGACCCGCCGCCGCCGAGTGACTTGGAGGGCAGCCTGCCGACTCTTGAGCCAATAGCCGTGCACCTTGAATGTGTCCGGGCTCGGCCGCACTCGAGGGTGGCAGCCGGCCTGCAGATCACCTCAACAATCACGGCGATACCTACGATGAATTGCATTGTGTTTCCTCGCCGACGCGCCCTCTGCCCAGATTGATGACTACCACGCCCGTGCCCTGCCGTGCCTCGGCACCGTGGCTGGCGCCATCCCCGCAGGTCCAGATCCCTGCGGCTGCACAGATCGCTCACGGTCGTGGCGATGGGTCTGGTGGCTTTGAATCCTCCACCACCTTCCACACACCAGCGGTGCGGGGCGCGCTGGGCTGACGAGCTGACTGCCTCGACGCGGCGCCCACGTCACGGCCGCGTGCCTCCTTCTCCGTCGGGTCGCTGTTGCCCACCGACGCGTTTGCTGGTACGCCACGCGCGTCTTACGCCACGACCCCCCCCGGCGCCCCCCCCCCCCCCCCCCCGCCCCGCGGCCCCCCCCCCCCCCCCCCCCCCCCCCCCCCCCCGCCGCCCCCCCCCCGCCCCCCCGCCACCCCCTC
>Ga0115030_1000790_pt1 | contig 13678 bp, 19 predicted proteins | sample SidtaG_4_FD_87174 | JGI IMG/M metagenome (GOLD analysis project Ga0115030, IMG submission 87174) | Marine algal microbial communities from Sidmouth, United Kingdom - Sidmouth_Male1 metaG | ecosystem: Host-associated > Algae > Red algae > Unclassified | place: Sidmouth, United Kingdom | collected... | reverse complement strand
GCTCCCGTCTCCGACACAGTTAGCCCCCCTGCGCGACACGATGGCGACACTCGACCGCTGTGTGTCGCCAATGTGTCGCCAAGAAGGAACCAAAAATTCACCTAGGGCACGACCGCCGATGATAGCAGGGAGACGACGGGCCCCCTCTCGTGCCGCGGCGCGAGCGCGCTCAAGCGCGGCCGAGCGGGCAGCCGACGCGGCCTCGTCCATGAAAATCACAGAGGAGCAGCAGCGTGCGTGGGAGGGATCCTTGACAAGGCAGACGACTTTCAGGGCGCGCTAGCGCATCGTGCTTCGTTGCGCACGTTCACCGCGAGACCGCTCCGAAAGGTGCTAGCTGATGTGTAATTGCACGCACCGATGCTCGGCCCTGAAACGGCCGCAGTGATGGATACACGCAGTGTCGCTCGTCTCGAGCTCCGAGGCTTCTTCAGCATCCCTCAGGTTGTGCTCGGTGACTTCCAATCGTCGGAGCGACCGCGGTTGCCGCCACCCCAGTGCGAGTGAACGCCACAGGCACCCACGTTCGCTCTGGGCCGGTACAGACGTCACAGCTGTGGAACTGTTTCCAACTGTAATTAGCTCGGCTGTGGGGCCGCCGACACCGTCATCGGCGCTGCACGTTCCCGGCCTTGAGTGGCGTTCCAAGCCGTGGGGCATCGCTCCAGCCGAGCTTCGCGCTCCCCCTGGCAACGTAGTCCGTGCCAGCGCTTCCGAGATCAAATCAGGTCGAACATGTCACCGTTCTGAGCACCGCGCTGCACAGGATATGCCCTGAGACACGTGGTGATCATAAACCTGGCACCTATTCGCTTGACGATCGCCTCCATGACCGCAAATTTAGGCCAGATTCTGTTCCCAATAGGCTTCGCGTCACATGTTTTGGCAACGATCGGGCTACGATCGCCCATGCACACAGCTGCGATTGCTCATCGACACGCGACGTGCGCGGCAGAGTCAACTGGAACATCTGGGACAGTTCATTTCGGAAGGCCACAAGCATCAACACGCGCTCTCATTTCCGCATATCAAAATAATGTAGCCTACCCGCTTTTAAAAAAGTACATGGCCTCTGTCAGGATGAGTTCGGAAAGGCTCGACGCCAGTTCGACACCCAATCAGACAACTACACGTTTGCATATGTTGCGCTCTTAAATAGTTCGGAAGCGGCTCGATGCGGACGTTGTTGGCGTTGCTCTTACACGCCAGTAAAGAGATGGTACCTGGTCGGGGCAAGACCCTGGCGGGGCGGTGGTGCTCATGAGCCACGTTTTGCGGTGGCGGGGGACCGTGAGAGTGCTCTGAGCCACTTCTGTACCTTGTCAATTTCTTGTGGGGCTTTTGAGGAGACCGCATGTTCCCCTGTGTCTGAGTTCACCGTTGTGATCCCCTCTCGGAGCTGGCTCGAATGTTGTGAAGAGCCCCAAGGCATCCGATACTACCTTGATCAAAGAACGGCAGTCACGCCAACCGACAACTCCCCACTAGCATTGACTGTGTGATTGCGACGAACTGTCAACTGAAAAGTCACTTCGTCAGAAAAGCCACTTGCTCGTGTGCTGCACTTTTATTGGTCACAGTTTCGAAGTTCACTGAAGGCACTGAATTTAACCGTACGACGAATGCTAACCTCCGGCCCAAAATTTGGCACTCCAGAAAAACACCGTCTCATCCCAGAAAGAGACGAACTGTCCAACGATTGAAAGGTCGCGACGGCGCTGATTCTCGCATTCTTGCCGGTGGGAGGTCCCGTCGGCACTTAGTCCCGCCGAATTACCGAAAACGGGTGGAGTTGCTGGTCCCAGTGGGTGCTGGGAGCGAAGTGTCCACTGTCCCGCACACGCCCTGGGGCGCCGTCACCCACACACAGGTGGCACGTAGCATGTTTAAGAATCCTTCCTTTTCCTTTGTGATCTCTTCGCAGATGACGACAGAAGATCGTGCTGACCTCGTTAATAGCGCGCTTCTCGGTGAAACACGTGGTCAACAAAAAGCTGCCACGTCCGAAGTTTTCACTCGTGATAAAAATCCAATGTGACCACTGCAATTGTGCGCGGCGTGACCCCCAGCTCACCCAGATGGATGCGCACTCTTCCTCTCGCAACCGTCTACGGAGGCCTTAAACGTGAATTGGGGTCCCCATCACGGGCGATGGGAGCCGGGAGTGGATCCTTAATCCTCCAGGATCAGCCTGTGAACGTCAGACGATGACCAACGACGAGAAAGAGCCCGCTTGCTCTGTAGCTACTTCGCCCAACCCCCCCTCGTTGACGCATGTTGCCTTTTGACCACAAAGCAGTTTAACAGCAGTCTCTTTCATTTGTTCTGTTGCTACTGTTACCGCCAGGAGAGGACGGTGATCTTTTCAACCCAGGTCTTGTCCCATGTTTGATATCTACTTGCCACGGTATGGTCGGTTGTGCCTGTGTCCTTTTCACTTCCCATGATTTGAGAACAAAAGAGGCTTCTGACACACTGCCGCGTGTGTTCCTTCACACCGGGCGGCCGTACGTGTGTGTCTCGTGTGCCTTCCCTTACCTCAAGCCTGGTGGCGACTCGAGGTTTTGGCGGAGAGCGGTACGCTGTGGCATCATCAAGTACGCCGAGTTGATTGAGCTTTTGAAGACGATGGGCGTGCGGACGTACGCCATGCGGGAGGGAGAGAATGTCAAAGGGACCGTCCTCCGCTGGTGTTTTCCTTGTTACGCGGCGTGCCGTCCACCAGCGCGTAAAGGCTTTGTCGCGCAGTGCCACTCTCTCCTACATCCTTTACTCAAGGCGAATACCACGGCGTCTTCCGTTCCGGGGCCTGTGTGCCTCCGTTTCCTTTAGGTGTCGGCACAAAGGGAGTCACAAGTACACCTTCCTCCGGCTGACCGGGAAAGGGTTTTCCACACATGTATGACGGCGACCGAGTTGGGCAGTCTCACGTCGCGACGCCCATAAACGCGCCTATCGGCCTTGCTGGTCGAGGTAGCTGTCCCACCGGCGGCAACGGCTGTCATGCAGCAGGGCGACCTGCCTGGGATGTCTGTTGCGACAGACTCCAGCTGTGGAGGGGATGTTGCACGCACACTTGCGCTGGACTCACCTAGATAGTATCACCACAGCTTTTTCAAACGGAAGGACTCGCACCTACCTGAAGATTCCCACCGCTGTCAAGTCGGTGCTGGGGCTGCGGCACGCGTGGCGGCGCAGAGCGATGGCTATGGGGGCGATGGAACTCACTCAAGCGGACTCATCGGCAGTCACTGCAGCCATGGCCACCATTATTTGCTATGCCAAAGCGCATGGGGGATTGGCAGTCGCTCCATGGTTATCTCTTTCTGTTAGAGAGCAGCTGCAGTTTGACGTGTCCAACCGCATCAGCGTGCTGACCTGGGGGCGGTTACTCGCTCTTATGGCAGCTCGTCGTACAAGCTTGGCCAACCTGCGTAAGGAGGCGGCAGCAGCCTCGGGAGAGGCCCATCACACGGTGACGAACAACGCCCAGGGGGCCTTTCTGCTCAGTCCGAGGGCGGCGATTCAAGCCCGGCTCGGCTCCCTGGTCGCCAAGGACCTGTTCTCGGAGTTCCCTGCTCGCGAGTCAGACTGTCTTTCAGAAGAAAGTGGCTCCGCTTCTATCGCACCCCGCTGCTGGGACTAGGGCTCCACTGATTCCGATTATGTGGAGGTGTCGCAGCTCAACGATGCGACACTCTGTCGCCGAGGGCAAGCCCCCCCCCCGGGCCCCCCGTGTATCCTGCGACGAGCTCTCGGTCCCGTGCATCCTGGGGTGGTTATTCAAAGACCCCCATGTGGCCGGCATCTTGCCAGGATACCATCGGCTTTTCCTCATTGATGACGCGGATGCCCGAGGGCATACCCCAATCATCCGAAACCTCAGGCTAGACGACAGCCACGATGACCTGGCCGCCGTCTACCGGAAAGCTACGCCCAAGCCTGTCCGCCTCTCCGAGAAAACTCGGTTCCAGCCGCGCTCCGAGCCCGTCGTCGCTGTCAAGTGTGAAATTGTGGTCGGAGGCCACGCCCGCGTTCCCCACGGAGGGGGGGGGGTGCGCTGCAATCGCGGCGACGCGGGCGAGGACGGCATGGGCCGCACCACAGGATCCCACCGCCTTCGTCACGCCCATCCCGCCGCCGCTTTCTTTGTGCCACCCGCTGTACCCATGACCACGGCCGACTCGACCCCATTTCCATCTTACTGCCCACGCACGCTACTAGCACCTCTAGGCACTCCCTTTGCCCACGCACGACGACTTCTCACGCACGATACTCGTATCGCTCGGCCCTCCCGCCCCCCCGTCATCGCCACACCCGCCGCACGCTCCTGCTGTTTTCCCCACCGATGCCGACCAGCCCGTTCTCTCATCTGCAGACCTCGCCCCGAAGCGGTACCCTCGCCGGCGTCCCACGCTTGATATGGATGCTGAGCATGTCTAGCCAGAGGAGATATCTACCACCGCAGCTCTGATAGCGGAGGACGACTGGGCGGACGTGACCGCTGTTGAGCAGACTGATTTGATTGAGCTGATGGCCATGCACAGACGCACGCGCGCCAAGCTCATTGCGCGACGACGGCGGTACTGTGGCTGCTGTGTCGGGCGCCTCGCCAAAAAGAGGCGCGAATTTTCTGCTGGACTGCAGGCAATCATGCGGGACTACATCGGCGTCCGCCGCGAGCCACCAAATCACGAAGAGCGGGTCATTGAGATGCGGTTTGGAGTCCCTCGCACTGCCTTCCGGCGTTCTTGCATGGCAGAAATGGAAGAGCCCTTCTTCAAACAACGCATCACCGTTACGGGCAATCTGTAAGCGCATCCTCTTTAAGAGGTGGTCGCCAGCTGTCGTGTCATGGCCTACTGCGAAGCAGCCGATCGAGCGGATAAGTGGGTGCGTCTTTCTCGGACAGTCTTCACCAAGTCTAGTAAGACGACTATGCAGTTTACTGTTGAGCACTGGGGACCTACATACCTACGCCGACCGAACAAACAGGAGCTCAACGCAATCATGGAGCGCAACAAGGAGCGGGGTATTCCAGGGTTTATGGGCTCCCTCTACTGCTGCTACTGGGAGTGGCATCAATTCCCCACGGGTATGGTAGGGGCGTACCAGAGGCGCAGGGGAAAGTGCGGCATGGTTGTCAAAGCTGTGTGCGACGAGCACCTGTGGGATGGCACCTGTTTGTCGGCGCGCCTGGGATTTTGAACGTCTTTCACGTCATGCACCAGTCTCCGCTGTACCCGGACGTGATCGGCGGTCCGTGGGCTCCGCGCAGCACGTCCTGCACATTTAACGACGGCACGCGCACGATGATCTACTACCTTGTTGATAACCAGCGGGTTGCTTTCTTAATCTCTCCGCACCCTAAGCCGTCCACCGAGGAGCAGACGACGTCCAGCCGCTTCCAAGAGACGATCCGAAAGAACGTGGAGCGGCTCTTTGGCGTCCCTATGAAGCGGTTTCACGTGGCATTGCATCCGGGGCGTTACCGGTCTGTGTCCCAGCTGGTAAAGCAAAAAAGGCCATCTGTATTCTGCACAACATGTGCGTAGAGAGCTGACGTGGAAACTTGCTGAGCCGCCGTCAACTAGGGGCCGGGGGTGTTGTGGGACTAACTCTGACGCAGGTGGCGAGGCCGGTGGCGCGCAGGGTGGTGGGGATGCACAGATTGGTGGGGCGCAGGATGTCGGTGCTGCTGCCGCCGGGAAACCTGCACCTGGCGGCGAGCCCTGGAAGGCGCCGGCGGCGTCGTAGCAGCCATGGGCGACATTGAAGCCGCCGGAAACGCACCCCCTGCTCTGCATCCGGCCCCCCACCCACCCGCCAACGGCATGGCTGCCATCTTTGACGCTTGGGCTGAGGCACAGAAGTCGGAGGAGAGCGAGCGCCTTTAAAAGGACTTACCTGCGGACATTTTCCGAGACCGAGGCGAACTGATTTCCCAGTACAACGGGTTACTTGATTTCGGACATGGTAGAATTGACATGCAAAGTATATTTCTTCCCGCTGGGAACGCTTTCTTCTTCCTACACACCATTGTATGGACTGAGGGCACAGAGGAGGCGGGGGACTCCTGGCGTCAACCTCGTCGGAGTTCGCCATCGTCCAACTCCACAACGTTGATGTCCCCAGCATCAATATCAGTAGCAGGCTCCGGCGCGGCATCCGGAGCCGGGGTCGCCGCCAGGCCGGCACTCAGCATCATCTGTCGTAACACAGCTTGACGGTACTTGGCGGCCTCGGGGGTGTTGCGTATTGCAGGAGATTCGAAAACGCAAATTGCGGTGTGCTCTTGCTGCGCTTCCATCAGATTTGCGACAGCAGCCGTGCTCGCCCTGACCTCCTTCTCCGTGCTCGCGTCCTCGGTCTTAATTAGGTCGGCAGCCTTAATGCCGCACGGTCGGCGCTGGTAACCCTTGTTTGGCGTTCTTGGGTTGCCCTTACTGCCGCTGTCGCCGTCTTCGTCCGACGAGTGATGTTCTTCCACGCCCAGGTCTTCCGTCGTGCTGGCAGCGCCGCTGAACTTGTCCGACGTGTGCAGCACCCGCCAGCACGCAACCCACTTGAAATGAGCGAGCTTGGCCTTCCGCGTTTCTTCCTTTCCCTTGCTCTTGTCCTGCACACCGTCTTTGCGGATGGCCCTGTAGATGTCGAGAGAGCAGTATCGTGTGACAGCGCCACTGATGATGTCCTCCTCCGTCAGGTTTCCAGTAGTTTGCAGGCTCTTGACCGCCATGTAGTTGGAGGTAAAGGTGCTCAAACCCTTGCGAATCTTCTTGAACTGTTTCTCGATCACGCTCATGTTTCACTTGACGCGAAATGGATGATTCTCGGTCATCAGATCCGTCCACGTCTTATATGCGAAGCCGCCCGCAGCTCGTCGTTTAACCGCCCAGTAGAAAATAAATGATCACCGCTGACCGCTTGGTACGTGCGGCACAGCGGCGCGCGGTCCTCATCGGTACACCGAAGTCTAGACCCCATCAGGGGTTGTCATGAATATATCCGCGAGGATTATATCCGTGCATTACATCCGTATCCACCTCGGATACGCACCGGGGACGCATATCCAAACTGCATTATGAGAATAGGAGGAGAGGATATATCTACCCTGACCGACAAAAAGTGCGAGATTGTATCGGATCCGTATCCCAGATATGAGAGTCAGGATACAGGGATATATACGGTTATGTGGGTTCTTGGGCATGACGAATTCTGCTTGAACGCAGTCGCCCTCTCTTTTTGCGTGCCGCCAATCGGGGGAGAAATGTCCGAACATTTGGCAGCGACAAGCGGCGATCCAGCCCGACCCGGGTAAAACCGTTCAACCACGCGACTTGACCCGACTGCGTTGTTGTCAGATTGTGACACGAGATTTCGAACGGTCATCCTGACGTCCGTTTACGCAAACGGCAGGGAACCGCCGCGACGGCGCCCGTTGGGCGGTTGAAATCAACTGCGAATTTCAAGTCGTACTTGACGTCCGTTTAGCACTCGAATTACGGCTGGATGGCGTTCTTCTTGGGCTGTGATTGAGCAGTCTGTGAGACTTGCGGGAATATATTCGAATCTAATAATCGTATCCGGATACTGATATAATCTACTCATATATCCGGTTTCGGACGCAGATATCCGTATCCGGATCTCAGCTCAGGGAGTTATCCGTAATCAGATACAAAGGATCAGCGCGTGTCCGTATCCTACTACGTCCCAAAAACCATATCCTGACAACCCCTGGACCCCATCAACTCGGGCACGTTGTAGATTACAGCCGGAACGGGGAGGGTGGGTAAAGGAGACGTTCATGGGGAGAGTGGGGGCGAACAGACACCGGAATGTATGAAGAGAGGGGCGCGGTTTGTCACCCGCCGATAACGTACAGTTGTTGGAGCGCCGCCTCCGGCGGCGCGTGCTGCGGCGGTGGGGTTTGGCTCCCACCGAATACGTACAGTGGATGGGGTGCCGCCGCCTGCTTCTTCTGCTGAGGGGGTCGAGCCTGGCTCCATCCTCCATCTAGAGAAGAACAGTGGTTGCCGCGTCGCCTCCGCCGCCGCCAGGTCCGGCATCGGCGGCGGCGGCGCTGGAAACCAGATCAACGGCGAGAACGTGTTCGGCTGTTGGGCTACCGCCAGCGCTCACTCGAACGTGTTCCAGCCCTGTGGTTTTGCGGGTAACGCGCCGCTTCAGAGCGTGAGAGGGAATGACGGCGGGTACGGCGGCGGCCACCAGGCGGGAACCTACGTGCATGGTGGAGGTTACGCACCGGTAGGTCCGTCACAGGGGTGGGTGCCGCCGTACGCGCTCCGAGGGTATTCGACCGGTCGCCGTGTCCGGCTCCACCGCGGAGGGCCGCGTCAAGTGCCCGACGGCCGTCTCGGAGAACGTCACCGAGTAGGGCCTTCTGGGGCGCCGTCCGGCCCTCAAGGGGGGCTCCACAGACACGGACCTTGCGAGGAGCCTGCCGACTGTCGCGGGGGGCTCCACTGGGGGAGACCCTGTGCGGGGCCCGCCGCTCTTGGAGGGGAGCTCGTCCAACAGGAGTAGTCGCGACAGCACTGTAGGTCTGCAAGCAGCCGCGCGCCAGGTGACGGGAGATGACCGTGAAGCCCGTCGTCGAGCCGTGAATGAACACGTAGGTTGTAGGGATCTCCGCGGTCTCCTTCAGGTTGGTGGTGGCCGAGGCCGGGGGGACATAGAGGGAGGTCTTTTAGGGGAGACCGGCCGCCTTCCAAAAGCGGCCGAGCGTCCCACCGCCCCAATGGAGGCGGAAAAGAATCAGGTGGGAGTCGTAGGCGCGGCTGCATAGCACGCGGCGGGAGGGGGGGGGGGGCGTCCATTGGACCGTGGTCGCAAGCGCCGGCACAGGTACAGCACCGGGGGCGAGAGCAGAGGCTGGGTGGCGCGCATCGTCGATGAGGAGGTGGGGTGGGGCGGGGGCGCCCCTAGCGGTGCCGTCGTCACGCGGTCCCGTAAAGGTGCAGGGCGCCGAGGGTGGGCCGGCCAAGCGACCATTGCAGATCCGTTGCGCGCGGCGCCGTCCCGTGTCCCCGGGGCCTCTCACATGCGTCATGCGAGCCGCTGGGGTGGACGGGAAGGGTGATCGAGGAGAAGAGGTGGGCTCGCAGGCCGTGGGCGCGCGTGAAAGAGACAGCAGCAGACCGAGCACGTCGGTGCGCCTGCGCACACAGACGAGGCGCGTCCCCGCCTCCCACCCAGCCTCACCGGCTGTATGACGGCACGCCAGTGCGCAGCCCTCTGCCTGACCCTTTTGACATGGGCCCCGACTGCGGAAATATGGTCCCCCACGGGGATCGACCAGCGCGCAGGCAGTCTGTCGACACACGTGGAGCGCTTTTACAGCGCCACAGTCCGCGCGACACAATATGTGGTGCTCCTGTGAGACGCGCCAGTGGTACCCGCGACCAAAGCCTGTTCACGCCGATCCACTAAAAGGAGAGGACCACAGGAATACGCGTCACCCATGATGGACGTCTGTCGGGCCGCACGGCCCTCGTCGGACCGCTGAGGGGTCGCGCGGGCCACATCGGAAGGCTGAGGTGCGGCGAGGGACATATAGGACATCTGAGAGGCTGCGAGGCAGCCCCTGAAGAGTCGCAGCGGAGAAATGCAGCCCCCCTCCAAAGCCAGGGAAGGCCCCGGCGCGGGGGCGGTTACAACCATCATCAGCTTTTGGTAGGTCACGTCACCGCCTGGCCGTCCATTCGCTGGCGCCGCGGTGTCCACTAAGTGCGTCTCGTCTTCAGCAAGTCCCTGTTGGACCGCTTGCGCACGATCTGCGGCGATGACGAGGACGGAAATTCACGAAAAAAACAGGTCGGGCCGATTCGGGCCGTCGATGCCGTGGACTGTTCTTCGAAAGGACTCATATTGACGAACGGAATGAGCTCCGCGATGGCGGATCTGTTTCTTTCAATTCTACGGCCCATTACGGCGCTTTTCTCGAGACTGAGCGCTTTCAACACGAACCCCAAGTGTGTCGACGCCGAACATATCTGACCTGTTCACATCTCGCGACAAGCCTGCCGCAAGATGTGCACTGCGGGACTGACGCCACCCGTTGGCCTGGTGGCCCGCAGAGCTACCGACGGTATCATGAGTGCCCTGATCCGTACCGATCGTACCCAACAAGACTCAGCTCGGGAAGATCAGACGATGGACGCTGAACCACTTCATTTCCCAGGTTTTGTCGTGACCGTGCGAGATGTCGGCCAGATATGCCCATGGACTTCCCGTTTCTTCGACAGTGTTTTTGGTCTAGACAGATACAACCACCATATTGGGACACGCCTGATTAAAACGGACGTAGAGCGGACATGTGATTTTTCAGGACCATTTCTCAGACTTAGAAGGAAGAACGACCATTCTATTGCTGCCTTCCCAATTTTGGCCGCTACCGTCGATGTCAAGAAGGGTGATCAACTGTGCGAAACTGTGTCTCAGCCATCCATTCGGCCGGATAAAGTGGATCCGACAATGGGCAGTTGACCGAGACACAGTCTTGACTTCGATCACATCGGCCAAAATTGGGAAGACAGCAATATTGGGGACTACTCTAGTGTCAATAGTAATACGAACAGCACATTGGCCGATGAGATCAGTCCATGAAGTTCTGCTCACAGATGACCTCCTTCATCGATTCTTGACGAGCGAAACATTCGCCTCTGGTCGGCAAATATTTTCATGGGCCATTCCACATGCCATCCGATACAAGTGCTTCATATCTTCCGCCCTCTGAAATTGCATGCAACCGAACGGACGCGTAACTTGTCACCGGTTACAACACACGCAGCGCAGTGCCGCCGCGTGAAGAAGAACTCGCGAAAGGAAACGTCCACCTTCTTCAAAGCAGAAGAGAGGGCCGCGGTGAAGAAGTCCAAGCGCATGACGAAACAAGAAAGATGACTTCTTAAACTTTCACCAGAGCTCCCACTGGGTGGATGCCATTGTTCTGTCCCATCAGCTCGCTTTCTGAGTTCTCGTCGCCAGATAGGTCCTCGGCAGCAGGCCCGGCGTTGAACGCCTCCACGCGGCGCTGAGCCGTCCCAGCGAGCCTTGTAGCCCACTGACGATGTTCCTCGTCCGCGCGTCAGTCGCAACGGAGTGTGGACCGGTTGGCCTCCTTGTTAACCCGGAGGCGCCGGTCGTCTGGCGTAGTGGTCAGTCGTGCCCGGCGCTTCGGGCCGACTTACGTAGCTGCCCGTCGGCCAAAGCCAAGGAGGATCCCGTCCGACACTCGAATGCAGACCTCTCCACGTGCCGCTTGCACTCCCCGAGAAGGGAGTCCGCTGTACAGCGTGCTTGGGAAACTTTGAAAAACCCATGCCACGACTCGAGCGCCTGCATACCATAGGCGCCCAGAGACCCAAATCGCCGCAGGAAGGCCGGAGCATGATTCACGTGTGCATGCAACTTAGGGGTTACAGTTAACCACGGAAATGCGGCCTGTAACGGGGGCAGGAACGCTCCAGCGCATTGCGTCAGCGCATTGATATTCACCAATGGTACATCAGCAGCGCTGTTCAGCGTCTTTCTCATTGATGCCCACTTGGCCCACGCAGCCTGCAGTGCCGCCAGCTGGTCCCCTCCCAAGAATGGGGCAAGGGTGGCGCAAACCAAGGGGTAATTGGTCGCTATGCGGTGGCATTTGCGCAGCCCGAAGTGTGCCCCCCACTGTGACCCCTCGGTTGAGCGTCCTCTAGAGCTCCTCCACCCATGGCCCAATCATCTGGTGAAGCGCGGCGTTTTTGTCCCGAGTGCACGGCATTTCTGAAAAGAAAATGCTGTTCGACCGAATGTGCGGGCGAGCTTAGTTCGCCACCGTCGCTACGAGCTGAGCCGTGGGAGTGTCGCGCCAGCCCTTGTCCAATCCAACGTAGAGATGCAAGTCTGCCGTCGGATCAGAATGCGAGGCGTGGGATGTTCCTGCTTGGGTTGACACGAAATCCATCGTCCTGGGAACCTTCGCTCGTGTCCCAGCCCCGAAAAAGCGATCCACCCATTTTCCAGACGACCAGATTTCTTGCGCGAGCCGCCCATGGCGTTGCTGCCACTCTACGCAAGAGTTCGCGCAAGCGGCCACTCGGAGTGCACCCAAGCGGGTTTCTTCTGGGGAAGTGCTGCGGCTGCTCTGCATCATCCATCCACAAGTCGCTGGCTGACCGAGTAGTTGAGAACTGCAAGTCGATTCTGTACAAGGAGGGAACTGCAGGGCTGGCCATATTCGAACCCAGCCCGGTGGACATGCCATGGCTATGGTCGACCGCTGAGGTCACCGCTGAGGCCCCTGCAAAGCCCTAGGACCCGCGCAAAGTGTGTGCCGCCGGTCGCTTGAGAGCTGACAGACGTCGGTGGGCATCCGGCGCGTCTCGCTCAGTTCCCTCGCTCAAGGGGCCCCATCTGGCGGTCTGTACGTGCCTTCCTCGGCGGCCACGGGGCAGGAGGCTGCTACTGAGCCGCCTCCCCCCTCGCCAACGATCGCGCTTGAATCGCTGATGGCGATTAACGACACGCTCAGCCCATCCGAGCTGCAGCGCTTTGAGGCGCTGTTGGATACGCATCTACGAGCTCTGCGGCCACCACAAACATCCTTCTCGTTTCCAAATGGCGTCAACCGTCGATATGAGCTGGTGAGCACGCGCAACCGAACATCAGTGGTCAGGACGCGGCAGATGCTCCGGCCGTCAGGCGCGGTCGCGCAGGCGGCAGTCAACGCCACACATTCGGACACCCCCACTTGTCTCCGAGCGATCGCGGACATGTGAATTACGTCACATCTCCGAGGAGGGGTGTCCTTCGTCCCGACAAGCGGTCAGCTGCTCCTAACCACGCGGGAGCAGGCATTGTATTCGACCAAACACCATCTAAGCCAGTCCAAGTGGAGTGAGCTGCGGAAAGCGCATGGCAGGGAACGAGGGCTCGCGTCACAGGAGGTCATACGTACCGCATTGCGCTCGACTGCCACTGAGCCGAGGCGGTATGTGAGGACTGCAGGAGTTGTCACGAATATATCTCAGAGGAATACATCCAGGCATTATATCCAAAATAATCCGGAATATGGGTCTCGACGACATATTCGGATCTGAGTATGCATTTTTGTCCGAGCGTATAATAATCCACCAGACAGCGCAAGCGGCAGATTATATCGTATTCTCTGGGGATTTATTATATTCGAGTATATCCGATAGGCATGGGGTCTCCCATGTTTGGAGACGCTTTTCGGCGAGGTCACGGTCACGGCGAAAACGGAATGCCAGCGGAGAGTGGAGACTTCTGGTGTGAGTAATCTGTTACGATGAGGATACGGGTAGCGACGGAAACCTCCTAGTCAGGAATATTCCAGCGGGTGCGTACCTCTCGTGGTGTGGCTCGCTCTTTTCGGTACAGCAAGCAGCAATGCAGTTGATGCGAGAACGGGGACATGGATGGAACACTCGCAAGAGAATGCATCGTTAGTCTTGCTGTGACTAGGACGTCCTGTGTACTTTGTGCATGCTGATGCTGAGTTATGCCCAATGCTCGCGAATTCACAGAGCCTGTTAGGGAGGCGACACCAACAGCGACGACCAGAAGACCCACCGCCGCCGCTGATCCCTCCCTCACTGCCTAGCAGACCGTGGGCGGGGTCGGGGTGCCGCCGACGGCCAGCGCCTGCTGT
>Ga0115030_1000788_pt1 | contig 13691 bp, 9 predicted proteins | sample SidtaG_4_FD_87174 | JGI IMG/M metagenome (GOLD analysis project Ga0115030, IMG submission 87174) | Marine algal microbial communities from Sidmouth, United Kingdom - Sidmouth_Male1 metaG | ecosystem: Host-associated > Algae > Red algae > Unclassified | place: Sidmouth, United Kingdom | collected... | reverse complement strand
TGTGTGGTGCCGCGCGGGGGTGGGGGGGGGGGCCGCCCCGCGGGGGGCGGGGGGGGCCGGGGGCCCCCGGCCCCCCCGGGCCGCCGCCGCCCGCCCCCCCCCCCCCCCGGGGGGGGGGGGGGGGGGGGGGGGGGGGGGGGAGGGGAAGAGGGGGGGAGGGGGGGGGGGGGGGGGGGGGCGGCGGGGGGCAGGGCAGGGGGGGGGGCGAGCAAAGGAGCAGCGCGGCGCAGACTGGACGCCGCCGGCGGGGGTGACGACCGTCAGTGGCTGCGCATGGCATGGACAGGATGCGGAAAGCATGGCGGCAAGGGATGGAAACGGTGAAGGGGGGGCCCCCGTGGGACAAGCCGGGAGCGCAACCGCCGTGACGGGCGGGGGCGTGCGCCGCTGGCCGGCGGCAGGGCGCGGGAGCGGTGCCGACGCCCCACATACCGCAGCGCACCGCGGCGAAAGGCCGCCGCGACTTCAGCGTCGGTGGCCGACGGCCGAACGTTGAGAGTTTCATAGTCCCTATTCATAGCGGGGGGGGTGGGGAAGAGGCCAGCACGTGGGGGGAGTAGCGCCGACGCAAATGGTGCGGGGGGGAAGCACTGTCGCACATGACGTCGGAGAGGAGCAGTAGCCGCGAGTGCGAGTCTGGTCTCCCTGCCAGCTGCTTGCTTCCACGAGTGTGATAATAAAAAATAGTAAATAGCGTCCGAACTCGGGGGGCGTGGCGTACCAACGCTCACAGCGCGCCCTTGCCAAGCCCGTTTCAAGTCTAACAGTTCCCTAAGCACACCACTAGTAGCACCCATCCTGCAGTACATGTACTGTAGCACCGCGGGCGCTCTTCCCAACTCTTTTTGCTTCCACTGCCGTCGGGGACCGCCCGCCATCAACAGCCGATTCGATCGTGATGGTTTCGTCCAATGGGCCACTGGCGGCCGCCTGTCGACGCCACCAGCGACGGCTGACCGGCCCTCTGCACGCGTCGGTGGCGCTACTGTACCACTCTGCCAGCCATGGCAACGAGCGACGCCCCCGTCCTGTCCATGTCCGCGACGGACCGTCGCTGGGAGCGGCGTCGGTGGAACAGATTCCTGGTCCGACTCTTTTTGTATCACCTACACTTGCTCGCCGTCAGGTAGGCTGCCTCCTGCTCTGTTCATACTTATTTTTTGGGCGGTTGTCAGCCGTGTGCCCCGTCCCCCCCTTCTTCGAATTTCTACAGTCGAACCTCGAACCACGCCGAGCGTGGTCGGCTGCTCTTGTCTGACAGTCTTCGCGACCGAGCATGCACCAGGTCGGCGATGCCCGCGGCGACCACGTCGACAAGCGTGTCCCCAGCCGCGCAACAGTTTTTCGCAGGTCGCCGAAGGTGGCGGCCGTGGCACCTGCATGGACGGAGTAGTTTGAGCTGCCGAAGCTCGACGCCGTGCCTGCCGCTTGTGGATGGGCACTTGTGGGAGTGAGAGCGTACACAGTGAGGGGCGGGGCGTCATCTCTGCCGCCAACTGTTGAAAGCGTTCCGATCCCCATTCCGCCAGTGTGTTCGCGGTGGCCACGGCTGGGGGTGCAGCCGCGACGCAGTGGATGGGGGGTCGCCACTGGTGCCGATGCTGGGTGCCGCTTGCTGCTCGAGAACGCCGCTGACTCGGTCGGGGGGCTGGTGCTCGGTGAATGACACGGTAAAGAAGATACACCGAGGGACCGGTAGATATATGGGGGTGCCTATTGACTAAGGGAGCAACATGGGGGATCGCCGCCAAGCGCCGCAGAAGCGCACCTTCATGGCCGACGGGCGCGCATCCAAGCGCCAACGCCCGCGGGTTGGACGCCACTCACCGCCGCCATCGAAAGCGCACGTGCCGCGGCGCCGCTTGAGGCGCCCTCCTGGCAATGCCACTAGCCAACAAGACCGGCATCGCCGCCCGACGTGGTGCGAGGGGATGATCAAGGAACGCTCGCGTTGCCGGAATCTGGTCGGGAGGGAGCGAGTGGTGAGGCCCACCCGTTGCGCTGACCGCATCATTGGATGCATTGGATGCTTCCGTCGGAGGCGTGTCGCGGCCATATATCGTGACCATCGCGACCAGAGCCATCTCCATTTGAGACCATCCCCCCCCCCCCACACAGAGAGCGGAATCGACTGCCGTTGGTTGCTGCTGGGGCTCCGACGATGCGGTTGCGCTGCGCAGAGGGCGTGCAGTGCCCGCCAGCAGACGAGCCGGCCATGCTTATCGGAACCCTCGGGGTCCATCCGCCACCAACTCTGGCGGGAGAGCCGTTGGTGTCGGCTGGCCAAGCGCTGACGCGTGGTCCACCATTTGCAGTGGGGCCCTCGTGGCATCGCAGCAGTCACTGCGGCGGTGGAAGGCGGGCCCCGGGCGGAACGCAGGGGCCTAGACCACGGGCTGGAACGCGGGGGCACACACCACGAGCGTCAGACGACCTCTTGGGGGAGGGCGGGACGCCGTTGGCGTGTGGCTCGGAGATTTCACCTACAATACCGAGGCGACAACAGGAGTGATTCGGGATCGAACTGGACGGATGAGGGCCGCGCTTCAGCCTCCCCGTCCGAGCTTGTGTCTGCGGCGAGCAGCTTTATCGCTGTCCCGGTGAGGCGTCGGGTGCCACCTACGGTACTCCCGCGTCCGCGGGGAGTCAATCCCACCACGGCTCTTTCCGCAGCCCCCGCTTGTGCGTGGGTCCCGTGTACGCCCACCAAAACCGGTCGTGCAGCCGACGGGAGGCGCCAAGCTTGCGTAGAGGGCCCGTGTTTTGGCGCTTCTGTACAGCCTGACGCTGCGGTCTCGACATTCCATTTTCATCTGTGCGAGGACCTGAAACCCTCAGACACCCCCAGGCCCAGGCCTGCGCGCGGCGCCGTCATCGCCGTCGGATCACCTCTGACGCGGATTCCCTGCGCCTCACTCCCGCTGAGGTTCGCGTGGCACGGATTGCATGCGCCACAGGCTGAGCCTAACGCAGCGCTGCGGGGGGGGCTTGCTTTCGTCGAACCGCCGCCGCAGCGAGAGTGGTGACAGCTGACCGCGCCTGCTGGCCGTTCTGGGTCGGCAAGGCCAGAGACTGGCGGAGGCCGGGAGAAAGACCAGCGGATCTGGTGGCCCTTGGGCCGCCACGGACCAGAATCTGGAATGGCCCGTGCGCCAGGCGGGGGGCCCTGGCCGCAGGAGTGTTTGTGCGCGCACCCAAACTGGACACGATGGAAGGATATGTATTGCGCTGTCCCGAGGCCCGTGCATCAGGGTGCGGCTGCCTCTCCTGTGGCTCAAGGGAGGGGTTTGCAACGCGCAAGGCGCTGCCGCGCTGGCCTGACCGCGGCCAGGGGCTGCCCACCGCAACGGCGGCGGCTGTGCCCCTCGGTGGCCCCTCGTGGCAGGACCCTCACCGGCGCGACGGGGCACAAGCCCCCTCTCAGTTGCCGCGCCTCGCCATTCGCGGCGGGCCGGCACCCCAAGCCGCCCCGCGCCCGCACGCAGTCGCCGCGCCGCTGCCACGGCGCGGCACTCGCTCGTTCGGGCGGAAATCCGCGGCGCTCGCCTCGGCCCACGCGAACTGTGCGCCCCTCCACTCCCCGTGGTCGTCGCCCCGCGGCCTAGACGCCGTACACGTTGTGCACCTGCACCGTCCGGTTGTGCTTGACCGTCGTGCCGCCCCCGCACGTCGGCCCGTGGGCGTGCTCGCCTCCGTCGACACCCGCCGGCGTCGCGGAGCCGGCGCTTCTCTTCGACCTGCGCCCGCATCGCGCCGCGCCCAGGGCCGAGCCGCTAGGTGTCACGTAGCATCGGACTTTGTCAACCGCTCGTGGCGCGCCGCACCTATTGTGGGAGGGACGACCACTTTCCGATTCTTTGCTCCCCACGACGATTATCCTCTACCCCCTTGTGTGGCGGAACCCGTACGCTTCTCTTTTTCTTTTGCATTTTTCGTGTCCTTCGACGTTTGTCGACCATCTTGGTGAGGCAGATCTACGCCTGGCGTCCCCCTACCTTCCTTACCCCGGCCCGCCCCGTTCCGCGTGTGGTCCCTTTCCGTTGAGCGCCATGAGTGCACCACCTCCCCCACCTCCCCCTCACCCCCGTCGTCCGAACCCTTTGGACAAGGTGACTCCGCGGCCGCTTGCACTCCTCCCCGTCCGTTCCTTTGGTCCATCACCTTTGGGCGACGGCAGCCACCCGCCGCCGTTGCCACCAACACACCGGCTGACTAGCGGCCATCCCGGCGACGGCCGGTTTGGGCCAGTGGGCGGAGCCGCTGGCAATGCCAGCGGCGGCGGTGGTAGCGCGTACGTGCCGCCACCGCTCACCTATGGCGGCGCAGGAGGAGGCGGTGGCGCGGGCGGTGGCGGTGGAGGCAGCTATGGCGTGCCACCTCCGCCTTATGGTCCGAGCAGTAGCGGCGGCGGCGGTGGTGGCGGCTACGCCGTGGGCGGTGGCGTTGGCGGGCCCGCACCCCTCGGCACTGCACCGCCGGGCCGTCGGCACCCCAAGCCGATCCTGTCGCCGCCTGGGCGGGGCATGGCGCCCCTGCGGTCTCCTCCACTTGGCGCCAAAAGCACCAGCGGCGGCGGGGTCGGCGGCGGCCTCGGCGCCAAGGGCGGTGCGGGCGGTGTTGGTCCTGGGGTCATGCCTCCTCCACCCGTTCGCCTTGGCGGGGCAGGTGTGCCCGGACCACTCACCCCCTTCTACTCGTCCACGCCTGTTCCACCGCCATCGTCTGTGGGAGGTGGCACGAGTGTGGTGGCGGGCGTGGGGCACCACGGCCCGCCGGGCGGAGGGTATGATGGGCCGCAGTATGGCGAGCGCATGTACCACTACCCCAACGCGTTTGGAGGTGTTGGTGGTGCTGGTGGCGGTGGCGGCATCGGCCCCCGCTCCGGCGATACGGGCGCAGCTGGTGTCGGTGGGGGAGGCGCCGGTGTCGGTCGCCGCGCGGGTGCTGCCCTTCAGAAGGCTGCCGTGGAGAGCGTCGTCGCCAAAAGCATAGGCGCGTCGGGTGGATTGATGCCGCTGTCACCGCCGCGGTCCATGGGTGAGGTCAAGCCGGCCTCGGTGGGGGACCGAGGCGGTAAAGTCGGTTCGGGCGCAGCGGGTGGCAGCGGCTTGACCGGAAGCGGCTTGGCCGGAAGTGGCCGCGCTCTGCCGACCGCCTCCCCTGGTGGTAGCAGTGGCGGGGGCGGTGGCGGTGGCGGCGGCGGAGGTGGCGTCGGCAGCGGCGGCGGCAGCGCTGGTGGAGGTGGTGGCGGTGGCGGCACTGGCGGCGGTGGCGGCCGCCGGCGTGTCGCGAATGCCAAACCTGCGGGTGGCCTGCTCCCTGGCGGGACCTCCCGCTCCGCTGGCGGTGGCGGAGGCGGCGGGGTTGGTAGCGGTGGTGGCGATCCGGCGGACCCAGGTGTGGGATCTTTAACGCCTGCACAAGTGCAGGCCGCGATGGCTACCGAGGCCGCACAGGCTCGCGCGGCCGTTGCGCAGCAACAGGCTGTCGTTCATGTGCAGCACATGGCCGCACAGGCGCAGCACGCGGCGCAGGTGGCGCAGGCGGCGCAAATGCGACATGTGCGACAGGCGGCGATGGCTCACCAATCGTCTGCGCACCAAGTGGCGGCGCAGTCGGCGCGCGCGTCGGCCGCCGCCGTTGCCGCTGCGTCGCAGGCCCATGCTCAGCAGGCGGCAGCGGCGGCGGCGGGGCGCCAAAAGATGACTACCAGCGCCTCGCCGTCGATTGCAGCTGGTGCTCCAGGGCCGGGCGGCGGCAGCGGCGGGGGCGGTGGTGGTCCTCCGCCACCGCCGCCTCACGTTGGCCACCTGGCGCCGCCATCTCAAAAGCAGCGCTTGGGTGGAGGTCCACCGCTGCCTCTTCACACTCTCGGGCATCTTCCGCATCCGTCATCGCACGGGGCGGGGGGTCGGGAGCCGGTGAGCAACAGGGGGGAGGGTGCTCCTGGCCGCCGGGGTAGCAGCGATGCCGCGCCGCAACCGCCTCCACCCCCACCGCCCCCATCAATGCACGCGGCAAAGGCGGAGCCACCGGCACCGCTGCCACCGCCGTCATCCCTGCCGTCCGGACGTCCGGGGCGCCTAGTATACGGTGGAGGTGGTGGAGCTCCCGGGGGCGCGCCGATGGCGCTCGTGGGTGGTTCCACCATCGTCCGGGGTGGCGACGGTGGCAGTGGTGTTGATACTGGCGGCCGTCACCCCGATGCAGTGGTAGGGCGCGACGTTCGTGGCCTCCCACAACCGCCACCATCAGGTGGGCGCGGAGATGGACCAGGTGGGCGCGGAGATGGACCCAGCGACCGTGCGGCGAGCGCCGCGGACGAGCGGGACCGCGGGGTGGGCGGGGACGGGTTGGCGCCTGCAGCGGCGGGTGCAGGCAGTTGCCTTGACAACGGTGTTCGAGCGAACGCTGGTGGTGGCAACACGGGCGGTGGCGGTGGCGGCGGTGCTAGCGGCGTTGGCAATGGCTCGTGCCGGCAGCTCAAAGTGGAGGACGCGCTGGCCTACCTAGAGCAAGTCAGGGACCAATTTGGTTCGGAACCCGTGGTGTACAACCGCTTCCTGGAGATCATGAAGAAGTTCAAGGCTCAGTCGATCGACACGACACAGGTAATCAAGCGCGTCGCCTACCTTTTCCGCGACAAGCGACCGCTGATTCTCGGCTTCAACAGCTTCCTTCCGCCTGGTTATCGCATTGAGCTACGCGACGACCCGGTGACGGGGTCGCCCATGGCGGGCTTCTCAGCCCCTGATTGTCCTTTTTCGCCGCTGGACACGTCCCCTGACGGTGACCTCTCTCCGCCGCGCTCGTCGCCGATGGCGGCACCCCGCACGCCCCCTGGGCAGGTCCTGACGAGCGGACCGTCGCGGGCGGCAGGGGCTGGTGCGGGCGGCGGCCGTGGCGGCGGCGGTGTGGACGAGCGCTACGATCGCCGTCCGTCTGGTGTCCTCACGACCGACACTGTTGGTAGTGGGCCGCCGCAAGCGCAGCCACCGCAGGCCCGCCGCGCCCGCCATGCGCCCTACGTTCACGTGACCAGGGAAGGGCCACCAGAAAGCGCTTTGCTCACGGTGGGCAGCGGCGTGCATGCCGGTGGCGCTGCTTCTGTGCACCACCCGGGAGGGCTCCCCGCTTCTGTCGCTGCGGTGGCGGTTGCTGGCGGTGGCGCCGCCGGTGGTGCTTTTGGCGGCGGCGGCAAGCCTGTCGAGTTTGACCAGGCGGTCATGTACGTGAACAAGATCAAGTCGCGTTTCACCACCGCCGACGACCAGTACAAGACGTTCCTTGATATCCTGCAAACCTACCAAAAGGAGCAGCGCACGATTGAGGAAGTGTACGAGCAGGTGGCGTCACTCTTCCGAGACCACAAGGACCTACTTGATGAGTTCACCCACTTCCTCCCTGAGTCCCTGCCCGTCGCTTCCCAGTATTCGCTGGCGGCACAAGCGCGGCAGCGGCGGGAGGCGCTTGCTGGTGCAGCAGGCGCTGGTGGTGGCAGCGCCGCATCTGCCCCTCGGCCGCTGTCGTCTGCGAGTCATGGTGGGTCGGATGCGCACGTGCCACCACCGCCGCCGCCGCCGCCGCCGCCGCATGCGCATGGCCAGCCGTACTCGGGCGACGTCAAACCGTTCGCGGCAGCGGCGGCGGCGTCAGCGGCGGCAGCCGCTTCGGCCGAGCAGCCACCGCGGGGCACAACTACAGGTGCGCCACATCGCTTCCCGCCTGCGGCGGCGGCTGCTGTGGGCATGGCATTGCCGCCGCCACCGCCACCGCCACCACCACCGGCCGCCGCGGCTGGTGGTTCAGTGGTGGCGGGTGGTGGCGTCGTGCCGTCGGCCGCTTCACGGCAGCACACAACCACATCGACGGCTGCACGGCCGGTAGCACCACGCAAGCGGCGGGTCGCGCCCTCCTCGTCGCCGACGGCGCCTGATCCCGCCGCGTTGTCGGGGGCGGTGGCCGGTCGGGGAAGCCGTGCTGGGGGCGCGGCGAGTGATGCGAAGCCCCGGAAAAAGCCGCGAGCTGCCGAACCGGGGGCTGGCTCAGCTCCCGTTGCGCCACCTGCTCGCCGCCCCGCGGGGACTGGCCGCGGGGCGACTACGGCAGCAGCTGGGGCTTCCTCCGTAGCGGCCGCCGCTGATGCTGCGGCGGGTACGCTCGGCGGCAGCAGTCCCGTCGTCCCTGGCCTTGTTGGGGTCGGTGCGGCGACGGAGGAGTTGGCCTTCTTTGATGAGCTCCGCGGCGTCCTCGGTGACGGGTCGACCCATCTGTATGCCGACTTCATCAAGTGCTTGTCCCTCTTCTCACGTCACATTATCAGCCGCGACGAGCTACTGCGACTGTCGGATGATATCTTCACGGACTCGCACAAACACCTCACAGACGCGTTTCGGGCGTTGTTGGCGAGTTCGGCCCCGTCAGCTCCGTCGGCAGCCACGGCGCACCTCCGGTCGCTACCGCGGCCGAGTCCGTCACCGCCGGCCCCAGCGAGTGGTGGCCCCGCGGCAACGCCCGGGCCGGGTGCACCGGCACCTCCTGTGGTCTCTTCGGCCGCCTACCGCGGCCGTCGGTTGGCCGACGTGGCCGTATCGCGCGGGAAGAAGGAGGGCAGCTACTATGAGATGCCCGCTGACTTTGCACCACCGCCCGCGTCCGGCATGGGGGAGCTGGAGCGGGAGGTGCTCAACACTCGCTTTGTGGCCGCACCCGCGCGGCGACACACATTGTTGCGGCCAACCCCGCCCGGGTCATCCGTGTCCTCGGCGGCGGCGGCGGTAGCCCCGGCGTCGCTGCCATCCCTGCCGCCGGTACCCCTGCCCGTGGTAGGTGGTCGCCCGCTCGTGGGGGCGGCGGCGGCCGCTGCGGCAGGGGCGGCCGCTGCAGCAGCTGCTGCCGCTGCGGCGGCGGCGAGCGGCGGCAGCGCCTCCACAGCTGTTGGGGTTGCAGGCGACACGCTGGCACCTGTTGGTGGCGGGGAGGGCGGCGGCCTGTACCGCACGCGGGTCGTACCGGACGACGATCGCTATGAGCTGGACGTGCTCATTGCAGGGGTAGAGGCGGCAGCGGCCAAGTTTGCGAAGCTCGCCGCTCTTGCAGCTAACACCCAGGATGCGAGCAGCACAGCTGGGACCACAGGACCTGGTGGTGCGGGCGGTGGCGGTTCTGGTTCAGGGGCGAGCCCGATTGGCGCTGCCAATGGTACTGTCGTCCCGCCGTCAATTGCTTCTGGTGGCGGCAGTGGTGTCGGTGGTGGCGGTGCATGGGCAACGCTGACTGCCGTCGATTTTCATGCGTTGGACATGGTCTACGGGCGGCACGGGCGGCCGGTCGTCGATTTTGTACGCCTCAACCCGGTGCTGGCCGCGCCCGTGGTGCTGGCGCGCCTACGCACGCAGCTGGCATCGTGGAAGCACGCTCGACGGCAGCTGGGTGCGGTGTGGCGCACCGAACCGTTCCGCTCGTCCTCTTCCCTGACGGGCGCTCTCGCGCGCTCGGCCAACGTTGCGCCAGGCGCGGCACAACAGCTCGGGGAGGATGGGGAGCCCCCCGTCGGTGCCGCACCCGACGGCGATGGTCTTGGAGATGTCGTGGTGCCGCTGCCCGGCGGCCAGGTGACGGTGCACAACAATGGGTGTATGGACACGCCAGAGTTGGTGGACAGCCTGGTGGCCGCCCGACGGTACGGCGGCTTTTGGATGTACAGTTATGTCCGGTGTGCGCCAGACTACCTACTGGGTCGCCGACTCCTGTGGGACGCTCTCGAGTGGCAACTGCGTGATGGCGATGGGGCGGCGGCTGTGGCGGTGACGGTATGGCTGGATGGCTTTTTGGACGGCTTGCTTGGCGGCGGGGGAGACGAGAGCGACGTCGTGAGCGATGCCACCGCTGCGACGCCTGCTTCGCCGGTTGACCCCGCCGCCAAGGCTGGTGGTGGGCAAGCGTCAGCGGGTGTAGCGGTCGGCCCCATTGGGTCCAACGTAACCTCGCCGCCAGCCAACGCCGGCACACCCGCCGCCGTGCACGTGCTGTACGGGGATGTGCCGCTTTATACGGTGGTGCGACTCACCGCCGCATTGTGCGACAAGCTTCATGTTGTCAATGCGCTGCCTGAAGAGGTGCGGGAACGACTGCTGCTGCTGCTATCCGATGCCCTCTGTGGCCGGCTGACAATCCCGCTCTTCACGTCAGGCCTTCGGACGCTGCTGCATTTACCTGAGCCTGGGGCTGGTGCTAATGGAGTGGGTGCCACGACGACTACCGTGGGCGGCGGCAGCCGTGGTGACGTCGTTGCCAAGGCTGCGGTGGCGCACAATGCTGACGTGCCAATCGAAGCGGTGGGCAACGGCAACAGTGCGGCGTCGGCCGATGATGGCGACAAGAGTGACACTGGCGACACGGCCGGCTCGCCCGACCCTGACGGCCGGTCGGCAATGGACGTCGATCAAGTTGAGTTGGATCACAACAATCGGGATGCTCTCAACGCGCCCTCCCCAACGGTTGAATCGTTTGGCGTTACCCTGGCCGACGCGACAGCGCTTTTTAACCTTCCACTGGTGGCATCGACCTGGGCAGTTGCGGTCATGCGCGTCGCGCTGAGCCCGTCGCCAACGACAGCGTCACTGTTGGCACTCCACTCCTCCTCGCGCCAGGCCGACGAGTCAACCTACCTGGTTCGTGCAGCGGCAGCTGTCGCGGCGGCCACCCCGGGCGGTGCACCTCCGCCGTCGGCCGCCCCGTCGGCCGCCCCTCCTTCCCCCCTTGTGCGGATCGCGTATGACCCTGATGCGGTAGCGCTCCACTTCCACGCTATTCCTCCAGCATCTTCTGCTTGCGCTGCGTGCACGGCGCCCGGCTGTGCAGGCGACTGTGAGGGTGCGCGCCTTCTGGGCGGCGCACCCCCCACCGGCGGCTCATCGAGTATGGACACTTCGGCGTTTTTGGACGGCCGGCCGCGGCCGGGCATCTCAGCCGAGGCGTCCGAGGCGCTTGCAGCCAGTGCGTTCGCCGCCTTTTTGCGGCGCCTGCGGCGCTTGCCGGGTGCCCGACTGTTGCACCTTGGCGCTCTCCCGCCCGGCGATAGTGACAGCGTGGCTACTCGTTTGCTCCACCGCGCCGAGTCGGCGGTGGTGATCAACAATCTCAAGCTGTCGTCCAAGAGGACACCGGCGCTGTGGGCAGGGGAGGCCAGCCGCCCAGGGAGCGGTGGTCGTGGCGCTGTTGCGAGTAAGCGCCGCGGCGGGCTGGCGGGTCGCCGCTTTGTGCCCGAAGGCGGGGAGGATTCGATGTTTGTGCCTCGCCGCCACCGCCGCGCGTCGCCACGGGGCGGCGGCGTAGTACTTGAGCGTCTGTGCGAGCGCGCAGCTGCGCGTCAAGTTGCGCTCGGCGGTGGTGATAACGGCGAGCGGGACGGTGTTGCGGCTTGATAAGCCGCCACCAGCTGCATGTGCCTGCCGGTTTTTTGGTTAGTCTTTTGAACAGGTTTGTATTTCTTGCTAGAGCGTCTTGTTTTTCTCCTTGAATGGACGTGTACGCGCCTTGTCGTCAGCCGTACCCCCTCTTGCCTGTATTGTCCTTGCCTTTGCCGTCCGTGCCACATCTGTACATTTTGTTTTCTCTTCTCTGTCCTCCTGCGCGTTGCTCACTAATTGTCCTTCCGGCGGAGTATGCGCATTCTTGCACACAACGTGGTTGACCAAATGCATCGACACGTCGGTGCCCACTGGGCGCGCACGACCGGACGTATCTTGATGGCTGGCAGGGGGCAAGGTAGTACGGTTGACAGGCGCATGGCACCTCGCCATCGTCATGAGAGGAGTGGAGAAAGGATGCGTAGAGGACAACCCAAGTTCAGGTCCTCTCCAGCAGATGACGGCCAAACTATTCAGGACGTGAACTCAATGGTGTCTCATCCTCCCTTCCCTCCCCACATGTGTGTACAACCTGCTCTGCCCGTCACGACCAACGCTCCGTCCGCTCCGAATCTAGAGAGGCGTCCCCACCTTTCCCCCCTTTGTCGTCAGCGTCCCCCGCACCACCGACTCGCCACTGGCCGACGGGCTCAGGACATCCTTCCACAGGTGCTCCGGGGGCGGCTGTGGCGCCTCCGTGGCAAACTTCACCGCCGCGTCCACCTCCTTGCGCAGCGATCGCTCGACGCCCTTGAGGCTTTGGAGCGTTGCCCAGCCGCCATCAACGAGCATCGTCTTGACCTGGTCAATGGGGTCGCGCGATGCCTTCATGCTCTGCACCTCGTCCGTGGTCCGGTAGCCCGTACCCTGATCCGAAATGGAGTGTCCCTTGTAGCGGTAGGTGTCGACCTCCACGTAAACCGGGCCCTCACCAGAGCGGCACCGCTCCGCGGCGTAGGCGATGCCCTCCCGCACCGCCAACACGTTCATACCGTCAATGTACAGACCCGCCGCGTAGTCACCACGGGTGTAGAAGTCGCCGCTGGCCGCTGCGCGGGCTGTGGACGTACCCATTCCGTACCGATTGTTCTCACACATGAACATGATGGGCAGCCGCCACAGCTGCGCCATGTTGAGCGCCTCAAAGATCTGGCCCTGGTTGGCCGCACCATCGCCAAACATGCTAATCGCCACGTTCTTAGTGCCCTGGTACTTGGCCGCAAACGCAAGGCCGGTGCCAAGCGGGCCCTGCGCGCCGACAATGCCGTTGCCACCAAAGTACCGGTTCTCTGGCTTGTATAGGTGCATTGAGCCACCCTTGCCGCCCGAGCAGCCGGTGGCACGGCCGGTCAGCTCCGAGAGCACAGCCTCGACCGTGTCTCCGCGTGCCAGCTGCTGGCAGTGGTTGCGGTACGCGGTGATGAGGTAGTCCTCATAGCTCACGGCGGCCTCCACCCCGACCGCTACCGCCTCCTGCCCGTTGTACAAGTGACAAAAGCCGCGCACATGACCGGTCATATACAGCTCGTCGGCCTTGGTCTCCATCCGCCGCATGCGGTACATCGACTCAAAGTACTCTTGCAGCTGCGCCCCCGACGCGGTGGTCGACGTCGGCAGACCATTCAAGTCCATGCGGTGAGTCTTGAATGCGGGCAGGTCGTACGTCTCGGTCTCCTCCAGTGGACGCAGAGGGGTGTCGGGCTTGGCCTCTTCGGCCGCGGCCACACGCGACTTGAAGCGCATACCGGTCACCGACATCAAACCAGGGGCGCTTGCAACCGACATTGCCCGGGGAGTGGCGGCGGCTTGTCGCACTCCTGTCGCCGCGTGGCGCGCGAATGCCGACAGCATGTTGCCAAAGTGGTTGGCGACGGCGGGAGTGGGTGTAGGACGGCGCTGTGGTAACAGGGACGGCACGGGAAGCCGCAGTGAGGGTCGGTATCTGCCGATCCACCTGCTGCTCACGACCAGAGGAGGGAATAGCAGCCACAGTCAACAGACGCCGCACGAGGTCGCTTGAAGAGGAAAAGGGAGAGAGCGTTGGACACTTTGCAAACTGAGACGTCCGGGTACAGTCTGTATTAGGGGCTTACGGAATAAATATCCGATATAGAATGATACTGTAATTAGAGTGCGCTAAAGCGGAGAGCACTGGGTTGTAGGGTTGCTAAACGCGCCCCGATTTTGGGGGCGCGGTGTCATCCAGGTCCAATAAGCGCCCAAAAGCGCCCTAAACGCACCAAAAAGCGCCCCAAAGCGCCTTAAGCGCCCGCATAAATT
>Ga0115030_1000777_pt1 | contig 13754 bp, 7 predicted proteins | sample SidtaG_4_FD_87174 | JGI IMG/M metagenome (GOLD analysis project Ga0115030, IMG submission 87174) | Marine algal microbial communities from Sidmouth, United Kingdom - Sidmouth_Male1 metaG | ecosystem: Host-associated > Algae > Red algae > Unclassified | place: Sidmouth, United Kingdom | collected... | reverse complement strand
GGGGGGGGGGGGAGGGGGGGGGGGGGGGGGGGGGGGGGGGGGGGGGTGGGGGGGGGGGGGGGAAGGGTAAGGGCCAGCAACAGGAGGAAAGTAGCAACGTGGTCACGGGCGGCACCGCGGTCTCGGCGAACCGGCGGTCACGGCGACGCGGCGGTCTCGGCGGCGCGGCGGTCTCGGCGGCGCGGCGGTCACAATGGGGGGCGCACGCAGCGGGCCACTCTTACGTCCCCGCCATGGGGCGCGCGCCGCCTGCGGAAGCGGCAGCGGCATCGGCGACGGGAGCGGCGGTCGGCGGCGCCAGTGGCGGCGCGCACGCGCCGCGGCCGCGGCCGACCCACCGGCATTGGTGGTTGGGGCGCGCACGAGGCATGGCGGCGGCCAACGCGCCGGCTAGCCGGGCACAGCCCTTCCCCCCCCTGGGGGGGGGGGTCGCCGCCTCGCCAGCAACAAACAGTGTGGACGCGCCCGACGCGCCCGACGTGCCGCTCGTCGGGCGCGTCGGGCGCGTCGGTGGACGCATCCCCCGTGCCGCCGCCGGCGCGCCGCGACCGCGCCGCGGCCGCCGCAGTGCCGCGGATGCGTGAGGCGGTGAATCTCCAGAGCCACAGCGCCGCGCAGCTGCCGGTCGCGTCGCGGCTCAACGGCGCCCAGTGACATTGTTGGTGGATGAGAAATTGTCTGCCGTGTCGTTTCCAACCGAGGGCCACCCCACTCGTGGTCGCGTCGGGCGTCTGCGTGGCGGGATCGTCGGGCGGTGTTTGGTTCACGTGCTGGACTTCACAGCGCGCGGCCCTGCCACAGACCGGGAGGACGATGGCCACGCGCACTGCTTGGCCCCCTGGGCTTCCTCTCACGTGGGAATACATCGGCCGGTGCTCTGGCCAAGAGATGGACGACGGCAGCCAGCTGGCGGGGGTGGAATCGGCCACGGTGGAGGGCGCGCGGCGTTGGGGCTTCCACTCGGGATTGGAGCTCACAGTGTCTGCTCCAGAGCCACGTTGTTCCTGGGCAGTCACCTGGCCGGGGGACTGGAGGAATACGATCGCGTTGGCATGGCCTGTTGCTGTCCGTGGTGATCCTGTGCCTTGCGTCTCGCCTCTGCCATCGTGCAGGCCGTGCTCTGTCGGAGGACCGCTTCCTGGAGGCATGGCAGTTTCTTTGGGTGGCCCCAACGCCTTCGCGATGCCCGAGTGCTTGACGTGCCCATAAGCCGTGTTGCCAGATGAAAAAAAGCGGTGTTGGACTGCCAGTGCCGCCAGCCTGCACAGCTCTTGATGACCCTCTTGCTCCACGCCATGCGCTCACTCGTGAATCCCCTGACCAGCGACGACCCGCTGCGGTCAGCCACACGCCCGCCCTGCCGCTTGCCCCCTCACCCAATCATCCCCCCACTAGGAAAACAGCATCATGACATCCTCCAGGCGAGCCGCCCGCCTCTCATCCGCGGTGCCGACCGCACCGTCGACCATGGCGCTCTTGCGTTCCTGCACGCGCAGCATCCGGAGCTCGACCGAGGACTCGACGACCAGGCGCAGGACCTTGACCGGCCGCGCCTGCCCAATCCGACACGTGCGATCGACAGCCTGCGCTTCGACTGCCCAGTTCCACCACGGGTCGAGGAGGACGACGAGGTTGGCGGCCGTCAAATTGAGGCCCGTGCCCCCCGCCTTGAGCGAGACGAGCATCAAAAAGGGGGTCCCGGGCCCCGTGGCGGCAAACGACGCGAGCACCGTTGCCCGTGCTGCCGCCGAGCAGCTTCCGTCCAACCGCACGTACTGCATCGCTGGCCGCCCGCTGGCGGCGGCCTCCTTGCGGAGAGCCACCTCCACCAAGTCGAGGCAGCTCGTCCACTGCGAGAAGAGGACGGCCTTGCCCGCCTCCGGGTCGTCGGAGTGGGCACGAATGGCAGTCAGCGCGGCGGTAATTTTGGCCGACGGCACCCACTGGGCGTCCACGTCGATCGCCCACTTGGACGCCCGCGGGGCGGTCGTGAGGCCGTCACGGCCAAAAGGTTCCCGGCAGAGCGCACAGGGGCTGGTGCCGTCGGGGCCACCGCCGGCAGCCGCCAACTGCGCATACGCGCAGGAGCGGCACAGCTCGTGGCAGCATGGCGGGAGCACCCCATCTTCAACGCCGTCAAGGCAAATCGGGCACTGGGCAACCGTGCCGGGCGCCGCCTCTGCCACCGTCCCGGTCGCCGCCGTCGCAGAAGCCGTAGTGCCAGAGGGGGGGGTGAGGCTCAGGGCCCCCGTCGACGAGCCGGGACCCACCGCCGTCCCCACCGCCACTCCGGCCACCGACGGAGACGACCGCGCCATCAGCACAGACCGCACGTACCGCTCGCGCGCCAGCGAGGCGGCACTGCCACCCCCCCCCGCCTCATCCCCGCCTTGCACAAAGCGGGTGGCGAGTTTGGTCAGGTCCTTCCATGCGGCAAGGTCTTTGGACGGCGCCGCCAACACCAGATACGGGTGGTCGCAGCACTGGCGCAGCCGCAGCAGGATCTCCAAGACTGACGCGTAGTTGGAAAACACCCGCCCCGCGGCGACAAACGCGTCGAAACGCGTCTTGGAACGCTGATAGAGAGCGTCGTAAAAGTCCCGCTCCGCGGGTGACAGCTTCACGGGCACAACCGTCAAGGTTTTTGGTGGCAAGTCGACGATCGGCCGCCCCTCGCTGTCGCGGGTGCTCTTGCGGCGGCGAAGCATTACCGGGCGGAGGATGGCCCGCACCGCCATCTGAGCCGCACGCACCGCAACGGGGGTGCCGCCCGCGAGCGGGTCGAGGATCCGCGCCTTCCAGTGCGCGTGCTCGGACCAGGGGGCGGCTTGGAGGAAGCGCAACAGTGACTGCACGTCGTCGAGGGTGTTGACGATGGGCGTACCGGTCAGGCACCACCGCCGGGAGGCGCGAAGAAGGTAGGCGGCGCGCGCCGCCCTCGTTGACGCTGACTTGATCGTGTGCGCCTCGTCGAGGACGACGCGCGTCCACGTGACGCCAAACAGCGGGGGGGGGGGCGATGCAAACGCGCCTGTCGACGACGCACCAGCACCGTCAGTCGGGTCCCAGTCGCCGCCGACGCCGCCGCTGCCTTTGCTGCCACTGTCCGCGGCCGAGGCAAGCGGCGCCTCGGCCGCCAGAGTCTGGTAGGTCGTGACGACCACGTCCGCGCACACCAGAGACACAGCTTTGGGTCCACGGGTGCCGCGCTTGGAGCCATAGTAAGTCAATACGCGTAGGGTTCCAGGTGCCACATGCTCCGCCAGCTCATCCACCCACTGGGCGAGCAGGGACAAGGGGCAGACGACGAGTGTCCCGCCGCGTCGACTGAGGTGGGACAATGACTTTGCCAGGCCGCCGAGGCGCAGAGGCGTCCCGCCACGCCGGCCACTCGCCGTCGCCGCGGACGTTGACCGCATGACCGCGACGGCCGGAGTGACGCAAGCAGCCGCCAGCTGCCGCCGTGGGCGCAACGGCTCAAAGACATCATCCCCATTGTCAACGTCAACGACTACAGCTTCCATGGCCGACCGCACAGGCGCCTCCTCCTCATCTGTTTCGGAGGCGCAAGGCGGCTGTGGCGCCACGCGCGCGCGCTTGGCGATCGGCGCATTCCGCCGCGCCGACAGCCGCGGCGGCTGCTTCCGCTGCCGCCGCCGCACCGCAGACTTCGAGGGCGGCGGCTCAAAGTCGTCGTCGTCGTCCTCGACTTTGACGGCGACTGACGCGTCTCCGTCGGCCACGTAGCTGCCGTCTGACGAGCGCACGCCGCCGCCATCGCTGTCTTCGTTGTCGTCGTTGTCATTGTCATCTTCACTGCCGGCGTCATCGGCCGACGCGGGCGCGGCGTCGCTGCTGCTCGAAGGCGATTCGACATAGACGGTGCGATGACCGCGGGCGGCGGCTGCGGCGCTCCGCCGGGAACGCCGCGGGGGGGACGCGTCGGCAACAACCGTGTCCGCGGCAACGACGGGAGTCGCCAGCGTGTCACTGGTACGACGGCAGCGCTTCACACCAACCGTTGCCGGCCCCGCCTCGGCCTTGCAAATTTCCCCAAAAGCGGCAGAGGCGCCGCCACCGCCGTCGCTGGTAATCCCAACCACGTTGCCGGGAATAACTGTGGCCTCGCTGTCCACATCGGGCGCGCAAGCAGGGTCGAGGGATGGAGGCGCAGCAAGCGCACTGGCGTCCACCACCTCCATGGTGCTGTCCGCCGACGGCATCGTCTCGGCGTTCTGGGTCGCAACGACCGAATCGACTATGCCCGACGGCGCCATGTTCGACTTCACGATCAGCATGTCGCTGTTCTGAGCGTTGACATCGCCCTTGACGCCCATCTTGTCGTCCTCGTCCTCGACGTCCGTCTTGACAGCCTCGTTCTTGACGTCCGTCCCGATAGCTCTGCCCTTGACGGCTAGCTCGTTAACCTCCTTCTTGATGCCAGGCCCATGGTCCTCGTCCTCGACGTCCGGTCCGATGGACTCGCCCTCGGGCCCGTCTTCCCGGACGACTACGTCCGCTTCAACCTTGACGTCCGCACCATCCCGGTCGATAGTCGTATCCGCCATGCCCTTCACACGCTCATTGTCGGCCGCACCGCCCTCAACCTTGATGCCATGCACCTCCAGTGCCGGTTTGACCTCGGCCTCAACCGTCACCCCAGCGGCGGCTGCCGCCACTTCAGCCTCCTCTTCGGCCACGCCCTCAAAGCCTTCCCCGTCCGCCCGCAACACACGGTTGGCTAAGATCGTCGCAATCGTCATGACCGTCTTGCCGAGCCCCATCTCGTCGGCAAGGATGCCGCCGAGCGTCCCGTCGGGGTTGGCGGCGGGCATATCAAGGCTGACGACCGCCGACGTGACGTTGACGTAAAAGGGGGTACCGTCGGCAGACGCGTACGCGCGCCACAGCGGATGCAAGCGCAAGCGGCGGCGAGCAGACGCGACGAGGCGCTCGCCAGCGGCCGTGTCGGCGTCATCCTCGTCCCCATCGCCCGACGCGACGGCGGTGGCATTGTCACCGTAGCGCTCACGGGCGACCATCCACGCGACGCCGGCGGCCTGGTAAGGGCGAAGGGTGGCCGTCAACCCGCGAGGGGAGCGCGCGAGCGTCGCGCCCGCCCCCAGGGCGGATGACGACGGCCGCCCACCTACACCCGTACCGGCGCCGCCGGCCGACGTCAGCTGCTCGACAGTGTCGTAAAACTCCTCACGGCCGTCCTCGCTGACCGCGCCCGGCGCGTCGTCAGCCCCATCGACGGCGGTGACGGTAGCGCCAGCTGCCCCCGGTGGCGCCCCCGCTGTACCATCTACCAGCCCGCGCGTGTCTATCATACCGAGACCGCCGAGGAGGCGCACGAGCACTGCCTGCCACGCAACACCATCCCCGCCGCCGCCGCCCTTCCCACCCCCCCCCCCGCCCCGGGTCGCCGCCGCTTCCGCGGCTGCCGCCGCGACCCCCACCCCCCCCCCAACCGCAGCCGGAAACACCAGCCGGTGAAGCGCCAACCGCAGTCGCAGGGTGACACTTGCCCCAAAGCGCGCGCCGCCCGGTGGGAGCTCCGCCACGGTCGCTGCGGCGACAGTCACAAGTCCCGCCGAGAGGAGGAGGCCGAGCGGCTGCGCAATGGCGGCGGAAAGTTTGCCAACCTCCGAGCCCCGGTGCACAAATCGGACGATTGCCATCGCGCTCGCGGGGGGAAGCGGTGGCACCTTGGATGGCGGCGCCGACGATGACGAGAGCGGCGGTGTGGGGGCGCCCGACCGGCCGCCGGCCCGTCGCCCGGCCGCCAAGCGCTCACGCGCGTGCCCGGTGGGTGCCCTACCCGCGCGCTCTAAGCTCCCTACGGAGAGGATGACCGAGTCGCCGACGGCCATCGATCGTGCCGAGGAGGAAGTGCACATGCATGTGACGGCCGCGTCGGCGAGGGTCTTGGGCCACACGTCTGACGGAGTTGCACCGGGTACGGGCGCGGGGAGGAACGAGGGGAAAAACGGGAAGTTGGAAACACCTGCGGCCGCCCCAGCTGCCGCCTCGGAGTATGAGCCGGGGGGGCAGGCGGACTCCGACGCCGAGGCGGTCGCCGCGGGGGTGGCTGCCGTCGGGCGCGCCGTGCCAGACGCCGCCGTGGCCGCCCCCACCGCGTCGCCTGTCAGATCCATAGCCGCTGCCGCACTCGCTGACGGTGGTAGCGTCGCGGCGGCCACTGTCGAGAGGGCGGCAGCACCACCGCCCGTCGTCTCGCCCGCTCCCGCATCACCGCCCGTGCCCGCTGCCGGGGTCGCGACAGTCGCACTGGTGCCATTGGCATTGCAGCCCCTCTCGTCGTCACCTCCCGCGCCCCCTGCAACCACGCCGGTGGCCGCCGCAAGCCACGGCCGCTGGTCGTCTGCGGGCAGCGACCGCCACCATCGCGCGAGCAGCTTGTTGACGCTCTTACGGTCGACGGGCGCCGAAGGGGCAGCCACGCCGCCGGTACTTGCCGCTTCCGCCGTCGACGCGGCCACCCGCTTGTACGCCGACGCGTAGTAGTGACGGAAGAACGCATGCCACGCGGCGCGTGCCACGGCGTCGTCTGTCGAGGGCGGCGACGCACCATCGGTTGCGGTGGCCGCGGCAGGGGTAGGGGTAGCCGAGGGGCCCTCGGCTGCGCGCGTCCACGCAGCGGTGGCGGAGGAAGCAGCGGGGGTGGCGGCGGGGGTTGTGTCTGGGGTGGGCGCGGGGGTGACGGCCGCAGTGGCGAGCGTGGAGAGGGTGGCACTCGATAAAGGACCGGTCTCGTCCGTCGTGCCCGGTGCAGGAGGTGAAGTGGTCGGTTTGGACACAATGCTGGGGGCACCAAGCGAATGGCCGTTGGCCGCGGTCGCACCAAAGACGGGGCCGATAGATGACTTTCCCGCCGACGCCGCCGCTGTTGCCGAAACACTCGCGTCAGCCGCCCGTACCGGTGGCAGTAGAGGCAGCGACGAAATCGAAGACGCGGCCGCCGCCCGTGATGGCGGGGATGGCCGCGGGGGAGCGGCCGCCACAGTCGCCGCCGGTCGCCGCGCGCTCAACCCCCCTCTCTTACGGCGGGCACCCCCGCGCGACGGCGTCCGCGGGGGCGCCGACAGCAGCCGGTCCAGCGCCCGGTTTTCATCCCCTTGAGAACGGAAGAGGGCGGCGCGGAGGTCCGACGAGGCGTACGCGGGGCCGACGATGGCTTGCAAGCGCGCCACCGCCTGGTCCGTGACGGGGCGGCCCATGGGCACGGGCGAGGGGGAAGGGGGACACGAGGCAAAGAAACAAGAGGAAAGAAAGCGAGGGGAACGGGGGGACAGCTTGGGTGCACTCGGGCCTTGCGAGCGGTGCGGCGCGCAAAGCCCGACAAAGGGACACAATGGACGCACGTCGCCGCGACCGACGAGCGTACGCACGTTGACGGACGTCGAGGTGACGGCGCGGCGCCTTGGCGTGGAGTTTCAACGACAAGATCCCGCGCGCAATGTCTATGCATCCTGCCGGCGTGGCGGGAAGGCCAGATGCACGGACCCCGTCTAAAGTAGCGCCCCTGCTTCGGTGTGATAGCGAAGACGTCGACAAGTTTCAACAACTGCAACGTCCAAGACGGCAGCGACTTGAGGCCGCCCCTCTGCCGCCCGTACTGGCTCCCACCTCGTCGGGAGCGTCCTCCCCCTTCCCAACACCGAACCTCGTCCACCACCACCCCACCATGGCGTCCCGCCTCGTCCACCGGCTGACGCTCGACGAGCTCACCTCCGCCGCCCCGTCCCTGCCCCAATTCCTCTCCCGCGTTCGACAGGCTCCCGCGGCGCCCGCAGCGCGACCCCGCGACGCGCCGGCGGCGGCTGCCGCGGCCCCGTCACCCTACCCAAAATTCCCGCGCCGCCCACGCTCCTCGCTGGTGGGTCCCACCAGCCTTCCGACCGCCGCAGACCGGGCGGCAGTGGCGGCAGCGTTTGACGCGCTCGGCTTGGCGCCGCCCGACCTCGGGGGGGGGGATGGCCGTCGTCGCCGGCGCGGAGACGGCACTGGTGGCAGCGGCGGCAGCGGCGGTGGCGGCGGTGGCAGCGGCGGTGGTGGCGTCGGTGACGGCAGCAGCAGTGGCGGTGGCGGCGGCGGCGGCGGCCGGTCGCGCGGCGCGCTTGCACGGGTGGCGGCCGCTGCCGACGGGGGCTCCCCCGGTCGGGCCGCCCCTGCCCCTCCCCCTGCAGGCCGCCCCGACCACCCCCCCCCCCCCTGGTACTGGTCGACAGAGGAGGAAGCCGCCCTCCGCGCGGCGGTTGGGGCGGTTCCCCGGGGCGCGCCGCTGCCGCGGGGCACCTGGGCGGGGCTGGCGGAGCGGCTCGGCCGCTCCGAAGCGAGCGTCCGCAGCCGCGGCTGGCGGCTGCGGCGGGCGTGGCAGGCGGGAGGCCGAGGTGGGTGGGGGGGGGTGGGCGACAGTGAGGGGGGAGGCGGAGGCTGACCCAGAGTGGTCGGCTGTTGAGGTGCACGTGCAGAGTAGGGGGCGACTGCGTTGCCCCCGCGACATCCGCTTTGTTCGCTCTTGTCCGGTTGACGGCGTGTGGTGTGAATCCCGGGCTGTGAAGACACATTGGGGACTATCGGCCGCTCAAGCGTCCACTCGTGCGGCTGTGCCGCGTCAGAGTCGCGGTTTTCTTGGGGTGCCCTGGCGACGAGTACCACCCGCTGGAACGCTGGTGGAGGTGGGCGGTTGGGATCCGGACGGGTGCTACACGGCACTGCCCGTCGTAGAGAAGCGTCAATCACCAGCAAGCGGCCTCCGTTTGTACATAACGGGCGGCCAAGTGCATGCGAAGAGGCGCGGTCCCACGGTTGGTCCACGACCCTTCCCGAGAAACCGGTCGCGCTGTCCCCCACCCGAGCGCGCCCACACACGGGGGCGCCTACGACGACCGCCGGCGCTTGACCTGCCGCAGGTCGTCGAGGCTACTGCGGCCGGCGGCAGCGGCGGCGGCCGGCCCGCGCTTCCACAGCTCGCCCCGCTCCCGGCCACCGGCAGCCGCCCCGCCGCCGCGGCCGTCACGTCCGTTGCCGTGAAGGCCGACGCCGTCGCCACCACCGTCTGGTCGCCGCCGGGGGTCGTTCTGGACGCGCCCCCCCCCCCCCTTGCCCAGTCCCCTCCCCGCCATGTCGAGGACGCGCTCGTTGGCTTCAAACTCGCGTCGGAGGGCCGCCCGCTCGGCGGCCGACGTTGGCGACGGCGGGCGGCCGCCCGCCCCACCGTTGGCGCGCACGCGCTTGCCCGGTCGGCCGCCAACGCCGGCTTCTGCCGCTGCTGCCGCTGCCGCCGCCCCGTCGCAGTCGTCGGTCCCCGCCGCGGTAGACCGCCGCGGCAGCAGCAGCCGCTTGTTGCCCGGGCCGCTCTCCGCCGCCCCCGCAATCGCAATGGCCGCGGCGGCGGCGGCGCCACCCCCCGCCGCCGCCCCACCCCGCCGCGACCTGGCCGGCGGCGACGGCGGGCGCGGGGGAATGGGCTGCACGCCCCCGCGCGTGATGTTGAGGGCGACCTCACACGCGCAGCGGCGGGCGTGCCGCCTGTTGCGCCCCGGACAGCTGGCGATGGGCTTGCCCCGAACCGTGACCGTGCACACGTAGGACCCCTTGTTCGTCCCCGCCGCCGCAGCCACCTCTTTAAACACAAACGCCGGCTCCACGTGGTGCGCCTCGCGGGTGATGCGTTTGAGAGTTGATTCGGGGGCGGCTGTCATCACCTCAAGCGACGCGTGGCGGTCGAGGTGCGGCCGCACGAGTGGTCCCATGACCTCCCACATGGCGTCCACGTCCCCGCCCTTGTCGACGAGCACCGCTCCCGCAACCGACTCGAGGACGTCCCCAAGGGCCTTGTTGGGCGCCACCGCGTCGACCGCGTCGGGTGACGTGCCCGATGCTTCCGCTTCCAGGGCCTTTTCAAACGCCGCCATATCATCGCTGAGCGTCAAGCAGTCGTGCCACAGGAAGCGGTGGAGGCCGACGGCGACGACGACGCGCGCGAAAAAGATGTTGCTCAGGCCCTCTCCCTTGAGGGCGGTTAGCTCCCCGGGCGAGGCGGACTCATACTTGTCGAAAAAGACGCGGGTGACGGGCAAGCCGATCGCCGCGTCGCCGAGGAACTCGAGCCGCTGGTAGGTTGTCGCCGCCCCCCGATGCGCGTACGACGGGTGCGTTAACGCCGCAACCAGCAGGGCCCGGTTGGTGAAGCTATAGGAGAGGAGGCGCTCGACCTGCTGCACCTGCGCCGACAGCTCCCGCGGGTCGGTCGACGTCCACGACAGGGCGTGGCCTGGCACGCGGAGGGGGCGGTCGACCGCCGGCTCGGGCCTCGTGTCGCGCGCTTGGTCGAGGACGCCATAGCGGTCGAGGAAGGCGGTCGCCGCGGTCGTGCCGCCATAGATATAAAACACGCCGATGAGGGCTTCGACAATGTCCGCCAGGACCTTGCCGGTGAAATAGGCGAGGATGCCCCCGTCTTGTGCATCGCAAAAGAAGCGGCGCTTGCCGTCGGCGCGGCTTTCGAGGGGGCACCCAAACGTCCATGGCCACGACTTCCAGCGCGGTTGCGTCGACGTCAGCGCAAAGATGTCGTGGATGCGCATGCCCTTGAGCGCAAAATTGCACAGTGTGTCGTTGTTGACGAGGTAGTGCACGAGCGCCGTCAAGTCGGCCTCGTCCATGTCCGGCTGCGGCAACCGACGGTCGACAGCAAAAAAAGGACGGCAAAGCAGTTGCGCGGAAATCAGTAACAGCTCAGGGGAGACCAGACGCACCCCCTCATAAGCAGAGCATCGACCAATAAAACACCAACATGGGGCGTCAAGGACCATATGCCAAGATCAGCCAGAGAAGTGAACACATGACAGTGGGAAAAGAGCGAGCTACCCACGCGGGAAGAAGAAAGCAACCCAAACGCACCTGCTCGTCAAACGCCCGCTGCGTCGCCACGGTCTTGAGCACCGCGTCGCCCATCAGCTCGTGGCGCTCATAGTTGAGCTCGTAATCCCCCAACTGCCGCGGCGTCACGGCGTGAGCAAAGACCCCCGGCGGCACGCCGGCCGCGTCGGCACCGACGCGGTGCCACCAGTCCCGCACCGCCATGAAGCGGTCGAAGTGTGGCAGCTGCCGGAGGATGGTGATGGCACACACGGGGAGGGGCAGCGCGACGCACGCGTCGGGGATGAGGACAAAGGACTTTTGGCGGGGGTTGCTGCCGACCTCGAGCGGGTAGGTGCGAGAGCCGAAAAGCAGCTGCTGGTTGTGGTGCGCCTCGGGTACGTCGATACCAAAGCGGTCCTTGTAGTAGGCGGCGGTCGTTGCAAAGTGCTTGGAGATGTAGTTTGGCGGAGAACTCAACGTCCACGCGGGGTCCACGCGCGTCGTGTAATAGGCGGCCTTGTAGTCGTCGTGGCTCGACACGACAATGGCGCACTCGAGGTCCCGCCCGCGACCAACGTCGGCAGCCTCCTCGTCGGTCAGCGTTCGCAGGCGGGCGTCGGGGGCGGGGGGCGCAAAGTCAAACGACGCCAACGCGTCGACCGCCGCCCAGTCGACGCCCGCCCCGGCCGCGTCGAGCGGCAGCAGAAAGTAGCCGGCGCCGGGCAGCGGGCGCTCCCACACGTCTTCCAGGTGCAACGTCAGCAGCGCGTGCAGGCGGGACACGTACTCGATGGCCGACGCCACCCGATTCGCGGGCACCTCGACCCGCCCGAGCGGCGTTAGTGTCATGATCACCTCGGCGGTCGGCACGCGGGTGACTTCCAGGTCGGCGAGGGCGAGCTCGGAACGGAGGGCGAGCGCAAACGGCTCGACCGGCCAGTGGCCGCGGGCCGTCCACTCATTGTCGGGCGCCGTGTAGGCCACAGCATACACGTAGAGGGGGGTGGGCGGTGCGTCAGCCGGGGCGGCTTTGCGAGTCCACCGGTAGCGCTCTCGGGTGGCAACGGCCATTGTCGCTGGCGCGGTGGCGGCAACGTCGGTCACGCCGTTGTTGCCCGATGCGCCAGGAGCCGCCACGCCGCCGGCTGCCACGTCGGCGTTGGCCGACCCGTTGCATGCCGCCGCCGCCGCTGCTTCTGCGCTCGCTGCCGCCGCGACAGAAGCGGCCGCTACCACCCCGTCCTGCACCAGCTCCACGGCCTCGGCCGGTACGCGAAGTGTCGGCGTGAAGAGCACGTTGGTTTTGCGCTGACCACTACCCTCGAACCACGGGTACTTGGCGTAGCGGGCCCCGCGGGGGTCGTTGGGCCGTGGCAAGGCGCTACCGACCACGCTGCCGCCGCCACCGTCGCCGCCGCCGCCGCCACCGTCGTCGCCACCACCGTCGTCGCCGCCAACCACAGGCAGCGGCGCGTCAGCGGCAGTATCGACGTCATCGTCAATGATCATCAAGTCTTCGCCATCGCCCGCCGCCGCCGCCGCCGCCGCCGCCGCCGCCGCCGCCGCCGCCGCCGCCGCCGCCGCCGCCGTCGGACCGCCGACGGCGGCGGTGCCACCGTCCGCCGGCCCGCCGACGGCGGGCGGTGCCACGGGGTCCTCGTCGCCGTCGGCCGATGGCGCGCACCCAGACGCGAGCACCTCGTCCGCATCGTCCTCAGACGTGCCGCCGCCGTCGCCCACGGGGGGTGGTGGCGGTGAGGCGGCAGCGCCGGCGCCAGCGGCAGAGGCGGCTCCACCTCGCGCAGAAGCCGCCCCGTCGCGTCCATCCCCATTGGGCGCACGCTGGCCGTCTGCGGGCGCCACCTCCTTAGACCGGTCGGCGGGCGCTGCCGCCACCGTCGCCACCGCCGCCGACCGGGGCGGCGACGGCCGCCGCTCGCCGGGGCGGGGCGCCGACGCGGACCGCTGCGGCCGCGGCGGGGTGTCCGCCCGCCGCGGCGGCGGCGGCCGCGCGGGCGGCACACGGGTGCGCCCACGCGACGGCTCGGGGTCGGCCCCGACCGACGGGCGGTGGGGCCGCGCCGCCGCCGACGCTGCCGCCGCCGCCGCCGCCGTAGCAACCGCCGCCGCCGTCGGCCGCACCGCCGCCGGCCGTGCCGTCGACGCTGCCGACGACGCTGCCGCCGACGCTGCCGCCGCTGCCGCCGCCGCCGCCGCCGCCGGCCGCACCGCCGCCGCTGCCGGCCGCGGCGGTGCCCGTCGCGGCTCTATCACCTCGGCTGTCAACGCCCCCCGCGCGTACAGCGCGTGGCACGCGGCGGTGGCGGCGGCGACTTTGGCCGCCCACAACCCCGCCGACGTGCGCGCCTCGGCCGACGGCACGGGCGATGACGGCGGCAGCCGCACGACGCCCACATACGCGTCCGACAGTCCGTCGCTCGTGATTTCGTAGCGGGGCGCCCGCGCGTCGGGCGCCGCAGAGGGGGGGAGGCCCCGGCAGTAGCGCTCCAAGATGTCCATGACGGCGGTGGGGGGGAAGCGGTCGCCGCTCGCGGACGGCGGCGGGGGGGCGGCGGCGGCCGTAGCGGGTCGGGGGGAGGGTGTGGGCGCCGCCCGTGGGGGCGCCGCCGGAGGGGGGGCAGGGGGGGCAGGGGGTGCCGCCGGCGCCACCGCCGGCGCCACCGCCGGCGCCACCGCCGGCGCCACCGCCGGCCGGCGGGGCGGGGAGCCGCCCCGCCCCGAGCGGGGATGCGGCGACGCCGCCCGCCGGGAGCGGCTCGGCGACGCGCCGCTGCGCCCCGAGCGGGGCGGCGGCGACGCCGCCCGCCGGGAGCGGCTCGGCGACGCGCCGCTGCGCCCCG
>Ga0115030_1000776_pt1 | contig 13755 bp, 15 predicted proteins | sample SidtaG_4_FD_87174 | JGI IMG/M metagenome (GOLD analysis project Ga0115030, IMG submission 87174) | Marine algal microbial communities from Sidmouth, United Kingdom - Sidmouth_Male1 metaG | ecosystem: Host-associated > Algae > Red algae > Unclassified | place: Sidmouth, United Kingdom | collected... | reverse complement strand
GGTACCACCGCCGACGCCGCCCCCCCCCCAACAGGCGCCACCACCGGCACAGATGGCCCCCGCAGGGCCGGCGCGGCCTGAAGAGCTGGTCGCGGCGCCGGCGCCGGCGACGGAACCGGCTGCGTCACGACCGGCTGCTCCAGTGTCGTGGCCGGCACCGGCCACGTCCTGCTGGCCGCGCTCGGGCGGCGGTCGTGCCTGACAAGGCAACAGCCGCACCTTTGCCGGTCGCCGTCGGCCGTGGGGCGGCGTGTTGCCGCCTGCGGCACCGGGCAATAGCCAGCGATGGAAGCCAGTGCCGACAGGCACTGCGAGGGGGAAATGGTCGACAACGTCAGCGACGGGCCAGGTCGCCGCCTCGCTGGCACCGCGATAAAATTAAAAAATGCAATAAATGCAAGGGATCATCTCCGTATTAATCGTCGATTAATCGGAGATTAATTCGTTGGATAAAATGTACCAATTTAATCGTTGCCATCCATGGGCCCACCCCATCGTCGTGGGCCCCGCCGTCGTCAGCCCGACCACCGTCGTCAGACTGACCACCGTCATCAGCCCGACCACCGTTGTCAGCCCGACCACCGTCGTCAGCCCGACTTCCGTCGGAACGGCTGCCGACGGTCCGCCACTGCTGCGCCCGTCTTTGCGGGCAGCGCGTTGCTCTGCACTGCCAGGGATCCGAGTCCGAGCCTTCCAACGTCCCATCCATGTCCTGTCAACAGTGGTGGACGGCTCACAATTCTTCGCTCCTGCACCGGGGGGCGTGATTACATGCGTGTGCGAGTAGCGTGGTGATCGCGGTGACCAGATATTGCTTTCTCTTCTTTTCATCCTCCCCGTTTGTTTTGTGCCCACTGCAATGAAGCATCTAGATTTGCTTGTGTTTGTGTTTGAGCTTGTCATTTTGTTTGCATGTTTCACGTCATGCGCTTCTGTTGTGGTCCTCCCTACAATTGCGCGCCCCTCCCAGGACGATCCACCCCCATGGCGGGCCGTGAGTGACATGGCCGCCGCGGCCGCTGCGGCGGCAACAGAGGAATTTTGCCCCAGCCTGTCGTCGGAAACGATCCAAGTTATCCACGTTGCCGCTCGCGCGGCGACGGCAGCGACTGCGGCGGCACTCGGTCGTAGTCCTTTGGGGCTTTCTGGCGCGCCGCCGTGCCAATCTACATCTGCGAGTGCTTCAGCCGCGAATGACCCAGGGGTCGGGCGTCAGGAGGATGCTGTAGCTGGTAGTGGTGCGGCTGGGAGTGGTCGGAGAGGTGATGTAGCGCGTGCGAGTGGAGGCGTGCTCCATGGACGGGGTGGTTATGAACGCGGCACGGGCGCATCCAGTGGTGGTGTCGAGCTCCCGGGGTCGGCTGAGGGGCGCAAGCCTCGTACGCCCATCCCGCTAGGAAGCAAACTTGCTCTTATCGACATCGCGGACGCCGGCCACACTTAGGCCGAAACACTTTCGATTTTTCGGCTCAATATCAGTGTGCCGGCCGCGCGAGCCATTGAAAAGGAGCGGGACGAATACAAGCGGCGGGCAGCGGTGTCCGAGGACCTTTCGGCGACGTGCCTGCGGCGCTCCTATTTTGAGTCCGTCTCCAAGGGCTTATGGGACTGGTATCGGACCTTGCAGCGGGCGGGCGGGAGTCACCTGCCAGTGTCTGGCGGTCTTCTAGACGCCAGGGCGCGGCGGATTGCGGCGTAGCTGGGCGTTTCAAGTTTCAAGGGGTGCCCAAATTTCATCCAGAACTGGGCGGCTCGCCACAACCTGCTGAACGTGGCTTTGTGGGGCCACGCGGGGTCGTCGGACGTCGCCGGTGCCGCTGCGCGCATTGCGGAGATCCGGATCGAACTAGAGTCGTACCCTGCTGAAAGAATCTACAACATGGAAGAGACTGGTCTATTCTACCGGTGTATACCCAATTGAGCGTGCATCCATGCGGGTCAACGACGGCAGGCGTGGGGTACAAAGGCGATGCAAGCAAACGAACGCATCACCCTCATTTTGGCTTGCAACGCCACCAGCCGCCACCAGATTCCCGTCGCCACCATTGGAAAGGAGAACGAGCCGCTGTGCTTTTAGCGTCCTCGTCGGCCGTGCCCGCTCCCGTACTTTTCACAGAAAAGTGCATGGATGGAGAGCGACATCTTCAAGTCCTGGTTCGAGACGGTCTTTTTGCCAGCGGTGAGATCCCGCAGCACTCAACCGGTGGCCGCGGTGTCGGACAATTGCGGGGCACACAATCAACTGGAGTGCGACCAAGTCAAGTGTATTGCGCTTCCAACCAACTTTACATTCATCTACGAACCACTGGACCTAGGGAAAATCGCTTGTCGAAAAGACGGTACAAACGCAGGCTGCTGGACCTCGTCGTATGGGCATTTGAAGCCACCACAAGCGCCCGCGCGGCGGTTTCCCCGACCTCACAGGCTGGAGCGGATGCTCCTACGTTGGATTCGGTGGGGGGGGCCGGGCAGTACCCAACTGCCCGTTCCTCGACGGTTTTGACGCCTGCCGCCACGGAACCGGGTGGCGCGACTGTCGGGGTGCCAATCGGCGCGGCGCGCGCCGGTGAAGCGCCCTCAACGTCCACGTCGCTGGCGCTACCCAACTGTGGGCCATGGATTTTGGAGAACGCTCGCTGGACACGAGTTGGTGACCAATCAATAGAGACGATGAGCGCGGCGCGGATCGAAATTCTAGGCGCGGAGCGGCGTGCTGCACGAGTTGGGGTGCGACGGGCGGATCGCAGCGCGAAGCGGCGCGCTGCGCGGATTGCACTGCGTCGAGCGGCACGCAGCGTGGAGAGTTGCGCCGCGCGGCTTGCGGTGTGGCGGGCGGCGCGCAATGCATCCAGTGGCGTGGCGGGCCGCGGAGCGAGCGGCGCAGCGCATTCCACAGCGCTTGGTGCAGCAGACGGCGCAGCCTCGGCCGGAAGCGCCAACATCCGTCCTGTAGCGGCGGCTTGTACCAGTATCTGGGGATGGCCCTCGGACTGGCCCGTCTCCCCTGATTTCAGGCTGCTGAACCGTCTTCGGTCACGCGTGTGTCCGGCACCGGCAGAGATCGGAGGCGTCCGAGACGGAGCAGTTTCCACGCTTCAAGACGCGACTCAGATTGTGCGGGACGAGTGTGAGGCAGTTGACTCTTTGATAATAGCCCATTGCTGGGTCAAGTCGACCTTTCTACCGCTTGCACTTGCCACGGACGTCACTGCTTTGCATGGTGAGTACCGTGCATCTTCACGTTCGTTAACCGATGATGTTATTTTCTCGGTTGTGTCTTTGATGGGAGAGTGTCGGTTTGGTGCTCAGGCATTTTGGGACACCGCGACGGCCGCACGACAGATGGCGATGCAGGAGTGGTTGTCAGTGGAGGATGACGAGGGTGTGCTGGCTGAAACGGCCGATGAAATCCTGTTCGGTAAGACGGTGAGGGACTCCGACGCGCGCGGTGCACGGAGTGAGGTCCTGCTGAGTAGCCGGGCCTGTGACCCTGAGGGGACGGTGCAGCGGAGGGATGAGCTGTCAGATACCGGGGACTCTGACGACGACGGGAGTGAGGACCTCCCGCAAGGCGGGGCCTCTGAGAGTGATGGGAGTGAGGGTGGCATGGACCTCGAAGAAGCATGAGTTTATCTTTGCATCTCTCAAGCTGTCGTTGGGCGCAAGACCGCAACAGTCTCATCGAGATACGTCTTAATCACGAGTGTTTCTATCGCTATCTGTTCACGCTCATCATACGGGGAGGGGGCAGGTCTGGACGCGGGGGGGGGGGTTGAGGGTTAAGACGGCCACGTCCCTGGCCAAGTCAAAAGGTTTCCCGAGCGAGTTGGCCTCGTCTTGGCGTTGGATCCGGTCAAAAGAGCACACGAGGTCGCCGTCTCATGTGCAATCAAATCCGTAATTGTATCCTTCCGTAATCAATCGACCGAGGGCGCCGAGCCAGTTGGTGACAGAGAATCCGACGATCGGACGTGCTTCCAAGCCCGATCTGGGTCTCGTCAGGGACGATCCACGACGTCCCAGAACCCTGCGCCACAAGAATGCATCACTGGAACCGGGGCTACAGTGTGCGAAAGGGTGACATATAACCGGATATTGACTGTACAGTAAGATGGTTCACGGTTTGTCGCTCGGTCGGTGCGAACGGTCGGTCGGTGGTTCGGTCACACATCAATGCATCTTTCAGCTGTGCTTTTCAAGTACGTATGGATCGAAAATTCTTTCAAGCGGATACGCTGCGCATTCTAGAGAACTCAATTGTGACAGCAGAAAAGGTTGATCCCGACCCCGTGTAATGTAAAGAACGAATTCGACTACTCTCATTGAAGGGCGCTGACGGAACTGCTGACGTTGATGTGGCCAGACCTTTTTCTGAGAGCATCCCTAAAGCCCGTCAATGTCAACAGGATACTCCGTGCCTCCTTGGGAAACGTAACACACAGGGACGGGCACCTCGTTTCGTCAGAGGACCACAACCAGGACGGAAAGGGGGTGCCTCTGTTGATGGCGACGACGCTGTCCAATATGAGCGCGCGCGCGCCAGCGGGCGACTGCGCGTCCACGTGCTCCTCTTTGAGCCCCACTGATGTGCTCCGGGCTGCCTGACTGCCAGCTGGGCACCTTGGTGTTTATGGGTCTCAGTGCCCCGTCCTGTGGCGTGCCGGAAGGGCCCCCTCAAGCGTTTGGTATCAATCGCCATAGCACGGCTACCGGCTGCCACGCTGGCTCCACAGCAATTTTGTCAATGGGTTGGTTGTGTGGCGTTCGGGCACAATGTGTTCAATGCCTCGTTTATATAGATTAACATAGCCTGCGTCTCTTTTTTCCTGTATTCCGAGCATTGAGAGTGTCTACCTGAGCCGTCGAGGCGCGTAGAAATGGAATAGCCGTGTCTTGAACAGCAAACTAACGGTTTCTTATTTGTTCATTGGACCTTGGCTCTCTTCTATTTTCCCTCTATTTTCCTCCTCATTTTTGACTTTTTACATGATTGATGCCTCTGGCTACCCTCTTGTCCGGCGTGGTACGGCAGCGCGCCGAGCCCGAGGTGGCAGTCTGTACCACCTGGCTCCAGAAAGACCCCTCATGCCCTTAACTCCGCTTGAGAGCCGGTCCACGGGAAGACCTCCGTGGCCTTGTGCATCTTGTGGAACATGTCCAGCATAGCCCGGCCGCCCGGCTCACTGGCCATAAGGTGCAGGTCCATCTGGGACATGTGCCGAAGGGCTGTGGCATCCAGCCAGGCGAATACCTTGTCCGTCAGCAGGGTTTGCACCCACCCGGCCGCCAAGAAGTAGTAATGCTCCGCATTAACGACATGCCAAGCGGCACTGAACTCGTCGACGCGCTTGTGAGCCATGTACGACAATGCGTACGCCATCTCCATCCACACCCCGCGGTTTAACCACCAGCGGGGGTAGCGTGGGAACTACCGCGACAAGTCGAAATGACGGGGCGCCCGGATTACACCGGAGCACCAAGCGGTGGGAAGAAGCACGCGGCTCGAGATACGAGCCGCATCTTGAGCGCACCGATGGGCAGGGGCATAACTCCTCGCCCTAAACGGGGAAGTCAGCGCCACGGTGCGCGCGTCGAACTTCTCTTCCACGGCGTGTTCCACCTCTTGAGATACCTCGATGAGCTCATCGAGGTACTCCTCCATGCCCGCCTCCTGCGCAAAGGGCACCGAAAACTCCGAAGCCGTACGGCGCGACAGGAAGACGGCCTCTGGCCATGCACGACGCAGACGCCCGAAGTTGTTGGCGGCCACCTCAAAGGTCCCCATCTTTTGGACCGGGAAGAAAAGCGCCCAAGCTGAAAGACGCGTGTGGAAGTCGTGGAACGGCCGTCCATAACGCACTAACTCGTTGGCATACGCCAGGACCTCATACGCTTGTCGCGCCTCGCCTTGGTTGCCATAATTGGCGTTCCCATGCACCTCCGCCACAACGGCGTCGACGTGATCATCGGGTACCCCGTTGAGGATGTCAATGAACCCCGGCGGGGTGCCCCAATGGTCTTTTTCGATGCGAACCAGCGCCACGCGGCGGTTGTTGGTCGCTGGGTCCATTAGGGCGTCGTCTCTCATGACGGGGATGCCATCTCGGGTCCCAAGGGACTGTGGGCTAAAGAACGTCGGCCGAATGGTCGACGGCCCCGCCCCCTCGATGAGCGGCAGCTCGGCCGCTCGGTCTTCCGCCTCGTCGGGATAATCCACGGCAAGGCCTCCGCCGCGCATGCCGCGGCCATTGTCGGATGACGACCGGTCTTGTCGCGACCCCGAGGCAACGCTCGCCTCCGACCCGGCCCGCCCCGCTGGGCCGCCCGCGCCATTGGCACCGCTCTCGGCGGCGCCGGCCGCGTCGGCCATCTGGACGTCGCTACCGCCGCCCGATATCTTGGACTTGTCCTTGCCGGCGGCACCCCGTGTCGAGCGGCCAACCCGGGCTAACGCCACAACCCCCAACCACAAGCCCGCCACGCTCTCTCGTCCTGACCTAGAGTCAATCGGCTGGACATAAGCCGCGCACCAGACTGCATAGTGGCTATGAGCCCGACCTCGTTCCCCCGCCCACCGTGTCCGCTAGCGCAACGACCCCCACCCGCCGAGGGCACGGCCATGACGGCCTTGCCGCGCTATAGACGGGGCACGGCAGACGGAGGACCCAGAAGTTAACAAGTGCGCAAGCGCAGGCAACCGCAACCTGCTCAACTGGGCTACTCAACCCGGACGCCGGATGGCATGGAGAACCGGACGGGCCCTCGCCGTGCCGAACCCCCCGGTATATATACCGCGTGGCGGGCCCAGAGGCCCGCCGTGCTGCCCCCGTATGTGCCCCCTGCGGCACGCAGGCACAAGACCCCCACCCCTGTAGGGGCCGTTCCAATGCCATCACGGCCGCTGCCGCCCCGTGGGTGCCCAGAGGCTACCCGCTCCAGCCTCCTGGCCCTCCGGCACGCATCGGCCATTTTGCGCCGCTCGCGACCGTTCGCGCCGCAGGCTCCTTCACCCTGCCCCGCGCGAGAGTGTCAGGGGTCTGCCCGATCACCTTTGCAGGCGCCGGCCAAGGCGTAACGCCATCACGTGCCTTCGCGCGTCGTTACGCGACACACTGATTGGTTTCCACTTGTGGAGTTCGTGGTGGCGGATCAGTCGATTTGCACCAACTCTCCGGGACGGCTCGAATGTCCTTACAGGGGTATGTAGCATGTCTCCTTAATATTTGGGATATTGGGCCCGGTAGCCACCCTGACTGGTCAGTATTCAAGTAGAGGATTGAGCTGACTTGTGGCTTGCCCTTTGGGAGGTTACTTCCGTCTTGCATATCTGTCCTTTCTTTTATCGTCTCTATTTTGGTGGCTATTCGATCTTTATGATCGCTCGGTCGATCGACCCCGCCCCTTTACCGTCTGATAGTAAAAGCACGATGGGACCGGGGTTCGCCGTCGTTGGCACCCCCGGCTCCCCATCGGATGTTGCACGAACAAAGGTTCTTCTTGCTTGCCTCTTGGGCGATAGCGTTCGCTTTATCGTGCGTCCACGGTCGGTCGCCACTTTCTGGTTAGTTAACCAACGTCATTAATCCCACACCGGCCACCGCAGCACCGGGGCCCGAGACTGTCACGACATTGGAGTGGGAATTCCGCGACCGACAGTCGCGGCCTCCGAGGACGCCCTCGAGCTCCTCCCGCCCGTCAGGAGCGGTAGTAGGTCGACCGTTTCCGTGGCCGCGGCTGCCGCACCGGCCAAAAACGGAGTGGCCAAGGTGCAGCTGACGTCTATTGCGACCGCGGGTTCCAAGAAAGACGCCGCCCCACGGTCAACACAGGCTGCCGCCGTTGTCTCCGTCGACAACGACATGGCGCCAGTGGACATCAACACCAGCCGCGCCCCGGAGGAGTCGACCACCAGCACCGTCGCAGCTAGAAGACGACGAGGAACCCACGGAGCGATCATTGCATGGAAAGATGGGCGAGAAAGGATCGTCACAAGGGGTGACGCTGATTTCCTTTCGCTCTTGGCCGCTGCAACCTCGCGAACAAAGAGCTCCCCCGCGGAAAAGAACAGCGTGGAAGGCAACTGCGCGCGCGACGCCGCCGGCGCTCCACACGGTGGGGGCACTACCAATTCTGGTGCGGCTGCCGCTGCTCTGGCGGCTGGCTCTTCCGCAGCCGTTACAGCCCTCTCGCAGCATCCCGCGAGGCCCTCTGTCGTCTCCTGCGTTGCCGCCCAGCCACCGCCGCCTTCGGCTTCTGCCATCGGCCGCTTGAACGACCGTGTCGCCGACGACTTGAGGATCACAATGCCGCCGAAAAAGATGCCGCCCTTCTCTGGCACCCCGCAGTACTCGTCCCCTCCCGGAACTTTGAGCTCTCGACGGGGACGGCCCATCCTCGATTGTTTTCCTCCCCATCTCGAGGAGACCATCGTCAAGAGAGCGTGGGATGTGGAAGACGGAAAGATCGTGAGCATGTTCATGATCGGGATCAGTTTGTACGTCACAGACATGAAGCGTTTGCGGCCCAACAACTGGCTGACTGACATCATCATGAACACCTACATTTTCATGTTCAACAAGCGCGCGACGTCCGCGTTTGTACCACCATGCTTTCCGCGCTCTTACTGCTTCAAACCCTTCTTTTTCCAAAATTTGACGAACAACGGCAAGGGCTACGACTAAAGCGGCGTGGAGCGGTGGACAAGGAGGTCGCGGATTGACGTCACCCGGCTCGACCTCTTCATCGTACCCGTTCACGCATGGGCGAGTCACTGGGTCCTTTCGGGAGTTGATATCGCCTACCGCCTGTTTTTCTACCTGGACTCACAGCGCGGGCGCGATACCGGCGGTGTAGTCGACAACCTCAAGGCGTGGATTCTTGACGAAGTCAAAAACAAGACAGGCGAGAACGCCTCAAAGTCTTTCGACGTCCACCGCTGGCCGACAGATGTCATTGGCGACGTCTCTCTTCAAACCGACACCGCCAGCTGCGACGTCTTTGTTTTATTGTTGGCGGATTGTTTGATCTGTGGAGCGGCCGCCGCATTCACTCAAGCGGACATGAACAACATGCGCCCTCGGATGGCCGGCGACTTGGTGTGCGGGACCATCAACGCAAACGCATCTTGTGTAGGGACCTGCTGTCGAGGCCAGTACGGGAGACGGTGATTGTTGCATGGAGGTGTGGGTTTCGGAGCACGACGCTGATAGACAAACATCTTTCTTCTGTAGCAAGCAGCCTGAGCTGCGTACAACGCCGCAGTTGGACACCCTCTCGATCAGAGCCGAGCACTCAATACACACTACACGCAGCGTCCATCACCCAGGGCACCGGGCGCGGCTGCGGACGACCCTGCAAAGCAGCTCCGCCCACGCCACAGCTCTCCATCAACACCCTCAACGCTAGATTGTGTCAAAAGCTGCCAAACAGAAGCCCTGCACAGCAGCACCACACCATCAGACCCCAGTGCGAGCCGCGGCCTCGACCGCGCGTCAACTCTCACAAAAACATCAATCCATATGGACTCCGCCAAAGCTAGGCCGCGGCCAGAGCCGCGAGGACGCACACACAAAGCAAAAGTCTGGTACGAAAAACCCCGATGGATACGCTACGGCTGATGCTGCGAGCAGGCGGCACCTCAGAAGCCGCTCAGGAACATCTCCTCCCAGGCGTGGTTGCTGCCAGAGCCGAAACGAAGCACCCACCGGACCGCGGCTGCAAACACAGTCCCCAAGATGGGCTACGGCCTTCACCGATAGCCAACGACCCCCAAGCCACAATTCAACACCCGCATTCCCCGGGCTACGCTGCGGCCACCGCAACCAACTCCTCCCCAGCATCAACTCACCGTCCACCCCCCGGGGCTAGGCTGCGGCGATTTCAGCGAGCCACTACCCCCCCAGCCACAAGTCAACACCGGCGCCCCCCGGGCTAGGCTGCAGCGGAAGCCGCAAGCCAAAGCCCCCCTATAAACACGTCAACACCCGCATTCCCCGGGCTAAGCTGCGGCAAAAGGCGCAATCCGACACGCCCCCAGCCCCAACTCTCAGTCCACACCCCCAGAGCTAGTCTGCTGCGCAAGCCGCAGGCCAACACCCCTCAAGGCCCAACTCACTGTTCACGCCCCCGGGGCTAGGCTGCGGCGAAAGCCGCGAGCCATAACCCCCCCAGCCACAACTCAATACCCGCACCCCCCGGGCTAGGCTGCGGCAGAAGCCGCGAGCCAACACCCCCCCAGCTACAACTCACAGTCGCCCCCCCCAGGGTAGGCTGCGGCGAAAGGCGCGAGCCAGCACCCCCCCAGCCCCAACTCACTGTCCACGCCTCCGAGGCTAGGCTGCTGCGAAAGCCGCGAGCCACCACCCCCCCAGGCACAACTCAATACCCGCACCCCCCGGGCTAGGCTGCGGCAGAAGCCGCGAGCCAACACCCCCCCAGCTACAACTCACAGTCACCCCCCCCGGGCTAGGCTGCGGCGAAAGCCGCGAGCCAACGCCCTCCAGGCTAACACTCAAAACCCCTACGGACTCCGAGGGTGGGCGCCCGGGCGGAGACCGCAGAGCACTGCACAGGACATAGTTAAGAACGTGTAGCTATTCGGGACATCGATTGGTTGTGTTGGTTCGAACAGTCACGACTCCAGTGACCAGGATCTTGATGAGCGCAACAGTCCCGTGTGCACAACTGCTGGTAAAATGCATGGAACTCCGCCACTGAGATGGCCTCCCTGCATTTTTTCGGGCTTCTGGGTGGACCTCCAAACAACACGGGTGCACACACATGTGCAAAATTGCTTGGCGCACCGCTCGAGAGAGCCGACCTGCCCTCGTATTTTTGCCCAACTTCGGGACCACTGCGCATCCACGTTCATTGTAAACCCTTGCAGCAGAGACGCAAGTGTGACACAATCGCATCGTACTGGACGCCATGTGGGAGCCAATCAGAACAGCGATCTATGCCACGACTGCTGGCGACTTCGCTGACATGTGGTGCAGGTTGTAACCCGGATTGGGACCCAAAGGGCATACTGCCGTGTCCTGAATTTCGCCTGGCCCTCACAGGGGCCTACAGGCGTCTTAGTTAAGAGCCTTTCTCTCTCGATTAGCAGGTTGTGGAACTATCTCGCTGCATGTTGGCGATCGCTGACATGAACCAAATGCCAGACCTCCCGCGGGCTCGTTTTCATCGATGTCGCACGATCTGCGTGCGAGAGGCCTTAAGTCCGTGCAAGGTCCCTCGTCTGAGAGACACGGAATCCTTCCACACCCCCTCCTCAGGCCCTGTCTGCACGGCGCGTGCACGGCGTGCATAGACACGTGCTAGCCAATGGGAGCGCGTCGTTCTGATCACACCCCAATCACGCGAATATTGTTAGACCGGAACTGCCCGACAGTGGGATCCCGCGCATGAAAGAGTTACGAGCTAATACGGGCTCGTTTTGCGCATTCGAGCCGAACCCGTTCACGTGTGCACGAATGTTTCTTATATCTCGCGCACGTGAGCGTGTTTGGAAAGAAATTTCGCGGTTGCGTTTGATGGCTTCCGCAAGAATGATTGGATGAGAGGGCCCGTCACTGTTCACCTCTTGGATCTCTGGATGCCAGAAGCGTGCATTTTCACTCTGGTACTCGAGCGGCATGGGGCCTGCGCGGTGCAGACGTGTCGCCCACGAAATGCCTGGTATGATCCCAGACTGTGGGCTCTGTGTTTTCATGTGTGCGTCAAGGCAGACGGAGCCGAATCACGTGCTTTGCCGCGGACTCACAACGATATTGGTGCCGAGTCACGTTCACGTCCCTCGTCGTGCATACATGGCCTCAGTGACCAATGGCAGGCAGCGTAGAAGTTGCACTCCAAACCTGACGAGCTCATTTTTTTTTGGAAAAGCACCATATGATGCGTGTCCCAAAAATGAAACATCGCGGTTTTTTCTTTTTTCTCGGCCCACTGGCCTTCTGCAGCGGTCCGATACAGGAAATGTGACCCTCTCGGTCCCACTTTGCTTCCAGAATGGCCCCTGACAGTTTTAGCAGAGGCGGCACATTCTCACGTGTCATGGGGGGAAGTGTCATTCATTGCGGTTTCAACAGGTGACGATCACGCGCCCTAATCAATTGCACAGATACAGTCATTCTCCTCTGTTGCTTCCTTTACTATGCAGGGGTCCATACCAACGAAATTAGGTCGACCGAGAACGGCCATCCATCTCGTCGATCGTCGCGCTCACGTGGATTTGCAAATTGGAAATCACTTTCAACTATCCACAATTCGTGCGGCAGCGTTTATAATCTGCACACCCACCGTCGCCGCACCGACCGCCGTGACGCCGTCGTCGCACCCGCCGTCATCAGAGCACCCGCCACCCCCGTCACGATGACCAGCCCCCCCCCGCCGCCCCCCTTCAAGCCCCCTCCCCTTCCCACCCACCCCCCCATCCCTATCCGATTCACGGAGGGCACTAGAATCGCCACGCCACGTTTCGCTACGTCCATGGATGCTATTGCTGCTACGTTTGAGGCTGCTGTTGACAGGGCTGTACCTGAACTGACGCATGAGTGGCCCCATGCGGTCTGGGAAGCGGCACAAGCGGCGGCGATAACTTTTCAAGTGCTGCTGGAGGCGGGGAGCTCGACGGAGGAGGCGTCACCGAGCCGTGGCTATAATGAAGAAGTGGAAAACGGCCCCCATCCGGCCGTGATGGTCGCCGGGCGGCGACGACGCAAGGCTCGTCAGAAGATCCCTATCGGCGTTAAGAAGCAGATCGTGCGCCTTAGGGACGCTAGTATGCCATGGGATGTTGTCTTGCGGCAGCTGCCAATCCCGGTCAACAAGAACGCGGGACGGACCAGCCGTACGTGAGCGTCATGGGGGTGCCAAGTGCGCACTTATCATGGAAAATTCATCTACTCATGACGTTGAGCTGAGTGCCGAAGACGTGCACATATTATTTCTACCTCCCAACACTACGGCGGTGTACCAACCAATGGATGCTTGTGTGATTGTTTCGCTAAAACGGCGCTACAAGCGCCGTTCATTGGCCATCCTCGTCCGGTCGCTGCCGGTTCCGTTGGTTCCCCCCGCCCCCCCCTCTCCGTCGTCGCCGCCGCGACCGCCACAATCACCCCTCGCGCCCGACCCCGCGACGTCGCCGTCGACAACCGTCGCGACGCCGCCGGCGGCACCGTCCCTGCCGGCGGCGCGAGGGTTCCGCCCGGAGAACGAGCACGTCTGGCGACCGCCGGACGTAGCCGTGCCGCAAGTGTACGGTTTTCCGCGGTCTGCGGCGCTCGACGCCCCCGACGTCGCGGCGGACGACGCTGCCCAGGAGGGCTTGCTCGCTGCTCTTCTCCCACCGCTTGACGAGATGCCGCGCCCTTCCCGCAACTGCGGTCTTTCCGGGCTTGGAAACGCCCACCTGCGGGACGTGGCGACTTTAATCGCAGAGGAGTGGGAGAAGGTGACCCCGACGACGATTCTTCATTACTGGGTGAAGTCCACCATCCTCCCAGTTCCTATGACTACTGTTGCAATTGGCAGGGGCTAAGTCCCGTACTTATGCCCCTGACGGGACTTGCACCCGCCCCTCCGTACTTCGGATTGCGGGCTATGGGACAGCTGTCCTTCCCTCAGTAGCCCCCCCCATTCGGGCCTGGGGTTACTATTTCGTCTCTCTTTTTCGTCTGTTTCCGTCTTGATTCTTTGGCGCCGGCCACGGCCCGCGCCGCCCCGTCTTGTTCGCCATCTAAATCTTGGCGT